>Ga0210387_10001472_pt1 | contig 17802 bp, 15 predicted proteins | sample IncBWC7OmetaG_FD_160108 | JGI IMG/M metagenome (GOLD analysis project Ga0210387, IMG submission 160108) | Forest soil microbial communities from Barre Woods Harvard Forest LTER site, Petersham, Massachusetts, United States - Inc-BW-C-7-O ...
AAGCCCCTTCCTGCCGATCCTGCTCGCGAACGTGATCGTCATGGTGATGCTGTGGCGGAAGCGCCGATCGGTCACGAAGCTGTTAATCGGATTCGCCGTCCTCACCGGCCTACTGGCGCTGGTCCCGAGCCGAATCACAGGGCCGCCGATACCGAGCCCCTACTTCGAGCTTCTGACTGCGCTGAACCTGGTTTCTGCGTTGTATATGACGGTGCAAGTGGTGGTCGCGGTGAGTGAGGGCTTCATGTCGGCCCGGCGATCGCTGTTGTCGGTCCGGGAACGGATGATCGAGGCCGCTCAACAGCGTGTCCGTTCGCTCGAGCAGGTCGGGTCCAAGGTCGCGCACGAGCTCAAGAACCCCTTGGCGGCGATCAAGAGCCTTCTACAACTGGAGGCGAAGCCGTTCACGGACGCCGCGAGCACGGAGCCGCGCTCGGTGGTCGACCTCCAGCGTTCACGGCGCCGTCTGGAGGTGATGGCGAGTGAGGTGGTCCGAATGGAAGCGATCTTGCGAGACTACCTCTCCTTCTCGCGGCCACTCGAGGACCTGCGGGTGGGCTCCGTCGACCTCGCCGCCGTGGCGGATACCGTCGTTCTTCTGCTCGAAGGGCGAACGGCCGCCGCAGACGTTCGTCTCACGAGAATCGGAGAGCCTATCGTCATGGCCGGCGACGCCCGTCGGCTCGAAGAGGCGCTCCTGAACATCGCCACGAATGCCATCGAGGCGACCCCGGCGGGCGGATCGGTGACCATTCGGACCGAGCAACGCCCCTGTGAAGCCGTCATCGTCGTCGCAGACACCGGCGGGGGGATGACCCCCTTGATCTTGGAGAAGGTAGGCACGCCCTTCTTCACCACACGGAAAGATGGAACGGGGCTGGGCGTCGTGTTGGCACGAGCGGTTCTGGCGCAACATGGTGGCCGACTCGAATACGAGAGCCGACCCGGAGAAGGCACCACGGTTACGCTGACGCTGCCCGATCGATCTCGGACGGTTGCTCTCAGTGCGAGAGGATGATTCATGGGCCGCGTATTGCTCGTTGACGACGATCCATCCGTTCTGTTTGCTCTTTCGGAAGTACTCACTTCGCGCGGGCACGACGTGATCACGACCAGCAGCGGCGCGGAGGCGCTCACGCGACTCGAAGGGACCGACTCGGTCGGCGTGGTGGTCACCGATCTTTCGATGCCGGGCATGACCGGTCTCGAGCTCCTGGAGCAGGTCAAGGGTCGGGACGATGCTCTCCCGGTCGTCGTGATCACAGCGCACGGCTCGGAGCGCGCTGCAGTGGACGCCATGAAACGTGGCGCGTACGACTACCTCTCCAAGCCGTTCGACAACGACGAGGTCTGCTACAGCGTCGAGCGGGCGCTCGAGACGCGCGCCCTGCGCGCCGCGGCCCGAGCCAAGAGCGTCGAGAAGACCCTCGAGGCTTCGGGCGTTCGCATCGTCGGACAGAGTCCCGCGCTGATGCGGGCCATCGAAACCGCCAGGCGGCTGGCGAGCAAGGACGTGACGTTGCTGGTCCGCGGCGAGACCGGGACCGGCAAGGAGCTCTTCGCCTCCTTGCTGCACGCGGAGAGTCGTCGCGCCAGCAAGCCTCTGGTCCGGTTCAACTGCGCCGCGATCCCAACCGAACTGGCAGAAGCCCAGCTCTTCGGCTACGCGCGTGGCGCGTTCACGGGAGCCGCGGGCGCACACGCGGGTTACTTCGTGCAGGCGAACGGTGGCACGCTGGTGCTGGACGAAATCGGAGAGCTGTCCTTGGCAATCCAGGCGAAGCTGCTGCGCGTCCTGCAGGAGCGCGAGGTGCAACCGCTTGGATCGACGCACGTCGAGAAGATCGACGTGCGGCTGATTTCGAGCACGCACCGCGATCTCGCCACCGAGGTCAAGGCCGGGCGCTTCCGCGAGGATCTCTACTATCGCATCGCCGTCGTCGAGATCATGGTGCCATCGCTGCGCGAGCGCAGAGAGGACATTCCGCCGCTCGCCCGAGAGTTCGCGCGAAAGTACTCGGAACGCTTCGGCCTCCCCGAAGTGGCCGAGCTCTCTCCCGAGCTCATCTCGATGCTCGTCGAGGCGCCCTGGCCCGGCAACGTACGCCAGCTCGAAAACGCCAGCGCCCGCTGCGTGGCTCTTGCCACCGGGAAACTCAGCGGGCCGTCGGCGCTGGTCCTCGCCACCTCGGCACGCGCTGCCGAGGGTGCTGGCGCTGGCAACAACGGTGACGGGCCCAATTACCGCGAACAGATGGACGCTTTCGAACGCAACCTGCTCGCCTCCGCTCTCTCGACGGCTTCGGGCAACCAGTCCGAGGCGGCACGTCGGCTGGGGCTCTCGCGCGCGACCCTTTACGATCGGCTGCAACGGTACGGGCTGTTGTCAGAGAGCGGCAGGAAGGACTAGCGCTGCCCGTCGAACTTCCTCATCGCCTCCGGGCTTACAGGGGTGAAATAGTTCACCAGGTTGCCGTCAGGATCGCGCAAGAGGAGCGAGCGGTTGCCCCAGGGCATGGTCGTCGGCTCCTGCACGACCTTACCGACGGAGGGGGCCAACTTTCGGTACTCCGCGTCGACGTCCCTCACGCGGAACTCGATGATGACGGAGTGGTTGTCGGCCGGACGCGCTGCTCCCGCCGGGAAGAGATCCATGGTGCGCCGGTGCGCGATCGCCAGGGTGCACGAAGGCGTATCCAGCTCAGCGAAGTCTTCCGTGTACCAGGTCGGGGAGACGCCCGTGATCCGTTCGTAGAACCCGACCAAACGCTTGGTATCGTCGGTGATGATGCGGACAGAGACGAAATCCATGACGGTCTCCTTGTGCAGCTGTGGGTGCTGATGTGATGTTGGTTGGCGCCTGCTGACAGCGTACTGTCAGCAGTGCATCGTCGGACTCGCCGCATGCGTCGCACCGAACGACTGTTCGCAATCATCCAAGCACTGCGTGCCCGGAAACGCCCCGTCACCGCGCGGCAGCTCGCCGACGAACTGGAGGTGTCGCTCCGTACCATCTACCGCGACACGGCTGAGCTCATCGCGCAGCGCGTGCCTCTCCGCGGCGGTGCCGGCATCGGCTACATGCTCGACGCCGGCTACGAGCTTCCACCGCTGATGCTCACCTCGGACGAGCTCGACGCCACGGTGCTCGGGGCGGCATGGGTCTCGCAGCGCGGCGACGCGGACCTCGCGCGCGCCGCCCGCAGCCTGATTGAGAAGCTGGGGCAAGTGGTGCCCAAGGATCTGCGTCCCGTGTTACTCGATGCGAGCCTCCGACCAGCTCCTCCGCGCGTGAGCGCGGCAGACGGCGTCGATATTGGCCAGATTCGAGGTGCAATCCGCGATCGGCGCAAGGTTGAGATTCGCTATGCGGACTCAGGGAATAGGGCGACGACGCGCGTTGTCTGGCCATTTCTCATCGCCTTCATGGACGAGGTGCGCATCGTCGTCGCGCATTGCGAGCTCCGTGACGGATTTCGACATTTTCGTACGGATCGCATTCGCGGGGCTCGCCCGCTCGAGGCGAAGTACCCCGAGTCGCAGCGCCAACTGACGAAGAGATGGGAGGAGGCGTTTCCTTGGCGGACCAGGTAATCGCATCTCGCGCGCGCCGTTTGAAGGCGAAGCCTAGCAGTCCGCGCGAGGGCGGCGAGAAGAGCTGACCGCCGCTCGACGCTGGCCAGGGATCGACCGGACTAGGGGGAGCCTGGGCGGTCGAACCGGTTCGACCCGCCGCGCGCGAAGTGGTCGATGGTCTCCAGCAGCTCATCCACCCGAAACGGCTTGCGCAAGAACATGTCAGCGCCCGCTGCGCCCTGCTCCACCTCGCTCATGACGACGATCGGGATCCCACAGAGCCGATCGTCGGATCGCATCACGCGAAGACAGTCCCATCCGTTGACGACCGGCATCATCAAGTCGAGCAGCACCGCATCCGGGATCTCCTCGGCTGAGGCCAGGTAGTCGATGGCCTGCTGGCCGTCGTCGGCCGACACGACCTCGTAGCCGGAGGATTGAAGTATCTCGGCGACGACATCGCGCAGACCTATGTCGTCCTCGGCAACCAGGATCGTGCGGCTATGCTTGCTCCCGTCCGGCGCGATCATGACCGTCCACGTAGGGTGTGTTCCCTACGTCGAAGCGCAAGGACCTCGCGCGCGTGGCCGCGGTGGGACCCTGAGCGACAACCTCGGGAACCCACCTCCAGCTCGTACCTGTGCGACGCCATTGATGGGCTCGGTTTCGTCGGGCCCCGCTAGCGATCCATACCAGGCGGCTCCTCGAGGTCGCGAGCCGCGCCACGGTTTGCCATGGCGCGCTGAGGATCAGGTCGTTTGTGTGCAAATACCGACCCGTGCTCAAACGCACGCTTTTGCCGACGTCGCTCCCGAATTTAACCCCCCAAAAGTCACAATTCGCGCATCGCTGGGGTTTTCCCCGACATGGATCACAGCGTCAAAGGCGTATCCGAGAGTACTCGCTGGTGTTGGGGGACGCCGGGGAAGGGGCCAAGGTATGAGTGGAGTCGGGAGAATGGATGCCGAGCTTGCGCGAGGCAGGCGTCGGATCACGGAGCTGGAACGGGAAGCGATCGAGAAGAGCGGTGACGCCGCAGAGGGCCTGCGCCGGCAGCTCGACCGCTACCATTCTCTCGTTCTGGCGCTCGCCCAGGTCATCTGGACCCGGACTTCGGATGGCGACATGGCCGGCGAGCAGCCGAGCTGGGCGGCCTTCACAGGACAAACTCCGCAGCAGTACGACGGAAGCGGCTGGCTCGACGCGGTTCACCCCGACGACCGAGCCCGCGACCTGCAGCTCTGGCGCCGCGCGGTCGCGAACCGCGTTCCTTGTGAGTATGAGCATCGATTGCGCCGACATGACGGCCAGTATCGAGACTTTTCGGTGCGGGCGGTGCCGGTGTTCGACGACGACGGGTCGATTCGCGAGTGGGCGGGCATCCACAGCGACATCACGCAGCGCAAGCTGACGGAGGAGTCGCTCCGCGACGGGGAGCGGCGCTTTCGTGAGCTCGCCGACGCCATGCCGCAGATCGTTTGGGCGGCACGCCCGGATGGTCACTTCGACTATTACAATCACCGCTGGTACGAGTTCACGGGGAGACGTGAGGGGGCGGACGGCGACGAAAGCTGGGCCGACGTCGTTCACCCGTACGATCAGAAGGAGGCCCTGGATCGCTGGCAGGCGGCCATCAAGACGGGCAACGCCTACGAGATCGAATACCGCCTCCAGAGGAAGGACGGGGAATACCGCTGGTACCTGACGCGCGCCCTGCCGGTCCGAGACCGGTCGGAAACGATCTCCAGGTGGTTCGGGACCAGCACGGACATCCACGAGCACAAGCGGACCGAGGAGCGCCTTCGCGCGTCGGGCGCGGCGCTCCTCCAGAATAACCGAGAGCTCGAAGAGTTCGCCTCGGTCGCCTCGCACGATTTGCAAGAACCGCTGCGCAAGGTCCAGGCGTTCGTGGGCTGCCTGAGGGACGAGCAGGCCGCGACGCTCAACGACGAAGGTCGCAACTATCTGGATCGCATCCAGAACGCCGCCTCTCGTATGGCGACCTTGGTGTCGGATCTGCTGGAGATCTCGCGCCTCTCCTCGAAGGGTCGACCGTTCGTGCCGGTCGACCTCAACGAAGTCGTCGCCGGGGTGCTCTCCGATCTGGAGGCGCGCCTCGCGCAGACGAGTGGGCGGGTCGAGGTGTCGCGCTTGCCGGTCGTCGCCAGCGACTCAGTCCAGATGCGACAACTCTTCCAGAATCTGATCGGGAATGCCCTGAAGTTTCATCGCCGGGACGCGCCGCCCGTCGTCCAGATCAGCGCCGAGATCGTCGACGGCCCCGAGCTCAACGGCCGGACGAACGCCGGTCGGACCTGCCTCATCTCGGTGACCGACAACGGCATCGGCTTCGACGAAAGGTATCTCAACAAGGTGTTCACCATCTTTCAGCGTCTTCACGGGCGGGGCGAGTACGAAGGGACCGGGATCGGCCTGGCGATCTGTCGAAAGATCGCCGAGAGGCACGGCGGGACCATCACCGCGCGCAGCAAACCTGGGTCCGGTGCCACGTTCATCGTGACCTTGCCCCTCGTTCAAAGGACCGGTGAAGGCAATGCAAGATAGCGTCAAGCCCATCGTCATTTTGATGGCGGACGACGATCCGGACGATCGGGAGATGACCCGCAAGGCGCTGGACAAGAATCGGCTCGCCAACGACCTGTACGAAGTCACCGACGGCGAGGAGCTGCTCGATTTCCTGCACCATCGCGGGAAATACGCGCCGCCAGCGCTGTCACCCGCCCCGGGCCTCATCTTGCTGGACCTCAACATGCCCAAGAAGGACGGCCGCGAGGCGTTGGCCGAGATCAAGGCCGACCCCTTGCTGCGCCGGATCCCGGTGGTCGTGATGACGACCTCGAAGGCCGAGCGGGACATCCTCAAGACGTACGATCTCGGAAGCAGCTCGTTCATCAGCAAGCCGGTCACGCTGGGCGGCCTCATCGATGTCGTACGGGTGCTCGGGGAGTACTGGTTCCAGATCGTCCTCCTCCCCGGCGGGCCGGACGGGCGTTAGCCATGGACCGCGTAGAGATCCGCGTTCTCCTGGTCGAGGACGACGAGGAGGACTACCTGCTGACGCGGCGGTTCCTCAAGGACAATGACCGTACGAAGTTCGTCCTCAAGTGGGTGCAAAGCTACGACGCGGCCCTCGAGGAGCTGCGGACTGCCCACGACGTCTGCCTGGTGGACTATCGCCTCGGCGCGCAGAGCGGGCTGGCGCTCATCGAGCGCGCGATCGCCGGTGGCGTCAACGTGCCGATGATCCTGCTCACCGGCCGAGGAGATCACCACGTCGACATCGAGGCGATGAAGGCCGGGGCCGCCGACTACCTGGTCAAGGACGAGGTCACGCCTCAGCTGATGGAGCGCGTGATCAGACACGCCATCGAGCGCAAGGCCGCCGAGGTGGCCCTCAGCCGCAGCGAGGGGCAGCTGCGTCAGTCGCAGAAGATGGAGGCGATCGGAAGTCTCGCGGGAGGCGTCGCGCATGACTTCAACAATCTCCTCTCCGTGATCCTGAGCTACAGCGAGCTGCTGGCGCTGGATCTCAAGCATGGCGATCCGATGCGGGCCGACCTGGAGGAGATCAACAAGGCCGGCCTGCGGGCCTCCGACCTGACGAGACAGCTGCTGGCCTTCAGTCGACGGCAGATCCTGCAGCCGCGGGTGGTGAACCTGAACGACATCTTCGCCGGGATGGAGAAGATGCTCCATCGCCTGATCGGCGAGGACGTCGAGCTGACCTTTCTGCCCGCGCCCGACCTCCGGAGAGTCATGGCGGATCCGGGGCAAATGGAACAGGTCATCATGAACCTCGCGGTCAACAGCCGGGACGCCATGCCACGCGGGGGCAAGCTGACGATCGAGACGGCGGAGATCGTCCTCGACGCCAGGTACGCGGCGGATCACGTCGGCGTCACGCCCGGTCCCCACATCATGTTCGCGGTCAGCGACACGGGCACCGGAATGGACCGAGAGACGCAGGCCCGCATATTCGAACCGTTCTTCACGACCAAAGAGGTCGGGAAGGGGACGGGGCTCGGTCTGGCCACCGTCTTCGGGATCGTTCAACAGAGCGGCGGGACCGTCTGGGTCTACAGCGAGCCTGGCTGTGGAACGACGTTCAAGATCTACTTGCCCGTGGTGGACAAGGCGGAGGCGCCCCGCTCCACCTCGCTCGCGGCAGAGCGGCGCACGCTGCGCGGCTCGGAGACCATCCTGCTGGTCGAGGATGACGAGCGCGTACGGCTCCTGGCGCGGTCGATTCTCCGCCGATACGGATACAACGTGCTCGAGGCGCAGAGTGGCGGCGACGCGTTCTTGCTCTGCGAGCAGCACACGGCGACGATCCACCTTCTCCTCACCGACGTGGTGATGCCCCGCATGAGCGGTCGGCAGCTGGCCGAACGGCTGGTGGCCGTCCGTCCGGCGATGAAGGTGCTCTTCATGTCCGGCTACGCGGATGACTCCGTCGTGCGCCACGGCATCCTCGACTCGACCATCGCCTTCATTCAGAAGCCTCTCACGCCCGAAGCCCTCGCCCGCAAGGTTCGCGAGGCCTTCTCGTCAGGTAGCCGTGCCGCGAACTGACGGCGTCCCGGATACCGAGGTCCTGGCGCCCAGATCGGTCTCGGGCGAGGTGATCGCGCGCCTGCGGGTGACCGATCAGCGGCGGGAAGATCAGCTGCGGGCGGTGCTGGACAACATCGGCGATGGCGTGGTCGTCGCCGACGCCGACGGTCGGATCACCGAGTTCAACCCTGCGGCCCGGCGCATCCTGGGCCGAGGGGCGAGCGACGCGCCGCCCGAGCAGTGGCCGCCGGAGTTCGGGCTCTTTCGTCCCGACGGCGTCACCCCTTTTCCGGCGGCCGAGGTGCCACTGGCCCGGGCCATTCGCGGCGAGGCCACCAACCAGGTCGAGATGGTGATTCGGCAGGCTTCGCTGGAGGCCCCGGTCTACCTCTCGGTCACCGGGCGGCCCATCAAGGGCGCCGACGGGGCGATCACCGGCGGGGTGGTGATCCTCCACGACATCACCGAGCGCAAGCGCGCCGAGCAGGAGCTCCGCAACAGCAACCAGGAGCTCGAGGAGTTTGCGCACGTGGCCTCGCACGACCTGCAGGAACCGCTGCGAAAGGTCACGGCCTTCGCCTCCTGCCTGCGCGACACCCAGGCCGCCTTGCTCGACGCCGAAGGGCGCGACTACCTCGATCGCATCCAGAACGCGACCGCCCGGATGGCCGTGCTCGTCTCGGACCTGCTGGAGATCTCCACCATCTCCTCGAAAAAGAGACCGTTCGTCCCCGTGGACCTCAACGAGGTGGTTGCGGGGGTGCTCCTCGACCTGGAAACGCGGCTGGCCGAGACCTCCGGACGGGTCGAGTTTCAGGACCTCCCGACGGTGGTGAGCGACCCCCTGCAGATGCGCCGGCTCCTTCAGAACCTGGTCGGGAACGCGCTGAAGTTTCATCGCAAGGGCGAAGCCCCGGTGGTTCGAATCAGCGCCGAGCTCGCCGAGGGGGCCTGCCGGTTGTCGGTGGCCGACAACGGCATCGGGTTCGACGAGAAGTATCTCGACACGGTGTTCGCCATGTTTCAACGACTGCATGGCAGAGGAGAATTCGAGGGGACGGGGATGGGCCTGGCGATCTGCCGGAGAATCGTCGAACGGCACGGCGGGACCATCACCGCGCGCAGCAAGCTCGGGCAGGGCGCGACCTTCATCGTCACGATGCCCATTGTCGAAAGGACTCGATGACCTCCATCGCACAGAGCTCTTTGTCCCAGAGCCGCCCGGCCGGGGACGACCTTCGGGCGTCCGAGGCCAGATACCGCGGCCTTCTGGAGGCGGCTCCCGACGCGATGGTCGTGGTGAACCAGACCGGAGAGATCGTGCTCTTGAATCTCCAGGCGGAAAAGCAGTTCGGATTCTCCCGCGACGAGCTCCTCGGGCGGAAGGTGAAGGAGATCATCCCGGAGGGCTTCGCCGAGCGGCTGCTCGCCGACGGACTGCGCTCGGTGGAGGAGGCCCTGGCCCAGCAGATCGGGACCGGGATCGAGCTGACCGGTCGACGGAGAGACGGCACCGAGTTCCCCATCGAGCTCATGCTGAGCCCGCTCGAGAACGCCGACGGGATTCTGGTCACCGCCGCGATCCGGAACATCACCGTGCGCAAGGCGGCCGACCGCCACCTGGCGCAGATGGAGGGCCGGTACCGGGGCCTCCTCGAGGCGGCCCCGGACGCGATGGTCGTCGTGAACCAGAGCGGGGAGATCGTCCTGGTGAACGTCCAGGCGGAGAAGCAATTCGGATTCCCCCGCGACGAGCTGGTGGGGCGGCGAATGAGCGAGATCATCCCGGAGGGCTTCGCCGAGCGATTGCTGGCCGACGGCCTGCGCTCGGTGGAGGAGGCGCTGGCCCAGCAGATCGGGACGGGGATCGAGCTCATCGCGCGGCGAAAGGACGGGAGCCACTTTCCCATCGAGATCATGCTCAGTCCCCTGGAGAGCGCCGACGGGATCCTGGTCACCGCGGCGATCCGCGACATCAGCGTGCGCAAGGCGGCCGACCGCCACCTGGCGCAGATGGAGGGCAAGTACCGCGGATTGCTGGAGGCGGCGCCCGACGCCATGGTGGTGGTGAATCAGGCCGGGGAGATCGTCCTCTTGAACGTCCGGGCGGAGAAGCAGTTCGGATATCGCCGCCACGAGCTCCTCGGACAGAAGGTCAAGGCCCTCATCCCCCAGGGCTTCGCCGAGCGAATCGTGGCCGACGCGCTTCGCACGTCCGAGGAGGCCCTGACGCAGCGGATCGGCACCGGAATCGAGCTGGTCGCCCGCCGCAAAAATGGCAGCGAGTTTCCCGTCGAGATGATGCTCAGCCCGCTCGAGGGCACCGACGGAGTCCTGGTGACGGCCGCCATTCGCGACATCACCACGCGCAAGGCGGCCGAGGCGGAGCTCTTGAAGAGTGTGGCGGAGCTCAACCGCTCCAACGACGAGCTGGCGCAGTTCGCATACATCGCCTCTCACGATCTGCAGGAGCCGCTGCGGATGGTCGCCAGCTACACCCAGCTGCTCTCCCGGCGCTACAAGGGGAAGTTGGACAGCGACGCGGACGAGTTCATCGCCTTCGCGGTGGACGGAGCCAGTCGCATGCAGCGCTTGATCCAGGACCTGCTGTCCTATTCACGGGTGGGGACGAAGGGGAGAGAGATCGTCGAGACCTCCAGCGAAGCTGCGCTCAAACAGGCGCTCAGAAACCTGCGCGGCGCCATCGAGGACAGCGGCGCGCTGGTGACGCACGACCCGCTGCCCGACGTCCTGGCCGACGACTCGCAGCTGATTCAGCTCTTCCAGAACCTGGTCGGCAACGCGATCAAGTATCAGAGCCCCGGTGTCCCCCAAATTCACGTCTCCGCGGCCAGGAGTGACGGCGGGAGATGGACCTTCGCCGTCAAGGACAACGGCCTGGGGATCGACGCCAGGTACTTCGAGAAGATCTTCGTGATGTTTCAGCGGCTCCACAAGCGCGACGAGTTTGCCGGAACCGGGATTGGCCTGGCGATCTGCAAGAAGATCGTCGAGCGGCACGGCGGCCGCATCTCCGTCGAGTCACAGCTGGGAGAGGGCTCGACGTTTCGTTTCGCGTTGGCCGCAAGTGGGGGGAGACCACAATGATCGCGCCTGAAGGAGACGACATGGCAATCAATATTCTGCTGGTCGAGGACAGTCCGGGTGACGTCCGGCTCACGCAGGAGGCGTTCCGCGACGCCAGCTTCGACGTCAGGGTCCACGTCGCCACCGACGGCGTGGAGGCGGTGGCCTTCCTGAAGCACGAGGGGCCCAACGCCAAGGCGCCCCGCCCCGATCTCATCCTGCTCGATCTCAACCTGCCCAGGATGGATGGGCGCGAGGTGCTCGCCTTCATCAAGGCCGACGAGAGCCTCAAGTCCATCCCCACGGTCGTCCTGACCACCTCGGAGGCGGAGGTGGACATCTTGAAGAGCTATGAGCTTCAGGCCAACTGCTATCTCAGCAAGCCCGTCGAGCTGGCGGCGTTCGAGACGGTCGTCAGGAGCATCAGCGAATTTTGGCTCACCAGGGTCAAGTTGCCCCACCAAGAGTCGTCATGACCAGGGGCAGGACGCCGATCAAGCGCCTGCTGCTGATCGAGGACAACGCGGGTGACGCGCGCCTGCTCCGCGAGATGTTCAACGAACAGGGCAATCACGACACCGACGTGATCCACGTCGGGTCCCTGGAACAGGCCGAGGCGCATCTGGCGTCGCAATCGGCCGACATCATCCTGCTCGACCTGGGGTTGCCGGATGCCCATGGGCTGGAAGCGGTCCGGCGGGCCAAGGCGGCGGCGCCGGGGGTCCCGCTGGTGGTGCTGACGGGCCTGGACGACGAGTCGCTGGCCTCGCGGGCCCTGCAGGAGGGGGCCCAGGACTACCTCATCAAGGGACAGATCGAGACCCGCGGTCTCTTGCGGGCCCTGCGTTACGCCATCGAACGCAAGGTCATGGAGGAGGCGCTCTTCGCCGAGAAGGAACGCGCTCAGGTCACGCTCGGCTGCATCGACGACGCGATCGCCTGCACCGACCGCGCGGGGAACCTGACCTTCCTGAACACGGTCGCCGAGAAGATGACGGGCTGGACCTGGAGTGAGGCGGCCGGACGGACCATGACCGAGGTCTTCCACATCATGGACGCCTCCAGCCGTGAGGTCATCCGGGGGCAGAAGGAGCCCGGTGGCAGCCCCAACCGAATGGTGCGCCTGCCGTCGAACTGCATCCTGGTCCGGCGCGACGGCACGGAGACGCCGATCGAGGACTCGGTCGCGCCGATCCATGATCGGGACGGGCGAACCTCCGGCGCAGTCGTGGTGTTCCGCGACGTGAGCGAGGCGCGGGCGATGGCGCTGCAGATCGTGCATTCCGCCCAGCACGACTTCCTGACCGGCCTGCCCAATCGAGCGCTGCTCGACGACCGGGTCGACCGCGCCATCAGCATGTCGCGGCGCTACGGCAAGAAGGTGGCGGTGCTCTTCCTGGATCTGGATGGCTTCAAGCACATCAACGACTCGCTGGGGCACCCGGTGGGCGACAGGCTGTTACAGTCGGTCGCGGCCCGCCTGGTGACCTGCCTGCGCGGGTCGGACACGGTGAGCCGGCAAGGCGGCGACGAGTTCGTGGTGTTGCTCTCCGAGGTCGAGCATCCCGAAGACGCGGCCATCACGGCGCGAAGGATGCTGGAAGCGGTCTCCGAGGTCCATTTCATCGAGCCGCACGAGCTGCACGTCACGACCAGCATCGGTCTCAGCATCTACCCCGACGACGGTCTCGACGCCCAGACGCTCATCAAGAACGCGGACACCGCGATGTACCAGGCCAAGGAGAGCGGCCGCCACAGCTACCAGTTCTTCACGCCGGCGATGAACGTCAAGGCGGTGGAGCGGCAATCGATCGAGGAGGGGTTGCGGCGCGCCCTCGACCGCGGTGAGCTGACCTTGCACTATCAGCCCAAGGTCGATCTCGAGACGGGCGCGATCACCGGGGCGGAGGCCCTGATCCGTTGGACGCATCCCACGCGCGGGACGGTCTCTCCCGTACAGTTCATCCCCGTCGCCGAGGACTGCGGGTTGATTCTGCCGATCGGCAACTGGGTCCTGCGACAAGCTTGCAAACAGGCGCGCGCCTGGCTGGACGCGGGGCTGCCGCTCGCCAGCATGGCCGTGAACATCTCCGCGGTGGAGCTGCGAGACCGGAGCTTTCTCTCCGGCGTCTTCTCGATCCTCGAGGAGACCGGGCTCGACCCGAGAGCGCTCGAGCTCGAGCTCACCGAATCGGTCCTCATGAAGCACGTCGAGTCCACCGAAGCCATCCTCAAGCCTCTGCGAGCGGCCGGCGTGCAGCTGGCGGTCGACGACTTCGGCACCGGCTACTCCAGTTTGAGCTATCTGCGGAGGCTCTCGATCGACTCCCTCAAGATCGACCAGTCGTTCATCCGGCAGATCGACGCCGTGCCCAGCGAGACGTCCATCGTGACCGCGGTGATCGGGATGGGTCGGAGCCTCAAGCTGCGGGTCGTCGCCGAGGGTGTCGAGACGGCAGCGGAGCTCGCCTTCTTGCGCGACCATCAGTGCGACGAGGCGCAGGGGTACTACTTCAGCCAGCCGATGCCTCCCGGCGAGTTTGCCAGCCTGCTCGAGCGCGGAGTGGCACCGGCGGTCCTCAAGCGCTTGGCCACCGGTTCAACGAGCGCCCGCTCTTGAACGCCCTTCCGTCATGACGGGCCGCCGGTGATCCGATCGCTCAGCCACAACCTGTGAAGCGCGGCTGATGCGGGCCTTCTCCAGGAAATGGATCTCGGTGGCAATCTGGGCCGCGGTGGTCAGCCTGGCCTGCGCCATCGCAGCGATGTTCGTCGCCCGGGCTCGTCTGCTCGAAGCCGGCAGATGGGTCCGGCACACCTCCGACGTCGAGCTGTCCATCGCCGCTTGCCGTGTTCACGTCCGTGAAGCTCAGCTCAGCGAAGCCCGGCTCGACCTCCCCGGGCGGCGCACCGTACTGGCCGAGGCCCAAAGCGACGTCGAACGCTTCGCCGAATTGACCGCCGACAATCCAATCCAGCAGACCCGAGCGAAAGGGCTCCTGGGACAGCTCCGATCCTTCGCGGGGGATTCCGCCGAGGGCCTCCGGATCGATCAGGTTCTGCGGGATCTGGGCGCCACCGAGAGCTCGCTCATGGACATTCGGATGGCGACGCTCAAGCGGACCACCCGCTCCGGCTGGCTGGCCCTCACGGCCAGCGCCACCCTCACCGTCCTCCTGGTGGCGGTCATCCTGACCGCGCTCCGTCGACAATCGCTGGCGCTGGCGCTGGCTGAAGGCAACCTGCGGCGGAAAGGCGCGCTGCTGGAATCCGTGGTCGACAGCATGGCCGACGGCATCATGGCCATCACGCCTGAACGAACGTTTCTACACGTCAACCGCGCGGCGCGCCGTCTCCTGGGCGAAGCCTTCCCGGCGGGAGCATTTCCGGTGGACTGGCGGGCGCACACCGAATGCATCTACGAAAACGGAACGGCGATGCAGCCCAAGGACGGAGCGCTCGCACGTGCTCTGGCCGGGCAGAACACCGACGATCTGGTCTACCGGACGCGTCCGACCAACCACGCCGAGGTGGCCGGGACCTGGATCTCGGCGACCGGGCGTCCGGTGCGCGACGCCGACGGGTCCGTCATCGCCGCGGTGGTGGCTCTGCGCGACATCTCCGAACAGAAGCTTCAACAGGATCAGCTCCGCGCGCTGTCGATGTCCGATGAGATGACCGGCCTCTACAATCGCCGTGGTTTCTTGATGCTGGCGGACCAGCACGCCCGCCTGGCGCGACGCCAAGGGGTGCCGTTCGCGATCGTGTTCGCCGACTTGAACGGACTCAAGACCATCAACGACACGCTTGGCCACGAGGCAGGTGACCGGTCGATTCGTTCCGTGGCGGAGGTGCTGCGGGAAACCTTCCGGGATTCGGACATCATCGCGCGGCTGGGCGGTGACGAGTTCGTCGCGCTCCTCGGCAACTCGGACCCGGCCATGCGCGAGGCCATCGCGATGCGCCTGCGCCAGGGATTGGCTGGACACAACGGACACCAGGAGCCGGGGCACCATCTGTCGCTGAGCATCGGGATCTCTTTCTTCGATCCCGAGCGCCCGCTGACGGTCGCCGAGCTGATGGTCGAAGCTGATCGCCTGATGTACGTCGAGAAACGCGAACATCGGCGCCTCTACAACGGACCAGGACTGGTCTCATTCGATCCGTGAGCTGCCCGATCCAGTTTCGTTTGGGCAACTGCCGTGGCGAGCTCCAGCCTATTCTCGGCGATGTACGCCAAATCTCGACAGGTCTCGGTATCGCCCTTTCGGACCCACTCTTGGTTTGCTCTTTCCAGCGTCTGCTCTGCGGCTGAGAGCTCGCGCGGCGCGAACTTCGCGGGCAGGCCGCTGCGCGCCGCGGCGTCCGAGAGGCGCGCCAGCTCGAGCACCCCGGGCACGTTGGTCGTCGTCGCGCAAGCGTTCAGGAATCCGGCCATCAGGGCGAGGGACAGGAGGGAGAGGTGCGTCGTTTTCATCGAATCGCCGTCCAGATCGGGGCTGCGGCTGAAGCGCTCTGGAACTCGTAGCGGCCGATCGGCGGGCAAAGCCCGGCGGAACAGGCGGCGTCAGCGTGCGCACTGGCCTGGAGCGCCAGCGCCACCGCCAAATCCAGGTCGGACTGGGCGCGGGCCAGAAAGAACTCGGCGCGCCGGTCACCGGCCGCGGCCAGCTCCTTGGCAACCGCGGCTTGGTCGTTGGCGAGAATGAGGTGCTCCTTGGCCGGCGACATGCCCAACCCGCCGCGATGCGCTCGGTCGCTCGGAACGTGCTCGACGCCCACCTGCTTGGCGGTGAGGAGGCTGGCATCGAAGCTGGCCACTTCATTGGGCGGCAGCTGGATGGAAGCGCAGCCGAGCACCGAAGCAACTCCGACGACGGCGAGTGACCCGATGAGCGCTTTCAAGACTTTGTCTCTCTGAAGAATCATTTGGCGACCTCGAGACATGGTCTGTGCAATCCGCGCGCCAGCATGTCGGGGCGAGAAAGCCGCGGCCATCCGAGCGCCGGCGACGATCTTTGGACGGTCGTCATTCGATCTGGCCGTCCATGAATGGACGGTGGTCTCCGGGCCGGTGCCTTTCGACTTGATTGCGCACATGTCGGCAATTGCGCACTGGCCCAGGCTTATTCGACTCGTCTTCCAACCGAGTGAAGCGGCCCCGGTGTAGGCTCGAGCGGTGCCGATCCTGGTCGCCGACGACGACGTCTTGCTGCGAACGATGCTTCGGACGTTGCTGGCACGCGCTGGGCACACCGTCGTCGAGGCCGCGGACGGCAAGTTCGCGATCGATGAGCTCTCCAGCCGCGAGTTCGACGTCATCGTCACCGATCTCTCGATGCCGAGAGCCGATGGCTTCGAGGTTCTTCGGCGCGCGCGCGAGGTTCGGCCCAAGACCCCCGTCATCGTGCTCACGGCCGAGGGATCGGTTCGCGACTGCGTCCAGGCCATGCGCGCGGGCGCCTTCAACTTCTTGGTCAAGCCGTTCCACCCCAAGGATCTTCAAGAGATCGTTGGACAGGCCCTGCAAGCTCGAGACGGCGCTGCAGGCTCTCGGCCGCGGTCGGTCGAGCAGGGGCGGGACGAATGGCGACCGCAGGTCGCGCTCATCGGTGACTCTCCTGCCCTCAAGGCCGTCGTCGAGGTGATCGATCGCATCGCTCACACCAGTGCGACGGTTCTCATCACCGGGGAGAGCGGGACCGGCAAGGAGGTGGTCGCGCGTCTCCTGCACGGCCTGTCGGGGCGGACCCGCGGCCCGTTCATCGCCGTCAACTGCGGCGCCATCCCCGACAACCTCCTGGAGAGCGAGCTGTTCGGGCACGCCAAAGGCGCCTTCACCGGAGCGGCCGAAGCCCGCACCGGAAAGTTCATGCAGGCTGACGGCGGAACGCTGTTTTTGGACGAGATCGGAGACCTGCCTTTGTCCATGCAGGTCAAGCTCCTCCGCGTCCTGCAGGAGCGCGAGGTCACGCCGGTCGGCGAATCTTGCCCGCGTCAGATCGACGTCCGGATCATCGCCGCTTCCAACCAGGACCTGGAGACCATGGTCGCCGAGAAGCGCTTCCGGCAGGACCTCTACTATCGCCTGGAGGTCCTTCCGGTTCGACTGCCGGCCCTGCGCGAGAGGCGCGAAGACATCCCGCTTCTGGCGTTGCATTTTCTCGATGTGATGAATCGAAAGCTCGAGCGGACGGTGAGCATCGGCGAGGAGGCATTGACCCTCATGAAGCTCCACAGTTGGCCCGGGAACGTGCGTGAGATGGAAAACCTGTTCGAACGCCTGGTCATCCTGAACAGCACCGGTTCCATCGGCGTAGAAGATCTGCCCGAGCGCATGCGACGTGACGGAGCACCGCTCGGAGCGGTCAGCGCCGCCACCGCGCTGGCGCAGGGGTCGGTCGATCTGACGGCGACCCTGTCGGCCATCGAGGACTCCCTCATCGAGCAGGCCCTCCGGCGGGCGGAAGGCAACAAGACGCACGCGGCGGAATCTCTGGGGCTCAACCGAACGACGCTGGTCAACAAGATGAAGCGCCGCTGATCGGACCGACCGCTCTAGAA
>Ga0210387_10001473_pt1 | contig 17801 bp, 11 predicted proteins | sample IncBWC7OmetaG_FD_160108 | JGI IMG/M metagenome (GOLD analysis project Ga0210387, IMG submission 160108) | Forest soil microbial communities from Barre Woods Harvard Forest LTER site, Petersham, Massachusetts, United States - Inc-BW-C-7-O ...
TTTCGGCTCCTGGCCATTCTGGCCGGCCTGCTGGTTCTTCGGATCGTTCTTCTGGTCCGGCTGCTTTTGATCTTTCGGCTCCTGGCCATTCTGGCCGGCCTGCTGGTTCTTCGGATCGTTCTTTTGGTCCGGCTGCCTTTGATCTTTCGGCTCCTGGCCATTCTGGCCGGCCTGCTGGTTCTTCGGATCGTTCTTTTGGTCCGGCTGCTTTTGATCTTTCGGCTCCTGGCCATTCTGGCCGGCTTGCTGGTTCTTCGGATCGTTCTTTTGGTCCGGCTGCTTTTGATCTTTCGGCTCCTGGCCATTCTGGCCGGCTTGCTGGTTCTTCGGATCACTCTTCTGATCCTTGGAATCGTTCTTCTGATCCTGCTGCTGTTTCTTCTGATCCTCCTGCTTCTTCAATTGCTCGATCTGGTGTTTCACCAGATCGCGATTGTGCTTCGCCTGCAGGTCACTAGGCTCGATTTCGAGCGCGGCGTCGTAGGAGCTTACGGCCTTCTCCCAAGTCTCGATGGTCTCCTTCGGATTGCTCTTCTCGGTCTTTTGCCCGAGTCGGAATTGCGTATTTCCGAGGTTATAGTAGGCACCCTGTTGCACTGGTACCTGCTCCGTGTGGAGACTGTTTTGGAAAGCGGTGGCCGCCTGCGCTAAGTCACCGGCCTTGTAAGCGGCCGAACCGGCATTGAATTGCAGTTCGGCCTTCGTCGGCTCCTTCACGGCGGCCGCTGTATATTCCTTCTGTGACTTCGCAAAATCGCCGTGCTGATAGGCCTGCTCGGCGGTCTGCGGCAAAGCGCCGCGAGTCGTCGCTGTTGCCGCAAGCAGCGCGAAACCGAGTGCGGCAGCGGCGTTGGTCGCCTGACGATGCGCCCAGGCAGGTTTCGCTTTCACGGGTCTGGGAGCGGTTTTGGCTTCGCGCACTTTGCGTCGCGTGCCAATGAGCATTTCCGCGATGAAGCATCCCAATGCCGCGAGCAACGCCCAATGAAACTGCTCGAGAGGCACCTTGGCCTGGCGGGAGCTCAGGTCGTGTCGGGTGAACGAGGCGAGGCCCTGGTTGTAGATCTCATTCAGGCCTTCACCCTGCTGACCAAGCGGCTGATAGAGGCCCCCTGTCGTCCCCACGATTTGCTTGAGCGTGGCTTCGTCAAGGTGGGACTTAACGAGCTGGCCCGAGGTGTCCCTGACGAACTCGGTCCCGCCGTTCTCACTCGGTATGGGGACAAGTTCACCCGTCGTACCGCCAATGCCGACCGCGAAGATTTTCACCCCGTTATTCGCCGCTTCTTTCGCGGCGGCGATGCCTTCGCCGCCGAGGTCTTCGCCATCGGTAATGAGGACGAGGATTTTCTCAGCCGCGGTCCGGGTTTTGTAGACAGCTTCGGCTTCGCGAATCGCCGCTGCGATATCTGTGCCGCCGCGCGGGATCACCTTCGTATCGAGCGCATCGAGCGATTCCCGGAAAGCGTCGTAATCGAGTGTCACCGGGCATTGAAGAAAGGCGTTGCCCGCGAAGGCCAAAAGGCCGACGGCATCGCCATCGAGCTTGTCCACAAGATCATGCACAGCGAGCTTGGCACGCGAGAGCCGGTCTGGCTTCACATCCTGGGCGAGCATGCTTTTCGAGGTATCAACAGCGAAAAGCAATTCCAGGCCTTTGCGGTGCGTTTCCTGCCATTCATAACCGGCCTGAGGTCGTGCCAGCGCGACAAACAAGCAGAATACGCCAAGAATAATGAGCACCTGTTTCGCCCTCCGGCGAGCCGGTGAAACCGATGCGGTGAGTTTATCCAGCAGGCGCATGGAGGCGAACCTGGCGAGCGTCGTGCGTTGCTGGTTCTCGAACTGGCGATAGCGCCAAAACAGGAAAGCGCAGGCGGCCAAGCCAGCAAGGAGCCAAAGAGGTTGAGCGAATTGCATGAGAAGGATTGCGTTAGAAGTTTCAGTGAATGGTCACGGCAGACGACGGAAACGCGTCTGTTGCAGACCGAAGCCAAATCCGAACAGCGCGAGAGCGGGCACCACGGCCCAGGCAAATAGTTCGGAGTGATGGTCGAACTTATTGATCTTGTGCGTGGTCTTCTCGAGCCGGTCGATCTCGGCGTAAATGTTCTTAAGCGAGTCAGAATCGGTCGCGCGGAAGAATTTTCCGCCCGTGGCGTCGGCAATTTTCTTCAGGGTTTCCTCATCGACATCGACCTTGGCCATCGCGAGACGCTTGTTACCAAAGGCATCAGTCACCGGGACCGGCGCTTCTCCCCGAACGCCAGCCGCGATGGTATAGACCTTCACGCCGAGCGCCTTCGCGGCCTGAGCGGCCGTTTCCGGGGCGATTTTGCCCATGTTATTCTCGCCGTCGGTGAGCAGCACCACGACCTTCGATTTGCTTGGCTGATCACGCAGCCGGTTGACACTGGCGGCGATCGCGGAGCCGATCGCGGTGCCGTCATCCACCGCACCGATCTGAATACGTTCGAGGTTCTGCTGGAGCCAGTCGTGATCAAGCGTCAGCGGACTCACGAGGTACGGCGCCCCGGCAAAACCGATCAGGCCGATACGGTCATTCGGGCGCGCATCAATGAACTTGGAGACAACCGACTTGACGACATCTATGCGGTTGGCCGGCTGCCCATCCAGTTTGAAATCGAGCGCCTCCATCGAGCCCGAGCAGTCCAGGGCAAGGACCATATCCACCCCGCTGGCTTCAACGGTCGAGGTGCTGCGGCCGAATTGCGGACGGGCCAGCCCGATGATGATGAAGCCGAGAGCCAGCAAACTGAGCGTACTGATCCAGCGGCCCGCGCGGCTACGCGTCTCCCGGGCTACCTGCCGCGCAATATCAGCGCTGGAGTATTTCAGGGCCGCCACCATGCCTCGCCTACCGCGCAACAGCGCGATCAGGGGGAGCAGAGCCAGCAGGAAGAGGAATTGCGGATAAAGGAAACGGATCATGGTCGATGGATGTTTAGGCTTTGGCGACTGCCGGTTGGCTCCCAAGGCCAGGGTTTTCGAGACGCCGCGCTTTCACGGGCTGCCTTGCGGCGAGGATGAAGTCGCGAGCGCTTTGCAGCATGGCTTCCATTTGCGGGACGCTCAGCTGCCACCTCGCGAACTTCGCGAGATCGCAGTGGCCGAGAAATTCGCCGAGCGTTCCCCGATGCCCTGCGAGGGGACTGTCGGTGTGAACGACCAGATCGCTCAGAAACTCCTCGGTCGTTCGATGTGCGGTGCGCACCGGAAACGTTTGCTCGATGAAGGAGCGAACGACCTCTGAGACTAGGTCGGAGAAGGCGCGCGCCTCCTCCGGGCTCAGAAACTGGTGGGCGGCCAGGAGTTTTTCGAGCGCGACTTCGTAAGGCAGCTTCGCGTGCAACTTTCCGCGCAAGAGGCGCCAGGCGCCGTAACCAAGCGCCGCAGCGGCGACCGCGCCGGCAGCCCAACCGGTCCAGAAAATTTCACCGGGAAGGTGGATCGGCGGCCGGATGTCGAAGATGTCGTCCTGCAACGCGGCGACCGGAGCAGTCTTCCCTGGTGGCGTGGCCAATACGCCGGAAGCGGTCGCCGGCGCGCCCAGAGGCGCCGCGTGGACGCTCAGCCCGAGGAGGCCGAGCGAAACTGCGACTGCTGCCAGCTGCGGGCGGCGGAAAAGAATCGAAAACGAAATTTTCATCGATGTTTGCGGGATCGGTTTTTGAAAAAGGAGATCAGCGATGCCACGTAGGGCTGATCAGTGGAGAGGCGGAGCGCGTCGACGGCTTCGGCATTTAAGGTGCGTTGGAGTTGCTTCGCACGGTTTTGTGCGATCTCCGCGAAACGCCGCCGCACCGCAGGCAAGCTCGTGTTGAGCTCGATAAGTTCCCCGGTCTCGGCGTCCTCGAGAGCGAGAATGCCGACGTCGGGTAGCACCTGCTCACGGGCGTCTTCGATCGGCATGGCCACCAGGTCGTGACGAAGATTAGTCTGGCGAAGGGCGCGGCGAAGATCAGCCACTGACTCGGGGGTTTGCCGGCCGGTCTGGAAGTCGGACAGCAGGAAGACAATCGCGCGCCTGTGGATAACGTCGTTCACGAAATCGAGCGCCCGGACGAGATTGGTACCGCGGTGTTGCGGTTCAAAGCCAAGTACCTCGCGCACCAATCGGAGCACGTGTCGCCGGCCTTTGCGCGGCGGCACGTAGAGCTCGATCTGGTCGGTAAAGAGAATCAGTCCGACCTTGTCGCTATTATGCACCGCGGAGAAGGCCAGGACGCTGGCGATCTCGGCCGCGAGTTCGCGCTTGCTCTGCGCGCCAGACCCGAACTCGCCCGAGGCGCTCACGTCCACCATGAGCGTTAATGTGAGCTCGCGTTCCTCGACAAATTTTTTGACGAATGGGCGTCCGGCTCGAGCCGTTACGTTCCAGTCGATGGTACGCACTTCATCGCCGGGGGAGTATTCGCGCACGGCGTCGAAGTTCATCCCGCGACCTTTGAAGACGCTGTGGTATTGGCCCGCCAGCGTGTCGGTCACAAGCCGCTTGGTGCGGATCTCGATTTGCCGCACTTTGCGCAAAATATCTCTAGTTTGTTCGGAAGTCATGGCGTTGGCCTTCGACGCGCGCGCAGCGCGATTAGGGGACAGGCAATCCTTCCAGGACGCCGGCGATGATATTTTCCGAGGTGATGTTCTCCGCCTCGGCCTCGTAGCTGACGATGATCCGGTGACGCAATACGTCGTAAGCGACGTCTTTCACATCTTGCGGGGTGACAAAACCGCGGCCCTGGAGGAACGCGATCGCGCGGGCCCCGAGCGTCAGACTGATCGTTGCGCGCGGGGACGCGCCACATTGCACATACCCGTTAAGGTCGATTCCGTAGGGCTGTGGATCGCGCGTCGCGAGGACAATGTCCACGATGTAGTCCTTGACCTTTTCATCGACGTAGATGCTGCTGACAACCTTACGGGCCTGAACAATGTCTTCGGCGGAGACGACTGGCTGCACTTCGAACGAACGCTCTGCGACCGCCATGGTATCGAGAATCGCGCGCTCTTCGCTACGGTTCGGGTATTTCACCAGAACCTTCAGCATGAATCGGTCGACCTGTGCTTCGGGCAACGGGTAAGTTCCTTCTTGCTCGAGCGGGTTTTGCGTCGCCAGCACGAGGAAAGGATCGGGCAGAGGATGACTCTCGTCGCCGAGCGTGACTTGACGCTCCTGCATCGCTTCGAGCAAGGCACTCTGCACTTTGGCAGGCGCTCGGTTAATCTCGTCTGCGAGCACGAGGTTCGCAAAAACGGGGCCCTGCTTGGTACTGAACGAACCGTCGCGAGGGTTATAGATCATGGTGCCGACAATGTCCGCGGGCAACATGTCCGGCGTGAACTGAAGTCGGCTGAAGTGCAGTCCCACGGCACCGGCCAGCGTTTTCAGCGCGAGCGTTTTGGCGAGACCCGGCACGCCCTCGAGGAGAATATGGCCGTTACTGATTAGGCCGACGATCAGACGATCAACCAGGTGTTGTTGCCCGACAATCACCCGGCCGATTTCCTGACGGAGAGGATGTATCCACGCGGAGTTCTGACGAACAGCGTCGTTGATCGCCTGAATGCCGCTGTTCGGATTACTGACGATCGGCATTGGAGTGGCCAGTGTTCTCCGGCCGAAAAGGTCACGCACCATAGGCGTTGGCGTGTATTTTACGGCGTCGAAATGGGCGTCGGTGCGGCCGGGATGAGAGGTTGCCGAAGGCTTTTCGGCAGTTGCTGGGTCGTTTGGATATAGATCGGAGGTCTGCATGTCTTTTGGCTTTGGTGGTCTTGTCAATCTCCTGGCGCCACTGGGGGCCTGCTCTTGACGCTGCCATCATCGACCCCCACCGTGGCGCAGACCTTTCATTTTGATTACACGTAGGAAAGGTTTCGGCGCAGGGATGAGCCAGCAAACCTCGTCGGTTTTCGACGGAGCGAGGACGACGAGAGGGATGGAGACCTGACGCTAACAGATACAGACCCTTGGCTAACCTTTCTTGCTCCTTAGGAGCGGGCTCCTTAGGAGCGCAGAGCCGCTCTGGATGGATTTTCTGTAATGCTCATGCAAGGGACGGGCAACGAGCGCGGTCCATGGTGGCGGTGTCAGATAACCGCGGAAACTTTCTCGGCGGCCGCGGCCAACACCAAAAGAACATCCAGATCTTACTTGCAATGAAAATGAAATACCTCACCCCGTTTGCCGCCATCGCGCTTGTGGCACCAGCTCTCGCGGGACAGCCCTCCTGACTCCTGACTCCTGACTCCTGATTATGAACCGCTTCCTCGTCATCGCCGGCTCGCTGGTCATCGCCATGACCGGCATCGCTACCACGCGCCCCACTGCCCCACCATCCGGGGAAATCAAGTCCACTTCTCCCGATGTTGTACGCCTGACGGCCGAGGTGCTCGAGCACTCGCAGTTCGCGCATCACCGGCTCGACGATGAATTGGCCGCCAAGTTTCTCGATCGTTACCTGAACGCGCTCGACGGGTCGCGTACCTTATTCTTCCAATCCGACCAGGATGAGTTTGCGCTCTTCCGTCACTCGCTGGCGGAGAACACCCGACGGGAAGGCGATCTCAGTCCGGCCAGGTTGATCTTCAAGCGTTACCTCCTACGCCTCGATCAACGGGCCGCGTTCGTGACTGCCGCGCTGCAAACCCAAACCTTCGACTTCGGCGGCCACGACCGTTACCAATACGACCGCACGGATGCTCCGCGACCCCGCGACCTGACAACCGCACAGGGGCTGTGGCAGCAGCAACTCCGCGGCGAATACCTCGTCGAAAAACTGAACGGAAAAGCGCCTGCCGAAATCGTCAAGACTCTTACCGCGCGCCAGGCCCGGATGATCCAAACGATAAAGAATTTTGATGACGGCGAAGTATCGGAAATCTACTTGAACGCGCTGGCTCACGTCTATGACCCGCACTCAGACTATTTCGGTCCCGAGGAGGCGCAGAACTTCTCCATCGCAATGAACCTTTCACTGGTTGGCATTGGTGCCACGCTCGAAGCTGGCGATAGCGGTTGCAAGATTCGCGAACTCGTTCCCGGCGGACCGGCTGCACGCAGTGGCAAGCTCCAGCCCGGCGACTGCATTGTGTCTGTAGCGCAGGATGGAAAGGAGCCCATCGATATCGCGAATATGCCGCTCTCACGTGCGGTCGAGCTCATTCGTGGGGCCAAGGGCACGACCGTCGAACTCACTATCGTTCCCGGCAATCCAAGCGTGGAAGCGGGCCGCAAAACCGTACGGATCGTGCGGGACGAGATTAAACTCGAACAGCAGCAGGCCAAGGCGCAGATCGTCGATCTCCCGGGCGCCGATGGGCAACCGACACGACTCGGCGTGATCGACCTGCCCGCCTTGTAGGAAGGGGCCGACCGTGCGCACCGCAGTGCCACGGCCGATGTCGGGCGCCTAATCCAAAAGCTGAAAGCAGAAGGGGTACGGGGTATCGTGCTCGATCTGCGGCGGAACGGGGGCGGCTCACTCGAGGAAGCTATCCACTTGACCGGCCTTTTTATCCGTCGAGGTCCGGTCGTGCAAACGCGCGGTCCGGCGGGCGATATTGAAATCAGCGGCGAGGACAATTCTTCGCAGCTCTATAGCGGCCCGTTGGTAGTGCTCACCAGCCGGTTCAGCGCATCTGCTTCCGAGATACTGGCTGGCGCCCTTCAGGACTATGGCCGGGCGTTAATCGTGGGCGACTCGTCTACCTTCGGCAAAGGCACGGTCCAATCGATCCTGCCGCTCGCTCCCATATTGAAGCAATACGGTGTCGCCGGAGCCGACAATGCTGGAGAACTAAAGGTGACCATCCGCAAGTTCTATCGGCCGAGTGGCGCATCGACCCAGCTCCAAGGAGTCAAAGCCGACATCGTGATCCCTTCGACGAGTGACCTCAACGAGATCGGAGAATCAGCGATGAAAGACCCGCTGCCATGGGATACATTGCCCAGCGCTCGCTTCGCAAAGGAGAACCGCGTAGAGCCGGTGTTGGAGGCGCTACGCGCCAAGTCAGCGCGGCGAGTGGCAACCGGAAACGGCTTTGCGTGGATCCGTAGCGAAATCGCCTTCGGGAAACAGAGCCGCGCGACAAAATCGGTTTCCTTAAACGAGGTCGAACGCCGTGACGAAAAAGACCAACTCAAGGCGCGGCAGAAAACGCGCGAGCACGAACTGGCGGGACAGTCCGGAAAGACGCCCCGCGCTTACGAAATCACTCTCAAGGACGCGGACACACCGGGCCTGCCTCCGCCACTTACCCAGCAGCCATCGCCTACTAAGGTGGCAGCGGAATCCGCGGAGGATGATGCCTCGTCCGAGTCGGATCGGGAGGTGATCATGAACGAAGCCGAACGCATCCTCGCCGATTACATCGGCATGGAAGAAAAAGCGGCCGCCGTCGAGTTCAGCATCAGCCGTAAATAGCGGCGTATCGGCGTGGGCGGAGTCATTAAAAGTTATCAGTCGAAAATGTCACCTAAGAAGCAACAGCAATAATATTGATGCCGATGGACGGCGACGTGCATAGCCTGTCGGAATTCCACTCACTTCCCGCGTTTGAAGACTGGGTGCAAAGCTCGTCTACCTGTGAGTGAAAGCCTTCCCGAAGCTCCCATGGTCGAAGATCAAACTCTCTCAATTCCCGTTTTATGAGTGGTTCGGCCGACTTCCCCGCCTGGGGACGCCGCTTTTGGGAGAGGCTCGACATTTGTCGGAGCATCCGCAGAAATGAGCGGCTTGGCCAAATATCGCTGCCACCGCCCAAAATCCGATCCGATTGGGCGTGGAAGGTTTCCACGCGGGTGCGACCTCGAGAACCTCTAAGACTTTTACCGCCAGCCCGGGAACAGCGGATTTCCGTGGGCATCCGGTAAACTTGCCGGACGTGGTCGGCACCATGGGCTCGGCTGGAGGCTGTCGTGGACGCTACATCGGATGCTCGCTCATTGGTCGCGTGCCGTGTTAAACTGCGGATCTCTTGGACGTGTATAGGTCCCACCACCACTAGTTGAGCAGCCAGTTGCCCAAAGAAGGCATGCGGCGGTGATTGAAAGCGCAATCACGAAAATTAGCTTATTCATAGCCAGGGTTGAGGTTTGAGTGCCAGACTTCCAAAATCAAGCTGTTAGCTTCCTGAAACATATTGCGTGCCCATCGCATCTTTATACATCGGGGAGGCGTTCCCAAGGTAAGGTACAAGAAGGTGCAAGATTTTGCACTTACGAATGCTTGTTCCTGCTTCGGTCGAAATCTCGTCCCCGGCATATCAGCTCGCCTCGGTGCTCTGCATAATCATCTCTGCCAGAGGCTCAGGCACAAGAAACCGACTTGGCGATGCTTGGATTTTTTGGACGTAAGCTGCCAGCGCGTCAGAAAAACGTTCCGCGGCTTTGCCATAAAATCGGATTGCGTCGAGGTATTCTTGCCTGGCTTTTTTGTCGAATACGGCGCTCATTGCTGAGCGGGCTCTTGGGCCAAGCGCCGACCTTCAGCAATCACTTGATCAGCGGGAATCGTTTCGCGTTCTCCAGATTCGATGCCCCTGAGTCGCTCCTGGAGAAGGGACAAAAATCACGGATCGTACTCGTCAAGGCGTGAACGTAATTCGTCGCGTTCTTCTTCGGTGAGTTTGGGTAGTTCTTCCAGGATTTCGGCGAGGCTCATAATGCTCTCGACAAAATGAGACATTTTGTGCAGAGTGGAGAACAACCTGCTCTATTCATGCAGGCTCTCATTGAACAGGACCGATCGCAGCTCTGGGAGGCTGGGACCGGAAAACGCCATGATGTGGATCGTAAAGATAGCTCTTAGAGCTCCCTACACCTTCACCGTTTTGGCAGTCGTACTGCTCATGGGAGGCGCACTCAGCGCGCTCCAGATGCCAAAGGACATCTTTCCGGCGATCAACATACCGGTCGTGGGGATCATTTGGACCTACAATGGACTGCCCGCACAGGAAATGGCAGAACGCATCACGACTGTATCGGAGCGGGCATCCACCACCACAGTCAATAACATTGAGCACATCGAATCCAACTCTTTCAATGGCATAGCTGTTATCAAGATTTATCTGCAGCCTGGATCCAGTATTGATGCGGCAATCGCTGAAGTGACAGCCTCATGTCAGACGATTTTGAAGTCACTGCCGCCGGGCATGACTCCCCCCAATATTCTTAGCTACAACGCCGCCAATGTCCCCGTTCTACAGTTGAGTGTGGGTGGGGCAAAATTCTCCGAGCAGGAACTCTACGACTACGCCACCAACTTTATTCGTACGCAATTGGCAACCGTCCAAGGCGCATCTATTCCATTGCCTTACGGCGGAAAGACGCGTGCCGTATCGGTGGACCTCGACCCAAACAAGCTGCAAGCCTACAACATCGCGCCGCAGGAAGTGGCCAACGCGATCAATCAACAGAGCGTTGTGCTGCCTTCCGGCACAGCAAAGATCGGCAAACGCGAGTATGACGTTCTGATCAATGGGAGCACAAACACGATTCCGGCGCTTAATAATCTGCCTATTAAGCAGATGAATGGCACAACGATTTATGTCCGGGACGTTGCGAATGTGCGCGACGGTTATACGCCACAAGTGAACATGGTCGTCTCGAATGGGATAAAGGCCGCGCTCTTACCCGTCCTTAAAAATGGCGACGCGTCGACTTTAGATGTCGTTTCGCGGGTGAGAAAAGCGCTACCTCAGATCGCCGCAACGTTGCCCCAGGAGCTGCAGATCAAAGCGCTTTTCGATCAGTCGGTTTTCGTGAGTTCGGCGTTGGACGGCGTAATGCGGGAGGGGATCATCGCGGCGTCATTGACTGCCGTGATGATCTTGCTCTTTCTCGGATCATGGCGCAGTACGCTAGTGGTAGCCACGTCCATCCCGCTCGCGATCTGTTTTTCCGTGCTGGCTTTGCACGTAATCGGTCAGACGATCAACATTATGACTCTGGGCGGCTTGGCATTGGCCGTTGGCATTCTGGTCGATGACGCGACGGTGGAAATCGAAAACATCCATCGGAACCTGGCGATGGGAAAGTCGATGATCGATGCGATACTCGATGGCGCACAAGAGATTGCCACGCCGGCCTTCGTTGCGACTCTCTCCATTTGTATCGTGTTCGTGCCGATATTCTTATTAGGCGGTGTCGCTTACTACCTCTTCGTTCCGCTAGCAATGGCCGTCGTCTTTGCTATGCTGGCTTCCTACTTTTTGTCCCGCACGGTCGTTCCAACCATGGTGAACTTCTTGCTCAAGAATGAGTATCAAAAGGAGGAAGCGAATGAACTCAGGCCTCCCCACCAAAATTGGTTCCTCCGCATCCACGAAGGATTTAACCATGGGTTCGAGAAGGTGCGGAGCTTTTACGCCGCGCGGTTGCAGTGGGCGCTTAACCATCCCCGTCTCGTAGTCGGGGCGATGGTGTCGGTAGTGGTTCTCTCGCTCGTTCTCGTGACGCCATTTCTCGGCGAAGATTTTTTCCCGAATGTGGACGCCGGCCAATTTCGCCTCCACGTTAGTGCCCCTGTTGGTACACGCATCGAAGAGACGCAGCAGGTGTTCTACCAGGTCGAAAAGGTGATCCGGAGCGTTATTCCCAAGGACCAGATGGACTTGATAATCCAGAACATTGGATTGCCGATGAATCTCAATCTGGCCTTGAGCGACACGGCGACAATCAGCTCCGCTGACGGTGAAATCGACGTTTCGTTGAACCCGGCGCGGCATGGCTCAACCTTTGATTATTTGAAGAAGATTCGCGAACAGCTAATAGCCAAATACCCCAACTACACGTATTTCAGCATGCCCGCTGACATCGTCAGCCAAATTCTTAACGCGGGTCTTCCCGCACCGATTGACGTTCAGGTGGTGGGCCATGATCCAAAGAATTACCAGATCGCTGAGGATCTCCGTCAGAGAATCGCACAGGTGCCGGGAGCAGTGGACGTAAACGTTCATCAGGTCATCGATAACCCGTCTTTGCTCGTGAACATTGACCGCACCCGCGCCGATCAGTTCGGTCTGACCGAGAGACAAGTCGCCGATGATCTCCTCATCTCTTTAGCCGGCAGCGGACAAACAGCTCCTAACTTCTGGCTGAACCCGCAGAACGGGGTCAGCTACCCCATCGTGGTTCAGACCCCTCAATACTTGATCAGCTCGACTTCGGACATTAATCTGACGCCAATCTCGGGTGCTAATACTCCTCAAGCCCCCCTCAGTAATCTGGGGTATCAAACCCCCATCACAGGTCTTACGGGCGGCCGCGGTTCTCCGCCCCAGCTTCTGAGTAATCTGGCATCGATCCAGCAGATCTCGACTCCGGTTGTCGTCAGCCATTACAACGTCCAGCCTGTGTTTGACATTTATGCTAATATCCAGGACAGCGATCTGGGATCTGTCGCTCAACAGGTTCAGAAAATCGTGGACGATGTGAAGCAACATCTCCCGCGCGGTACCACGGCGGTGATCCGGGGACAGGTTCAGAGCATGAATAGCTCTTACGTCGGACTCGGTGTCGGCATCGCTTTTGCCATTCTTTTGGTTTACTTTCTGATGGCAGTCAATTTCCAAAGCTGGCTGGATCCGTTTATCATAATCATGGCGCTTCCTGGCGCACTTACCGGAATTGTCTGGATACTTTTTGTGACTCGCACCCCAATCAGTGTGCCGGGATTGATGGGGGCGATTATGTGCATCGGGGTCGCGACTTCGAACAGCATTCTGATGGTGACCTTCGCCAATGAACGGCTCCGCTATGAAGGAAAAGATCCGTCCGAGGCGGCACTTGCCGCGGGCTTTACGCGACTGCGGCCCGTCGTGATGACCGCACTCGCCATGATTCTCGGCATGCTGCCGATGTCTCTGGGGTTGGGTGACGGCGGAGAGCAAAATGCGCCCCTTGGACGCGCCGTAATCGGTGGCCTGCTGGTGGCGACCTTCTTTACTCTCTTCTTCGTCCCGGTCGTCTATAAACTGCTCAAGCGGAACTTCAAACCGCGGGAATTACATCCGCGTCTGCGCTCGCCTTCAGACGAGAATCACCTCAGGGCTTCTCGGCAGCCGGCCGGTTAACTTTCAGACACAACAGTCTCAAACTCCAAGCTATACCCCGTTATGCATACCCCTCCGTCAGGAAGTGGAAATTCTGAAGCCGGCGCTTCAACAGGTACTAAACCGAGGAATGGCACGTCAGAAAATCAAGACTCTGTCAGTGCGAGGCGTCCTGGCACCATCATGAAGGTCTTGGTAGCGGCGGTCCTTGTGATGGCGGTCAGTGTTGCCATCTATTTCCTAGCTATTTATCCAAGAGTCCAGAATACCAAAGAGCTCGCAACGGCCGCTGCGACGGCAGGAAAAACGACAGTCACCGTGGTAGAGCCGACGCAAACATCAAGTGCACCCGAACTAATTCTTCCTGGTAATGTCGAAGCTAACCAGATGACATCGATCTACTCGCGAGTGGATGGCTATATCAAGAAGTGGTACGTGGATATCGGCGACCACGTGCAGCAAGGGCAGGTCCTGGCAGATATCGAAGCCCCACAGGTCGATGCAGATCTTCGCATGGCTCAGGCCCAGTTGGAACTTGCTCAGGCTAATCTGACGTTGGCCCAAACCAATTCGGCACGTTCTCAACAGCTGTTTCAAGACCATGTCAACTCGCAGAAGGAACTCGACACAGTGCTAGCAACTGAACAGGTCCAGAAGGCGATGCAGGATAACGCGGCGGCATCGCTGACGAGCGCCCAGGACATGAAAGCCTTTGAGCAAATTCGGGCCCCATTCGCCGGCACAATTACCGCGCGATATATCGATGTAGGCTCCTTGGTCGCCTCGGGGAGTGCCCGGACCGTGCAAAAGCTTTTTGACCTGGCTCAGTCCGATCCGGTGCGCGTGTTTGTGAATGTCCCTCAGGCGGACGTCAGTAGCGTGAAGCCAGGCACACCGGCCGCGATCATGGTGGATGAATTTCCAGGTCAAACCTTTGCCGGGAAGGTGGCTCGAGACGCGGGAGCATTTGATCAGGCATCGCGAACATTGCTTCTCGAAATTGACGTTCCCAATCCGGATGGTCGCCTCTATGCCGGCATGTACGCCAACGCCAAGTTCGCACTAAAGAGTCCGACCCCGGCACTCCTGGTACCGGATAATTCGATCTTAATTGATTCGAAAGGTCCTCGAGTCTTGGTCGTCGATTCATCCGATAAGATCCATGTGAAGCAGGTGACTCTAGGGCGGGACTTCGGTACGAAATCAGAGATTCTCGGCGGCTTAGATCCTACGGATCGTGTGGTACAGAATCCGACTGAAGCTCTGCATGAAGGGATGATCGTATCGGTCGAGAGGGCGATTCAAAGCCCCCAGGGCGAGAAAGAGAGCTAGTGGCACCGAGAGGCCACCCTCAAAGGCGCTTCGAGCGGCAGCTCCGCCAACATTTTGCGATCGCGAATCTGTTGGATCCGTCATCCGTTTCGCTCAAAGCGCCATGGACTGTCGGGAGCTGGAACCGGCAATCGCCCTGACGAAAGCACTCCGCCAAAGCATCCAGCATCTGCTTAGCTTCTTGAGAATTGTTCCTTCAGTGACCGTGTCGGCACCCGAATCACATTACCGTTCATAAGCAATCTCTTGTTGCTGTTTCTTTGGCTTGGCCCGTTGCCGAGCCAGCTCGGTCTTCAAAGTTCTGTCCTGCTCGACCAGGTCGAGGAGCTCCCAAGAGGAAAGCCGCTTGCTCGGTCGATTTGACGGCCTCCTTCAGAGCTACCTTGCTATCAGTAAAAGACATGCATGGCCCACCTCGCGCGCGACATCGAAACATAAAATTGTGCCTCGTTCGCATGGCTGAACACCCGAACCGGGTTTGACGTTTTTCGTGAACCGGATCCGGTGGGCCGATTGCCAACGCGATCTTCTCTCGCTCGAACGCACCCCATTTCCGTGTCTGGTCGAGTGGCAACTGCTTCTCGATGCCGTCCTTTCCGACGATGACAGCTCCCTTGAACTGGCCAAAAGGGTCATGAAGTACTGAGAAGTACACCAAACCGCGGTTTTCAACAAAAAGATCCTGCGTGCCGTTTTGCTGGCGCCACCGGCATATCTCGACGGTTGTCTCACACATTTTTAGTTGAAGGGTAAGACAAAAGTGTTCATACGGTTAATTGATGTCAAATCGGCTAATTACTAAAATCGTGGCTCCGGCACTGCTTGGAGCAGTTGCATTTCTGACCAGTTGCGCAGAACACAACAATCCTAGTCCTACGGCCACAAGCCCTAAAACGGAAATGAAGGCGGCTGGTCAGTAGAAAGATCAGGGCCGCGATCAACCAGCTCGCCCTACCGAAGGGTCGGCAGGCGAAACGCGCTTAGAATTGGATCGGTTCTACCCGCCAGGGATCCTCCTCGTTGCGGATGGTCAGCTCCTGCATCCATTGAAGCAACGGTTGGCGCGTCCGCGGATTAAGGACATTCCGGTGGGATCCGGGACGTAACATCATGGCTCCAATGAAGGAGCCCGCAGGGTTTGGGGATTCGACCTACACGCGGCCAATGGTTTGAGGAGTTTTGTCCGCTCTGAAAAATCCGCTGCAGGCCGAGCGCGAGAGAGCACCGTTTTTATAGGCTGTCAGAAATCGAAACGGTCCCGGTGCTTCAAGGGGTGGTCGGTTACCGGAAGCCGAGCCACTTCAGTGCCCGATTTCTTACGGTTTCGCAGAATCCCGCGACCAAGCGTATTGCCTTCACCATTCCCGAGGCCAACTGAAGGTTGGCAATTTGAGTTGCGGCAGGTCGGTGCCGCCATCCAGACAATGATTGCGGCAGCCGAAACAAAAAACGTCGAGTAGCCGACCCACTGAGCTCCAGTAAAGCCTAACTAGAAACACGCAGCCAGACTATCCGGTCGAGGCTGCCAGATCTGCGTTGGGTTTACTATCTATGAAACTTGATTTTATCTGTCCTAACCTACCGGGCCATCTCAATCTAATGATTGCGCTGGCAGGTCAACTTCAGACGCGCAACCATGAGGTTGTCTTCCTTTATTCGGCGGGTGCTGCCGGGCTACCGTCTATTTCTGCCGATGAGAAGGGGGCGATTCGAACGAGAAACAGTCGCATTCCTGAATTTCGAGTCATATGTTAGCCCATCGCACTATGTGGCCGGACCGCCGAGTAATCGACGTTTTGCAAATTGAGCACCCAATTGTCTTATCGCCAATGGCAGGCTTTGGCACAGTTGATCTCGCCGCAGGCGTTTCTGCCGCTGGAGGCCTCGGTTCGATCGGCTGCGCCGCGATGGAACCCGAGCTCGCAGCCAAGACAATCCGCGCGCTGCGCGGGCTGACTGACAAGCCGATTAATGTCAACTTCTTTTGTCATGTCCAGGCAAAGACCGCTACTGATCGCGAAGAGGCTTGGCGAGACCGCCTGTTGCCTTACTATCGTGAACTCGGCATTGATCCTGAGATGCCGGTACCACAGGTAAATATTCCATCGTTTGATGACGTCAGATGTAGGATCGTCGAGGCTACCAAGCCGGAGGTAGTGAGTTTTCATTTTGGCCTGCCAGACTCGACGCTTTTAGCTCGGGTAAAGGCCGTTGGTTGCCGCATCATGGCGTCCGCGACGACTGTGGCTGAAGCGCTTTGGCTGGAGAACTGTGGCGTGGATATCGTCATCGCTCAAGGCTATGAGGCTGGCGGTCATCGGGGAACGTTCCTGGCACAAAGCTTGAACTCTGCGAGCTCCTCGCAACCAGGGACTTTGGCGCTAGTCCCACAAGTTGTTGATGCCGTCAAAGTGCCGGTCATAGCCGCTGGTGGCATCGCCGACGGTCGTGGCATCGCCGCAGCGTTTGCCCTTGGAGCAGCCGGAACACAACTCGGAACTGCCTATCTCCTCTGTCCCGAAGCAGCGACATCGGAATTACATCGGGAAGCTTTGCGGCATGCGTATTCGGACGCGACGTTTGTTACCAACGTTTTCACGGGCCGGCCTGCGCGCGCCATATCTAACCGGCTGGCGCTTGAGATTGGCCCAATCCTCGATGCCTTGCCCGATTTTCCTTTGCCTATTGGAGCGTTGGCACCATTGCGGGCAAAGGCTGAACAGCAGGGGAGCAGCCATTTCACACCTTTCTGGTCAGGTCAAGCCTCGCCGCTTGCAAGAGCAATGCCGGCAAGGGAGCTCACGCTCAAATTGGTGCAGGAAGCAGTTGATCGATTGAGGCACCTCGGGCTTGGTTAGATGAGCTTTCGGAAATCCGCAGCCGGGAAGTCAACAAAGTCCAGTTGTCACGCTGCTTGGCTGACGAGCGTCAGTTCACGCAAGCTTTGGATGTCGCGAAGCGGAGGATCGCCGAAGTGTCGCTTGTACTCCCGACTGAAATGAGAGGCGTCGTCATAGCCAACCTGAAAGCCCGCCTCGGCCGCGTCCAAGCTCTCGGTCAACATCAGCCGTCGGGCCTCTTGTAGACGCAATCGTTTCTGAAACTGAAGGGGACTCATAGCCGTGACCGCCTTGAAGTGGGCATGGAATCCCGAAACGCTCATGCCAATCTCTCGCGCGACCTCTTCCATGCGCAATGGCTTGGCGAAATCCTCACGCAGTTTCTTGACGGCTCTGACTATGCGATGAGCGTGTCCTCCAATCGTGGTGAGATGGCACATGCGATGACCCTGCTCGCCGAGAAGCAGGCGATAGACAATTTCCCGAATAACCAGAGGACCAAGTACCCGATATTGCTCGGGCATTTGAAGTAGCCGTGCCAAGCGCAGGCAG
>Ga0210387_10001474_pt1 | contig 17792 bp, 12 predicted proteins | sample IncBWC7OmetaG_FD_160108 | JGI IMG/M metagenome (GOLD analysis project Ga0210387, IMG submission 160108) | Forest soil microbial communities from Barre Woods Harvard Forest LTER site, Petersham, Massachusetts, United States - Inc-BW-C-7-O ...
ATCGTGGCGCCGAGTTGCCACGATCGCTCCTACCCTCCCATGATGTCGCGCATCGGGGTCACAATGACGTATAACGCTCCCGGCATGAGACGCTGCAAATGCCGCCGCACCGTCTCGGCGGCTCGACTCGCATCGCCATCGATGCGGATGAAGAGCGCCGCGTTCTCGGGGTGGTACTGGCCGATCGGCAGATAGTACTGTGTGCCCGGGTCGTCGCTCAAGCTCGATTGCTTGATGCCCTCGGTGATCCCGACGATGGTACGACACGCGGCCGTATCCGCGAATCGCAGGCATTGGCCGATCGCCTCCTGTCCGGGCCAGAGCCATTTGGCCATAGCCTCGCTGACTAACATGACCAGCGGTGCCCCGGCGCGATCGGCGTCCGTGATGGATCGTCCGCGGATGATGCGCGTGCCGACGGTGCGAAAGTATTCTGGCGACGCGGACTGCAGAGTGAACCCGGCCCCCTTCGGCCAGTTCTTTACCGTGTCGTGGGTCACCCTGAACAGGTCTTCGGCCAACGTAAGGGTGAACGGCACGGTCTCTCCCAGCGCGGCGCTCGACACACCGGGGATCGTCCGCGCGTCGTCGAGCAGCCGACGCGAGAGCTCGACCCGAGCGGTATCGGAGAGCTTTGCGGCCTCCCACGCCGGCCTCACGAACAAGACGGGGTCGACGTCAAAACCCAGCCGCACGGCGCGCACGTTGGAGATGCTGCGCACGAAGAGACCGGCGGCGATGAGCAGCACGACCGAGAGCGCGCCTTGCAGGAACAACAACGCGTGACGGACGCGCGATGTGCGCCGGCTGGAGTCCCGAGCGCCATCTTTGATAAGAGCAGCGAGGTTGGTGCGTCCAATCTCGAGCGACGGCACGACCGATGTGAGACCGGCCGCAACCAGCGCCGCGGCGCCGGCGAAAGCGAGCGCTCGCGGATCGCCGAGGACGGTGGTCGCAAGAGCGCCGGGCAGAAATAACGCCCCAAGGACCTGGGTCCCGGCGACCGCGATCCCCACCGCCAGTATCGCGGCCGGCGCGACCAAGATCGCGATCTCGGTCACCACCTGCGCCAGGAGTCGGGCGCGGCTCACGCCGAGCGCGATGCGAAGCGCGTGCTCTCTCCGGCGCTCCGTCGCGCGCACGAGCAACAAGTTCGCCACATTCGCGCAGGCAATGAGCAACACGATGAGCGCCACGCCGCTCGTCCAGAGTGCGACGCGCGACACGCTGGTGGCTTCGGGGCCGCGTTCGGCCTGAATTGGCGCGACGATCGCCCGCGGTTGCGCTTGCTCCAGCGTCGGCGTTCCCGCCCGAGCGGCACGTTCGGCCTCGTAGCTCGTCCGGAAAGCGTGTGTCAAGTCCGCGGTCGCGGCGGCGAGATCCACGCCTGGGCGGCGCCGGGCGAGCATCCACATCCACTGCCAGCCGTCGTACTTCAAGTAGTAGTCGGATGGGTGCGTGAGGAGACTGCCCGTCATGCCGGAGCCGTTGATCGGGTAGGTGTTGATCGGTACGAAGGCGGCTACGGGTTGGTCTGTCTCGACGCCCGTGAATTCCCGTGGCGCGACCCCGATGATCGTGCACGGCAGCGATCCGATCTCGAGTGTCTCGCCGATTGCGGGCCGCCCTCCGTAGCGTGTTTGCCACAGCGCCCAGGAGAGTACCGCAACCGGAGCGCCGGCGCCGAGCGAGTCCTCCCGCGCGGAGAAGAACCGGCCGGCGACCGGATGCGCATCGAAGAGGTCGAAGTAGTTGGCGCTCACGACACCGACGTCCATCAGCCGGGCCTCTTCGCTGCGGCCGATGGTCAGCTGGCGCGTGTCGAACGCGGCCAGCGTGGAGAACGTGGTAGACCACCGCACGAGGTCGCGATAGCGCGTGTACGTCATGTCCGCTGTTGTCGCATCGGTTCCGTCCGCGCGCTGCGTCAGATACACGCGGTGGACTAGGGCCGGGTCTTTGAGAAAAGCCGGCGGCCGGAACAACAACCGGTCGACGATCGCGAACATCGCCACGTTCGCGCCGAGTCCCAAGCCCAGCGTGACGACGACCGCGACCGCGAACCCGGGTCGCCGTCGGATGCCGCGCATGGCGTAGCGCACGTCATGGATCAGCGCGTCGATCCACGCAGTGCCGCGCGCGTCGCGCGTATCGTCTTTGATCCGCTCGACACCACCGAATGCACGGCGCGCGCGCAACTCGGCCTCGTCAGGACTCAGTCCCTGGCGCATCAGCTTCTCCGTCTCGCGGGCGATGTGAAAGCGCAACTCGTCGTCCAGCTCCTGCTCGACTTCGGACCGTCGAAACAACGCACGCAGATTCACCGTCAGTCCGCCCGGAGCGCGATATTCGGATCCACTCGGGCCGCTCGGCGTGCCGGCAGGAGACTCGCGGCTGCCGCGGTGAGCGCCAGGATGCCGGTCACGGCGCCGAAGACGAGCGGGTCGGTCGCGCGCTCCCCAAAGAGCAGCGGCTCCACCCATCGTCCCGCGGCGAGCGCGATCGCGCTGCCCAGCAGCAGTCCGAGGATCGTGAAGCGAATCGTGTCGCGCAGCACGAGCCACAACACGTCCGGTACTTGGGCGCCGAGCGCGACGCGGACGCCGAGCTCGCGCGTGCGCTGGGCGACGCCGTAGGCGATGACGCTATAGAGTCCGACGGCCGCCAACACGAGCGCGAGTACCCCGAACGCGACGAACATCGTCGCGCCGAGTTGCCACGAGCGGACCTCCGGATCGATGATGTCGCGCATGGGCGTGACGGTGACGTAGGATGCACCGGGCATGAGCCGCTGCAGCCGCCGCCGCACGGTCTCGGCCGAGGCACTCGCATCACCCGTCATCCGCACGAACAGCGCGGCTTGATCCGGATTGTACTGACCAATCGGCATGTAGTACTGTGTGCCCGGGTCGTCACTGATGCTGGACTGCTTGATGCCCTCGGTGATGCCCACGACGGTCCGGCAGGGTGCCGTGTCCGCGCCCACCCGCACGCATTGGCCGATCGCGTCCTGACCGGGCCAGAGCGTGTTGGCCATCGCTTCGCTGACCAGCATGATCGGCGGTGAGCCGGCACGATCGGCCTCGGTCAGCGATCGTCCCCGGATGATGCGCGTGCCGACGGTGTGGAAATACTCGGGCGACGCGGCTTGAAGGGTAAAGCGATCTGGCTTCGCCACCGAATCGCGGTGGACCGTGTACAGCTCTTCACTCCACGAATTATAGAATGGCACCGTGAGCGCGAGGGCGACGCTCGACACGCCGGGAATTGTCCGCGCGTCGTCGGACAGTCGGTGCGACAACGCGACCCGTTGTGTGTCCGACAGCGTGACGCCCCTCCACGCGAGGTTCGCGTACAGGACCGGCTCGACGTCGTAGCCCAGCCGCATCGTGCGCACGTTGTACAGACTGCGAACAAACAGGCCGGCGCCGACGAGCAGGACGACCGACAGCGCGCCTTGCAGAAACAGCAATGCGATGCGCAGGCGCGAGCCACCGCGGGCCGATTCGCGAGCGCCGTCTTTGATCAGCCCGGAGAGATTGACGCGTCCGGCCTCGAGGGATGGCGCGACGGCCGTGAGGCACACCGCGACCAGCGCGACAATGCCGGCGAAGAGCAACGTGCGCGGATCGCCGGTGATGGTCGTCGAGAGCGCCCCAGGCAGGAACAACACCCGGAGGATCCGGTCGCCGGCGACGGCCATGCCGACCGCGAGCATCGCGGCCGGGGCGGCCAGCATGGCGATCTCGGTCACGACGTGCGCCAGGAGTCGTGCGCGGCTGACGCCAAGCGCGACGCGGAGCGCGTATTCGCGCCGCCGCTCGAGCGAGCGGAGCAGAAACAGGTTCGCGACATTCGCGCACGCGACGAGCAGGACGATGAGCGCGACACCGCTCGTCCACAGCGCGACGCGGGACACGTTGCTGGCCTTGGGGCCGCGCCCACTCTGGATGGGCGCAACCACCGCGCGTGGTTGAGAGACGTCGACGGTCGGTGTGCCCGCGCGAACGGCCCGCTCGGCCTCGACGCTCATGCGGAACGCGTGGGTCAGGTCGGCGTCCGCGGCGGAGAGACTCACCCGTGGCCGACGCCGCGCGAGCAGCTCGATCCACTGCCAGTTGTACTTGAGATAATAGTCGGTCGGGTGTTGGAAAAACCCGGCGTGCACACCAAAGGCGTTGACCGGTATGAACACGGCGACGGGCCGGTCGCTGTCAACGCCGGTGAATCCGGGCGGGGCGACCCCGATGATCGTGCAGCGGAGCTCTCCGATCTCGAGCATGTCCCCAATCGCCGGCCGTCCGCCGTACCGCGTCTGCCAGAACGTCCACGAGAGGACGGCCACCGGCGCGCCCGCGCCGACCGAGTCCTCTCGCGACGAGAAGAATCGTCCCGCAACCGCGTGCGCATTGAAGAGGTCGAAGTAACTCGCGCTCACGACGCCGACGTCCATGACCCTGGTCTCTTCGCCACGGCCGACCGCCAGCTCGCGGTCTTGGAATGCGGCAATCGTCGAGAACGCCGAAGACCAACGCGCCAGGTCCCGGTAGCGCGTGTACGCCATGTGGCCGTCCGTCATGTCGGAGCCGTCGTGGCGCTCCACGAGGTACACGCGATGGACGCGGCCCGGGTCAGTGAGAAACGCCGGTGGCCGGAAGAGCAGTCGGTCGACGATCGTGAATATCGCGGTGTTCGCGCCAAGTCCCAGCCCGAGGGTCAGTACGACGGCCAGCACGAATCCGGGCCGTTTGCGTGAGCCTCGTAGGGTGTGCCGCATGTCCTGCGCGAGCGCTTCGAGCCAGCCGATCCCACGGGCGTCGCGCGTGTCATCCTTGATCCGTTCGACTCCGCCGAATGCACGGCGCGCGCGCAACTCGGCCTCGGCCGGCGTCATCCCTTGGCGAACGTACTTCTCGGTCTCGCGCTCCAAGTGAAAACGAACCTCGTCATCGAGGTCCCGCTCGACTTCAGAGCGCCGAAACAGCGCACGCAGCCACATCAGGTCATGTCCAACACGAGCCCGACCGCGGCCGCGAGCTTCGCCCAGGCGTCGACTTCCTCGCCGAGCTGCTTTCGGCCGGCCCGTGTCAGCTCGTAGTACTTCGCTCGCCGATTATTCTCGGATGCTCCCCATGTGGCGGCGATGAATTTCCGCCGCTCGAGACGGTGCAGTGCGGGATACAACGACCCTTGCGGGATCTCGAGCGTCGCGCGCGAGACGTCGTGAATGCGCTCGGAGATCGCCCAGCCATGGAGGGGGCCGAGCGACAGCGCCTTGAGGATCAGCAGGTCGAGCGTGCCCTGCGGCAGGTTCACCCGGGCAGAATGCGTGCTCTCCTGTAGAAGCGCAAGGGGTCAGTAATTCCAGGGCGTTGGATCGGCTCCCGTGGCTTTGATGCTCGCCGCCATCTTCTGGACCATCTCGGCCCAGGTAAACGAATGCCAGCCATGGCCCTTCTCGGGGCGGCCGTAGGTGAAATCGATCTCCGCCCCCTTCCGCTGGAGCAGATCTTCGAAATCGTACACGGCGAGATTCAGATAATAGTTGTCCATGTCGCCCGCGAAGAAATGGAGCTTCCCCGCGAGCTTGGGCCCGAGTGTCGACCAATTGCGCTCCGCGTAGTCGCGCAAATCAAAGCCGTGATCGCGCATGTACGCCGCCACCGTACGGTCGATCGTGCCAGTACGCTTGTTCCACAGGGGCACCGGATATCCATCAGGACCCACTGGACCGTAGACCGCTTCCCAGGCCTCGAGTTGATAGCTCGAACGGCCGTGGCTCCCGAGGACATCTTCGAATCGACTCAGATCTCGCGCCGTCCACAGGACCTGGCCGGCCACCGTGCGCTGAAATGGGCGCTCGGCGATCGTGAATTGGCCGGTCTGAACGACGAAGGCGTTCGTGTCGTCGTAGATGTTCGTTTGCTGATAGTGCCGGAAATCGATCGGGTCCGGCTGGAGTACCCACGCGCCGCCGATGGCGTCCGGGTGCTGCAACGCCAACGCGAGCGTCTGCCACCCGCTGGTCGACGCTCCCTCGATCTGTCGTCCATATGGTTGCCGGACAATGCGAAAGTGCTCTTCGAGGTATGGCATCACCTCGTTGATGATCGCATCGCCGTACGGACCGTTGTTGGCTGAGTTCACCGAGTAGGAATCGGGGAAGTAGGGCGTCTGCTGTTCCAGTGAGATCGCGATCACGCGCGGGAATGCATCGGCGGTCCACGCCTTATAGAAGTCGTAGCCACTCTCGAGACCCGATGTCTTCCCGATCGTTGCCCCTCGTCTTACCTCAGTCGGTCCGCGCTCCTTGTCCGTCGAGTCGGTGGTGAAGCCGAAGGGTGTCGTGCCATGGCCCAGCGAGTAGACACTCGGGTAATACGCGTTCGGGTGCTGCTCGTATCCCTTGGGCAGCAACACGGTCGCGTTGACATAGACGGGCCGCCCCCAAAACTTCGTGAGTGTCGGGCTCTCAACACGCACGTGTTTGAGCCACTCCGTATCTGCCGGACGTGGCGTTCCGGGCATGACGTGCGTGATGGTGAGATGGATCGGTCCTCGGCCGATGTGCACGCGCTGGACATCGCCGTACAGATTGCCAGCGGCCGTGTTGAAAAACTCCACCGTGCCGTCATTCATGTGCACCCAGATCGTGTGGCCATCAGAGCGGTGTACCTGCTCGTAGACGTTCACGACAGCCTGGGCGTAGTAGTCGCCAGGCGGTAACGCCGAGAGCGACCTGGGATAGCTGGCACTCGTGTCGGTAATGACGCCCGTAGGTCCGGTGATATCGGCGCCGAACACCGCAGGGCCGCGTAGCGAGAGTACCAGTCGCGGCTCCGGCGTCGAGTCTTTGGAAAGGAATACGACGAGGCGTCCCGTCAACGACCCGCTGTGCGCTGAAGGCGCGACGGTGACTTCTATATGGGAGGGAGGTGGGGTGGCGATCACGGCGTTACGCTCTTCGTCACGTGGCCTTCGGTATCGAGGAACTGGATGCTCGCGGCACCGGTCGAGTCGACGGCGAGGCGCAGGCGTGGGTGTCCTTGTGGGTCAGCCAAGCTCACGACGGCGCTCTTGCTCGCATCGCGGTCGACGGCGACTCGCGTCGCGGCGATTGGATGGCCGTTGTTCTCGGCCCACGCTTTGATAGCCGAGTCGCGGCCGGGGCCAGCGGGCAGCGCGCGGAGCGAGTCGCGCTTGGCGATCATCTCCGTGATGGGGATGTTGGCTCGATCCGTGAGAAAGAGGCCCTCACGCTTCTGCCCGTTCTCATCCTGGTAGGCGAGCTTCACCGTCTCGTCCTGATTGTACTGATCGAACGACAGGCTGCCGTACGCTTCGAACTTGCCATCCCGGCTGCTGCCACCGAAGCCCATCCCGCCGTCTTCTTCGCCCTCGTCGTTGAAGAAGATCATCCCGGCACCTTTCGGTCGTCCAGGATAGGGTTTGCCATGAAAGACCCAGCCGGGCGACTGTGCCGCATCGGAGATCGTCAAGCGCAGCTTGCCGTCGGGCTCGACGATGTTGATGCGCTCGACAGAGATCTCGTGAAAGCGCGTCGGCTCGCTCGCCTTATGCCACGCGGCCAACGCCAGCCCGGCAGTCAGCGCCATCGCGATCTTCGTAATCATTATTGTTCTCCAATCACGGTGTCACACTTTTCGTGACGTGGCCATCCACGTCGAGGAACTGAATGCTGGCGCCGCCAGTCGAGTCGACGACGAGCCGAAGTCGGGGATGGCCTTTCGCGTCGGAGAGGTTTACGACGGCGCTGCCATCCCAATCGCGTCCCGCGAAGAGTCGCCGGGCGGCGATCGGGTGCCCGTTGTTTTCGGCGAAGGCTTTGAGCGCGGAGTCGCGCGCCGGGCCCACCGGCATCGCGCGAATCGAATCGCGCTTGGCGAACTGCTCGGTGATCGGCATGTCGCCCCGATCGGTCACCATCAGCCCTTTGTGCCGTTTGCCATCGCGCTCTTCATAGCGAAACGTGACGGCTTCGTCCTGCTCGTATTGGTCGAACGCCATGCCGCCCTCGGCGGTCACCTTGCCGTTCACGGTGTGGCCACCGTAGCCGATGCCCCCGTCTTCCTCGCCTTCGTCGTTGAAGAAGATCATCCCGGCGCTCTTCGGGCGGCCGGGCCAGGGCTTGCCGTGGAAAACCCAACCCGGCGATCGCGCGGCGTCGGAGAGCGTCATCCGCAGCATGCCGTCCGGCTCGACGATGTTGATGCGCTCGACCGAGATCTCCTTGAAGCGCGTCGGCTCGCTCGCCTTCTGGAACGCCGCCAACGCCAGGCAGCCAACGGACACGAGCGCCGCGGTCAAGATTTTAGTACTGAGCATCAGCGCTCTCCAAGCGTTCGAGTGGTCGCACGGTGCGCACGCCGGCGCGCGCCGTCGAATCGGCGGCTCCCGCTTTGACGGCGGCCAGCGCGGCACTGTCCGATGGCGGCGTGCCATCGACGCGCCACAGATACACGTAGCGCCCTTCCGGCAGCGCACGCGTGACGGTCCAGCGGTCGCCGACGCGGGTCGCGGGCATCGGGGCCTGCGACATCGTGAGCTCGACCGTCTTGGCCTGCGGCGCAACGAGCGCGAACGTGACGGTCTCGCCCCAATGGGGCCGCAACAGGAAGCGGTGATCGGGGTCCACGCGCACTTTCGAGATCGCGCCGAGCTCCGACACGTCGGTCGTGTCCGCTCGGGTGGTGAGGTGCACCGTCCGCCGTTCTACTGATCCGGTCGTGGTCAACTCGACCTCGAGGGGGAGATCGAAGACCACATCGGGTTGTGTCTGGGTGACGATCAGTCGTCCGTTGTCGACCGTCGCGTCCACGTCAGGCACGTACTGACCGGTCAGCCAAGGCATAATGAACGGGGCCATGTCGTGTCCGGTGGCGTGAGACATGGCGGCGATGAGCTCGGGATAACCGTCAGGTCCGAGCCCACAGCGCGCGATGTACTCGCGCATGCCGCGGTCGAAGACCGAGTCGCCGAGTACGGCGTTCAGCGAGTGCAGGATCCAGGAGCCTTTGGTATAGTGGATCCGCCCGTTGTCGGGATTCCCGAGAATGCTCTGCTTCCCTTCGAATCGCTTGCCTGCGAAGTACCCGGTCGCGGTACGTTCCCAGAACGCGCGCTCGAGATCGGGACCGTACGTCTGCCCGAGCATCGAGGCTTCGGCGTACGTGGCCCACCCCTCGCGCAAGAAGTTCGCGGCCGGACCAGATGCGTTCATCGTCCACGCGTGTGAGATCTCGTGGGCGTATGCGTACGATGGGCCGAGGTTCGGGTCGTCGAGCAGGATCGCGTGGTCGCCGGAGACGGCCGCATCGTTCATCCGGACGGCAAACCCGGAGCCGTGGAGCTCGCGGTCTTCGACGTCCGCCTGATAGTGGGTCGGCATCCCGAATCGCTTGCCCAGGTACGCAAACTCTCGTCGGGCGATCGCGGCGAGCGTGTCGCGCGAGAATGCGAACGTCGGTGTCAGGAACGTTTGAAATTGGACTTGGCCAAGGCTCGTCTCGATGGGCCGCCAATCGCGATCGTAAATGAGTGCCAGCAAGAATTGCGGATGCCCGCTCGAGCCATGGACGATGCGCGTACCGTGCTCGACCGTCTCCGTCTGTGGCACCGTGGTCGTGAGATAGTACTCGGCCGGAATGGTCGCGGTGATGGACAGCAAGGCGAGATCGTTCCCGCTGTCGTAATTGAAGAACGGGTGCCACGCGTCGGTGTTATGGAGCGCGCCGTAGGCGCGCACACTGTCTGATGCGGACGGGATCGTGTAGGACAGCACGAAATGGGAGAGGGCGCGATGGGGCGCGCGAATCCAGAGAACGCCACCGGCAAACGCATGCTCGACGTCGCGGCCGTCCACCGTGAGCCGCGCAATGCGTGCGGCGTTGTTGAGGCGCAACGCGAGACCGTAGGGATTGCCAACCGACACGCCGAGCGTGTCGACGAAGTGGGTGGTCGATCCCGGGACGATATCGACGTGCATCGCCTGTGTCCGGATCACGTTCAGGGTATCGAACGGGATCTGCCGCGTGAGGCGCCACTGTCCGTCGACTCGCCGGGCTTCGTAGAGCCCGGAGAACCGGCGCACGGTGTTTGTCTCGTCGCCACCGGTCGACAGACCGTGGCCTGTGCCGTCGTGCACCGTCCCGGTGATGAGCAGTACCGCGCGATCGCCATCTGTCGCGAGGACGCGTCCGAGCCCCGGCTCGCGCGGGCTGTGGCCTTCGACCGCCCGTTGGACAACTGTTCGTCCCACGGGGTCTGGATACACGCTGTCGAACGCCTCGGCGCTCGCGGTCGCGAAGCGGTTGAGGACGAGTCGCACCAAGGAGTCAGGCGTCGGCGCGCCGACGGTCGCCGAGTCGATGCTGAGCATCGCGGTCGAAACGAGAATCAGGAGCATGAGCGAAGGTCACGCTGGCGGAAAGATTTCTTCATTATTATCATTTGTCCGGACTAAAGCAATTTGTACGTACCAAACCGATCGAGCACGCACTCGACGCGCTGCCGCCAAGCGCACCCATTCTGTGAGGTACCCGATGGGGAATCGTCTCTTGTTAGCGTTGGCGTTGCTCCTGCCCGAAATCGCCGCCGGTCAGGCCGGCATCGTGACCGGGCGCGTGACGGACGCTCGAAACGGTGAGGCGATCGCCTCAGCGACCGTGAGCGTCGAGGGTACGGCGCTCGCCACCGAGACCGGCCGCGATGGGCGCTACCGCTTGACCCGGGTGCCGACGGGGCGAGCGCTCATCACCGCGCGCGGGATCGGATACAAGATGAGCAGTCAGACCGTGACCGTCCCCGCGGGCGAAATCACGCTGGACTTCCCCCTCGTGTACTCGCCGGCCAACCTGCAGCAGATCGTCGTCACTGGGACGGCCGGTGACCAGACGCGCGCCGCACAGGGCGCGGTCATCGCCAGCATTCCGGCCGAGTCGCTCCTGGCGAAAGCACCCGTGCAGTCAATAAGCGAGGTGCTCGGCGGCCGCGTGTCCAGCGTCAACGTACAGGAGGCCTCGGGCACGACTGGCAGCGCGCCGCGTATCACGATCCGCGGGCCTGCGTCGATCTCACTGTCCGACAACCCGATCGTGTTCATCGACGGCGTCCGGATGGACAGCGACCTCCGGTCGGACATCGGCAACGGCGACCCGAATGGCCTCGAAGCGCTCGGCGGTCAGGGTATCACGGCGCTCAACGACATTCCGCCCGAAGACATCGAGAGCATCGAAGTCGTGAAAGGCCCCGCCGCCGCCACGCTGTACGGCGCCGACGCCTCGGCCGGCGTGATTCAGATCATCACGAAGCGGGGGAAGCTGGGCGTGCACCCATTCCGACAGACTTTCAACGGCGAATGGGACCAGGTGCAGCCCAACTTCACGCCGTACTCGGTCTACGGCACGTGCCCGGGGCCGCTCGGCCCGAATTCGGCGGCGATGTGCAGCGGAAAAGCCGACGGCACCGTCGTCTCGTACAACCCGCTCGTTCAAGACAACGTCTTCCGCGACGGGAACCTGGGCGAGCTCGCCTGGAGCGGCCAGGGCGGAGCCGACAACTTCGGCTATTACCTGTCGGCGACGGCGAACAACGAGCAAGGCACGACGCCGAACAACTACCTCCGGCGGCGGTCGGCCCGTGGCAATCTGCACTGGGTGATCCTGCCCACGTTGTCGGTCGATGCCACCGCGACGGTCGGGTTGAACGACGTGCGCATCCCAATGGGCGACGACTCGCAGTACGGCTATCTCGCCGATGCCGAGTTCTTGACGAACTGGTTCCAGGCAACCAAGGGGCCGAACGGTCAGTTCCAAGGTGGCATCACGTTCCCGATCGCCGGCCTCGAGCAGATCGACAACGACGTGCGAACGATCCGGACGATGCCGTCATTGCAGGTGCAGTTCATCCCCGTCCCGTGGTTCAATAACCGCATCACGATCGGCGCCGACCTGGAATCGACGAACGGAACCACCTTCTTCCCGCCGAACGATCAAGGCTGGTACAGCGGCAACGAGGCGAACGGCTACATCGAGCAGGTCCAAGAGCCGATCCGCGTCTATACGATCGATTACCTCGGCAACATTCACACGACGTTCGGCAAGGACGGTGTGTTCGGCTCGAATCTCTCCTTCGGTAGCCAATACATCGATCGCGTCGATGACTATTTGTCGGGGGTCGGTATCGGGTTGTCCACGAGCAGCTCGAACCTCGTCTCGTCGGCCGCGTCCACCTCGGGCTCACAGATCTTCACCGAGACGAAGGAATTGGGTCTCTTGGCGCAAGAGGAGCTCGCGTATAACCAGATGCTGTTCATCCAGGGCGGCTTCCGCGTCGATCAGAACTCCTCGTTCGGCAAGGCCTACGGCGCGCTCTTTCTCCCCAAGCTCAGTGGATCGTTCGTCCTCTCACAGGCGCCGTTCTGGACCTCGCTCGCGCCGGTCGTGTCGACGTTCCGCTTACGGGCCGCGTATGGCGAGACGGGTCGCTCGCCGAACCCCGGCGCGTCCCTCACGACGTACGCGCCGGTCCCCTACATCACGCCGAGCGGTGGGACCTCGCCGGGTGTGGTCCAGGCGAGCCCCGGCAATCCCAACCTCAAGCCCGAACGCGGGACAGAATTGGAAGCTGGTATCGACGCCGGGTTCTTCAAGGATCGCTTCGGGTTCGAGCTCACCTACTTCAAGAAACACACGGAAGATCTGCTGCTGCTCGATCCCATCGCGCCCTCGCTCGCGTACACGGTGGACCCGTACGTGAATGCCGGGACGGTCGACAACAGTGGCCTCGAGTTCACGGTGCGGGCGACGCCCGTCAGCGCGAACAGCGTCACGTGGGACGCCGCCTTTACGGGGAACACGCTGCGCAACAACCTCGTGAGCCTTGGCGATATCGCGATTCCCGTGACGGCCGAGCTCGTGCCCGACGCCACACAGCGGTATCAGGTCGGCAGCCCGCTGGCCTCGCTCTTCGCCAGCAAGATTCTCCGCACTACCTCCACGGCGGCGATCGTCACGAACTCGCCGGTCTACGACGGGCCGCAGTTCCCGACCTTCCAGGCGAGCGTCAACACCACGGTCACGCTGTTCAAGACCCTGCGTCTGTACGGCAACCTGACGACACAGCGTGGGGGAAAATCCATCGCCGTCACGCAGTGGATCCAAGACCTCGTCGGCTACAGCAGACAAACGAATATGCCGGCGAGCAAAGGGGGATACTCCCACGCGGACTCGCTGCGGCGATTCGGGCCATACGTGACCGAATCCGGTCAGCCCGTGTCCGGCGACATTGATCCGTACATCCAACGCACGGATTTCACGCGCCTCCAAGAGCTGTCGGCGACGTTGATGTTGCCGCCGCGCATCGCGCGGCTGTTGCACGGCGCGACGGCGTCGATCACCGTCGGCGGGCGAAATCTCTGGCTCTCGAAGGCGGCCGACTTCCAAGGGTACGATCCCGAGACGACCGCGCGATTGGCGCCACTGGGAGGGGCCGTCAATCCACTCAATCAACAGACGAATTTCGACGAGTTCACCGTCCCCCAACCGCGGCGGTTGTTCGCCCGCGTCAACCTCACCTTTTGATAGGGGCCTGAGCCATGCGCACTGTCTTGGCAATCTCGCTCGCGTCCCTGGCTGGCATCGGTTTGGCCGGATGCGATCTCAACGTCTCGAATCCGTCGGTCATCGACGCGACGACATTCAATCCTAACACCGACGGGTTCACGCTCTCCATGTCGGCGCAGACGAATCTCTTCCAGGCGTTTCAAGCGATCGCGCTCAACGGTGGGTTCATCTCCGACGAGCTCTGGACCGGGGCGATTCGGCCACAGACGAACCACATCAACAGCCGGAATTTCGTCGGAACCGACGACATCAACGTCAGCTTCTTCGCGCCATTGAGCTTGGCGCTCGCCGGCAATGTCAACGCGGTGCGAGTGCTCGCGGCGGCATCGGGTGCGTCGAGCGACTCGAATTTCGCGCGCGTGTCGATGAACGCCGGCTACGCATTCGAGCTCTCGGCCGAGACCATGTGCGCGAGTGACGAGCAGAAAGGACCGAAGCTCACCGTGACGCAGCTGCTGGACTCGGCGGTGACGCACTTCACGAAGGCGATCGCCGTCGCCCAGGCGGCCGGCGCGTCCGCAATGGTGCAAGAGTCGCAGGTTGGACTGGCGAGAGCGTATCTCCAACTCGGCGAGTACGCCAACGCGACAACGACAGCCGGTTCCGTCGATCCCGGGTTCGTCGCCTATGAGATCAACAGCGCCAACCCGGCGACTGCGCTCACCCTCGGGAACGCCATGTGGACGACGCAAGCCGCCACCCAGCTCGTCGTTCCAGCCATGTACCGCCATCTCGACGATCCGCGCGTCCCCAGCGACAGCAACGGCACGCCTGGATGTCCGACGACGAACGGCATTCCATGCGTCGTCCAAGCGAAGTACTCCGGCTACGGCGATCCGATCCGCCTTGCCTCCGGCCTCGAGGCGCAGTTCATCGCTGCCGAAGCGCAGGCGCACGGTGGCAACACCGCTCCCGGGTTGGCCCTGATTACGAGCCAGCGCGCCACGTATATGCCTGATTCGGCTTACACTGGTGGAGTCGACACGCTCTCCGTCATTACAGAACTCCTCAACCAGAGGGCGCGCCAGTTCTGGATGGAAGGCAAGAAACTCGGCGACATCCGCCGCAACCCGTCGGTCTCCCTGTCGGCGATTCTGACCGACCCGGTCGGTGCGCCGTACTTGGGTCCGACCGGCGGCAACTTCGGCAACGAGTTCTGTGCGCCGATCCCGCCGGAGGAGGTCAGTGCGAACCCCAACCTCCAGTGAGGCTTTCGCGCTCGGTGCCCTCTGCGTCGCGGTGCTGTCGTTCACCCAACGACAGCACTTCGACGAGATAAACGTCGAGCGCATCAATGTCGTAGAAAAGGACGGAACGCTGCGCATGACGCTCTCGAACGGAGCGCGCATGCCTGACCCGGTCATCGGGGGAAAGGCGTATCCGCTTCGGAGCGGTTCGCGCGCACGGGCGGGTATCATCTTCTTCAACGAAGAAGGCAACGAGAACGGCGGTCTCACCTTTTCCGGGACGGCCGCGTCTCAGGCCGAAGGCTTGACGCTCGACCAGGTGAACCAGGACGAGACCGTCACGCTCTCGTATGAGGGCGGCAACCATCGTCACGCGGGCGGACTGGAGGTCCTGGATCGGCCCGAGACCTCGATCCAGGTGTTCGCCGAGAGTCTCATGGCGATCCGCGCGCTGCCGGACGGACCGGAGAAAACGCAGCGGATGACGGCCTTTCGCGACGCGGTGAAGAAGAGCGGCGGAGCAGGCGCGTCGCGCCTGTACGCCGGCAAGACGCCGGACAAAACGTCGACGGTGACGCTGTCAGACCCGAAAGGCCGTCCCCGACTTCGGCTGCAGGTCGACTCCACAGGCGCCGCGTCGATCGATTTCCTCGATGCGGACGGACGTGTGACCGATCACTTCCCGGCCAGTCGTCGCTCGAGCCAGCGCCCGTAGCGCACGATCGCTCCACTGCCGACGAAGTAGAGCAGGCCAACAAAGAGATAGGCCTCGGTTGAGAATCCGAGCCACTGAGGGTCCTGCGTGGCGAGGCGTGCCGTGTTGAGCAGGTCGAAGAGTCCGATGATCACGATCAGGCTCGTGTCCTGAAAGAAGCCGGCGGCGATGGAGACAAACGACGGCACGACGATCCGGAGCGCCTCGGGGAGGATCACGAGGCGCATCGCCTGACCCCATGGGAGACCCAGGGCGAGCGCGGCCTCGAGTCGTGGCTTGGGCACCATCTGCAGCCCCGAGCGCACCGCCTCAGCCAGATATGCTGCCGCGAACAGCGCGATGGCCGCCTGCGCGAGCAACAGCTTGTCGACCTGAATGCCCGTCGGCAGGGCCAAGGGAAGAATGAGGACGGCGAGATACAACACGGCGACGAGTGGAATCCCACGTACGACTTCGACGATGCCAGTCGCGATGCCGCGTACGACTGGTCGTCTCGACCTGCGTCCGAGCGCCAACAGAATCGCGACCGGAAATCCCAGCGCCAGGCCGATTGCCGTCAGCATGATCGTGATCGGCAACCCGCCCCATTCTTGTGTGGACGCGGCCGACATGAGCCAGTAGGCCAAGCCGAGACCCAATGCCCACGCGAGCATCAACGTCCGGCGCCAGAATCGCGGCGTGAGGGTCACGACCACGACCGCGAGCAGCACGATCATGGCGGCGGCTGCTCTCCACCGCTCGTTCGCCGGATACAGGCCAAAAACGATGAACCACAGCTTGTGCCCAATGAACGCCCAACACGCGCCGTGTCCCGCGCGGCAATCGACGGACGTTCCCGTCCAGGTCGCGTCAACGAGCGCCCAGCGCACAAATGGGATCGCCAGCGCGAGCAGCGCCGCGACGCTCACCAGCGTCAAGGCGCCATTGAGTGGCGTCGCGAAGCTACGCCGTAATGCGCGCATTGTACCGGCCGAGCACGTAGGCGACCGTGAGGCTGGCGCCTAAGTAGACGGCGACCATGATGAGCATCGTCTCGACGTTGTGCCCGGTCTGATTCCCAATGGTGTTCAGCACGCTGACGACGTCGGGAAATCCGATCGCCACCGCGAGGCTCGAGTTCTTGATTAGGCTCACGCAGTTCTGGGCCAGTAGCGGGACCATCGCACGGAGCGCTTGCGGCACCGTCACGAAGCGCAGCGTCTGGAACCTCGACAGTCCCAAGGCGTGGGCCGCCTCAGTCTGCCCGCGTGGGACCGCGAGGATCGCTCCGCGCACGACTTCCGAGATATGCGCGGATTGGTGCAACACCAGCGCGATGAGCAACGCTGCCAGCTCGGGCGATAGCGCAATGCCGCCCGTGAAGTCGAACCGCGTATGCCGTGGCAGCTCCAGTCCATGGAGCGTCAGACTCGGAAGAAAGAGTCCACGGTCGGAGAGAAAGACGCCGGGGAATGGCGCCAACGCGTGGTCGGCAGATGGCAGTCCATGAAGGAGCGCCGAGAGCCACAACAATAGGAGTAGCAGCGGCGTGCTGCGCAGGATCTCGACGTATCCCCGCGTCAGTCCCGAGAGCACGGGGTTCGTCGACAGTCGGGTGACGCCGACCACGAAGCCGACCGCCAGTGCTAACAGACAGCCTAGGATTGCGACGCGAGCCGTATTCGTGAGGCCGACGAGGATGGCGCGCCCCATCGTGTCTTCCGGGGTGAAGCGCAGCCATGCGGTGTCGCCAATGGCGAAGTTCGCGGGTTGAGTGAGAAACTCGAACCCCAGGGTGAGGCCCCGGGCTTCGAGGTTCATCGCGGCATTGTGAATGAACCATGCGATCAGGGCGGCCGCGACAACAAACCCGATCCACCGTCTCATCGAAACGGCGGCGAGTAGAGAAGTCCTCCTGCAGTCCAGAGTTTGTTTGCGCCCCGATCCATGCCGAGCGGAGTCTTCGGCCCGAGATCGCGGTCGAAGATGTCAGCATAGTTCCCGATCTTCGCGATGACGTTGTAGGTCCATTTCGGATCGAGCCCATCGCCTGTCGTCGCGCCGGGGTCGACGCCGAGAAACCGTCTTACCTCGGGATCGGCGCTGATGAGGCCCTGCGCGACGTTCGCCTGCGTAAGGCCCAGCTCCTCGGCCTCGACGGGTGCACGGAATACCCAGTTCACGACCTCGAACCATTGGTCATCGCCAGCCCGGACGACGGGAGCGATGGGCTCCTTGGAGATAAAATCCGGCAACACGACATAATCG
>Ga0210387_10001475_pt1 | contig 17789 bp, 17 predicted proteins | sample IncBWC7OmetaG_FD_160108 | JGI IMG/M metagenome (GOLD analysis project Ga0210387, IMG submission 160108) | Forest soil microbial communities from Barre Woods Harvard Forest LTER site, Petersham, Massachusetts, United States - Inc-BW-C-7-O ...
TTCTACAACCCGGCGAGGCGCCACAGCTCGCTCGGCTATCTTTCCCCTGTGGCCTTCGAAAATCAACAAACACTAAAAAATATCAAAGCCGCCTAAATTGGTGTCCACTTTTCCGAGACAAGCCCAGGGGCAACTTACCTGGCTTACGGTTTCAATTACATGCAGATCGCTACAAAGTGCGGTGATGACTTTGCCACAGGAAAAATGCTCGATGCCAGAAAATGGCTGAACGACCCAAATCCAGCAGGAAACCCAGAGGTACATCCTGACAAGGAATCTACTCATGATAGCCGTTTCTCAACCCTGCCTCATGGGACATCGATTACGATCATTTTCGATCAAACTACGCACCCCAAGGATCTTTCCTGGAGCAAGGCGAATACTGCTGCTACTTGGCATAAAATCTTGTCGGTCAAAACAGGCTTAGGAGCTTTCACTCAAAATACTGCGATCGCAGTACAGATAGATGTAATAGATAAAGAAGGCGGATCTACTAGCTTCAGCAAGAAAGGCATTGAATATTTATGGCCACATGAAATTGCTGCAAAAGCAGCCGCATTCACTGACCTTTTAAAAACGAGTAAGGATCTCTTTAACAAGAAAGGCCCTGGGTTTACAATGCCTAGCTCCCTCACCAACTTAGATCTTATCTATGATATATTTGACTCTAGCGCGCTGTCTGAACTAATATCCTTCGAAGAGGCCGATAACGAAATACTGAGCAAGCATAAGCCCACGCTCTATTTTGCTTACGCATACTCAACAAAACTTTGGGCGTCATTCAACGAAAGCCTTGGTATTCGCACCACTACAAAGCTACTTACCGGGGGCATTCAGATCGCTGCTAACAACATGCCGCAAGGAGAGGTTATCCAAATTCCACTTACTAAGAACATTGGGGTTCAAAATCAAGTTCACATATATATTCACTTCGAAGATTGCAGCGCCGATCTCGGACGCAAAGGTTTCCAGAGTGAAATTGTAGAATTTGCCAAAGAAACTTCTAAAAAACTAGTCTATGGCCCATTAACAAAGTTTCGCCGATATCTAAAACCGAGCACAGGTGCAGCTCCCGACCTAAAACGTGAAGACGAAGTTGATACATGGAAGGAACAAATGGTCCAATATGAGCAAAGTAACCCTCTAATTATTCAGAGTGATTCCTTCTTTTTGCCCACAAAAACAATATCACTTACTTCGACCCCGACAAGAGAACAGGATGTTATAGCACTATTTAATCAACTTCTCGCTGCCGGTATCATTCGTGGCATTCGCATCATGGCAACCAACGAAAGATTGACCTACGATTCTCTATATCGCGTTGTTATCGAAGAACCGCGCCTCCATCATATTTTCAATCGCGTGAATAATCCTTTAGGAATATCAAACTCAACTCTGAGCGGATTCGAAACATTACCATTTAAAAGCAAACACCCTAAGATTCTCGAATATAAATTCTCATTGGATGGCCTGATCGAAGACTTGGATACAGGAGTGAAAAATGCTAAAGATATAGATCTTGTGGTTGTCTGGGAGACAGGCAAACAGTTTGAGGAAAATTACAAAATCGCTTCGTTAATGGATGAAAACAACCTCGACCTAAGGCAATATCATGGCGTGACCCATGTAATGACAAACCTTAATACCGGTGCACGCGAAATGGATCTTATCGTCTTGAGTGAATTAATCCAGTATCTAAATGATCCGGTAGGCGTTCAGCAATCGCAACGTGCGAAATATGAAGATTAAGCCAATCGAAAGCCGATCTGAAAATGACATGGGGCGAGAGCAATCAAACGGGGTTCGGTTTCTAAGAGTAAATCCCGAGCGATCTTGCCGTCACCATTTAAATGCTAGAAAACTGCACCGTCGATTTGCCCCAGGCGTTGAGGTTACACTACTCGGGCACGTCGGAATTTAGATATGTCAGCAATGTTGCAGGAGCCCCGCGCGCCCGGGAATGGCGGAGGTTACTGCGGAGACGGGCATCATCTGAGCGATAATCTATAACGGCACACTGTCTTTATCGTGTTCACGGGCATAGTACCGTTTAATTGTAATGGCACGGGCTGCGCGTTGTTCCATAAACCGCCTATTGATCGATGAGAATTCGACGAGTGGTGTCTTCATTCGAACAAATTTCTCTTCCAAAAGTGCCTCAATGTGTTTCTTGAGTCCAGAAGCTGAATCTGGATCAATATAGGGAGAGATGACCACCCGCCGAATGCATCGGATGAAACGGCGAGCACGAACGTGGAACCACTCTTGATCCGGCCCACATCGTGTGACGATACGAACCTCCTTTTCATGTTCAAATTCTCGGCCTTTCAATAAATACGGCCTTAGCAGCATATGGGGGAAGCCTTCTGCGTTGCCTGCGTCGATTCTGAATTTGTCGCGAATACGATAACGTACTGCAGCGATTATGAATTCCCGATTTGATGGAAGTGCGCTCTTTATCCCATCAAGATCCGCTTCGACCGCGACTCCCTGGGGCGCATAGGACGCCCACATCGCGGCAGATTCAAAGTTGTTTGCAAACCAACAGCTAGCTGCACGTGTCTCTCCAATGTATTCGTGAAAGCGTCGAGCAAGATAATCGTTCCGATATGGTGCATTACTCTCCAATGCGATTCGAGCCCACTTCGAAGCCCCCCTTTTGAGTTCTCTAAAGAAAGCGCCGTGTCTTTTTATGCTCCTTAATTCGTTCACGATTACTTTTGAATCCGTAATCGGCTGACATTCCGAAGGATCATTTCCTAAACCCAACAATCGCAATGGAGTAAACGTTAGCCGATCATTTAACAATGCCAATAGCCTTGGAAATGGCATATAGCGAATTAATCGTAACGCGCCGTCCATTTGGATCGATGCCTTGCTCGGAGAAGGAATTATGGTAACAGCCATTTTTAACTACCGAACGTTAAATAGAAGGCGCGTATGAATCAACATTGCCGAAGTGGTTCTGGACTGTCTCTGCTGGTCGTTCGTATAAATGTGCTACGCCGTTCGCGCAGGTGGCGGAAAGTGAAACAATAGTACTGCCATGCGAATCTCCCTATTGCGGTCGCCATCTACGTGGAACCGATAATTGAACCATGTTTCGCTACTCGGTTTCATATCACCGAGAAAGTTTCCATGTTGCGGCACTGTTAGCTTCACCGTCGACAGTACTTCACTGAAATCTTGATTGCGGACAAAGAAGATCACCGCTGCCTTGGAATCGCGCCATGTCAAATATTTTATGAGCTGGGTTAATGTATCCAGACAAACCTTCTGGCCTTGCCAAAACTTGCACTCTGCGACGAACAAATTGCTTTTCTCATGGCGGAGCAGGATGTCTGTTTTCCCACTTTTATTAAAAGTTTCGCCAGTGGTCGAGCCCTGGAAATTGGGCGCCAAGGCAATTAGAAGGTGATCGCGTAGCGTTTCTTCGTCTTTTCCCGTATATGTCGACGGCAGTTTTTCAAAACTTGTGCCGACATCGTGGATGATCTTGAGGATTTGGTGATATATCCCTTCTTCCAGCGTCGGTTCTGGGCGATATTCCCGATCCGCCACAATGGGCCGGGGCGTGATGGGGTCGATCTTTCGCGGTGCTGGTGCCGCGTAGGTCTGTGCCGTCCGACCCGTGGCCCGAATCGGAATGTTAAGCGCCTGGAGATAGTTTTTACGTTCGAGTAATTGTTGCTTGCGGTGGTCGAAGACCTGCTGTGCCGGGGCATAAAGGCCCTGATTGAACCGAGCAAGCTCATCATTCACCCGAACGACGCTCTGCCGCAGATTGGTGACAACGTTATCGACTTCGCGGCGTGTAGCCTCCGCATTTTGGTGAAAATCTATGAACTCAAAACAGACGGTACTGCCTTCAATCCAAATGCTCGGCATCCAAGTGCCAAAGACGTTTGGTGACATTTTCAGCAAATCGGCATCCCCAATAAAAGGCAGGCGATATGTGAGAACCAACCGCGGGTAGTTCTTCCCGCGGTAAACGTTGAACTCAGGCGGGTGAATCTCTGCCGGAACCAACATCTCCTCTGGCGTCATCGAGACATCGTCGAACTGGAATTGGAGCGGAGTAATCTGAAAGGACGATACGACATGCCGCAAATAATCGTCGCGGTTGGCGTTTAGCAGGTAGGTTTCGGCCTCATCGCGAATCTTTTGATTCATTTTAATAGTTTGTGCTTCTAGCACCCGAGTCAGATCGTGCCCCGTGAAAGCATGAAAGGTACTGCGGCGACCGTAAGTTTGCATTTCTGGCAATATGGCAGCTGTAACGAACGAGACAAGTGTGCGCTGGCGACGCCGCGGCGGGCGGCAGGAGAAGCACTACAATTGTCGCTCCCCGGCGGCCCGTGTCACCGCCAGGCATGCCGCGCGCAATTCTGGTGACAATTTCGGCCAGGCCGATATAATTTCTCGAAGCTCCGCCAGTTTTTGTGCGCGCAGTTGTGCGTCGGCGGATTTTTCGATTTCCGAAGCCGCCGCCGCGATGCAGGCTTGGAAAAAGGCGAGCACGGGTTCGATCCCAGCCCGGGCAGCCATTTTAACCAATGGCTTAGGCTGTTTTGGGATTTTCGGAGTAATTTGTCTGTTCCTCTTCTGTCCCCTTTTTGAAGTCCTGCATCCGCGCTCTTGTGCAGAGCAGGATACTCCTGTTTCGACATACATGCCCCGCGAGGCCAGATGCGCGTCAACAAAATCCTCGAAGTCTGCATTTAGCTGGCCTGTTTGCGCGCGAGCTTGCGCAATCGCACCAACTCGGCGATTCGGGTTCTGCGGAACCGCCGCTGGCGTTCGGCGTTAGTTTTCCGTTTCTGTTCGGCCGACTTGATCGGTCGGCCCGCGCGCAGCGACAGCGGAAGATCGACCGCCGGCGTGAAAATGTTCCTGCGCTTGAATGCCAATGGGGCGTGAGCAAGCGCGAGGGCGCGTAAAGCTGGGGTGTCGCCGCCTTCGTCGAAAATGGGCTCAACGGCTGTACGCCAGGGCGCAAAAGCCCACTCCGGCGCAGGCAAGCCCACCTTGCCGGCCACGTGCTCCGCGTAGGCGGCCAGCCAGGCATCGGCCACGTGCCCTTGCGGAAACTTCTCCCGAAGACGCGACGGTTCATCGGCAATCGCTGCCACCGCTTGGGCTCGAGACGAAATTCGCCGCAATTCATGCAACCAGTCGCGGAGGTGCCGACCGAAGTCACCGAGTGACTCCGAGCGCTCGGCAATGTCTTTGAGGGTGGTTGGGCGTGGGCTCATGGGCGCGGCGGTGCAAGCGATGTTCTCACGACTTCTTTGGCGGCATCTGAGAGGACATCGTGCGGGAAGAATTTGTCATGAATGGCCTCGGCGGCTTCTACCGAACTGATTTCCATTTTTTTGATCAAAAATCGAATGTCGCCATAATCGCCCGCATACCCGGGCAGCGGCGGACGACAGGCGCGAAGCTTCATCGCGAGCAGATAGGCTGCCGTGGGAACAGAAATACGAATACCTTCGCCAAAGTCGCTTGCGGTCAACTCGCGCTTGGCCTCCTTCTCGGCCAAAAATTGCTTTACGTGGTCGTTGAGCCAGTCCTCCGCGAGACCGAGTTCATTGGCCACCCTGACCGCCAACTTCTTCGCGAGCTCGCTCTGGCGAACCACGGCATCGACGTCTTTGGTGCCCTCGCGCAACCCATACACCAGCGTGAAAACAGCTCCGCCATAGAGCGAAACTTCCAAGGTTACTTTTTGCTCACGCGCCAACTCGCCCAGGCGACGCAACGCTTGGGTGATCCGGGCTCGACTGAGAGATTCGTACGGCACGATAAAACGTTACGTAACGATTAATCATTTTGCAAGAATATCGTAAAGCAGCGTTTGACCCTTTCCGACCAACGTTCCTGCCGTGTCCAGAACGTCAATCCGCGCCTGCAGCGAATCGGAACAGGGCGCCGTAGTCGCCGGCATCGGCCTCGCGCAGGGCCACCAGATAACGCGCCCGGACATCGCTCGGCGCGACGAGATCCACGCTGCGGCCCCAGGAAAATGGTTTAACGCCCTGCACACAGACCAGAATGTCCGCCATTAAGCGCGCATGCCGGCCGTTGCCGTTCACCCACGGATGAATCGCCACGAGGCGATGATGGAATCTCACGGCGGCCTCAACGGCCGGATACGTTCCGTGCTCGCGCCAGTAGCGCGCATCGTCGACGAGAGTGCGCACGTCCGTCGCCAGCGCGTGCACCGGTCGCCCCATATTGCGTTCGCTCGTGCGAAGCCGCCCTGCCCACCGCCAGACCCGTCCAAACATGCGCCGGTGTAGCTCGCGCATGAAATCCTCCGACAGGAGATCGTTGCGCCGCAGCGTGCGCCGGGACAACGCCCATGCACGCGCTTCCAAGATGTTCTCGCGCTCGAATGCGTTCAGCTCCTCGCGCGATTGAATGCTGACGCGCAGCTCCATCGCCTCTTCGGGCGTGACGGGCGTCGGCCCGTCCGTCGTATTACCGTTTGCCATGGCGGCGGATTCCGCGTTTCGCGCGTTCGTCGATATTTCCGACAGCCTGCGCCTCCAGAGTCATAGTGTGTTCGGTGTCCTCAAGGAGACGCCGGTCGCCGGAAAGCCCTGCCTCCAGTTCGGTAAACGTCTGGCCATCCCGCCCCGGCACGAGCACATGCACCACGCGACATCCCATCGCTGCGGCGACGCGTTCGAAATTGCGCAGCGTCAGCGTACCCGCCGCCTCGTTCTTTTCGAATTGATGCACTGACTGCGGACTCAGGTTTCCGATCATCCTCGCCACGTCGCGAAGCGACAAGCCAAGCCCCTCGCGCACGGATCGCAGCCAGCCGAGCGGAGGCTTCTTGAGCTTTCGCACGGGTTCTGCATCGGTCGCCACCTGGTCCAGATTATTTAAGCGTATGACTTGATATTCATTAATCATTATAATTTTATAACATGATATTTTATCATTTTTGTCAATCTATAAATAGACAATTAAAACGCCTCAAAAACGTATTTCGCCACGTTTTTTTGACCTGTCCCCATCTAAATTCTCCTAATCGTCTTCGATTTCGGGTGGTTTGATGGCGGTGAGCAGGCGATCGAGTTCCGCCTGGGTCGGATTGCGGATGGAGCAGACGGTCAGGATCGCCTCGCCCGCAGGGAGCGCGACCGTGGTCTGAGCGTTGACCGCCAGGCCCAGCACCGCTGCGGCAAGGGGGGAATTGTGAGGCAGGCATTCAATCCCCGACTCGGGGTCGCTCGCCGTCTCGCCGTGCGTGGTCACGAGAAACGTGAAACGGTGGCTTCGTTTCGTCGCCACGTCCTGCTTTGCAATCATGGCCACGTGCCCGAGGAGCAGCGTGTCCGTCGGTTTGGTGAGCCAGGTGGCGGGATCGATTTCAATGAAGGTGTTGCGGGCGACAAAGCGATCGAGCGCGGTCATCTTGCGGTCGACGGCACGAATGGCATCCTTGGCCGCCTTGAAACCGAAGTTTTCGCGCAGGTCGCCCTGGCTATGCGCCTCAACCTTGTCCTTGACCAGGTCAACGCGCTTGAGCTTAAGCGCCTCGAACTGCTCGGCCAGCACACGGTTGTAGCCCGGCCGCACGTAGATCGTGGTGGGTGCCGGAGGTGGGAGGCGGAAAATCTTTTTTCTGTGCAGTGGCATGCGAGACGATCCAACCAGACACCCCGGCAGTCCACGGTGTCAAAGTCAGACCACGGAAATGTTTTTTCGACCTGTCCCCCCTCCCACAAAAAAACTGCCACGAAGGATCAAAAAAACAGGCCATTTAAAAGTTCCTTGTGACCTTTTGTGGCAATCCGCTCCTACTACCAACTGTGCATGGCGCGTTATGGGTCGGGAGCCATTCGACGTGCAGAACATCAGTGTGCATCAGTGGCTAAAGAGCATCCTCCCTTCGCAATCTTGCGTTTTTAAAGGTCGAGTTAGCCGCTCATTCAATCCGGAATCTCGGGGTCGACCAGCATCGCCAGCTGGGTGAGCGAGTCCTGCCAGCCAAGATAGCACGCCTCGGCCGGAATGACGGCCGGCACTCCCTCTTGCACGATGTTCACCTCGGTGCCGCAGGACACTTTTTTGAGGGTAACCGTCACGTGGATTTCCCCGGGCAGGTTCGGGTCGTCGAATTTGTCTGAGTATCGAATATGTTCATGGGGCACCAGTTCGAGATACTCCCCGCCGAAGGAGTGACTCTTGCCAGTCGTGAAGTTCGTGAACGACATCTTGAAGGTGCCGCCAACTTTGGCGTCCAAGTGATGGACTTTTCCGGTGAACCCATTTGGCGGAAGCCACTTGCTCATGGCATCGGCGTCGAGAAACGCCCGATACACTTTTTCGGGCGTCGAACGGAGGACGCGGTGAAGACGGATGGTATGGGTGGACATGATTTTTCCTTTCGATGGCGGTGGTGGGTGCTTCACGGATTTGAGATGTTTGACTACTCAACGAAGGAGCTAAAACAAAACGGACATCGCTGTGTCCAAGTTCAAGGCTCAAGGTTCCAAGTTCAAGACGCGTCATTGGTCATTGTCGGTTCAGGATTGGCCACTTGTCACTTGTTACGTGTTATGAGTCGGTCGGATTTTTTTGCCACAAAGAATCGCCTTCGCCGAGACTTCGGCGGACAAGAAGACCATAAAAAAGCCGGTCATTTTTGTGTTCCTTGCGACCTTTTGTGGCCATGGTATTTTTTAAATCGGCCCAGTGTGACTCCGTGGCTAAGGACTCCAGATAGCTTGGATTTTTCGGTTTTCTGTGTTCTTTGTGACGAATCCAACCATGAGTAAAATTCGAGTCCTGGTCGGCACAAAAAAGGGCGCGTTCATCCTTACCTCGGATGGCAAGCGCAAGAACTGGAAGGTCAGCGGCCCGCATTTCGCGGGCTGGGAAATTTATCATCTCAAGGGTTCGCCCGCGGACCCGGACCGGATCTACGCGTCACAAACGAGCAGTTGGTTCGGCCAGATCATCCAGCGTTCCGACGACGGAGGAAAAACCTGGAACATGCCGGGCAGCAGCCCGGAGGAATTGAAAAGCCCGGAGGGTTTCCCGAAAGGCGAGAGCAACAAGTTCGTCTACGCCGGCGAGGCCGGCACGCACAAGTGGTACGATGGCACGCAGCATCCGTGGGAGTTCAAACGGGCCTGGCATCTCGAACCATCGCTCACCGACCCGGACACCGCCTTCGCCGGCGTGGAGGACGCCGCGATCTTCAAAACCACGGACGGCGGCAAAACATGGAAGGAACTGCCCGGTTTGCGCGGCGCCAAGGGCCATCTCTGGCAGCCGGGTGCGGGCGGCATGGCCGTTCACACCATCATTCTCGATCCCAAGAATTCGAACCGGATTTACGTCGCCATTTCCGCCGCCGGCGTATTTCGCAGCGACGATGGCGGGAAATGCTGGAAAGCCATCAATCACGGGTTGAAATCGCCCTATGAACTGCCCGATTCCGATGCGGAAGTCGGGCACTGTGTTCACCGCATCGCCATGCACCCGTCGCGGCCAGACGTTTTGTTCATGCAAAAGCATTGGGACGTGATGCGCACCGACAACGCCGGCGAGCAGTGGCGTGAAATCAGCGGCAACCTGCCGAGCGATTTCGGTTTCCCGATCGAGGTTCATGCGCACGAACCCGAAACGGTTTTTGTCGTGCCGATCAAGAGCGACTCCGAGCATTATCCGCCGGAGGGCAAACTGCGCGTCTATCGCAGCAAGACCGGCGGCGACGAATGGCATCCGCTCACGGAAGGCCTGCCGCAAAAGGACTGTTACGTGAATGTCCTGCGAGAAGCCATGGCCGTGGACTCGCTGGAACCGTGCGGGGTGTATTTCGGCACGACGGGCGGACAGGTTTATGCCTCGGCCAACGGCGGTGATTCATGGAATGCCGTCGTGCGCGACCTTCCGGCGGTGCTGTCGGTCGAAGCGCAGGTGTTGCGATGATCTTATGAAACCACGGCTACGGATTTTTAAAAACCGTTTTAGCCACGAAAGGTCACAAAGAAAAGTCAGTCGCCGACAATACTCTTCCTTTGCGTTCTATGTGATCTTTGTGGCTACAGTATTTTGTAGACTGCCCTAATCGGTGTTTTCCATGCCTTTATCCGTGTCCATCCGCCTGATCCGTGGTCGATCACTGCTGACTTTCATATGGTCCGGGTGATTCTTCCTTTTCATTTGCGCAACCTGGCGCGCGTCGAGGGCGAGGTGGAACTGGAGGTGGAAAATCCGGTGACACTGGGCGCCGTGCTCGACGCGCTGGAGGCGCGTTACCCGGTATTGCGCGGGACAATTCGCGACCACGGCACACTGAAGCGCCGCCCATTCGTGAGATTTTTTGCCTGCAAAGAGGATTTTTCCCTCGAACCCCGCGAAGCTCCCTTACCCGCCAAAGTTGCCAGCGGCGCGGAGCCATTCCTGATTATCGGGGCGATCGCCGGGGGGTGAAAAGGTTCACGGTTCACAGTTTTCGGTTCACAGTCGGCCAAGGTGATGCCCCTATTTTCAGGTGAAAAACGCCTTTCTTTTATACCTGTTGTTATCGCAAACCGTCCGGTGTAATAATTATTCAAACTTTTAAAATAAAGCCGTTTGAAAACTTTCGGATATTACACGCAAAGTGAGGTTATTGCAAAAACGTAAAAAAATACTCAGTTTCCTCCGATTGCCGTGCATCGCCAATTATCATGAAGCTCCCTAAAGTAGCAGCGCCTCGTCCCCCGATGGTGTCAACGCTCAGCGAAACCTTCGGGTTCAGCAAGGCACTGGCCACCGTGGTCGCGCTCCTCATCGTCGCCATTTGCTTCTTCGCCGTGGTTTGGTTTGTCCGGTCGGCTCCCCCGAGCGTGCTCACCATCTCCAGTGGCCGGCCGGGCAGCACCTACCTGCGGTATGCCTACCAGTACCGAAAAATCCTGGCCGATCACGGAGTGGAGCTCCGGGTTCTTCCCTCCGCGGGTTCGCAGGAAAACCTCCATCGGCTGCAGTCAGCCCAGTCGGGCGTCGATATCGGCTTTGTCCAGGGAGGAATCGCGGCGGGCGAGAACCTGGACGACCTGGTTTCCCTGGGCAGTATCGCCTACCAGCCGATGCTGATCTTCTACCGCAGCCTAACGCCCATGAATCGTCTTTCGGAGCTGGCCGAAAAGCGGATCGCGGTGGGCGCGAAAGGCAGCGGAACGCGTGCGCTCGCCCTCACCCTCCTCCAGGCCAACGGAATCACCGGCCCCCCCGCCACCCTGCTGGATCTTGATGCGGATACAGCGGCGGCCACCCTGCTACAAGGGAATGTGGCCGCAATTTTCCTCATGGGAGATTCAGCATCGGCCCAGACTTTGCGGACGCTCATCCGAGCGCCCAACATCCAATTATATCATTTCCCGCAGGCCGACGCCTACATCCGAAAATTTACTTACCTGAACAAGATGGAACTCCCGGAGGGTTCGATCGATTTAGGCAAGGATTTACCGGCCCACGATATGGCGCTCATCGGCCCCACCGTGGAGTTGGTGGCAAGGAAGGATTTGAATGCGGCCATGTCCGACCTCCTTATCGAGGTGGCGCAGGAGGTTCACGGGAACGCAAGTATCATCCAAAAACGCGGGGAGTTTCCTGCCCCGCTCGAACATGAATTCAAGATCAGCGATGATGCCCTTCGCTATTACAAATCGGGCAAGGGCTTCATGTACCGCGCGGTCGGCTCCTTCTGGCTCGCGAGCCTCATCAACCGGATACTGGTGGCCTTTCTCCCGGTGGTGCTCGTCCTCATCCCGGCCATCCGTTTCTTTCCCAGCGCCTACAAATGGAGAGTCCGGCTGCGATTTTATCATTGTTACCGGCGGCTCATCCGCATCGAACGCGAGGCCTTCGGCGAGCTAACTGGCGAAAAAAGGCAGGATCTGCTCCAGCGTCTCGACGAACTTGAGGAGGCCGTCAATAAGCTCAAGGTGCCGGCGTCATTCGCCGACCAATTTTACGCGCTCCGGGGTTATATTATGTTTGTGCGCGGACGGCTGAACAACCCCGCAACCGCTGCGAAGACGGGTTGAATCGAAGAGTAAACAGATGAGATAGTCACAAGAGCACAAGGAACACAAAAATGCCGGGTTGATTTCGGTGCGTTGAGGACAACAGCCCCTACCGCGGAATCCGGTTGCACTTTGGTAGGGTCGGCTGCCTTCAGCCGCCCGTTGCTTTCGGATTTTATTTAAATCTTTGTGCCCCTTCGTGGCAAAAAATCGGAAAGGCGAGCGCAGCGAAAAGACCGTGACCGCATGAGTTTAATCATTCTAACCGAATGGCCCGCCAACGGATTGACCGGGGAAGCGGTCATTCCGTGCGATATACGTCGTGTTCGGCGCCACGGGTTTTTAGAATGACGAGTTCAGCCAAGAACAGATGTGAAAACGGCGGAATCCTTCGCCCTCGCAGCTGCCTTGCCTGCCTTCCAACCATGAGAGACGATTACCTCAAGGCCGCACTCAAGACCATCGACGATCCGAACATCCTGGTCAACGTGGTCTCACGCCGCGTGAAGCAGCTGCGGCGCGGCAGCCGCCCGCTGGTCGAATCGCTCGAGAAACTTACGGCCGAGGATACGGCGCTGCGCGAGATCATCGACGGCAAGATCAGTTATGAGCACGTCGACGCCAACGCGCCGCAGGATTAGGGTCCGTGGCTGGCAAGATCGCCCAACGCTGCAGGCGTCAGGGACCGAGGTTGCTCTCTGTCACCGGCAGGCAGCCCCAGCTCAGGGCATAGTCGGCAACCAGGTCCCCCGGGTTGATCACGCGGAGAATATAAATGCCGTTCGCGAGTGTCGGCAAACAGATGTGCTGCAGGTTGTCGACCGGGCTCCGGCTGGCCTGAAGCAGGGAAAAGGCGCCATTGGCAAACGTATAAAATTCCAACTGCAGATGGGCCAGGCTGGCAATATCAACCGTGCGGGTGACGCCCGTGCTTGTAATTTTTCGATGCCAGTTGAGGGTGGCGGCAAAACGCTTGGCGGTGCTTTCGTTCAGGATGAAATAATACAGGCGCGTGTCGGCTGGCGCGACGTTTTCTTCATAGGTCCAACCGATCGAGCTGATCCAGCCCGGGAGCTCACGGCCGGCGGAGAGAATCAACTCGGAATGGTCGATATCCACCTGGCCGGCCCCCTGCTGAAAGTCGAGCGGGGCGGTCTCGGTGGCGGCCCAGCCCGGCAGTTTGTTGGCCCCGGTTTGCAGGATGGATTTGATCACGGCCGGCTTCACCCCCTTCACAAAATTTGCCTGGCCGGCAGCCGTGCGCTGGTGCACTTCGTCGAGCAGGAGGGCGGCATAGGATGAAATGAGCGGCACGGCTGCGCTGGTTACTGGCATTGGCGCCACGATATCGGGTTTGCACCGGCCGGCGGTCACGCCGTTGGTTTCCTGAAAACTCGTGGGGCCATGAGTGGACGGGCCGGATGACACCCCAACCGTGATGCCGTTGTACATGCTGCTCATGAGCTCGGGCATGGGCGCCGTGGCATCATTCGGCACGCCGCACGCCACGACGATGTCGTAGGCATCCGCCAGCCAGTCCATCCGCCTTACGAGTTGCGTGGAAAGATCCTGGATGCCCGTGTTCGACGCCCAACTGTTGTTCAACACGTCCACGCCGATGTTCACCGGCCCGGCCGGATCAATCCAGTTGAGTTCCTGGGGCGAAAACAGAAACCCGCCGCCATAGAAGTCCGCGCGGTAAAGCTTCACCTGGGCAATGCCGTGCGTGAGCGAGAGATCCTGCCCATACAGGATCCGCCCAACATCGGTCGCGTGCGTTAACACTTGTCCGCTCCCATCCTCGATTTGAAAATTCACCGGCGAGAAAGCGGGGTTCGTGAAGTCGGGCAGGTAGGTGCCGCTGACGACATCCGCTTCGACCTGGCCCATGACGATTGACTGCCCGTTTGGCACGTGGCCCTGCAAACGGTCGGACAGCCGAAGGTAGCCGGTTTCCAGGGGGTAATTGTAGTTTTGGGCCGCAGCGGGCCTTGCGACACAAGCAAACCCCACGAAGCCCAACAGGGTGAATGCGATGATCCTGACAATCTTCTCCAGAAAGGGAGCGTCCGTGCTTTGATTTTTTTGATTAAACATCGGCGTGCGGCGCAATACAGGCAGCTCACACGCTCCTTCAAGCATAGCAAGGGCGTAGTAACATCGGCACAAAACAGGCCGGCGAGCCATGGCCCGCGTTACGTTAATGTGACCGAAGGCCCGCTACTCCAGGCTTGCCCGCCACGCCGGTTTTCTTTTCGCTCCGCCGCAGGATTTCTCATGCTTGGACGAAAGGATTATTATGAAACTCGTCGAATGGTCCCTGCAGGGCGTGGAATTTGGGCACTGTAATTGCGACTTCGGTTGCCCCTGCCAGTTCAATTCGTTGCCGACCCATGGCGACTGCCGGGCGCTCACCTTTGTGCAGATTGAAAAAGGCCGCTTCGGCGACGTGCCGCTCGACGGCCTGCGCTGGGGCATTCTTGCGTCCTGGCCGGGGCCCATCCATCTCGGGAACGGCACCTTCCAGTCGGTCGTGGACGAACGCGCCGACCCCAAACAAAGGGCCGCCCTCGAGTCTATTTCCCATGGCCGCGAAACCGAGCCAGGCAAACTCATCTGGCAGGTATTCTCCACCACGGTCACCAAGGTGCAGCCCACTCTTTTCAAACCCATTGAACTGACGATCGACGTCAAGACCCGCTCGGCAAAAGTAAACGTGCCTGGCGTCATCGAGGCGAGCGCCTCATCGATCAAGAATCCCGTGACCGGCGGCGATCACCAGGCACGAATCACGCTCCCGACCGGCTTCGAGTTCACCGAGGCAGAATTCGTGAGCGGGAAATCCAAGGGAACCGCCGGAACCATCCAGCTCGAGTTTGACGGCACGCATGCCCATCTGGCGCGCATCCATTGGGGCACACACGGTGTCGTGCGCTGAGAAGTTGTGAAAGACCGCACGCCCATCGAAACGCTGGTGCGGCACGATCGCTGGCTGGTGGGCGGCGCGCTCGCCGTTGCCACCATTCTCTCCTGGGCATGGATCGTGCCGATGGCGCGCGACATGGATGGCGCGATGGATGGCTCCGCGGCGTGGATGATGCGAAACACGTGGGGTCTCACTTATTGGGTGCTGTTGTTCGCGATGTGGGTTGTGATGATGGCCGGCATGATGCTGCCGTCCGCAGCACCGGCGATGTTGTTGTATGGATGCGTCGTCCGGAAAAGCCCCGAGGCCGAACGCGCTCCAGTACAAGTTTATGCGTTTGCCGGAGGGTATTTGCTCATCTGGACCGCGTTCAGCCTCGTCGCGACGGTGCTGCAGTACGCGCTCTCGCGGGCGCTACTTTTGTCGCCGATGATGGAATCCCGCGATCCGATCTTTGGCGGCGCTTTGCTCATTGCCGCCGGGATTTATCAGTTCACGCCCTTTAAACGCGCATGTCTGAACGCCTGCCGTTCGCCAGCGGAATTCCTGACGCGGCACTGGAAAAACGGCGTGGCCGGCGGTTTTTGCATGGGTGCGGCCAGTGGCCTGTACTGCCTCGGCTGCTGCTGGGCGCTTATGCTCCTGCTGTTTGTCGGCGGCGTGATGAACCTGTGGTGGATCGCTGCACTCACGATCTTCGTTTTACTCGAAAAAGTGGCGCCCTTCGGTGCGCAAGGCGGACGCCTGTCGGGCCTCGCGCTTTGTGCCATGGGCACATGGAGCCTGATCCGGGGAATTTCCTAAGACCCCCGCCTCCCGGATTTATTCGAGCCTTAATTTTTCCGAAACCAAAAAGGAACGACTGACACCAGCGGCATAAGTATTCTGTAAAAATTTAATGGCCATCGCAACTGCTTAGCAATGACCGATGGACTTTCCCCCGTTTTTAGCCTCTGGAAGGCATAATATCTTATCGAAGGGAGTACGTTGATTCAATAGTCCAAAAAAGCTCGATTTCCTCCCTATAATACCCGAGCCTACAAGAAGGGTCTAAACCCCATTTTTGCAGCCTGCCACCCCTCGGGCTGTAAATGAAGATAATACCCTAATATCAGATGATTATTTCTTAAGTGTTTTTTCGTCGGCACTCGGCGCATTCTAGCGACATTTTTTCATGATTCTATATCACCCACATCATCGATGGTTTCGGAGGCGCATTGAATTTCGGTAATGGGGTGACCTACCTCGCCCAGTAACGAGCTTATACAATCTTACCCAAAACATGAAAACCCATATGGCCAATCATACCCCAGCCAGCACATTGTTTAAAAAATGGGTCTGGCTTGCCCTCGGCGCCTTGCTTGCGTCGCTGCCCGTAAAAGCAGCGCTGCCCTCGCGCGTATTTGCCCCGTACATCCAGATGAGTTCGCAGAGCTTGACTCAAGTGTCGCAGGCCTCCGGCATCAAATACTTCACCCTGGCCTTCATTGTCTCGGATCCCAGTAGCAGCCAGCAACCAACGTGGGAGGCGGGATCAACCGTCGCTTCGGACACGTCCATCGCCCCAAGTATTGCCGCCCTTCGTGCAGCGGGCGGAGATGTCATCATCTCTTTCGGTGGCGCGGGGAGCACCGAATTGGCCGTTGCAATCACCAACGTGTCCAGCCTCCAGTCGGTGTACCAAGGGATCATCAACAAGTACAATGTCACGGCCCTCGATTTCGACATTGAAGGCAGCGATCTTGGCAATACTTCAGCCAATGACCGTCGCAACCAGGCGCTGGCCAATTTGCAGGCGGCCAATCCCGGTCTGCTTATCTCCTATACGCTGGGCGTGAACCCCACGGGCCTTCCCACCGGGCCGGGTTCTGAGTTCGCCCTGCTGCAAAACGCACAATCGCGCGGCGTCAATGTCGCCTGCGTCAATATCATGGCCATGGACTACGGCTCGGCCACGAGCCCAAGCATGGGACAAGACGCCATTGATGCGACTAATGCCACGATCTCCCAACTCAACTCCATTGGGATGACCGCCAGCGTTGGCATCACGCCTTTGATCGGCAAACAAGACACCGCGCCCGAGGTATTCACTCTGAGCGATGCACAAGCGACCGAAAATTACGCGGTGGGCCAAAGCCGGGTTAACCGCGTTACTTTTTGGGAAGTGGCGCTAGACCAGTGCGGTAGTAGTTGCAGCGGCGTTTCGCAATCCCCCTGGCAATACGCCCATATTTTCGAACCGTTTAGTGGCGGTGGCAGCAGCCCCACCACGGTGGCCACGCCGACCTTCAGCCCCGGCGGCGGCAGTTACACCACCGCGCAAAATGTGAGTATCATCGACTCCACCAGCGGTGCGTCCATCCGTTATACGACGGATGGCAGCGTTCCCTCTGAAACTGCAGGCACGCTTTACTCCGGGCCAGTGAACATCAGCAGCACCACGACGATCAATGCCATCGCCTACGAAAGCGGTTTGACCAACAGCGGCGTCACTAGCGCCACTTATACGATTGGTGGCGGTGGTGGTGGCGGCGGAACCTGTGTCACCGCCATTCCTGGCGGCGGCTGGCAGAACGCCACCATGACCTCGCAGACGGGCACTTTCACGGCCACCTTCGACGCGACGTCCTCGGCTGCTTCCAACAATTCGGTCGTCGCCCTCTCCAACGGCGCACAGACGGCCTATGCCAACTTCGCCTGCCTGGCGCGTTTCAATACCGCAGGGCAAATCGATGCCTACAACGGCACCGCGTATGGCGCATCGACCATCAACTATTCAGCCAATGTGGCCTATCACTTCCGCATGGTGGTGAACGTCACCGCAC
>Ga0210387_10001477_pt1 | contig 17776 bp, 18 predicted proteins | sample IncBWC7OmetaG_FD_160108 | JGI IMG/M metagenome (GOLD analysis project Ga0210387, IMG submission 160108) | Forest soil microbial communities from Barre Woods Harvard Forest LTER site, Petersham, Massachusetts, United States - Inc-BW-C-7-O ...
TGGGACTACTCCAATCTTGGGTACTGGCTCTTGAGTGAATGTCTCGCATCAAGAGGTGGAATGGAGTACGAGAGCCTATTGCGAACGCGCGTCCTTGTCCCTTTGAAGTTGACCAGCACCACCTTTACTCCGTCGCCAAAGACCAAGGCGGACCTCGCCGTGGGCCACAACGCTGTCTTGCAACCGTCACAGCCGTTTGCCTCTGCCCCGGCCTATGGAAGCATGGCAGCTGCCGGTGGACTTGTTTCGAGTGTGAATGATCTATTGACGTTCCTGTCCGCGACGATGGGATATGAAGATTCACCTTTGACCCCGGCGATGGCCGTCATGCTCAACACGCGACGCCCAATCGGAGAGCCTGGCGAAGAGCAGGCACTTGGCTGGCGGATCAGTGGACACGGCGACGATGCGCTGATTTTTCACGATGGCGCAACTTGGGGATTCGCAAGCGACATGGCTTGGGACCCGAGGACCCGCGTTGGCATTGTCGTTCTATCGAATCAGTTAGAGGATGTCAGCGATATTGCTCGCCACTTGCTCCGTCCAGAGTTCCCGTTAGCAAAACCCGTACCGATGATCCGGCGCACAGAGATAGAGGTCGCTCCGGCTTTGCTTGACAGTTATGTGGGGCAATACCAGGTGGCGGGGGAAGGCTCGTTCGACGTTGCCCGAACCGGCGAATTTCTGACAATCCGATTCCCGGACGATTGGGGGCTTCCGCAGCTACGCCTCCACCCGAATGCTATAGCCGACTTCTTCAGCACCGAGCTACTCCTTCGGGTCAGGTTTCAGACCAGCACCGATGGCCGCGTGACCGGGTTGCTCCTCGACCCTCCTCGTGGCCAGCATACGATAGTCGCGAACAGAGTGGGCAAGCGGAACGCTGACTTGAGATAACCAGCGGGGATCCAGCCAAAACGCATTTGTACCGACTCGAGAGTTGAATTTGAAGCTCCCGCAAAACGGTGTTTTCGGAAATTACAGAATCGAAGTTGCCGATAACGCGATTTTGCAAGAAGTAGGCTTGAGACACCTACCATTGACCGAGTTCACAAACGCTCTGCAGCACCAGAATTACTGGCCTATAGGCGGGGGGAAGTACCGGTGCTAATTGACCGAAACATGAACGCGCACTTGTAGGTCCGGGTCTCGCATGCCAGGCGGTAACGGCTGATAAGGCATATCTTTGAGAGCGGCCCAAACGACTTTTGCGAGGGGAGGATCGCCAATAGGGTTTTCCAGCGACATAGCCAGAATGTGCCCGTCCGGCGCGATGGTGATGCGAATCAATGCGTCTTCTTGCGTGATGGTCGACTGGCCTTCCGCCTCGACCCCCAAAGACTCCAGGCGTTCCTTCAGTGTCTCCGCCAAACCCCTCATGTAGGGGGAGATGTTGATTCCGCTCGTGTCGCTCAGAAAATCGTAGCCAATTTTGAGGTTGGCAGGTTGCGGACTCCGCGGAGGAGTCGTTCCCTGGGCGTGTGCGAGTGACACCATGGTCGAGGATAGGAGTGCGACTGAAAGAAAGCACAAAAGCTTTTTCATAGCGTGATGATACGTCTGCACCAACCCATCGGCAAGGCCAGCAATTCGCTGAGCTTACTGTGGTGCATGAAAAACGGCGTTTCATCCAAGTTCAAACGGGCTACTCAGCGGCAGAATCGAACTTAGACAAAACCCGCCTTTTTGGGAGCTCCAACAATCAGTCTACAGAAACTCGTTTCTCGGGACTTATCCGGCGATTTCCCAATAAACCGGGTGCCAACATGTCGTCCTGAGCTTGCCGAAGGATTGCGATGTGGGATGATAGCCGCATACTCCTGAGGTCAATGCATGCTCGACGTCCACCCCGCCCACCACGCTGCCAGCACCTGGCGAGACTTCTTTATCCATATCGCCACCATCGTCCTCGGCCTGCTCATCGCCATCGGCCTTGAGCAGACCGTCGAGGCCATCCATCACCGCCATCAGCTTCACCAGCTCGAAGCGGATCTCCACACCGAAGGCATCCGCAACCTGCACATCACGCTGGACAACATTCGCGGTTCCGAGCAGCGCCGCCAAACCGATGCCCAGCAGTATGCCGAGCTCATCCAGGCCATGCGCGACCACCGCGTCGCTGCGGCTCTTCCCTCGCAATACGTCATCTACAGCAAGCCTGCGTATGCTGTCTGGACAGTCGCGCAGCAGAGTGGAACCCTCGGCCTTCTGTCCCGCGAAGATGCCCAGTGCTATGCCCGCCTCTACGGCGTCGTCCAATACGCCGTCGATCAGGTAAAAGACATCAACTCCGCGACCGACAGAAGAACGGTAGCGATGTTGCCCGGACTCATCGATCCGGCGGCCTTCCCCGCCCTGGCCCGGACCGGGCAGCCGCCCCGTTACGATCTCTCCCTCCTCAACCCGCAGGATCTGCGCGAGGCCCGCGACGCCATCGCCGCGGATCTTCTCATTGCGAGGCAAAGCATCAAGTGGAATGTCTACCTCTATGGTATCGAGTGGTCCGTCCTGCACGGTTCCCGCTCGGATGAGCAGAACCTCCATACCATCTACGATGCCATGGACGTCTACCTCCACGGCGGAGTCCCCGCCCTGCTCGCAAAATATCCTTTACCCGGCTAACGCACCGTCGATGCGAACCCTTCCATGCTCGTTCACATCATCACGCTCTGCATCGGCCGGGTGCGCCACATCTCGATTTGAGATGTGGGATGATAGCCGCATACTCTCCGAGGACAGCGCATGCTCGACGCCCACCCACCACGCCACGCCGCCGTATCTCCTCAGCGTTAGTAACGATAATGTATGGTCCGCCGCGCGACTGCAAGGGGAAGTTTGGTCGAGAAGACAATTCTGCGCAAATGTATTCGGCCTTTAGGTGGAGATCAGTTCTCCTGGCCACGATGAGTTGCGCGCGTGTCTGTCCTTCTAAGTCGGTCGGTTGCTCTTTCGAGACCATTCTCGGTACCAGGCTGCGGACACGCCGTTGTGACTGTTCTTTCGTCCTTGCTGCTCCTGTGCAGACTTCGGTGGGAAAACTTTAAGCCGTGGTTGTGGTGCGGTAAAGTGGGAGCGCCTAGCGCTTCCAAGCCGCAGGCGTCTTTTCCGCGCCGCTATGCGGCGACGGGTCTGTACTCGTTGCCGCTGGAAAGCACGGCCCAGGCGATCCGTGCGAGCTTGTTCGCCATGGCGACCACGACGACATTCTTGGGAGCTCTGGCGTCGAGTGCATCGAGCCAGGCTCCAATCGGTGCTCGGTCGCGCTTGATCCGCAGCACCGCAGCTCGTGCACCATGGATCAGGATCTTGCGAAGGTAGACGTTGCCGCGTTTACTGATGCCGAACAGCTTCGCCTTCCCTCCGGTGGAATACTGGCGTGGCACGATGCCAAGCCATGCTGCGTACTCTCGACCCTTGCGAAAGGCAGCGCCGTTCCCGATGGCAGCGACGATGGCCGTCGCGACGACCGGCCCGATCCCAGGAATCTTGCGGATGCGGGTACACCCTGCATCGCTGGCAGAGATGCGTTCCAGTTCGTCGTTCAGCTCTTCGATCTGCTGCTCCACAAGCTTCCACTCACCCCACAGCGTGTCGATCAGGTTACGCATCAGTGGTGTAAGGTCGGCCTCTGCGTTTTCCAGGATATCTGCCATGGCGGCTTTGAGCTTCGCTGGCTTCTGCGCGAACACCATGCCTCGTTCGCGGAGAAACGCCCGCAGTTGGTTAATCACTGCCGTTCGACGTGAGACCAACCGATCACGAACTCGATGGATGGCCTGAAGGTCCAGCTGGTCGTCCGTCTTGATCGGAACAAAGCGCATGTTCTTGCGCTCGACAGCCTCAGCGATCGCCTCCGCATCAACGAAGTCGTTCTTGTTGGACTTCACGAAGGGTTTCACAAACTGAGCGGCAATCAGCCGGACGTCGTGGCCTTGCTTGCGTAGCGCCCCGCCGAGGAAGTGGGCGCCTGAGCAAGCTTCCAGCCCGATCACCGATATCTGCATGTTCGCGGTGTAAGCCAGAAGCTGCCGCTGTGTGAACTTCTTCTTCACAAGCAGCTTGCCGGCTGTGCCGAGCGCCACTAGATGGAACGTTGTCTTGCCCAGGTCAATGCCAACTGAATGTATCTGCATAACGATGATCCTCCTTGTTAGAAGCTGCCACCACCATCCTCCTGGCAAAGCGGAGGAATCAAGCGGCGGACCATCTCATTAGTCGGCTTATGGGAAGCAATCCCGAGCGGCGGACCTCTACTGAGGTTCGGCAGAGGTCGGTAATCTTCCAAAGTGTAAGTGGCAGAAACGGCCGCGGGTGCCGAGATTCTTTCGAAACGCGAAGGTGCCGACGGGTACCGAAGAAGCTAACTGACGTGATCAGCGGTTGTCGGTACTGAGCTGCCTTTAGCTGCCCTACAAAGCGCAGCTCGATGAAATAGCAGGGGTTCGACCTAGACCTTTTTCGTTACCGATTATGTTCTTTTGGTGGCTTTCGTCCTCGGCTGCTGGGACGGTAGCTTTTCCGCTCCACAGGCTTCGCAGCGAGGGATGTATAGACCAGCGGGACCAAGGTCGGGGCGCCAATCAATCGTAATTTTGTATGATTTGCAACGCGGGCATCGTTCGGGTGCATCGGCCGTTCTTTTCAGCACGGCCGACGCAAACGCCACGACAACATGCTCCGTCGCTGAAAAAGCCAATTCAGCATCGCTGCGCGTTGCGTTCGATGTGTGCGTGAGCCAGTTGGTGAGCTGCCAGGTTTTATCAGCTAAAGACTTCAAATATCCGCGTACATGCTCGGCAGAGGCGCCCGCAGCTATTGCATTGGCGATCCTGTCCGCCCACCCTTTGAAATCTGATTTTTTCGGAAGATCATCGCCTTCGGCAAGATCGCTGTTATCCGTGAGCTCTCGGATAAGAGCAACCAGACATTCCCTGCAGCGCATGCCAACGGCTTGAAATTCCTCAGCCTCATCGGCTGCGTCCAAAGCCTCGCCGGCCTGGACAAGCTTACGATTGGTCACTAATAGAAATTCTTGCTCGGCTTCGCTGCCTTCCGGTGTTCTCTGAGCGGCTACCCTCGCTATGACGCCAATGTGGAAAGACAGAACGTAGTCCATGCTTGGCATTAGCTTTTGCGAGTAGAGATTGGTCGGGCTCGTGACTACCCACCATCGTTCCTTATCCGTATGAACATCCCACACGTTGTAGTCGCGGCCTAAGACACGCTCGCCTGCTACCTTTTCCGCATGCAACACTTTTTCGTCTGGAGCTTGCCACTCGACATAGTCGCGGATGTTTTGCACTTCATTCGCAGAAGTATGAAACTGCAGTTTGTGAAGCTGGTCCAACGGCAAAGCCGGCGGGACAGTGCATGAGTCATCGGCCGGGGCTGCGGGCTTATCTTTAGTTGGTTTCGGCTTTGGCATATCGTCCTTTGACCGCTAGGCTTGCCGCGGCGGCTGTTGCCGGATCATGACGCTGAAGTCGGTTATCTCTTTCAAGTCGGGAACTTCAGAGCCTCTATTGCCCCAGAAGGCCAACGCATCCCGATAAAACATGTACAGGTATATGTGGTACCGCTCGTAGAAATCGGACAGGCTCAACGTAGCGCGCTCGTGCTTGACGTGGCCCGACACCTTGTTCCGGTAAAGACGAAAGTCGCTGGCAAAGTCTACCGGCACTTTTTTCGGGTAGGCGCTTAGGGCGTTTTCCCATGCTGGCGCGGTGCCGCTAAGAATCGCCTCGCGTCTGCCGGTAAGGATGCGCTGCGCGTGGTGCCGGATATAACCACCTATGAAGCGAGTGGCGTCCTTTCCACTTCCTGCGGCCGTGTCGTGCTGCTCGCGCACGAAACAGCCAGCCATAAACTCGTAAAGGTGGTGAACAAAACGCGCGTAAGAGTTGTACATTTTGAAGGCTAGAGCGCGATTTTCGCCAACCATAATTGATCGCGTCGCTATAGCCTCGAAATCCTTAAACGCTTCTTCGCACCGCAAAATCTCATGCGTGAGAGCTATGCAATGTGCAGTGTCGATCGCGTCTCCGCCCTGGAATTTCGGCATACTTCAATTCGGCTCCTCAACCGTATACGGCCCCTAAGATTCGTTCGCCGTCTAAGTGTATGAGATTCGAATGGCGCCGTTGCGGAGACTGATTGATAAATCAGTCTCGACAAGTCAGCTTCTCGCCGGCAATGATGGCTGACGAGAAACAGGAGCAATCTCTCAGATATATACTCCGCGAGTGAGCAAACTCCCATTTTCGATACCACCGGAAGTAATCGACTGGATACGTGAAGTGTTCGGCAGCGTAAATATTCGTGTGTCCGCGAAGCTATCGGCATTTCCTACGACACACGAGACTTCTCTTGATATGTCTTTCATCGAGGAAGTGTCCCAACATCCCGCTCCCGTCGCCTTCTCGTCCGGCTGGCTCATCCGACTGGAGACGCATTTTCTTGGAGGAGGTCGCTACTGGGGTCGCTGGGAGATCGCGGACATTGGGGTTCTCGTCGTGTTTCGTCGAGCAGGTATCGTAGTTCAGACGAAGATCGCACTACTCCAGTCGAAACGGCTATATCCCGTCGAGGCGCAAACTACGGCCGAGGATCATCCACTTGACTACACCGTGGGTTTTGGTAGGCTCCTACCTGCGGAACAGGAGTACAAGTCTGCGGTTAAAGCGAGAACATTCTCATTCGTGAGGGATTCACGGTATCGCGCACTTGAGTACGGAAGTGGGCAGTATCAGGCAATCCTCGATTATGAAAAAGACACATCCGTGCCCGTCCATTACTTGCTCTACAACCCGTTGAGGCTACCCTTGACAGTCGCGTACCCGGTGGAGGTGAGCGTTACAAAGACGCAAAGCAGTTCGGAACCAGTTGGAGCTCGCGTCGTCCCGGCTGTCGCGCTGGACGCGAAATTGAAAGGGCAAATGGGAATTGGTGACAACCCAGCCTTTGATCAAGTTTTCTCAGGTCCCGCTTTACCCTCAAGCGCTCCCTGGCCGCTGGAATACTTCATTGCCGATCTTGTTCTTAGTTGCAAGGAAGGGCACATCGCAGGTGTGAACCCCATGACTGATGAAGCCCTTTATACGGTCTTCAATCGTCGCTCTGGTCCTATTTCTTCCGCCATCGCTATCACGATCGATGCACCTGCCGAGACTGCTACGGAAGCTTCAGCTCGTTAGCGATAAATCCCATCGCTCCGCGATTTGCAGACCTTTCGCCGAGGATTGAACACGAACAGATACGTTTCTACCTGCGTTAGAAACAGAGTAGCTCACTGGCTTACGCCGGCGTTGCGTGAAGGCGAGGAGACGACAGAGTTGTCCGCCGCTCCCTGGGGGATTCGCTCCGTGTGAATGGCCGAGGCCGTGAGATACGGTCCGATCGTGTCGGGTAGCCATCCCTGAGTCTGCTTCCGCACTCGGTTGACCCATTGCCGATACCTGAACGGATGGAATTCCCAGATCCATGTTGCCTTGAAACGGTTGTTATTGAAGTCCTCATATGTGGCGGATGCCGGGCAAGGAATTACCTCAGCGAGAGCCTGCGGCTGATGGTCCCACTCAGCCATCATGGCCGCCGCAATATCAAACATTTGCAAGGGGCCAACTCCCGTAACCTGCCCAGCAATTGGATGGGTTTTGGTTCCCGACGCAAGAGCGGAGATATTGTCGGGGAACTCGATGGTTTTCTGGGTAAGTATGATGTCCTCGAGATGGAGATTGTGAGCCTCCGAACCTCCGACGTTGGTCAAAACAACACCAATGGCACCTTGGAATCCTTCCCCGTCCTTGTTCAGAGGCTCCACGGCGGCAAGGAGACGCGGATCTTCATATTTGATCGCGGGATTGACGGGTTGTGTGGTCGTTCCTGAAGTCTGCGCTTGAAGCGACTGGAGGGGCACGCCAGGGATCGTTGGCATTTGAGGCTCAGGTGGCTTCGGAACGTCGGCACCCGGATTGATTATCGGCGTCAGTTGCGCCGTTATCTCGTCGAGAAGAAGAAGCAAGGCATCGGTGCGGTCTTGGCCCTGCATGCTGCGCGCGTCGAGTGCTGCCAATTTGTCCTGTCCGTAGCGAATCAGCGCATCGAGCTTGTCCGTGTCCTTCTTGGCCTTTTCAGCAACGGCGTCGAGGTTGAAGACACGCTTAAAAAGAGATGCGCCGAGCACAACGATGCTCCAGATGCCAACTGCATCTGGAGATACTTTCGAGCGGACATAGGACATCAGCATGATCACGCCGATGATGCCTTGGGCAAAATTGGCAACAGTGGCAGCAACGCCGGACAGCTTGGTCTGAATGATCTGCCTGGCGAGCGCATCCGTTGCTTCGTTGAGACGTCGAACAACCTGCGCCCGCGCATGAAGATGCGAGGTAGGCGATGCGATTTGCCATTTGTCGACGGTCTTTGGCGCCTCGCGCAGGGTCTTGATCTTGCCGAATGGCCAAACCGAATAGATGAACTGGATCGCGGAGCGGGCGATGTAAAAGACAATGAAGGCCGCCATGACACCGAAAACACTCAGCCAAGTGCCGTTGTGCATCAACGCATTGGGATCAAAGGCCATTGTCCCAATCATAACGGGATGGGTTCCTTGTGCAGCTGTGAGCGGAAGTTCAGTTCACGTGGGGTTTCGGACATTCTGGTTTCGCGCCGACCTCTGCAGTGCAGCGTCAGAGGTCAAGACGCATAAGTGTCCAAGAAAGCGAGGGTGCTGGTGAGGGTGCGGAAATTCGAAACCATCGTTCTTCCCAGTGTTTTTGAGTGCTCAAGGGTGCTGTAGTTAGCCACCAACGCCCATGAAATCATTTAGATACAACCAGTTAGCGTAACTGTCACGGCAGAGGTCAAGGTTGGTTCCGAAGTTACGGCATGATGTTGGCCTCTGTCCCAAGGAAGTGATTGGCATTCGAGCGATGAATGGCAAAGAGCGCCGCAGAGCAGGAGTCAAGGCTGCGCTCCTTGAGCTAGATGATTGCTGAAGATCTTAGCGCACCGCCGACTGGCGGCATGGGCCTTGACGTCTGCCCTAACTGCGGCGAGTAAAATTCTGGACACGCGCGAACGCCATCAGGATGCAGCCGCCTCGTGGCGGCTGCATGGTATTGAGGATCGAGTTCGATGCCGAGATAGCGGCGGTTGAGGATCTTTGCTGCCAGCAGCGTCGACCCAGAACCGCAGAACGGATCAAGAACCAGATCCTGCTTCTGGGAGAAGGTTTCGATCAGTTGTTTCAATGGTGCCACAGGCTTCTGTGTGGGATGGAGCTTTTTGCCAGAGTAGGGCATGTCGATGACGTCGGGGATTGGATACTCCGGCAGAGCTGGGTCACCCTTGGCCAGCAGGTAGGCTTGCTCATGCTGGTACTTGAGGAAGCGTGACTTGGATGCGTACTGCTTGCGGAAGACCAAGTGACCGACGATGCGAAAGCCTGCACTACGCCATGCATGGAAGAACTTGTCGACCTGGGTCCAGCCGTAGAACGAGATCATGAAGTGGTCTTGTTTGAGAACGCGATAGGCTTCGGTAAAGGCTGGTACCAGCCAGTCGGAGTTGCTGTCGTTTTGGATGGACCTGCCATCCCGGTCCTGATAGCGAACCAGATACGGTGGATCGGTCAGGGTGAGATCGATGCTGTTGGCTGGCAGGCTCTGCATGACGGAGATGCAATCTCCATGAAGAACGGTGTTGGTGGGAACTGAGAGTGGGTCAATTCGATTCGTCTGCATGGTGTCGCTCCGTAGGTGATCTCCCGATGACTCGGGGCACCCATAGCGGAGCTGAGCGAGCGGGTCCGGCTTCCAAGTGCCGAGGACCGCTTTTCGGGAGGGAACCGAAAGAAAGTTCTCGCGTTCTTTGCGGAAGCTTTGTTTTGGGAGGAACCAGAAAAGCAGAGGGCCGACGTGCCGCAGGACGCCGGAGAGACCCCGAGCGTGTGCCCGAGTCAGCGGAGAGCACCTAGCTACTGGAGGGACATCGACGAGTGAGAAGCGCCAATCAGAACCAATAAATCTGCATGAGCAGTTGCACGTATGCCGACTAAGCATTCAGCGATCGTTGACCGAACGCAATCAGCGCATCCCGGAACGACAGCAAATGCGAGCTGCGATTGTCGGTTCTCCATGCAACTGCGGTCTCCAACTGGACGGAATCGGCAAGCGGCTTGTACAGCACATCGTCTCGACGAAGACGGCCTGCAGAGCTTCGTATCAGACCGATACTGCGATGAACAGGTATGCCATCCAGCAGATCGATCAGATTAGCGGACAGCACCAAGGAAGATACTTCGACTCCAGCCTTGCGGAGCATTGCTTCGATGGCGACTGATCCTGAATCGATGTGCCGGGAGATGATCGAAAGCGATTCCTTCTTCAGTTCGAATAATCGGATCATCGGGCGTTGCGCCAGCGGGTGTTGGCGGGGAAGGACTGCGATCAACGTTTCCGCGTAAATGGCGCGAAGGCCGATACCAGGATCTTTGATCGGCAAGTCCACAACCGCGATATCTAATCTTCCCCGATGCAAGGCCAGCATTAGCTCCGAGGTATTGGCTGTGATGGATTCGACCGTAAGTTGCTCTGCTGATTTTCGTGCCGCGTCGACCAGGGCCCGCATGCGAGGCAGATCGCATAGCGCCGACAGCCCTATTCGCAGCTTCTGTTCTTTCTGAAGATTGAACGCCTGCACCCGAGAGACTGCCCGATGGCTATGCTCCAAGGCTTTACTTGCTTCTTTCTCAAAGACCCTGCCCGCATCGGTCAATCGAATCCCACGCGGAAGACGGTCAAAAAGTTGTGCCTCCAGGCGGAGCTCGACGTCCCGGATCTGCCTGGACAGCGAAGATTGTGCGACGTGGCATCGCTTTGCGGCACGAGAGAAGCTGCGTTCCTCCGCAATGGCCAGGAAGTACCGCATCTGACATAGCTCAATCTCTACCCGCACCCGCTCAAGGTAAGCGAGGAGGGGGGAATCGATTCTTGCTTTTTTATGCAGATCATTCCATTTGAGGCAATAGTAGAGAAACTCGCATAAATTACTGATCTCCAATGAGATGGCTAAGAATCATCGATGCGGTGATGACAAATCTGCACCACCCAAGCAGGAATTGCATCAGCAAAGAAAGCTTTGCGTTTTAGATTTGATTGTTCGGAATAGAGGGTAGATATGAGGACGAATATCCATGGGAATGCTTCCACAACGCTGCTAAGTGACCGATTCTTTCTCCCGCTCTAACGATGATGAAGCATCGCCACGATGCGTCAAAGTGCGTCTCTGGATCATTGCCCTAGATGAAATGATCGGTACGAAAAGGTATCAATCACCCTCTGCTTTTCGGCTTAGGTTGGATTTCACCCGGGACTCGAGATATTGCTTTCGTCAGATGCTCCTGGAATTGGAGGCCCACTTGCCGAACGCCCCAGTGTTATCTCCGATCATCTCGGAACCGTATGTCGATGCGGAGCGGGCAGCCGAACACCTTTCCATCTCTCGCAAGACTCTTCTGCGATTTGCACGGAGAGGGGTGGTACCGGGACATGGCATTGGAGAGGGCCGAAAGAGGATGTGGCGATTCCGCATCTCCGAACTCGATCACTGGATGCAAACAGAGGTAACATCGGTTAGCGACGAGGGCCGTTCAGCAGAAAGGAAGAACTTTCAATGAAACGGCCACGATATCAATTGGGTACGTTGTATTCAGAACCCCGCAAGAACGGCCCGGATGTTTGGGTCTACCGGTGGCGCGAAACAGATGGAAAAGGCAAACGAACTTTGCGTAAGCAGATCGTTGGCACTCTCCGTGAACTTCGCACCCAGGCCGATGCTCAGAGAGCAGCAGAGGCGCTTCGGATGAATGTCAACCGTCATGCGGTTGAACATGGTGGACCACCACAGACGGTAAGGAAACTTGTGGAGCACTATCGATTGAAGGAAATGCCAATGGACACGCACGAGGGTAAAACCCGGGGAACAAAACTCGTGTACAACTCTAACCTGAAGCTCTACGTTCTTCCTCGCTGGGGAGACTATCCTCTTCTGCGCGTGACAAGCGTGGAGGTAGAAGACTGGCTCAAGATGTTGAAACTCGCTCCTTCGAGCCGGGCAAAGATTCGCAACTTGATGAGCACAATCTTCCGTCACGCGATTCGCTGGGGATGGATCGGTCAGCACGAAAACCCGATCGCGCTCGTTCGATGCAGTTCGAAGCGAACGAGGGTTCCAGATACGTTGACGGCAGAGGAGTTCCGGGCATTGTTCGCGGTTCTTCCGGGCCGCGAGCGTGCAATCGGGGCGATCTGCGCCACGACCGGCCTGCGCGTCTGTGAGGTGCTGGGCCTCAAGTGGGAAGATATCGACTTCATCGAGAAGGCGGCGAATGTTCTCCGTTCTTATGTCGATGGAGCGATTGGCCCCTGCAAGACGGAGATCTCCCAGCAGCCGGTACCGCTGGATGAGATCGCTATCGATGAACTGATCGCGTGGCGTTTCTTCTGTCCGTTCGGAGCAGACGATGACTGGGTTTTTGGGAGCGTCGCGCTGTTTGGCAAGCTCCCCGTCTGGCCAGACAGCTTACGAACCAAGATCCTGCAACCGGCGGCAAAGCGGGTAGGAATTAAGAAGCGTGTCGGATGGCACACCTTCCGGCACACCTACTCGACGCTGCTCAAGGCCAATGGAGAAGACGTCAAGGTGGTGCAGGAATTAATGCGCCACGCGAATATCACCACAACCATGAACATCTACACGCGGGCGCTGACGCCAGCCAAACGGAAGGCGCAGAGCAAGGCGGTCGATGTTTTGTTCAATCGCACACCCCAACAGGTGGTGGTGCAGTGAGAAACAGAGTGTTCCCATACTGTTCCCACGCACTTTGCATCTGTTCCCAGATTTTCCACTAAGTTATTGAAATAATTGGTGGGCACAGCAGGATTCGAACCTACGACTTCCACCGTGTGAAGGTGGCACTCTACCGCTGAGTTATGCGCCCGTGGGCTGGGAGGCGAGAATCGAGGCGGATGCGCTAAGCGGATACGCTTCTTCCAGGCCTTTACAGCTTAGTTAGGATAACACTGAGGGGCAGGTGCGCCAACCGGGCGGGGCGTCGGCTGGACACCGTTTGGGCACCGGCTGGACAGCGTTGGGGCTGGGGTTTACGTCCAACAACAAGATTCCGAAAGGTACAATTACGGGCTGATGCCGCAATCGCACAGAGTTCAGCCGGGGGATCCGCCCATTTCGCCAAAATCTGGCGAAGCAGAGGATTTACCGCAACCTGAGAGCCAGGATGGGGTTTCGGAAGATATGGGCACGCTCGCGCTCCATCCCGGCCTCGTGGACACTGCGGAGCCGCGGCTGGAAAGTGCCCCTTTGGTGGCCACCGACCTGACACCGGAACAGGTGGAAGCGAGGCGGGCTGCCGTGGCGCGGGGAGATTTTTCCCTGCTGACCGATGCCGAGGTGATGCTGGAGCTGAAGTCCGGCAACATGGACGCGTTTGACGTGTTGCTGGCGAAGTATCGGAAGCCGATTGTGCACTTTATGTTTCGCATGGTGCACAACCAGGCTGTGGCGGAGGAGCTGGCGCAGGAGGTGTTTCTGCGGGTCTACCGGTCGCGGGAGACGTACCGGGCGGAGGCTCGGTTCAGTACGTGGCTTTACCGGATCGCGACGAACCTGGGCGTGAACCATGCGCGCGATACACGGCAGGAGCGGACGGCTTCGACGGTGTACCTGGACGCTGTAGATGCGGAGACGGGAACGACTCCGGATGTGGCGGATGACACGCCTTCGGTTGAGGCGGATCTGCTGCAGAAGGAGCGGATGAACGCGATTCGGCAGCATGTGATGGCGTTGCCGGAGCGGCAGAAGACTGCGGTGTTGATGCACAAGTACGAAGGGATGGATTACAAGCAGATCGGCGAAGTGCTGAAGTTGTCCGAGTCTGCCACGAAGTCACTGCTTTTCCGGGCGTATCAGACGCTGCGGGAGAAGCTGAAAGCGTTTGTATAGAAACTTAGTGAGTTGGCACCGAAGCGTTGAGGTTAGAAGCAAAGGTGCGACCCCGGAGTGGAGCCAAGAGGGGACGATATGAAGAAGATGGAAACGAAGATCGATTGCAAGACCTGCCGCACAGCTCTCGCTGATTTGTTGCTGGACGAGTCGTACGCTGCCGCGCACCCGGAGGTGGCCGAACATATGGCTGCCTGTGCGGAGTGCCGCAAGGAGTTGGCGGAGTTGCAGGCTACGTTTGCGCTGCTGGACGAGTGGAAGGCGCCTGAGCCGTCGGCGTACTTCGATAGCAAGCTGCATGCGCGGCTGCGGGAGGCGCAGGCCTCGGAGCCGGAGGGCTTCTGGAGTCGCACGCGGGCGTTTTTGATGTACAGCACGGGACACCGCTTGCGGCCGGCGCTGGCGGGGGCGATGGTGTTGGCGGTGATGCTGGCAGGAGGTGGAACCTTTGCCGGGTTCTACCAGCACAACGCTGCGGTGGGGGTGCAGGCTTCGCCGGCCGTAGATGATCTGAAGCTTCTGGATAACAATGCGCAAGCGGTGCAGCAGATGGGTCAGCTGCTGGATTCCACCGATGACAACTCGGGTCCGCCAAGCAGCTAAACAACCGAATGACCAAGGAAGGTATTTGCCACAGCAATCTATTTGCAAGTTGACGTATGCGTAAGGTCGTCACATCCCGCAGCTCGATGGTTCGAGCGCTCGTTCTCGGTCTGCTCGCAGGCTGGAGCGGGAATGCGCCTGCGCAGCGGCATGCGGGTCCTTACTTTCGGCACTCGCCTTCGTACTCCATGGTGGTTGCGGGTCCACATCACGGATTTGGTGGACAGCAGGAGCGACCGGCGCCGATTGAGCGTCGGCCGCCGCCGACGGGGGCGATGGTGCAGCCGGGAAGCCAGCAGCACCTGGTGGGACCGAACGGGCGGCGCGGCGGAGAGCATCTGCCGGAGTGGATGGCACAGCACCAGGGAATGACGCTGGAGCAGCAGCAGGCGGCGCTGGACCGCGAGCCGGGATTCCGGGAGTTGCCGCCGCAAACACAGGCTCAGATGCATCAGCGACTGGCGCAGCTGAATGCGATGACTCCAGAGATGCGGGCGAGAACGCTGGCGCACACGGAGGCGATGGAGCGGCTGAGTCCGGCACAGCGCTCGCAGGTGCGAGGTGTGATGGAGCAGCTGGGATCGCTGCCGATGGAGCAGCGACGCCAGGTGATGCGTAGCTTTCGGGAGCTGCGGATGCTGCCGCCGGAACAGCGCATGGGGCTGATGAACTCCCCGCGCTACGGCTGGCTGAGCTACGAGCAACGGGTGGTGCTGACCAACCTGATTGTGATTGCGCCGATGCTTCCGACCGACTAGGCTCGGCTAGCTCTTGAAGAAGTTCTTGGCGAGGAAGAGGACGTTGGCGGGACGTTCGGCGAGGCGGCGCATGAAGTAGGGATACCACTCCGCGCCAAAGGGAACGTAGACGCGAACGCCGAAGCCTTCGGCGACCAGCTTGCGCTGCAGGTCGCGACGGATGCCGTAGAGCATCTGGAACTCGAAGGCATGCTTGTCGATGCCGTGCTTGGCGACGTACTCGCGGAGCTGGTTCACGATGGCTTCGTCGTGGGTGGCGATGCCGCAGAAGACGGGACTGCTGACGACGCGCTTCATCAGCTTGATGTAGTTGGCGTCGACGTCGGCCTTGGCAGGGAAGGCGATTGCGGGTGGTTCTTTGTAAGCGCCTTTGCAGAGGCGAATGCGGATGCCCTGGGAGAGCAGGCGTTCGGTGTCCTGTTCGGTGCGCAAGAGGTAGGCCTGGAGGACGGTGCCTACGGCACCGGGGAATTGCTGGTGGAGGCGCTCGGTGAGGAGGAGGGTGGGCTCGGTGTACTCGGAGCCTTCCATGTCGATTCGGACGAAGCTGCCAACGGCTGCGGCGTGCGCGACCATCTCGCCGACGATCCGTTGGGCGAGGGCAGGGCCCTCGGTGGTGCCGCCGATGTCCATGCCGACCTGGGTGAGCTTGACGCTGACGTTGGCGCGGAGCTGGCGAGCCTGGATAGCGTCGAGCAGCTGGTGGTAGATGGCGGCGCTGGCTTCGGCGTGAGCGACGTCGAGGACGCTTTCGCCGAGCGAGTCGAGAGTGACGTCGATGCCTTCGGCGTTGAGCTGAGCGGCAGCGGAGATGGCCTCGTCAATAGACATGCCGGCAACGAAGCGGCGGGAGACGCGGCGGCCGATGGAGGAGCGTTCCGAGAATGCGCGGACGGCCTGGTTGGTCGAGAGACCAATGAAAAACGAACGAAGCAAACGGGTACCTCTGCGGCGGGTGATGCGACGTCTCATTTTCGCATCTTGGGGACAGGGAGTGCATGGAGGTGGTTCGGTAGTCGCACACTGGGTGCGATTACCCAACGGAAAGACGGGACGCGGGGATTGCGCGTGCGCAGGGGGTGATTTCGTCCCGGGTCCGAGAATCAGGACCCTGGGCATCGGCGTCGTTGGACCCCAGCGGGCCGGGGACCCCCTTCTGACCCCAGCGGGCCAAGAGCGCCCGCCGGGGCTCCCCTCCCCTACTTTCACTTTTTGCGTAGTCAAGTAATTTGGAATGTGCTAGTTAGAGCGTTAAAGCTGGTTTCAAGCGGACGCATTCTAAACGGGTTACGCTTATCGTTTTCTTTCTATTGGAGTTACGGGGTTAAATGGGAACGCTGCAGCGGCTGGGGCCGGTGCAGCGTGTAGTTTCTAGCTCTACTTCAAGTGTAGCAAGTGGGTGGGTGACTATGCCAGGTTTGCGAATATATATCGCCCGTGTTCATAGGGGGTTTGGTGATTTTGAGGTGGTTGGGGAGTGACATGCGTAGCGCGGCGCCGGATTCGGCGGGGAGGGGAAGGGTTCCGGTTTGACCGTGCACCGCCACTTGCGCGCCGATCGATGAGTGCGTTGGCGATTTTGCACTCGTCGAGAAGATCACCCGATCGTGCGGCCGACGCCTTCGCCGCTGGCGCGCCGCAGCACGATGACATGACCATCGTGGTGCTGCGGTTCTGAGTTTAGATTCGATCCGTTGATCGTCAGAGCATGCAATGCGTGCGTTGTTTTGCAGAGACGATGGCGGCCACAATCCTCTCGAGTGGCAAGAACAGGGCCACGCGCGTTTCGAGGACAGCTCCTTCTGGAAACGCATTGCCGAGGATGCGGCAACTGAAGACGGGAACTCCCGGGCGTCGAGGGATTCGACGAGTCTGGAATGCCTGGTTTTGCGAAGGCCGTGCGAATCGCTGCAACCTATTGATCTGGCAGCTGGCAAAGGCACAAACTGATCGTGTCGGTATTCACGTCACACCGCCTGCCGGAGTTGAGCCCATTCCCTGATGCTGGACTATGCGGGACCTGCGCGGTTTGAGCCTTCCGACCGGCCGCGCGGCGTGGAGGAGCACCCGCATCGCGGCTTTGAGACGGTAGGCGTCGCCTATGCGGGCAGCGTGGATCATCGAGATTCCGCAGGAAACTCGGGCGCGATCCATGCGGGCGACGTGCAATGGATGACGGCGGGCTCGGGCGTTGTTCACGAGGAGATGCATGGCACGGACTTCAGCGCCGAGGGTGGGGACTTCGAGATGGTGCAGTTATGGGTGAACCTTCCGGCAGCGTACAAGAACGTCAAACCCCACTATCAAACCTTGCTCAGCGCCGAGATCCCTCGCGTCGAGTTGGGGACGGGGGTTTATGCGCGGGTGATCGCAGGGGAACTGGGGGGCAGACG
>Ga0210387_10001480_pt1 | contig 17770 bp, 20 predicted proteins | sample IncBWC7OmetaG_FD_160108 | JGI IMG/M metagenome (GOLD analysis project Ga0210387, IMG submission 160108) | Forest soil microbial communities from Barre Woods Harvard Forest LTER site, Petersham, Massachusetts, United States - Inc-BW-C-7-O ...
CAAGTTAGGTTTTGGGACAACCATGCAAGCTAAGGGAGTGTCGATCTTGGGTGATGAGCTACATAGATTTCGCATTCGAGACCCAGAGCCCGACTGGAATGCAGAAGATTGTAATGCTGGAGCAATGTGTTCGTGTTCAGCTGATTGGGTAGAGATAGCCGGTGTAACTGAGAGGGTTCCAGATCGAAATGCGCGCCCAGGCTGATGCATATGTATCAGCTTTACCGCTGCCGGTAGGGTACCTGCTGATGTCCTGGGGAGTTCACGAGGTGTGCCATGGACAGAACTTAAATTAGAACTCCCCGCAAGATCCAGAATATTGGCAGGTCTGACTGTTATCACTGACGACACCCCTGCGAAACCAACGGGCTTGGGTTCACAGAAGATCTCTGGTCGTGAGTTATTTCCAAGAGGGGTGGGTTGACTAATGGGAAGACCTCGCGCAACCCCGACAGCGGGTGAATCATCCTATGTAGTAACGTGGAAGGCAATTAAGCGTTTCCGAATTTGGTGAATTAAACGGATTGATTCAAGAACGTACAAAATATTCATTTGTAAGTGATGAAGGGCTACTGCGCGCCATGTCACTGATATATTCCCGAACAAAGATCGACTTGGGGCTATCAATCGCCATATCCTGTCCCAATCCATCGGGTGAAAGTGGCTTTGCTGGAAATGAAAAGGTCAGCTCGTATTTGGAAGAAGACAAGGAAAAGTATCACAGATTGTTGAGGTTACTCGTGGTAGATAGTTTTGATGCATAACGCAAAAGAATCGTACAGCGCAATCCAGGACAGCATGACCATGAATTTTGACCTCCCTGTCTTTTTGCAACCTTTGAATCTCGAGATCAATCCATTGACGTCGACTTGTCTGATTCCCTGGGACACCCTTCCGACAATGAAGCGGAAGGTCAACTAAAATATCCGTACGTTTCGCTTTCACCCGCGATTTCGCCAAATGCGAGGGGGATAGTCCTATGTGTCGGCGCGAGTTTTCAGGAATGTGATCAATTCTCTGTCGTCTGAAATGCGCCATATCGTGTGAACGGTTATAAGGGCGCTTATATGCCTGTGAGTGTTCTTGAAAAGTACGAAAAGCCGTGGAGTTACTGGGTGTCGAGGAGGAGTTGGACGGCTCAAGTTGAGCGGCATTGAATTGTCGTCCCGTTTGCACGTTAGCGGTGGGGTAATTGCGACGCGCTCTGGCGCGTAATGCTCCTCCACGGCTCGATCGGACAGTAGGAATCCCGGCATCCTTGCGAGCAAGAGGGACTTCGTTAGGCTGCGAGTCTTCCGAGAAGTTCATTGGGGTTATCGCACAAGTTATTCCAATCCAGGTAAAAGAACTAGCCGTAGGTGACAAATAATATCATATAGTCACGGTGAAGTTTCAATTTATTTGGATGTGTTCCAAATCCGGTATTCCATAACGACTGTTCAAGAACCCTTAAATTGCCGTCCGTCGTGTTGAATGAACCATCTGCGCGAACGTGAATTGGAAAATACCAAAAGATGTTACTCCCTCTGTCCCGTGTCTCCGAACACGAAAAGATCGCGTCTGTCCACCTCCGGAGAACTTGCGTTGGCGGGCAAATGTCTGGTTGAGACGCCATTGTCGCTGTGAGTGAAATAAATCGTCGAAATATTGTAGATTATAACCCATGTTGCCTTCAGCCCAGACGGATTTATCATTAACTGGTCGACCGCCAATAGTCCCGACACTACACCAGAGACTCGCCCATCAAGTCGATCGACTCCTGGATCGTCGCATTATTTTGGTGTATTCAAGCCTGACTTAACCCAACACCCTACGTATGCAAGCGGAAGTGGAAGAACCCACCCAATCATTATCACAGATTCCGATGACGAGGCTCCAGCAATAAAATTACCCACCTCCTTTATTCACGTTGGTCCCGCTTCTAGCCAGGCATCGTCGTCGACGGCCGCCATCCCGCCACGTTATAGAAAAATATATTCCAAGGCGATACTCGTTGACTCGTCAAGTGACGAGGAGGATTTTGATAACGTGTCATACAGAATGAGAAATAACTTTCCTGACGACCTCAACCTCGATTTTCACGATTCCATCGTGATTTTAAAGAACCTTCCTTCAAATATAAATTTCAAGGACATATCAAAGCTCCTCATCAGGAATAGCTTCGCTTCTTCTCTGTAAGCTCCCTTATCCCGTAGAGCAAAGCGACTCCACTGAGTATGTGCCGTTAGCGTGCAAGAAATTACTTTCTTTCCGGGAAGAACAGCCTCGGTGCAGTTCACTCATTATCACCTGGCTGATGCTGCCTACGCGATCCTGGATCGCATCAGTGCACCCTTTCCATGGAAGGGTCATTATGACATATTGCATGTTGATCGTTGTCCTCGTGCGAAGACCCTTGCGACCGAACACAGTCATTGCCTAAACAACACCGGACAACCTGAAGTCGCTGGCTCTGGTTCTGTGCCTCCTCGTCCCAACCGAGACTTGTCATTGTTGTACGGCGCTCTCAGGAAAGACGTATACGAAGACGATGCGAGCGACGGCGAACGGGGAAGTTCATCTCAAGAGGATCAGCCTCTACCACAGACCTTTGGAAGAGATGCTGACAGGACTTGGCTGTCAAACAATACAGCAAGTCGACCACAAGCCAAACCAGACACGAACTCGGACTCGGACTCAGATCATGACAGTGAAAAGAACTGGCAGGATGGTGTTCGATCCGACGAAGACTCGGACCTTCGAGCCAGCGTTGTAGACTCAGAAAAGCTCCCTACTTTTCCGCGTTCCTGGAAGCGCAAAATGCGAGCCCATCCCATTATCATCTCATCTGATCGCAATTCGAATTCCCCTCTCCAAGTGAGCCAACGTTCAAGAACACTCTCTGGTGATAGCCAGGAACCCTCCGAGCCATCGGACGGTGGTGGAGATCTACATGCTTTCGCTGAACCACTGTCCAAGCCTCTATCTCGTTCTGACACAATCCGACCGATCCCATCTGAAACCATCTACAAATCGCTGAGTAGGGTACCTAAAGCACCTCACAACCGTGCCCGACGCCTACTAGCTCCGTCTTCTTCGGAACTCCCAATTACGACTGTTTCTATGCGCTCAGATACCCAGTTCTTTGACCCCCACAAACGGTGAGTATCATCGACTCTTCTCCTACAACGACTTACATCTTACCACAGACACAGAATATCGTTGTATTCGCTGCCTTTTAGGGGTGAATATTGTCACGTTGAAGATGCTTGCATCATCGGGGACACAATTGTGGTGGGCTATGGCGATGGGCCTTGGCAAATTTCCCTCATTCCTATTATAAAGGTATCTCATGGTTCACAGGAACCCTAATAACGTGTCTAAAATATTTCAGGACAAGGCGCCGCTGTTTGTAAGGTTGAATCATCGACCTCACATTAAACGAGTTAAGGCTGGTAAAACAATAGTTAAAGGTGGCGTCCACATCAGCTGCCTCGCACCTGTTCGATCAGATTCCACCCATTCAACCGTAAATTTCATTTCCGGGGGATACGACAAGTCCATACACTTGTGGACCGTGAGGGGTGAAGGTTTTGAAGTGTCCAGCGAAAGGATCATCGCGCACAAGGCGGTCCCTTACGCTCTGGCCTGTCGAGGTCGGAAGGTAATGTTCTCTGCAGGAAAAAGCTTATTAACGACGGAGATGGAACATCTATCTGCCGAGCCCGAGTCCGTCAGCTTCAGCAACATCATTCACCAGATCCACGTACATCCCCAAGCGCAGAATGTCACGATCCTAGAGGTTGGGTTTCATGGCTTGATGATTTGCACTAAACTCACCATTACCCAAGCTTAACCATCTGGATTTCCAAATCCAATTATTCGACGACCGCCGCAAACATGGGTTTGACAGGCGTCCGGATAGCCTTTTTGGCTACAGACATGGAGGCCGTGCAGAGTCAAGATATTCCCGTGGCAGCGCCCACTTTTCGCACTTCGTGCGAGGATACCCCGACGGTTGCATACAAGTATGGGATTACAGGAACACTAAGGTACGCTTCATCGTTTCAGCCCGACTCGACTTGATCAATGACTTTATATAGCATCCGATCGTCAAGGCCCAACATCAACGGGCGGAACCAGTTGTGCATACTGTCTTCACATCTACTCAGATTATCGCCTATGGTAAAGAAACTGTAACCTTTTTGGATCACAACGGTAACGCTCTGTGATACATTCTGCTTCCGGCGTAGGATACATCCGTATAATCTGCGCTACGCTTTTTGTAATCAGTTTGTATATTCATTCCAATGTCGAGATGGGTGTCATTAAAAAAAGCGTCAAACAGTAGCGATCGCCCATTGAAGATGAAAGGGAATAAATCTAGTCCGACGGGATCAACAATCAATCCGACTTCACCCAGCCGCCTAGCTCAACCGCGAATGCAACGGCCAGCTTAGAAAATTCCAGCATGTGCGAGAAACTGAACTCGGGAGAGATGTCGATGCGACTAATAGAGGGACCGAATTAGTTGCAGTGTCATGAAGTAAGGCGCTGACGAACTCATTTGCAGAGTGGATGTTCTTGTTCGAGTTTCAAACTTACTCTCTGGATCCGAAAAATGAATCAGTCTTATACAGATTTGAGATGACTTAAATAACCCCACCGATGGTGAAGGAGCTGGGATATCCAGCCTTTCCCCATGAGGCACTGCAGGATAAAGCAATGTCGGCATGCGTTCGGCAGGAATGAAAAGCGGCGCCTACTGATCACTGCATGCGTAGCCGCATTTGGTCTCCACGTAAGGGATATCAAGGTACATTTCCACCAGTTGCATGTTGAACTCAGTGAGGCTAAAAGAGGATGAATTAGATATGCCAAAGTTGCAGAACAGATAAGGATAAAACTAAAATCACCTTGCGTCCGTAAAATCGGTGATAATCCCTACTTCTTCCTTGGTTCCTCGCTGATCAAGTTCAGCTGTGTGGGGGAAAACAGGGACAGACAAGCGTGTACCTTGACCCAAGCTGTCATATCGAACTAGTTTCTCCGGTAAAAATGTATTGTAAAGGACAAGAAATGGTGGGCGTACCTGGCTCATCGCAAGCACGTTTACCGAGCGGGTCTCATAATCCTCGGCTACAGCCTGTGACCCAAGAAGACCTCCTTCCTAAAAGCAGAGTCAGTGGTTCCGTTTCGTTGATGGATTGGAAATAACTGCTAACCTCTGCAGAATACCAGTGGAACTCAATGGTGCGAACAGGGTGGAAATCGGCGGCAATCAGGGCACGATAAGATTCGAGAATTGAGACGCTTCCTGATCCGTCATCTATGAGCACGCGTCAGCGACAGCTGGGAATCAGACACAAAAGTTGGATACCATCCGCCCCTAGAAATGCATATGTCAGAGCAAGCCACAAGCGATGGGATTTTTATTTACCCGGTGCAGGTAAGAAAGGCCACATGTTCGTACTGCGAGTGAAAGTGTCATCAAGCTAAGACATGACTCCGAGTCAAAAGCAGGCGCTTGTACCTATCCTGGTGCGCTCCGATTACAATGACACTGTCATCAGTGGTGGACGACCCATTTATTCTGACGATCTGTAATTGGACTGTAAGCGTGATATTCCTCCCATGAAAGAGCGCACTCAACGATAGTATTCTGGCCCCACAAATGAGGGAATTCTGTAACACTGATCAGCTTCTGAAGTGACTCAGAGCCCCATTCTGCAGTAATCTACAGGGTCGTAAGCAATTAAACAACGACAGGCGAGCATCAGTTTCACACCTGGGATATCTTGGAAAGGAGCCACTGTTGGCTCTGTTTTCCAGTCTAAAGTCAGAAAGTCAGCGGCGTACACGTTGTCTGTAAGTTGAGGGTCTTTACGTCACTCCGATAATCTAAGATATGATCAGTAAGGGGTGGAGAGGCACAGGAAAATAGCTTACATCTGGTACGGAAGCTAGAGAACTTTTGGAGGTTTTCTTTCGGTCCCTTCGTCGAGAGAGTCTTCAAAATTGGTTTGACCTTCTCGGTGGCGTTCGGCGATGGGAAAGAAGCTGGAGGGGCCACATGTAAACGGCGAGGACGTGAGGCGTAAGCGCCATAGTGACATACATTTTCTCTGAAGTCTCAAGTGTGCCGAAGACCCTAGGTCCTGAGCATCTGTGCTGCAATACATCACGCCGCTTCAACGAACGCTCGTAGGCAAAAAGATAAAAAAGGTATCACATGTCGAAAAACTTGACGCCTTCAGCTTTGGTTTGAATCTGAATACGACGCTGAGAAAAAATATATAGGAGGAATCAAGGAGAGGACCTTCTTCAACTCTGTCATCCACACAGGGGCTTGACCCTCCATTTGCACCAGTCGCTGTGCATTCAGATCCAAGTCAAAGCCTGGATATCCATCTTTGGCACCGAGAGGCACCTGGTGGTCGTCAAAGGAGGGAGAGAGGGGATTTGCTACTACAAGACAAGCAAGGGATAGTAGTAGGATCGAAAGGGACTTCATGACGGGAGGACAAAGACAATTGCAGAGGAGAAGCCTGAGATGGATTGCGCGTTCACATTGCTCACGTGTCCGTATTACGTCCATATTCAAGTTGGCACGCTTGTGCAATTGTGTGATGTCCAAGGCCGCTCTCAAAGCCAGAGCCCAGGTCGTGGTACGTTTACTATTTGTTCTCTAATAACAACAGTGCTTTTTGTCGACATGCGTATCCCCACAGCGTCTGCTCATTCCAGCAGGGAAAGCAGCTCCTACACCACCTGTTGGCCCAGCTCTCGGCGCCCGTGGCGTCAAATCCATGGATTTTTGCAAGGAATTCAATGCCAGAACTGCACACATGGAACCAGGTGTACCTACCCCAACTCTCATCACGATACAACCCGATCGCTCTTTTACGTTCATTACAAAAACACCTCCTGCTTCATATTTTCTCAAAAAGGCGGCAGGCATCGAAAAGGGGACAGGCCGGCCAGGCCATGACATTACGGGAACGATCAACCTTAAACATGTGTATGAGATTGCGAAGATCAAGTCGACGGATGAGCATATGAAACATCTACAGCTCGAATCCATTGCACGGATGATCGTCGGAAGCGCACGGAGCTTGGGGGTACAGGTTGTTCCTTAATCCGAGCATTGGAAGTGTAGGTGTTCTCCACTCCTGACTGCAACTTCTCATTTACAGTGAGTTTCTTATCAAGGGCGGGGATGAAAAATGTCACTCTCAATGGACACTTTTCGTGGTCGGTTTCCTCTACGAGATTCCTTTGTACCACAATAATCCAACGTTGCTACCCAGGCCAACTACCCATCTTAGAGAGGAAATGAACAGGTGGGGACACATTGATGTATGGTTAGGACTCTACTTAGCTTGCGACAGAGGCTGTTGTGGGACGGGGAAAGTTTAAGTTCATTGAACAAAATTAAGCTTCCTGCATAGTCAATCGGCCCGATCGCAACAAAGGTGAACCTCACAGTCCGACTAAATGTACCTTTTATGCCTTATATCACCACTAACACCCACCAACATTACCATTTTGGTAACAAGATTTTTTAGCATCGTCCAAAGTTCCCCCCTGTGTATGTCTTTTAGCAGCCGAACTTGCTACTTTTACTTTCTGAGATGACTTGGAACATGACAAATTCATGAATCTACCTTATCTCCTACACCCTTCAGCCGGATATAGTAGGCCCGACACGCTGTTGGCATGCTGTCCCGAACCCCGGATACAGGATACACGTTCATGGACTTTCTTCAAATAAATGATCCATTCCAGCGCGACGCACCTGCCTAATACAGCTGGCCCCGTGGACGTATTTTTCTTGAACGGATTTATGCGGCACTTCGTTTCTCATCATGAACACATTCCGGTGTGTGGAGTTTTCCTTAGGCTAATACGCATCTTGTGAAAGGGAAGTTTCGGAGCATGCCGATTGTTCTTCCCTACGACAATCCACACGTCTCAAGGGAAAATCGGCGCTTACATTTCAACTCGTGTTGTTCCTCGATCATGCTGGTCTCGACTTGTGCATTCGGATCCTTGCTCCACTGACCACGGCTCAGTATGAACCCTTACTTCTCTGCCGACACGTTTACTGTATTATATTCATCTTTATCTTTTATATCCACGTTCCCGATCGGCTCATTGACTATCAGTCGGAAACCCAGAACAGTTTACCAATAACCGAGGTATAAAGGCAGAGACGTGAATGGGTTATGCCCTTCCAGAGCTCGTACTCCGGTTCACAACGCACCTCACTGTTCTCCCCTCTTCGACAAAATGACTACTGCATCCAATGATATTCTGTCTTGGACCAACCAAGACCCTCGCGAGAGCCAGCTCTTCAACTCGTGGGGAGTACTCTACCGTTTTCAAGTGCGTTGCTTCATCTTCATTCGTGCTCACAACCACCGACTCTTGCACTGCAGACGAATGTCAACCCTAATGGGCAGAGTATAACGACGTTGTGGCGGGCCATCCGTCCGAACAAAGAAGACCGAGTAGCGAAACTCGAATGGGCCGCAAACGGGGGCCTTGGTCGCGTCGTCATTGGAAAGGTTAGCCGTCCCTTTTACGGCATATTTATGGCATATTATCGACCTTGTTATAACCTATTACATGCAACAGAACACGCTGCCTATGTCCGACCTTGTCCGGCCAGATCCCCGCATCTATGTGAGTCTCTATACTGCTCGCACGAGCTGGTTATTTATCCTCCTCCAGGGTGCCCGCGTATTCAATGGTCCTGATGGTCTACAATATCGCTGGCGACCCAGCTCCAACGGCCCAGACGTCGTTGTAAGTCGGTCGATTAAAAATATGTTGATGGTACAGTTGACTGACTGTCTGAGGGTGTAGCTGCAAGATGCCAACGGTGTGGTCATTGCGTTCTTCCGACCCACCCGACAGACGCGTTACCAGATAGGGGACGTCTTCGGAGAGCTGCACTTCGTCCGCACGGCTGGCGCTGGTACAGTGGTACGCTTGTTCCTCCCCTATATGAGATCTTGTCAGCCAATTTGTTTTTCACTTTCCCTTAGATGCATCCTCCCATCATGGACACTGTTACCGTCACCGCCATGCTTTATCGCTTCTGCGCAGCATGGAACCTCTGACATTTTTCTGTCAACACCAAAGCAAAAGTGCCATAGTTTCCTGGGGTTGTTACAATATTTCTTTACCTTGGTGTACCATACCGTGGCGTTCCCGATATCTATTCGTGACGATGTTCAAATTCAATCGTCAACTGACATGGTACCCCCGAAGGATTTTGCTTCTCCGATGAACCCGGTGTAGCGATTTCCAAAGATGATATCGGTTGTAAAAAAAAATCCATCGCCATGAGCCTGACTCACGTGAAAAACTGACAGGCAGCAAAACTGACTGAGTTGAAATGTGCGACACGATGCAGTCACTCCGGAAGACATACAGGTACAATCGCCAGTGAAAATTTTAGTCACCCGACCCGTCCTCGTTGTTCATAATTTCATCTTGACCTGAGAGTCCTGCCCTTCTGATGATGACAAAAAATCGAGAATCTTATCCACGGTACGAATGACCCATTCAGTTCCTTCATCGCTCGAAAGCCACGCATCCTCCTTGCTCTGATTCTTCATATTGCGAGCCTTAAGAAGCCCGAAGACATGGCTCGTAAGCTGCGGACCGACTCGCTCCTCTGCACGAAGACAAGCAGTTCCAACAACCGAGCCCTGTACTTGACTGAGATTCCCCTGATCGGGATCGTCAACGCCCGCTGTGTCAGAGTAGAACTTGGTCCCCCCAGGCATGGGCGCAAGGACAGAGCCGTAGCTCTGGATGATAAACGCTGCATCGAATGGGGATGGATTAGCATCCATCGGCCTCGAATTCGACATAATAGGATCTCCGAGATCGACACGATGCAGAATGGGGTGATAATTGGTCGAGTTTGGAAACAAAGTGTCAAGTTTGTGGAAACGTGTGACTCACAAATGAAGTCTGGGTGATATGACCCTAATTTGTCGTGGAGTTTATCGGCGAGGGGGGAGTAGATAGAATCCCAGAGGGCTCTGCCTCGCGTAATTACTGATTCAATAGTCTCGGGTGTCGCTGTCCTGCAAAGATTGACATCATTATCGGTGGAATAAATGGTAATAGAACCCTTAAACTTGTGCCCGAAATCATTCATACCTTCGAGATTGCGTCCTCAAAGCCGTTTTTACGTCGTCGTCAAGTGCTTCGTGCAGAGCAGCGAGGGAAAGAATAGTCTGCAAATTCCGATCTAAGTCCTTCATCCCTCTGACGTACCACTTGAAGGAGACAATGCAAGTACTAGCAGGCAGTAACTTACCCGAGGGACACCCACGAAGATCGCGCTCTTCAATGCTGACTCTCGCATTAGGGCTGCTTTATTCACAGATTCCGTAATGCTGCTTCGCGAATTGACATCACTCGGGTCTGTCCTCGTCACAAAGCGGTACAAGTGGGCCACAGATGAGGGACGATTTGCCGTGAGGAGCGTGCACATCTGGAGATCTAGAGTTACAGTCAGATTCGAAACGAATCCCAGTCCATCACACCGTCAACACCAGCCAACCCGTCTCTGCTTTCTTATCCTTTGCATCACCGAAAGTGCTTGAGAATATTCGATTCAATTTCGCAGGAGGAGGACTTGCGAATGCATTCGGGTTGCGTTGTGACAGTAGTTGTTTGATCGACACCGGAAGATGTTTGACCATCGAGAAACGACCCGGATTGGGGATGTTGAACGAGAGCTTCGAAGTTTCAACAGATCTCAACTGTGACCTTTGTCCATTTCACTGCCATTTACGGACCTAACGACAAATCTCTTCTATTTTCGCACCAGTTCCACGGTTAAAAAGGGCTTGCGCCACGACGATGTTGGAGTACTATACTATGATGCGCAGCACCCTACCATCAAGGATGTGAAAGCAAAGATCGATAAGCCAGTACCAGGAACATTAATCATTTACCAAAAACGTCAAGTCGAAAGGCCGCCGAACGCCCGCACAACAGGGCTGCGGGTTAGAAGTATTAGAGAACTAACTAAAGAGGGGATGCGGGGTTGTGAGGGGTATCGGTTGGAGCATATCCAATTGAAAATGCAGTGAATATGATGTAGTGGTCAGTCTCAAGAAGGAGGTATGTCGCAAAAGGGCTGCATGGGTATACCAATCCTTAATTGAAGTACTGGTAACCAAGCGCGGTTGGTGCACCGCTTGGTGCCATAAGCTGGTTGAATGCATTGACGCCTTGCATGTCGTGCATCACACCTAAGAAACGATTGAAATTAGAATTGAAAAGAAGAAAGGCGAATAAATGCTTACCGAATGGGAAGTAGTGGGCAACCCATGGTGTGTTGTCCATGAAAGAGGAGATTTGTTGATGGAAGCTGTTGGTTTGGGCCTGGCTGCACTGAGGGCCACCATTGAAGTTCTGCGAGGAAGGACCATTATCAGTATGTGGTGTTATTAGGTAAGAGGAATGAACCAACATACCTGGCAGGCATACTCAGTGGCCCAGACGGGGAGGTTGAAAGTGTTATGGAAGTCGGTGATGTACTCAATGAAGCCTTGAGGAGTGACATCATAATAGTGGATAGCAATGCCATCAAACTAAGAATTGTGGTGTATCAGGATGGTTGGAAATAAAGGGGTCGAGAGAAGCTCACTGAGCAGCCACCGCAAGCTTTGAAGAAGTCCTGCATCCATATCTTACCCGCGGGTGACGAGGAGGTCGCGGGTGAGATAAGCTGGTAACCTTTAGCTTTGAGGGGCTGAATGTACTGTTGCCAAAGCTGTGCGCCACGCTGGGGGGACATATTAGACTGCCCGCTCTCGTTAGGCCTGTCCAAAGTGTCAAATGAGAATTCAGATAAGAAGGGACGCCACGTACTCATTGAAGCCCAAAACAGTGTTGGCATAACCCTGAACGACAAGCCGCGCGAAGTCATCAATTTGATCCTCACCCCACAACATGGGGATGGCATTGAAGCCGAGGCTCTTGGCTAAAGGGGGAAGTTCGGGACTCCATGTATACAGGCTTTTACCAAATGGTTGAGTTCGGGCAAAAAAAGGTCTTCAGTGTGGTGGACTCACGCGCCGACTTTGCCACTCTTATACTGAGAGAGAGAAGGGTCATTGCCATTGGCCCAAGAAACGCCAACCTTGCCGCCACCGCTGTGGCCAAAACCACTGCCACCACTGCTACCACTGCCGCCGCCGGAACTGCCGCCCGAGCTGCTAGAGACGGCATCGTTGTGGCCTGTGTTCTGGACAGGAGGGGTTTTGGCAGGGGGGGTTTTGGCAGGGGCGGATGTAGTGGTAGGGCGAGGTTTGCAGCGTTTGGAGGAGCCTCCGCGCTTCCTCTTTGCAATGGAGTCGTGGCCACGGAATGCGTGACGAGCAACGTTGTGAGAGCCTGAAGAGAGGGCATTCACTGGTGTTGCTCCAAAGGAGCACGCAAAAATTGCGAGAGAGGAGATTGCGAGCAAGTTCAAAAGTTTGATAGCGGCCATGGCCAATTGCCTTGCTGGTGATCGTAAAGGAGAGTGAAGGAGTGAGGGGTAAAGGAACGTAGAGAAAGCCTATATGAGAAGCGTTGGTAGGAAGAAAAGAACTATGAGGTTGATTATTCGGCCATTCAAATTTTAAATCACGGTTCTTGCCGAAAATACCAACGCACGGACCAGCTAGTCGATTATTATTTAAATTCAGTAATGATTTCGTGTGAAGTGCCTGATCATGTTAATTTCAGGATGCGTAGTTAGCCTGAGCTAGTACTTACCAATATTTGAAGTCTTGAACCGACTGAGCTCCTTACACCGGTACTCTACTACCGCCTATCTCTCCGACTTGTCTTGTATCTGCCTAGAGATTCGTTGTACATGTGCCGCCAACACAGCTCAGCACCCACCACATGTCCTCGCTGTCATAGCGACATCAACCGTTTGTCCACAATGGGTCGGAGTTTTGTGTTGTTTGCGTACAAAAAGCTCATGCAGCCACAACCTTCATTTTCTCCCAACCTTCAAGTTTGACACGAAGAAACCGGTTCAACAAGTTCAGACCTCGTCCATCCCACTACAAAAACTCACCAGTTCCACCCGCTCAAAATGTCTGACGCCCCCGCCGCCCAAGTTACCGAAAATGGCGCGCCTCCGGCTATGCAAGAGAAAGAAGAAGCCCCTGGATTCAAGGTAGCACTTTTCTTCGTCTTTCGCTCGATCGTTTTATTCAACTACTTACTCAGGTCTTCGCTGGAAATCTTGCGTATTCCACTACGGATGAAGGGCTGAAGGCTTTCTTTGCACCTGTTCAGAGCGACATGTACGTGGCACCTTGCACAGCATTTGCTGGCAACCCATCTTTTGCCACAATCTTAATATTGCATGTTTTAGCCTCTCCGCCCAAGTAATTCTACGAGGCACCCGCTCGGCGGGCTACGGCTTCGTCGCTCTCTCAAGCGCAGAGGCCGCGCAAAAGGCTGTCGACCTTCTTGACAAGAAGGAGCTCGATGGCCGACAGGTAATCGTCGAGGTTGCCAAGCCGTCCGACCAGAAGGACAAGGAAAAGAAGGAGAGGAAAGCCAAGAGGAGACCCGGCAGGCGCGGCAGCAAGGCTGTTCCCGGGGAGGTCTCGGAGGCTGAGGCTAACGGCGACTCTACAAAGGCAGAAACTACCGCTACTCCCGGCACTGACGAGGCAGCCAAGCCCAAGAAGAAGAAGAAGAAATCCACTGTAAATCTCCTTGTCGTACATCCTGCCTAGATTCCCCACTAACCCCTTAATATCTGTAGCGCAAGCCCAAGACCAAGTCTGAAATAAATTTGTTTGAGTCTACTGAAGGAGACGTTTCGGACGCTGCTGCTGCGGATGCTTCCGCAACCAAAAAGGCGGCTCGTACTCGCAAGCCCAAAACACCCCGTCCTCTCCGCCCCGCTGGTGAGGATCCCGTGGGCGAACCGTCCAAGACCATGCTTTTCGTTGCCAACCTTGGATTCAACATTGATGACGCTGGCCTCTCTGCCCTATTCACGGACGCTGGCATCGCTGTTACCTCGGCCCGCATCGTACGCAGGAGGTGGGGACAGCCCAGGAAGAGCAAGGGCTACGGCTTTGTCGATGTTGGTGGCGAGCAAGAGCAGAAAAAGGCCATTGCGGCTCTCGAAGGCAAGGAGGTTGGCGGAAGGGCTATTGCTGTCAAGATCGCCGTCAACACCCCTCATGAGGACGATGTCGAGGGCGAAACGGAAGCGGTTCCCGCTCCTGCTGCCACCTAATGATCACAATACCTCATTTTCGCCAAGTCCCCTATCCACTCCAATTCATGCTGCTGCTACGTTATCGCTTTATATGCCACTGAACTGCTCTTGTTGATAACGTCGACCAATTTGCTAACGTTACCCCGTACGTTTATTAGCCAAGTGGTAAGGTGTCGTTTCCTTAGTTTATAATAACTTGTAGTGTCACGACTCACGACACATTTGTTCCATAATTATGCTTATGTCCAAGATCAAATTTCTGAGTTTTATGACTGAAAACGACGCGTTGTTTGTATAATGTTTATGCCACAATGTCCGACGATGAAGATGACTACCTCTCAGACAAGTTTCTAGTCAACTCAGCTTCGACATCCTCGGCACCCAAATCCTACGCACAAATTCGGAAGGAAGCCGAGCGGCAGGCCAAACTCAAGAATGAGCAGAACAAGCTCAAAAGCCGGCGCCAGCGGGAGCTAGAATCCAGAGAAGAGGGTCTCAGCAAGAGTCTCTTCGAGCGAGTAAAGGAGGAAGAGGATGCCGGTGTTAGCTCGGGAAATAAGGCCTTGTCGATCATGATGAAAATGGGGTTCAAGCCCGGGCAGTCCCTTGGGAAAGCAACTGATACGAATGTCTTTGGCCAGGCCAAGAGTCCCGAACGAGTGGCTTCGCATTCTGGTGCAGAAGGTGTCTCTGCGATTCAAGTCGACTCGGCTGAACCTAAGCTCCACCACAAGATTGAACCGCTACCGTTGAATGAATGGGCAGGTTCGTCATTAGCATATTCTTTCCTTGCAACATCATGAAAATAAGTCGGGTTTTCCCATGGTTGTTGTCTAGGGAAGAAAGGGATTGGTCTAGGGAAACGCGGCCGGTCCCCTACCTCTGCAGAGAGAGTTGCAAAGATGGCCAAGATGGCTGATGAGGCCATTCACCACGATTTCCGCGATCGTGCAAGGCAAGATTACGAGGAGCGACGCGCTGAAGGGAAACTCAGCCCTGCCCAACGTACCTGCGTAACTCTAGACGAGAAAGCAGGGAAATCGGTAAGGTTCATGATCTATTCTTGTGAGCTTGATTATTGAGAGCTACAATATACTTTGTGGGAAAACAGTTCAACGTTCTTTGGCTGAACCCCAGAGACCCCGAATCCTTCCCTGCTGGTCTGACAGATGCTCTCGCACTTCATACAACCTTGGTGATCCCACCACACCATGATCGTCCGGACAACACTTATGAATCTCGTCTCCGACGACAAATGCAAGCCGATGCCCTCCAACCACTGACGTCTGTAGATGATGACATAAAGACCCTTGCGACGAGGAAATCGCCGATCGCAGAACACGATTTCTCGTCGGATGTTTTAGAGGAAACTGTTCAATTCTTGCGTCTCCATGTCTGTTGATTTCCCTATTGCCTACGGACCCTTCTTCTAACCCTCTTGCATTTGCAGGCACAGGATAGATTGCAACTCGTCCTTTCGTATCTACGCGACAAGTACGCCTATTGCTTTTGGTGCGGAACTCAATACAGTGATGACGAGGAGATGGAGGATCAGTGTCCTGGGCCTAATGAAGAATCTCATGACTAATTCCTCGTATTAGCCACCCAACTGTGGTGGAAATCGTACTATCAGTTTACCTTTCACATGACTTCAAAAGCGCCGAAATAAACTCATCATGATCAGGCAACCAGTTACGCTATCGCTTTGAGACCCCAGGTTAACGTTATTATACTTAAGGCTACAATGTCCAGTGATGTAACAAATTATTTGTTATGGGGACCCAAGAAAAGTAGTCGATAGAAAGTGGACTAAGGCAATGAGCGACAAGGCCAAACCAATGCGAAACGTTCTGGACCAAGGGTTGAAATCCATAAACTCGTACAGAATGTATTTAGATGCTGCTTCCTTTTATAATGTACAGCGGCCGTCCATATGTTAAAACGAGTGACCCAACAGTTCAGGCGATGTGGATGATAGTGCGGCGGCGGGGGTGGTGTTCTCTCAAATCAGCAGAGCTGGGTGGCGTGGAGAGTCGAACGCCAGTGTGGTGGCGAGGACGACGAGTAAATGTTCCTACTTCCAGTATATCTGGAAGGCGTTTGCTTTGATAGATCGGGGAATTGTGTTCAGAGGATAATAGCTCAGAGTCCGAATCAGGTGTTAGGGGAAAGACATCTGAACTGGCTGACTGGGGAAATAGAGGGGGTAGTGTTGGTAGTGTGAATGGCATGGGGGACCCTGCGGAGGACTGATATCCGGCGTCGCGAGAAAAAGTGGGCGACGTAGGCGACGTGCCAGGTGTTTTTCGACGAACATAGGTTGATATCGGAGTGTTGGCTGCGAGATCAGTCGTCGAACCATACACGTTCACAGTTAGTTTATTGTCCACCCGCCTGCGCATGTGGGGCGAGGATGGGGATCGAGGAGAAGCAGAATGAGCCTGGAGAGGGTTTATCAATATGGAAGACGGATAAATGAGTGTGGTATGCTCACCCGAGGGGGCGACCAATCAGATTCGGGTGAGGAGGGCGATACTGAAGAAAGACTTCCTCGCCTCGCAGAGGACTGAAATGGTGGCATGAGCAAAATCCATCCATACGCTGGGTGGCTTTCGGACATGACACTCACGGAATTGGGAGAATATGGAGAATACCTAGCTACTCGATTACGGGATGTACTGGTATCCCGCAGAGAAGGAATAGACCTGGATTTGGTAGGAGAAGAGCCCACAATACTTGGTGAAGATGTAGGGGAAGAATATGGGGATGACTGTTCTGGCGTCTTAGACGTCTGATCGAGTCCCAACGAAGCCATGAGTTCCACAAAGGAAGGAAGAGTGGTCATCCTCGAAATTAAAGAGAGAAAAGGGGGCTATAATCTCGAGGTAGACGACTGGCTCTGGCAACTGGCGGCACAAGATTGAGGTCCACTATAAGGGCAACAGATACCTTAGAAACAGCCCACGGTTATGTTGTCAAGATATATGTTACAATTATCGCGGAGTCGAACAGGCCATTTCGTCGCAGACTCCATAACAGAAGATATCAATAGTTCAACGTCGGCAAGGAGATGCATGACACACCTGTTGCTGATTTTGGCGTAGTTGCTATTTTGGGCTCATTGAATATCACAGATCGCCTGGTTCGACGACGGGAAAGGATGGTAATCATAGAAAATAATGGTCGATTCCACCTCACTTGTCGCCAAGGCTGAGGCCTAGGGTAGCTATAGTCAAGGTTTTTCCATGCAACCCAGCAGATATAGCTAAACAAATGGAGGTGTGGAATTTGAAAAGATACGTCAACGCGTCAACCGGGATGTCCAGGCGATACATCAGAGTATGTATATACAACTAACACCCTGTCAGCAATAAGCAATCTGTTGTCCAACTAGTCAACCCTACCCCCCTTCCACAAGTCGCGAATTGGGTGCTGTGTTGCCGCATGCACTCTTCCGGTTAATGCTGTACATTCCCGCCTTGATACATCGATGAAGGCCCTTCCATGTCCGAGCTA
>Ga0210387_10001482_pt1 | contig 17770 bp, 22 predicted proteins | sample IncBWC7OmetaG_FD_160108 | JGI IMG/M metagenome (GOLD analysis project Ga0210387, IMG submission 160108) | Forest soil microbial communities from Barre Woods Harvard Forest LTER site, Petersham, Massachusetts, United States - Inc-BW-C-7-O ...
CCGCGCGATCCTCCGTCGATGACAACTCCAACGCAACCCACGGCGCCGGCCCAAGCAACGGGCGCGGCAGCCCGCCCGCAACCGTGCTCATCAACGACTCGACCGCCGCCCGCGACACCTGCTCGCCAAGGCGAACCTCAAAGCAGCGGCCCTCCGCCGCAAGACGACGAAGCCCCCACACCCGCCACACCAAAACCAGCAAGAGCACGGCGAACGCGAACACGAGCAGCGGCGCGAGCGTCCCGAACACAGAGAACGAATGATGAGCAAACGACGAGCCCGCCTGGCGCAGCGGCCGGCCTGGTTCACGCATGAACCGCTCAGCAGCGCGAGACGGGCGAAGAAAATGCGGTGTGTCGTGATTTCTCATATCTGTTGGTTCTGTCTCCTTTCGTAAAGAGAGCGTCGATTTCGAGCGCCAAACGGGACAGCCAGCGGCGGCGGCACCCCTGTGGCGGCGGCGAACTCCGACTCAGGAGCCCTCCCAATAGGAAAAGGTGCTTTGCGGGGCTCCTGCGGTACAGCCCGCGAAAAACTTCGCTAGTGGGTGGGCATCTAGGTAAGGTCGATTCAGGCCCCGTTTTGGGACAAGCTCGCCAAATCTTTATCTCCGCTAACACCCATATAAGGCTCGATCCGAGCCCCTGCGGTACACGCGGCCCGGTCGTGTCAGCGATATGCCAGTTGCTTGTCAGCTATCTGCCAGCCAGCAAATCGGCGATGCCGCTGAAGTTCGACTGAGCGGGCGACTACGCTGATCCGGTGCTCGCGGCCTTCAATGGCACCTGGGACTGGACAGCGATCGGAACGCTGGCGCTGGCGGTGGTCACGCTTGCGGCGGTGATCGTTGCCGCCGTCGCTCTCCGCCAGACGCGAGCCGCGATCGCGTTGTCGCGGAAGGAGGTCGAAGAAGCCCACAGGCCAGTCGTGGTTCCGGTTGTGGGAGAGCGTGAGGTCGGAACCGGAAGCCGTCACAAGCTCACGGTCGGTCCCAAGGTGCGCGACGGGCTCGTCGTCATTCCAGTCCAGAACATCGGTGTAGGTCCAGCGCTCCACGTCGAAGCGTCACTCAAGCTGCTCGACGCCGACGGCAAACCGTCGATCGCCCCGGTCGGCCCTCAGACTCCGGGCACCATGACCGGCATTGGCAAGGACCAATCGACCACGATTGAGATACGCGCTCACGGATGGACAGAAGGCGCGAGCTTCGAGCTAACCGTCAAATATCGGGACGTAGCCGGGAAGGAGTGGCAGACGGTTGTTCGCTATCTCGCCGATCACCTTCGATACGAGGGTTTGACGATCGAAGCTCGCCAGCCCTATCCCACCGCTGCCAGTCGCTAGAAGCTGCGCGGCTCGGCCGACGCTGCCGCTACCTGGACAAAGCTAGCGTTCGCCGTGTCGGTATGTACGCGGCCCACGCACGAGTCGTACTCTGGCGGCTGCTCGGCAAGGATGAGCTGGCTCTCCACGCCGTTGTGAGGCACGGCACGACACGACTCGGCGCGAAACGCTGAGGGTGAAACGCCGTAGCGGCGCTGAAACGCGCGGGCGAAGTGCGACGGGTGGCAGTAGCCGACCCGGCGTGCCACATCGCCTACCGGGATCGCGGGCTTTGAGAGCAGTTCGGCGGCAGCGTCCATCCGTCGGGCCGTGAGGTCTTCATGGAATGTGCTGTCGCTGAACTGAGCATATGCCCGCTGGAGTTGCCTGGGAGAACTGGCAAGCGCCCTTGCTACCGCCGCGACCGTGAGAGGTCTGCGGTAGTGGCGCTGTATCGCTACGCGCGCCATGAGATAAAGGCGGTGGCGATCCTTGAGGGTGTGCGGACGCTGGCAAGTCGCCCATGGCCGGTGGGCTTTCGCTGCGGGTGGTACTGCGTCCAACCGGAAGTGCAAGCGAAGGAGCTGGTGGACACGTCCGCGAGTGAGATTGAACCGTTCGCCAATCTCATCGAGGGAGAGCCCGACGACCGCGCGCAGGCGGAACATCTCAAGCTCGCACTCGCCTTGGATGTGCCCTCCGGGGCGTGAGAACGTCAGGCCGCGACCGTGTAGCTCGCGGACGATTTCGTATAGCTCCGCGCCCTTGCTGAACTCGGGGCGCTGGATCAGCCGTCCCGTCCCGTGCTCAAGCAGCCGGTCAACCTCGTAGATGTCGGCGACCTCCAAGCAGAGACGAGCGGATGGGCTCAGGTCAAGCTCGGTTATATGCATGATCCCTTGCCCCTTTCAGAGCGTGAGTATGCGGTCGAGGTATTTGGCGACTTCGGAGGCGATCGACCGGCCGGCGCGGCGTTCGATCAGCCCGGCGGCCTCCAAGCGGTCCAGCGCGTCGATGATGGAGCCCTTCTGCTTCTTCTTCGCGCCGAAGGCGTGCCAAAGCTGCTCGACGGTGAGCGGTCCTTGCCCGTCGTTGCCTCGCACGATCAGGCTTTCAAGGACCGCGCTATCCCAAACGTGCTCGTGCCGAGAACCGGGGTCAGTGCGCTGCGTGATTTCGTGGTAGTAGACGGCAGCGTGCGACGCGGGTCGCCAGGTCGTTCCAACGGTGGATCAGGCCCCCTACGCGCAGGCGTTTGAGGCTCGCCGGGACGTGGCCGGGAGTGCTGACGATGCGCGCCAGCTCGGTTTCTGAGATGGGCCGCTGCCGCTCGTTGTCGAGCATGATCTGAAGCACCGCCTGGTCGAGATAGGCGTGCGCCTCAGATTCGAGTGAGCTACTTTGGTCGTGCATGGGAGCGATATCTCCTGTGTCACGGTCTCGGGCGGGGCTGCAATCCCCGCGCCGGGGCCATATTTGCCTGTACGAACGGCAGCTATACGGGCAGCGCGGCGCCCTGTGGGCGCGGGACACGACCCTGACACGCAGCGGCTACGGTCACGCAACGCGCGTCGCCGGCAGGGCACTGAACGAAGCGGCGGCGAGGCGATAGCCGACGCCGCGCGTCGCGCACACCAGCCCATCGGCGCCGGCCTCAGCGAGCTTGCGCCGCAGCCGCGAAGCGTGCGAGTCCAACGTCCGCGTACTACCGGGCAAGCGAACCCTCACACCTCCCGCAGCAGCTCGTCCTTGGTATAGACACGGCCAGGGTCGCGGGCAAGGTACACGAGCAGCGCGTACTCCAAACGGCGCAGCGCGACAGGACTAGCGCCGATCGTGACCTCGTGCGCGGCGGTGTCGATCCGAAGCTCCCCGTACTCGATCACGCAAGGCCCCTCAGCGAGGTCGCGCCGCACAAGCGCCTGCACACGGGCGCGAAGCTCTGGATACGCGAAAGGAGCGCGCAACACGTCATCGGCTCCCGCCTCGAACCCCCGCAGCACGTCCCCGAGGTCGCCGTTCGGGGTCATCCACAGCGTTCGTAGACCCCGCTTGGCCTCGGGCATGAACGCGCCCGCGCGGAGCCTGCGCAGCACGTCAAGACCCGCGCCTCGGCGCGTCGCTCGCCCGAAGATCACAAGCTCAACCTCCCACTCGCTGCATACGGCGCGCAGCTTCGCCGTGTCGCTGGCACGACGGACCTCATAGCCGTCCAGCGCCAACTCATCGGCAAGCGCGAGGTTCACGTGCTCCTCGCCATAGAGAAGAAGCACAATCGGGTCATCATTGGCGGGGGCGTATCGGCCCCTGGCGCCGGGCGCGTCGTAACTTCCTGTAGGCGTAGCGGTCATCTGGCCTCCCTTTCGGCGCACCGAAAAAGCCGCCAGCGAGCAGACGACCACACCGCAGACAGCTACGGTAGGCCCTGGCATCGAAGGTCGCTTCTTCGGTGCTAACAGGCCGGGCGGGGTGTCGCAAGCATCCCGTCCGGCCGCTCAATATGTCCAATTGACGCGGATGAGATAGCGACGCCCCCGGACAGACCATTTCCCGCCACGAACGCGAGCCGGGCCTAGACGCCCGGCAGGCCGTCGGAAGTGTGGCGGACCTTGACCCGCGCGGCGCTCATCGCGGCTCGCGTAGCCTTTGCAGGCGTGTCCTTTGCAGGCGTGTCTGCTGAGTTGCCAGCGAGGACGTTTACATTCCGCATCGGGTACGCCTTCCCGGCCGCCGATCCGGTCGCACGCTTCGTAGCCGTGCTGGCGATGATCTACAACGACTGGCGCCGGACGATGGATGCGATGGTGGCGTCGGTCGATCAGCCCGACGGTATGGGCGTCCGGCTGCTGCATTTCCGACAACTCGTGAGCTACTCGCACGAGGCGACTGACTTCTTGACGGGCTCCCGCAAGCGCTGTGAGGAGATCGACAGGTTCATTGCGAGCCTCAATCAAGAGGCGCTAGACCACCTCGACAAGATGTTCTCCGCCCTCATCCCCGTCGAGGATTGGATTCGGCGCCAGCGGCACTCCACGTTCCACTACCCGAGCATGGTTCCCGCGAAGTACGAGGCCGACAAGGATCTGTTTGCCAAGGCGCTCGCCGCAGCCGCCGACGAGACGAGCAGCGCCACGCTTGGAGATACTTACGGCAAGGTGCGCTTCGAGTTCGCGGATGCCGTCGTCGTCCACCTGCTCGGTTTCAAGCTCCCTAAGCAAGAAGCCGAGTTCCGAACGCTCGTGCAGGCGCTTAGCGATGCCCGCTATGCGCTCGGCGTGTTCGTCGTCGCCGCCGTCTCGACGTACCTCGCCTCGCTGCCATCCGACATTCTTGCTGACCCGCCCGAGAACTAATCGTCGGCGGGCTCAACCTCGTCGCCGGCGGATTCGCCCTCGTCCCGAAGGCAAGTAGCAGGCGGGCGCCACCGTGCAGGATCGTGAGGTGGTTTGGCGATGGCTGTTCTGTTCCCTGGAAGTGGCGCTCTTGGAGCATTATCGCTCCGTTGGAGCCCTGGACACTAGACGCAAGCCCGAGAGTGATCGTATCCCCGTGCTGTGGACTCAACACCTCCCCGTTCGGGCCGCCGACCAACGCGCCAAATGCCGTCAACAGTGGCATATCGCCTTCCACAAGCTGCACCTGCGCCATACACCGGCGGCCTTGCAGGTCGAACAGGACGGCGTATAGCTCGGACCAATCCATGTGCGCTGCCTATCCGACGTGCCCCACGGCTAGGCTCGATACGTGCGTAAGTGGATGCCCGTCACGGGCACGGACAACTGGCAGTACGTGGACGACGAGTCGAGCACGATCTTGCGGCACGTCGCCGTGCGACCGCCCTACCTCGGCGAGGCGGGCAGCACCAAGTACGAGGTCACGGGCAAAGGACACGAGAACAGCAAGCACGACTCGCTGCCCGATGCGATGGCCGCCGCTGAGGCGTCGCTGGCCAGCTAGCTCCTCGTCTCGCTCAAACATCGACCGCCATCTTAGGGACGACCCCGGCTGTCGCTACGATCAGAGGCCATGAGGAATGACATCCTTGAATGGCTGAAGAAGCTAGCGCGATGGTGCAAGGCCGCTGGCGCTGCCCTGAGCGCGCTGGGTGCTTGCATCGAGACTTTTGTCGTGATGCTTGGCGGTCCCGACTTCGGTTTCGGCGCCGCCTAGTAAGAGCGTCCGGCTGTCGCGCGGCGATCAAGCCGCCTGTCTCGGGATCAGCCCTGAGTTCGCCCAGTCGGGTGGTTCGAGCATGTATTTCGACCGGGCGATCTCGTAGCGCCTTCGGCGACTGGTCGTCCCGTACCAGCGGACCTCGTATACGCCGCCTTCCCAGCCGATAAGACCGCCCGGTGAGAATCCCAGCACGTGCGAGTCGCCGCCCATCCCGCGGTTGGGCATCCTCCGATACTCACCGCGAGGCGACCGAAGGACCGCTTCGACATCTCCCAACGTCGCCACGCTGCTCGGCGGCGCCATATCGCATATCAGATTAAGACCATCGACCCGGCTATGGACACCGGGGAAGCGTTCGTTCGCCTTGAACGACCACGCCACCTTCCAGACCCGATCGCCTCGAAGGCGATACCAAGCAAGCAGCCAGAAGAAGATCAGCAGAACGACCGCGATCAACGTTCCCGCACCGCTGACGAGCGCGCCCACGAGTGCGCTGCTAAAAGAAGTCCCGCGCGGGGATGAAGGATGGGAAGCCGCGTAGGCCGCACCTACAAGAGCCGCCAGAGTCGGGAGCAGCAAGACCACTGGCAGGCTCGCCAGAACGTTCTCTGTGGCGTTGTAGATCCGCCACCAGACACGGAATCGAGGGAATCGCGTCGGCTGCCCGTCTTTTGCCATCGTTGGCAGTCAGCGTATGGCGCCAGGAGGCGGATCGGAGCGGCGGATGCCAGCGCCTACAGCGTGTCGTTGAGCGACATGCAGCCTCCAGCTACTTGCGCAAAGCGGTTCGCATTGACTTCGGTTGGCTCCATATCGTGTAGTCAATGCGAACCACGCCGGACCCCAAAGGTGCGGCAGGTCAACCACAAGCAGAGTTCGCCGGGCAAGGGCAGTCGGCGAGGCACCCGATCCGTGCGCTCCGGTCCTGGCGTCGGCCGATCGCCTCTCTAGAGTCTGCCCATGCTCAACGATGTCCCGCCGGAATCGCTGGACGCTGGTCTAACTCTGGGCGCGGCAAACCTCGACGGTAGCGTGCGTGGAGAGTTGACTCGGCCAGTCGCACTCGACCTGTTCTGTGGCGCTGGAGGTCTCTCCTGCGGCCTCGCAGCCAACTTCGACGTGCGGGCGCATCTCGACCACTGGCCGCCAGCAGTGAGCACCCTAAATACGAACTTCGAGGAGCAACGCGAGCCTGTTGACATCGCAGCACTGACCGCGGCAGAGCTCCGAGCGATGGCTGGTGGCACTCCAAGCGTGATCGCTGGCGGTCCGCCCTGCCAGTCATTCACGTCAGCCGGTCGGCGCAACGCGACCGATCACCGCGCAACGCTCGTCGGCGTCTATGCGCGTCTTGCGGCCGAAGTACGGCCACCAGTGGTGGTGTTCGAGAACGTCGAGGGCTTCGTGACGACTGGAGGCGGCCGGTACGTCATTGACCTTCTTGACCCGCTCATCGAGGCTGGCTACAACGTTGCACTCCGCAAGGTCAACCTCGCGAACTATGGCGTACCGCAGCACCGCAAGAGGGTCATCGTCGTCGCTAGTCTGCTGGGCTCTCCTCCCTTCCCAGCACCCACTCACAGTGCTTGGGGCGCACCTGGCGCACAGCACGTCGCGGGTCGCCCGCCGACTCCGAACGTTGGGGAAGCCTTGGAATGCCTCGTCTCACCCGGCGCGCCGAACGCTCCGCAAGGTCACATCGCGAGATATCCTCGGGACACCGAGCAACGCAAGCGCATGGCTGCGTTGAGAGAAGGCGAGACGATGCGCGACCTACCAGAGGACCTGTGGCACGAGAGCTACAGCAAGCGGGCCAATCGGCGAGTCTCGGACGGCACTCCATCTGAGCGCCGAGGCGGCGCGCCAGCCGGCCTGCGACGTCTGCGACGAGATGAGCCGTCCAAGGCGATTACGTCGGCCGCCATCCGGGAGTTCGTTCACCCGACCGCCAACCGCACCCTGACACTTCGGGAGGCGGCGCGGCTTCAGACCTTCGACGACACCTTCCAATTTCACGGGACCGCGAACGACCAGGCGACGCTAATCGGGAACGCCATTCCTCCCCGGTTCGCGGCTGTGCTAAGTGCCGCGGTACACGACCACGTGACGGCTGCCTCCGCACAGGCTGACGTGCTCCCCGACGAAGGCATCCTTGTGGAGTTCACCGTAACCAAGGCCGAGTCAATGAGTCCGGCTCTCGCAAGAGTAGTCGATGCCATTCGCACCCGATATCGACAAGAGCGGCTATTTCCTCCAGCACTACAGTCGGCGGTGTAAACCAGTGGACCCAGAGACCCAACGAGCACTCCAGAGGGCACGCCGTCTAACCTCCGGGTCCCTCCCAATCGACGTGTCGTGGCAAGCGATTGGGGGCCTTGCCCTTCGTGTGGCTGTGGACCGCGGCTACGACATCACGTCCCTTGCCAACGGGGTTGCGGTGCCGGAGTTCTTCGACGTCATCGATCCGGTCGATTGGGAGAGGCTTGGGGTCGAGCCCCAGGCTGCAGTTGCCTGGCTCGAAGAACGAGATCGCCAGAACGCGGTGTATCTGGAGCTGCTCGTGAGACTGTTCGCCCGCCGCCTAAAGTACCGCCGCATCCTCGGCACGCAAGCCTTCGCAACGTCCGACCAGATCGGGCCGCGTACCCTCCTGGAGCACGGACTTCTCGATCACGACGCGCTCAGCTCACTCGTGGTGTGGCGCAAGTGGATGATGGACGTTGACAACCGATCGGGCCAAGAGACTGGCTACCTGTACGACGCAATTGTGGCCCGCGCCCTCGGCGGCACTGCGTACAGCTCCCGCAACAGCCCGATCCGGCGAAAACCTCGCAATGAAGGAGAAGAGTCGCCTGGGCGACGCCAAGTGGATTGCGTGGTCGAGGACGGCGACAGCTTCTACGCGTACGAGATCAAGATCCGAATCACCGACGCCGCCTCTAGACAAGGCCGACTCAACGAGGAGCTCAGTTTCCCGGGCGACTGTCGTTACAGCAACCATGTCCCGCGGCTGCTTGTGTTTGACCCCACGCCGTGCGCAACGCTCGACCTCGTCGTGGAAGCCTTCAATGATGCGGGCGGTCAGGAGTACCTTGGTCCAGATGCATACGAGCACATCGCCGAGACGGCCGGTCCCGCTCGAGCGGACTTCTTGCGGCGCTACGTCGCCGAACCGCTGGAGAGATATGAGGACACAATCCCCGACTTCGGCGCTGGACGTGCCCTTGCTGACCTTAGGCTCTCAGCAGTGCCGGATGAGATCAGGCTGGAGGTGGCTGGCTCTCAGCCATACGTTGTGCCCCGCGAGGTGGCACCAGAGACAGTCATCGAAGAGCTGGAGCTATTTGACGCGTACGATCACGACGAGTAGCGCGTGAGCCGTCGTCTGCCAGTCGCCCCATCGACAACCCCAGAGATACGCGCACGTATGCAGCGCGTTCCGCGCCGCAACACAAAGCCAGAGCTGGCGCTACGTCAAGAGCTGCACCGCCGAGGGCTTCGTTACAGGACCAGCACCTGGCCACTTCCTGGCCTCCGTTGTCAGGCCGACATTGTGTTCACTAGAGCAAAGGTCGCCGTCTTTGTAGACGGGTGTCAATGGCATGGCTGCGAGGAGCACTCTCGACTCCCGAAGGCGAACACGGAATGGTGGGCACAGAAGTTGGCTTGGACGCGAGAACGAGACGAGCGGAACAATCGGGAGCTGCGCCGCGCCGGCTGGTTGGTGATTCGAGTCTGGGAACACGACGGCGCTGTCGAAGCCGCTGAGGCGATAGAGGTGGCCGTTCGGACGAGGTCCGTGCAATCAGGGAGTGGCGGATCGCGCTAGGTTGCTCTGCCGCCGTTCAAGCCCTTCATAAAGTGGCTCTCGCTCTGCTTGCTTGGGGTCCGGGGCCCATCACGGGTCCAGCACTATTGTGCCGCCGCCGAGCTGCACATAGCGGTTCGCATTGACTTCGGTTGGCTCCATGAAACCGGTGATCCATATGCCTCCTGAGCTTCGGCCAAATGACGCCGCATACGAGCAGATCGGTCTCGGGTATGCCAGCGCGCGCCGTACCGAGCCGCGGATCGCCGCGCGCATCTTCTCCGCGCTCGGCGACGCCCACACCGTGCTGAACGTCGGCGCCGGGACCGGCTCCTACGAGCCGCCCGACCGTGATGTTCTCGCAGTCGAGCCCTCCCGCGTTATGCGTTCCCAGCGCACACCTGGAGCAGCGCCTTGCATCGAAGCTCGTGCGGAAGCGCTGCCGTTCCCCGACCAATCCTTCGACGCTGCGCTGGCCGTGCTCTCCGACCACCACTGGCCCGACCCGATCGCAGGGCTGCACGAGATGCGCCGCGTCGCTCGGCGAGTAGTCGTCTTCCAGTGGGACAACGTCGAGATCGAAAGTTTCTGGCTGGTCCGCGACTACCTCCCCGAGTACCACACCCTGAGCGCAGGCAGCCCCACCCTTCGCGAGCGCGCAGCGGCTATCAACGCGCACATGGAGCCCATCCCGATCCCCTTCGACGTGATCGACGGCTTCTTTCACGCCTACTGGCGCCGGCCTGCGGCCTATCTGCGCAAGCCCGTCCGCCGCGGCTGCTCGGTGTGGGCGCGAGTCGGCGAGCAGGCCGAGCGGCGAGCCGTGACCTCACTCGCCGAAGACCTCGACAGCGGCGAGTGGGCAACACGCAACGCCGAGCTGCTCGACCTGGAGAGCATCGACCTCGGCGCACGGCTGCTCATCGCTGACACGGCGTAAGCCATCCGGTTTGCTTGGACGCTGCGAGTGGTCCAGCCCGACACGGACGGAGCCCATATCTAGAAGGTTGCCTAAATTTAGAGCATCATCTAATGTCCTGGGGCAGATGCCGGCTCCAGCCCCGACCACAAGCCTGCGCGAGCGCCACAAGCGCCAGCGCCGTGAGCGCATTCTCGCGGCGATGCGCGAGCTCCTGCGTGAGTCCCCGGACGAGACACCGACGGTCGAGCGCATCGCCGAGCTGGCAGATCTGTCGCCGGCGACGGTCTTCAATCTCGTCGGACCGCGAGAGCAACAGTGGGCGGCGTTGTGCGAGGAGCTGCTTGGCGAGCTCGATACGCGCCTTGCCTTCACTGCCGAGGAAGATCCGCGAGAGCAGGCGCGCAGGATCGTCAGTGAGACCGCCGAGCTGTTCATCGCCGACGCTGCCGTCTTCAGGCGACTCGTCAACAGCTGGGAGCGCGGAGGGCCGCTGCTTCAAGAGAATCCGATCCCGCGGCTGCGGGCCACGTTGCGCCGTGGGCAGGCCATCGGGATGCTCAGGGCCGATCTTCACATCGAGGCGCTGGTCGGGCACATCGCGACGGCGTGCGGCGGCGCCCTGCGTCACTGGGCGGCAGGTCAGATCTCGGATGCGGTATTTCGCAGGCGTGTGCGCTTCGCTGTCGATGTCGCGTTCGCCGCGGGCGCAGACGAGGAGTGGGCTGCGGAGCTGTCTGCGCCGTTGGCACGCAAGCGCAGGGGTGAGCTGCGGTGACACGAGCTGCCATCTCGTTCGACGTAGCACCGGATGTCCGTTTGATCGCAGACGCCTTCGGAGATCCCGACGCTCCCGCCGTGCTCCTGCTGCACGGCGGCGGCCAGACCCGACACGCGTGGCATGCCACCGCCGCGGACCTCGCGGACGCCGGCTGGCGAGTGATCGCGGTCGATCTACGCGGCCATGGTCAGAGCACCTACCCTCGGCCGCCGGCATACGCGCTCGAGGACTTCGCCGCAGACGCGCGCGCCCTGATCGCGGCAATCGCGGAGGAACCGATCGTGATCGGGGCTTCACTGGGAGGCATCGCCGGCCTGCTGGCACTCACCGAGCCATCCGCCGCGCCCGCCTCTGGACTGGTCCTGGTGGACGTAGCCCACCGCTTTCAGCCACGCGGCGGGGGGCGGATCGTGAGCTTCATGGGAGAACACCCGGACGGCTTCGCGACCCTCACCGAAGCCGCCGACGCGATCGACGCCTACCTACCTCACCGCGCACGCCCCCACGACACGCATGGCCTGCGCCACAACCTCCGACGCACCGAGCAGGGACGCTGGATCTGGCACTGGGACCCAGAGATCCTGACGCAAACCCGCCCGCTGATCCAAGACCAAGCCGAGCTCTCCGCGCGTCTCACGACCGCCGCCACACGACTACGCCAGCCCTGCCTGCTCGTCCGCGGCGCCGAAAGCGACGTGCTCAGCGCGGACACCGCGCGCGAGTTCATCCAGATCGCGCCAACGGCCACGCTGACCGAGGTCCCGCACGCTGGTCACATGGTCGCCGGCGACAACAACGACGCGTTCACCGCGGCGATCCGCGCGTGGCTCGACACGTCAGCGGCGCGCACTTCCCCGACGCGGGCCCGGCCCACGAAGACCGTGATGGATCGGACGCGTGTGGAGGCGTTCTTGCGTTCGCGCGGAGCGGTACGCCTGGTCCACCCGGGAGGCAGCCTGTATGAGCACCTCTGCCGCGTCTCCATGCTCTTGTCGGACTGGGGCGCGAACGAGACCATCCAAATGGTCGGCTTGTGTCATGCCTGCTACGGCACCGACGGCTTCGATCACGTGATGGTCGACCGCGCAGATCGACAAGTGTTGGTGGAGCTGATCGGTCCCACAGCGGAGAGCCTTGTCTATCTGTACTGCAGCTGTGATCGTGCCGTGGCTTACCCACTGCTTGCGGACAACAGACCAGCGGCGTTCCGCGACCGGTTCACAGAACGCCTTCACATTCCATCAGAGCAAGAGATCAGGGACTTCATAGAGGTCACGGCAGCGAATGAGCTCGACGCGCTCGCCCACAATCACGCCCTGCTCGCAGAACACGGCGCGGACCTCTTTAGGCTGTTCACCGGGGCGCGGGAGCACCTGTCAGATAGCGCATGGCGCGCTTGTGTGGATCTGCTCGGCACTAAAGGCGATCACGTCGTGGAGGTAGAGTCCTGACGCAGGTGGGTGAGCTGGGCTGCGCTACCAACTCGACATCCCGGACTGCCGCTCCGCCGCCCCACGCCCTCAGGCAAACGATTCACCGTCCTGCCCTTCCCGCCAGCGCCGCTCCATCACCCGGAGCATCTGTGGGTAGATAACCAGGTGACGGAAGGGTCTGATCGCGGCCATGTACGCGACCCCGAGGAGCCCGTTCGGCTTGACCAAGACGGCCATCTGACCGTGGTAAAGGCCCGTTCCGTCAGCAACCCAGCCGAAGTGCATGACCCCATGCATGGTGCGGTTGGCGATCTCCGCGGCGAACTCGTCCTCGATTAGGTACAGCGAGATGAACGGGAGCGCGTCGAAGTCGGGGCCCGGCGCGTCCAGCAGATCCCCCGCCAGGCGTTGGCGCAGTGTCGGCACCCTCTCACCAAGCCCCGTCTCCGCGTCATCCCAACCGAGCAGCTCGCCGGCCTTCCAGCGGATCGTCCACAGCGCACGGGCGAGCCAGGAGCCCTGCGAGGGGTCGCCCGCGACGATGTCCTGCACAAATGCGGGGAAGTCACCCTCCTCACCATGCACGGGCAACTCCCACACGTCCTCGAGTCGAAAGTCGGGGGTGATCTCATGGATTCGCCAAGGACGAGAAGTGTGCGCGCTGTCCGGGAGTCTCCCTTGTCCCTTATTCATGCGCTGACGCTTGGTCTCGATACTGCGCTCGTATCGCGCTGCGCACCAGGGCGAGCGCCACTCGGCGGTGAATGAGGGACACCGGAGGCCAGATGAGCGCTGCGAGCCGTCGGTCGTAGCGGATGAATGACGCGAAGGATATTTGCGCTTCATCGACATGCATCACCACGTGGCCGGTCAAGAACCACGAGGCAGCCTCGATCCTCGTCCAGTTCTCGCCGCGATCGGCGATCCTCCACCCGAGCACGTGATCCGGGGAAGGTCGCAGCTTCAAGCGAAGGCCGAGGAAGACACACTGGACGAACGGGATGAAGACGAGCAGACCACGCGGTATACCGTTCAACGCTGCGTCAATCAGCTGCTCGGGTGTTCCGCCTGGCCTCTCGTCGATCGTCGCGGTGACGATGTCGGCGTAGTCGGCATTCGCGAGCGCACCGATAGAGCGGATGGCCTCGGGAACCTCGCGCCGCCACCGGACAGTCGAGATGACCGCGTTGTCACGACGCGGAGAAAGAGGATCGGGATGCTGGGCCGAGGTTATGGGCATCGAGTTGCTCGCGAAGGATGCTATCATACACACATGTATGTATCTTTTCCCTCCGAGCGAGTGACACAAAGTCGATGAGCGCCGCGGGAGCTCAGACATTGCCGGCGCACGGGCGTCCTACGCAGGCCGAGCGGCGTGCCCGCTCGCGCAGCGCTTTGCTCGAATCCGCCGCGCGCGGCCTCTCACGCTACGGCTACGGCAACCTCGTGCTTGAGGAGGTGGCACGGGAGGCCGGCTATACGCGGGGCGCTCTGTACCACCAGTTCAAAGACAAGGAGAACCTGGCGCTGGCGGTGATCGAGTGGGTCAACGAGAACTGGATGCGCGAGGTCGGCGAGCCCGCCGCGCAGCAGGCCGACCCGGTCGCCGAGCTGCTGGCGCTGGCGCGCGGCCACGCCGTCTTCTGCCGACGTGACATCGCCCGCGTCGTGATGGCACTGCGCTTGGAGTTCGCCGGCCAGGACCATCCGGTGGGACGGGAGACAGAGCGGATCTGGGAGGCCGGCGTCAAGCGCTGCGTCAGGCTCGTCAGCGCAGCACGCAAAACCGGCTCGATCCCGCCGGGACCACCTGCACGGGCGGTGGCAGTGGCATTGCTGGGTGCGCTGGAGGGAGCAGTGATCGCACTCGCCGGGCATACGCCCCATGACGAACTTCTGGCCGCATGCGCCGTTGCCGGAGTACTGGGAATCGACGGCCATCGCGCAGATAACTCGCCTTAGAGTCTCCGGCTTTGGAGACGAGCGCTCAGCCAGACAAGCGCTCAGCCGATCGGTGCCAGAGAGTTACCAGGCGCGATACTCGAGCAGTTCTGCGGCGCCGGCAACCCGGCAAAACGTGCGGCTAGCCAAGCGTCGGCTTCGGGTAGCCACACCGCTGCGCTCGGAATGTGACTGAGATGTTCGTATTCCCGGTACTGCACGGAGACGCCGCGGCTGCAGTACTCGCGCGCAAGGCTGCGCACATCGCCCGCGATCATCACGCCGTCGCCGGGACCGATGCCTTCCTTACTCCCCGAGGTCCCTTCGAGTTCGCCGCCGTTGCCCTGACCGATGAACATCGGCATACTGGGCGTACCTCGCCTACCCATGATCAGCTGGTTCACCACTTCGACGTAGACGGGCACGCTCTCGGGTGTCTGGTACTCGGGCTTCGCGACCTGCGCCCAGGTGAGACCCGGGTACTCACCGAGCACGGTCACGATCGAGGCGCTCTGGAGCTTGTTGTAAAGCTGTAGCCCGTATTCGCTCAGGTACGGCGTGAGGTCGACGTGGAAGGCTCGCGAGACACCGATCACGGCCATCGGTATCACGCCGGCCCAGATGGTGCTGCCTTCGACGTAGTGCAGGTTGTGCGCCGGATCGACGAGCACCCCACCCATCGCGGCACCTACGATGCGTGAGCTGATGTCGGGCGCGTAGGAGGACGCGAGCTCGGCGGCCCACCCGGTCGCGATCGCGCCACCGGAATAGCCGATCAGGCCGATCATCTTTGCTCCCGCCGCTCCGCTGGCGGGCGAGCCGAGCACCGCGCGCAGCGAATCGAGCGTGTTCATCCCGTACTCAGGGCCCGCCGCGAAATCAGCCGCCTCGCCCTCGGTGTCGGGCACGACGACGGTCTCCCCCGCGAGCAGCGCAGGCGCGATCAAGCCGGACTCCACAGTCGGTATCAGGCCGCCCAGCGTAACCCCGCCGGAGATGGCGTAAGAAGGCTCGTCTTCGGGATTGAGCGAGTCGTAGAAAGACTGGTAGGAGACGATCGTGGGAGCGCCGAGGCGCAGTGGCGGCCGCAGCACCGAGGTCACGTCGACCATCGGCTGTCCTATCTCGCCCGTCGATCTATAGAGCAGTTGCACCGCCTTGATCGGCAGTGGCACGCCCGCCACGTGGTAGGAGAGCGTCCGTGTCTTCAGCACAGTGCCCGGCGCGATGTTCGCCAGCGGCGTGGAGCCTTCGTAGGAGTAGAAGGAGTCCTGTTCAGGCGGTACCGCCGCGCCCGCTGCTGGTGCCATCAGCGCCATGCAGATCACGAGCAAGCCGATCGCAAGAATGCCCGCCGCCAATCTCATCCCTCGCCTGATTGCAAGACGCATGGATCCATCTCTACCCAACTGATGCAACCGGTAATCGGTCTCCAGCTCAACAGAACAGGAGCTTGAGATGAAGCCCGGCTCGATGCAAGCGCTGCCAGCGCACATGCCCGACACTTGCCGGCGCCTCCGGCTAGTGTTGTGTCATGTCCTCCCCCTCTTCAGCGGCTGCAAACGTCGCAGGCCGGTCAAGGAGCGGCGTGCTTAGCGAGACCGCACTGCGCGTGTGCCGTGGGCTCCTGGCGCTGGCGGCGCTCACGGCGATCGGATACGACGTGGCGGCGGGACCGGGGATCAGTGACGCCGATTACTTCAGCTATTTCACCGTCCTGAGCAACCTGTTCGCGGCGACGATGCTCCTCCACGGAGCGCTGCGTCCCGCACGCGAGCGCTCTGGGACGATCGAGATGCTCAGAGGCGCAGCGGTCGTCTACATCCTGACGACCGGGATCGTGTACCTGTTGCTGCTCTCCGGGAGAGCTCCGACATACCCGTGGGTGAACGCGATACTGCACTACCTCATGCCTGTCGCGGTGACGCTCGACTGGCTGCTCGACCCGCCGCGCGTGCGCCTCGATCCCACGCGGACCGTCGTGCTGTGGATGGCCTTCCCACTTCTGTACGTCCTCTACACGCTCACCCGCGGCGCGATCGTGGACTGGTACCCGTACTTCTTCGTAAACCCCCACCGCGGCGGGGGCTACCTGCTCGTAGCCGGCGATTGCATCGCGGTCGGGATCGGGATCATCGCCCTGATCGGCGTGACTACGTGGGCGGGCAATCGCCGCCACGACGCGCTCACCTAACAGCCGCTTGTCCGAGGTATGCGGCTGCTCTGACCGACGCTCGTTGTGTCGTCCGCCACCACCCAGGGCCTGCGGCGTGACCTGATGGGAGCGTGGCAACCGCCCCGAGAAAGGCCTGTCCGCGAGGGTCCGCTCAACGAGACATCATCAGATCAAACGTGGTGGCCTATGGGTGTACCGTGAACGAGCTAGAGGCTCCGATCATCTGGTATCGGCGCAGGCCCGTTCGTAAGCGGGATATGAGTCCCAACCAGTGGAGGTGGCAGATGGCCGAGCTCAGACCGCCGGCAGAGGAAATTGTGCTGACCCACTTCATCGTCTCGGACGATGTCGAGCGCTCTCGGCGCTTCTACACCGACGTGCTTGGTGGCAGAGTCGTCTTCTCCGGTCCGGGCGGAGAACCAACGAATGTCGCACTCGCCAACAGCTGGATCGTCATCAATGTGGGCGGGGGCCCGACCGACGACAAGCCCGCGGTCACTCTGGAGACGCCACGCGACCACGACCGGGTCAGCAGCTTCCTCAATATCCGGGTCAAAGACATCGAGGCCGTGTACGCCGAATGGAGCGCCCGCGGTGCTCAATTCCTGACGCCGCCGAAGCAGCACAAGTACGAGATCCGCTGCTACATCCGCGATCCCGACGGCTATCTGATCGAGGTCGGGCAAACCACGGCCCCTGGGGACTGGACCCCCCCTCAGTGGCTGTCGAATACGGCTGGCGGGGAGCCCGCGTGAGCTAGCCGTCGCGAGACCGCTCGCAGGGGCTATCGGCTGCTCAGCGACCGATCAAGACACCGTATCGAGCCAGGCGTACCCTGGCGTTCCCTAAGAGGGAGCCATTGACCAACCGAAGGCGAGCCATGAGCGCCACACTGCAATTCGACGAGGACGCCTCCCGGCGCGTGGAGAGGATCTACACCACGCCCGATGTCATCGAACAGCGCCAAACGATCCTGCGGACACTCGCGCTCCAGCCCGGCGAGCGCGCGATCGACATCGGCTCGGGTCCTGGTCTACTCGCGTGCGAAATGGCCGTTGCCGTCGGGAGGAGCGGGCGGATCTGCGGGGTGGACGTCAGCGAGAGCATGCTTGCCCTCGCCAGGGCGCGCAGACCACCAGCCGGCAGCGGCCCGATCGAGTACCAAGAAGCCGGCGCGCACACGCTCCCCTATGCGGACGCGAGCTTCGACGTC
>Ga0210387_10001483_pt1 | contig 17756 bp, 11 predicted proteins | sample IncBWC7OmetaG_FD_160108 | JGI IMG/M metagenome (GOLD analysis project Ga0210387, IMG submission 160108) | Forest soil microbial communities from Barre Woods Harvard Forest LTER site, Petersham, Massachusetts, United States - Inc-BW-C-7-O ...
CGGCGATCACATCCTGCGATTCGAGCAGATCCGCGGCGCCACGCGCACCGCGCTGGCCACGCGCGTCGACGGCACCCAGCTCAAGGCCGACCTCGCAACCCCACTCCCGCCAGGCGGCGTGGCGGTCATCGCCATCGCCTGGCACCTTCCCGTGCCCGAGAGCGGCGCCGATCGCATGGGTCGCGATGGCCCGCTCTACGAGATCGCTCAATGGTATCCGCGGGTCGCCGTCTATGACGACATCCACGGCTGGAATATCGAGCCCTACATCGGACAGGGTGAGTTCTATCTGGAGTACGGGAATTTCACCTATGCCATCACCGTGCCCGCGGGCTACATCGTGTGTGGCACCGGGACGTTGGCGAACCCACTCGCGGTGCTGACCGCCGACGAGCGGTCTCGCCTCAGGCAAGCGGCAAGCACAAGCAAAACGACTGCCATCATCTCGGCCCCTCGGCCAAAGCGTGACGGAACACTCACGTGGAGGTTCGTCGCGCACAACGTTCGCGATGTCGTCTGGGCCGCGTCCCCCGACTACCGGTGGGATGCAACGAGCTGGCGTGGCATCATGGCGTACGCCTTCTATCGTCCGAGCGCCGAAGCGATCTGGCGTGAAGCAGCCGATATGGCCCGGCAGACGATCCAAGAGTATTCGACGCGTTGGTATCCGTATCCGTACCCGCAAATCACCGTCGTCGAAGGACCGGTCGGAGGCATGGAGTATCCCATGCTCTCGATGCAGCACCAGAACACGGACACGTACGCGCTCTATGGCGTCATCGCGCCGCTCGTCGGCCACAACTGGTTCCCGATGATCGTTGGCTCGAACGAGCGCCTGCACTTCTGGCAAGACGAGGGGCTCAACACGTTCATGGCGTCGTTCGCCGAAGGCGCCCGCTATCCGACCCAGGGAGATCAGCCCGCGCGCATCGCGCACGAACGCGACCTCGTGACGCGCGCAGAATCCCTCAACGTCGACACGCCGACCGAGATCCCCTCGGATCGCGTACCGACCAAACGCCTCACGGGCGACGAGTATCTCAAACCCTCGGTCGCCCTCCAACTCTTACGCCAGGATATTCTCGGGCCCACCGCGTTCGACGACGCATTCCGGACGTACATCAGCCGATGGGCGTTCAAGCATCCGGCGCCCGCCGATTTCTTCCGGACGATGGAAGACGCCGGCGGTCGCCGCCTCGACTGGTTCTGGCGGGAGATGTTCGTCGAGAACGCGCACTTCGATCAGGCGATCGACAGCGTTGCCGTTGCCAACGACTCTATCACGGTGGTGTACGGCAACCACGCGCGGGGAGTGCTGCCGATCCACGCTCGATTCACGTTCACCGACGGCACGACGGTCGAGTATACCTATCCCGCCGAGGTCTGGATGCACGACGGCCGGCGATACACACGAACGTATGTGTTCGCCGGCAAGCATGTCGCGCGCATCGAGCTCGATCCAGACCACCGGCTGATCGACATTGATCGGAAGAACAATGTCTGGTCAGCCGGTGGAACACTCAGTTCGACGCAGCCGTAGCGGTGGTCGCGAGGTTGCGCACGGTCCCGGCGAGGAGTCGCACCTTCTTTCCATCCGGCGAAGCCGCGGCATCACCGTCGAGTTGCGTCGCCAGTTGCGTGAGAGCATCGCGCCGCTGGTCAGCGCTCGCGTGCTCGGCGCTACCCAATGTCGCGCGCGCCGACGCGATGCGCGACGAGCTCAGACCCTTGGAGCGTTCGAGTTGATCCAGGTACGCGCCAGCAAGCGCGAAGGTCGTCGGCCACACGAGCGCTGGCTGACCCTGCGTGTTGAACTCATCGAAACGCACCGTCTTGGCCGCGGCGATCTCGTGGGCCGAGAGCAAGGCGCTGGGCTTGAGCTCCAAGATGTCGAGCCCGCGCGCGATCTCTGAGCTCACGATCACGCCGTTGTACCAGTAGGCCGACCAGGAGCCGCCCATCTCCAAGCGCGTGCCGTCGACCGGGCCGCGGTCGAAGTACGCGATCTCTTGCGGGTGCTTGGGATCCGTCCAGTCGAAGACCGACACGCCGCCCTGGTACCAGGCCTGGACCATCACATCGCGACCAGGGATCGGGATGAGCGAGCCGTTGTGGGCGACGCAATTCTCCTGGGACGTTTGCGGGGCGGGGAGCTTGTAGTAGCCCTGGAAGATGAGCTTGTGGTCGACGATCGTGAAGATCGCGTCGGCGCCCCAGTCGCGCGGATCGCTGGCGCGGCACTTGGGCGCGCTGCCGCCACCCCATTCGTCGGAGAACAGCAGCTTCGTCCCGTCATTGTTGAACGTGGCCGAATGCCAGAACGAGAAGTTCGAGTCGGCCGCCGCGTCGAGGCGGGTCGGGTGCGCGGGATCCGTGATGTCGAGCAACAGACCGTGGCCCTGGCATGCGCCGCCGGCGAGACCGATTTGCGGGTAGACCGTGATGTCGTGGCAGCTGGTGCCGAGGATGCGCGGGCCGCCGAAGCGCGCGTCAACCATCGCTTGCAGGTGTTGATGCAGCCACGCGCTGTCGGCCGCCGTCGGCGCACCGGTCGCGCCACGCGCTTTGACGGCACTGTCGAGCATCCCACTCAAAAACTGGCCCTCGACGACCATCCCCTGGCCGCCGACATTGACGACGAACCCGCCGTGCGCGCGGGCGTCGGCGACCGCCTGAAGATCGGCCGGCGCTGCGCCATGTGCGGGCACCTGATCGAGGCCCTGGAAAATACGCGGGCTCGAGACGATCGCGGCCTGCTCAGGGTGCGCGAGTGGCACCTTGATCACTTCGATGCGGAACTTGGCGCCGTTCGGATCCTGATCCGGCGTCGCGTTGATGCAGCCCGCGAGCTCGGTCGGGCTCCGCACCGTCGACGAGCCCGAGATATAGATGTAGACGTTGTCCGGATCCTTGGGATCGACCAGCAGTGTGTGCGTGTGCGACCCGCGGCACGTCTGCACGTTCGTAATGATCTTGGGGTGCGTGATGTCGGTGACATCCCAGATCCGAATGCCGCGGATCCGCTCGTGGCTGACCGTGTCTTTGACCCCCTCCGTGCCGCAGTCCAAACGGGCACTCGGCGCCTCGGCCGACTCGAACATCAAGTTCTTGTAGATGGAGACGTCGCTCTGCGAGGCAGGGCAGACGAATGACGTCTTGTACGCCGGGTGCGCCGGATCGGTGATGTCCCAGACGACGAACCCGTAGTAGTTGCCCTGAATGACGGTATTCCCGATGAACGCGAGGTCCGAGTTGGTTTTCCCAACGAATGCCTCAGGCGGCCGTATCGTGGACACCAAGTGCATGTTCCACTCGGCCTGTCCGGCATCCCACAGGCCAGCCTTGAGCCCGACGCGCGGATCCGGCATCGGCTCGCCCGGCGACATGTCCATCGAGGAGGCGGCGGGGGCGACCGAGGTGGTCGAGGAGGTCGGATGTGCGCAGGCGGCCACGGCGACGAGGCCAGCGGCGAGGGAAAGATGCAGTCGAGTCATGCCCACGAGTCTATTGAACAAACACCCGGCGGACCAGTAGTGAGACAAGAGTGGCGAGCATGAGCCACGCGAACCAATCGCCGAAGCGGCGGTACAGCGTGGTGTCCGGGGTGACGGGGAGGTCCGCGATGAGCGTGCTGAAGGGCGCCGCGTCGCTCCGGGCCTCGGCGAGGATGCGGCCGCGGTCGTCGCTCACGGTCAGGTAACCCTGCTTTGCGGCGCGCGCGATCGTGAAACCATCCTCGACGCCGCGCATGACGGCCATATGGCCATGCAGGAATCGGTCGAGGTCGAAGTCCCAGGCGGGCACGAGCAAGACGCCAATGTCCGCCGCGCCGTACTGGCGGGACAGTCTCGTGAAGTCCATGTCCTTGCAGATCGCCACGCCCCACGTGCCTGTCGGCTCGGCCAAGAGCGTGAGGCTCGTGCCGGGCGTGAGCTTGGACTCGTACGGCGGCAGCATGTGCTGCTTGTCATAGGTTCCGACTGCGGTGCCCGGCCTGTATATCCGCGCCTGGTTGTACTTCACGCGCGAGGCGACGCGAATGACGCCGACGACGATCTGGGCCGTGTCCTTGTCGGCCAGCCGCTGAAAGATCGAATCGGTGGATACGGTGTCGGCGTCGACGACGACAGCCAGTTTTTCTGGAAGTACGATGACATGCGCGCCTTGCACCGCTAGGCGTTGCGCGGCGGTCGCGTAATCGTTAAGGAGACGCGTTGTTTGAGCGCCCTCATTCGCCACGTCCCTGTTACCCCGTAGGTCTGACGCGACGAGGCCGACTTTGATTCGCGACCCCGGTGTTGGCGTCGCCAGACGAGCCACACCGAATATCATGGCGAGCGCAATGAGCCCGAGGCCGGTCGCTCCGACGCGAGGGGCTCGGGGCAGGATGACGATTGCCGATGAGAACAACAGCAACAGCGCGCTGATGCCCCACGGTCCGGTGAGTGAGGCGACTTGCAGGATCGGCAGGAAGTCGAGCTGTGAGTACGCGAAGCTGCCCGCGGTCCCGTGCACCGACGTCAGGTTGTTGATGTATTCGACAGATACCCAGGCAGCGGGGAAAGCGATGAGTGCGGACCACCACGCGTGGCGGTTGTACAGCGCGCGGAAGAGCAGGGTCACGAGCGCGAAGCCCAAGGCATTGATCCCCAGGATCAGCACGAAGGCGGCCGCGGGCGTGCCGAGCACGTCGTGGAGATAGTGCCAGATGTTGAAGTACCCGATGAAGATGCCGAGGAAGGCCACGATGGCCGTGGTCTTCCAAGTCGAGCGGGTCGCCACGAGCAGCAACGGGAGCGGCGCGAACCACATGAGCGGCCACCACGGATGGAGTCCGGTGCCGAACCAGATCAGGATCGCCGTGCAGGCGACGGCGAGGGCGTTACGGGCGAAGGCCACGGAGATACCTCCGGAAGGATCGACGATAGAACGCGCGAAACCGCGCGGGGGATGGGCTCAGGCGGCCGCCGAGGTAGAGCATGACGAGGCCGTGGGAGAGGGCACCCATCTCGAAGGTGATCTCCCACGGGTCGTCCGCGCGCAGCTCCCCGCGTTCCATGCCGTCGCGGACGATCTGCTCCAGCAGGTTCGCCGTGGGTGAGTGGCCCTTCTTGAAATCCCGCGGGAATCGGCGGGCGCCCGCACGCCGTTCGAGGAACATGAGCGCGAAGAGTTGCGGGTTCTCGAGCGCGTGATCGAGATAAATCTCCGCCATGCGCACGAGGCGTTCCTCGATAGAGCCCGAGGCGCGGGCTCTCGTGAGGCGCGTCGCCAACTCTCGAAAACCCGCATCGGCCAACTCGTTGAGCAGCGCCGATCGGTCGGCGTAGTGGCGATAGATCGCCATCGGCGTGATCCCGACCGCGCTGGCGACCCGTCGCATCGTCACCGCCTCGGCCCCGTCTTTGTCGAGGAGCCGTCGGGCGGCGGTCGCAATGTGCTGGACCGTGGAGGTCATGTATACAGCGTATACTTCAGGGTGCGAAAGCGCCAGGCCTGGTGCATGTTTGGACTGAGCAGCCGAACGTTAAGCCGCGTGACCAACGCGACGACTACTACCACACGACGGTCGACGATCCAGCGATTCAGAACCTCGAGGTCGCCGCCGCATGGGGAGCCGTCGATCACATCCCGAAGCGCCTCGAGGCGGACTTCGGAGCGGAACCGGGCGAGTGGTACATCGGCGGTCCGATCTGGCGCGAACGGCGATACAGGGCCGAATTGGTGCGACGAGCCCAGGCGCGATCGGCCGGTCTATATATTGACCCATGATTCTCGCCCTGTGTCTGCAGGTGGTCGTGATCGTGCACGCGACGGTCATTGACCCCGGCCCTGGCTCTGTCCTTGCCCATCAAACCGTCGTCATCCGCGACCATCGCATCGCGGAGGTCGGCGATGCCGCGCATGTCGCATTTCCGCCGAACGCCCGGGTGATCGACGCCACTGGCCAGTATCTCATCCCTGGCCTGTGGGACATGCACGTCCACTCGGTGTTCGGCGACTGGTTCCCCGGCGGACGCGATGTCATCCTGCCGCTCTACATCGCGAACGGCGTCACCGGCGTCCGCGATATGGGCGGCGAGCTCACTGTGCTGCAAGGCTGGCGCGACTCCATCAGTGCCGGCACGCTGGTCGGGCCGCGCATGATCATCTCGGGGCCGATGCTCGACGGCTATCTCGCCGATGGGAAAAGCATGCGGTTTCCGAGCTCCATCCCGGTCACGACGCCTGATGACGCGGTTCGCGCCGTGCGCTTGCTCGCATCACAGCACGCCGATTTCATCAAGGTGCAGTCCGAGGTCCCGCGCGACGCGTACTTCGCCGCCGCCGCGGAGGCCCATCGACTCGGCCTTCCCATCGTCGGCCACGTGCCGTGGCGAGTACGCCTCGATGAGACGATCACGGCCGGGCAAGCGAGCATCGAGCATCTCATGGGGTTGTTCGAGGCCTGCGGCACGCACGAGGACCAGTTCGTGGCGGGCAAAGGCACCATGCAACTCTTGCTCGACACCGACCAGGCGCGGTGCTATGCGGTCATCAGGCGCGTCGCCCGGGCGCACATCGCCCAGTGCCCGACGCTCTACTGGCAAAAGGGTGAGACGCTGCTCGATCTCATCGATCAGGAGCATCAGCCGCTTGCCCGCTACGTCCCGATGAGTTGGCGTACGGGCGCGTGGAAGCAGTTCAGCAATGCGATTATGAGCGATATCGCCAAGGATCCGTTGGAGCGGCGACAAGAGTATTGGCGTCGCCAACTGGTCATGACTGGTGCGCTCTATCACGCCGGCGTGTTGTTGCTCGCCGGCACCGATGCCGCGCCGGGTGTGTTTGTCGTGCCGGGCTTCAGTCTGCACCAGGAGCTGGCGGAATTTGTCGAGGCCGGCCTGACTCCTATGGATGCATTGCGGACGGCGACGAGCAACGCCGCGCAGTTTCTGAAACTCAACGACATCGGCCGCGTCTCATCGGGCGCCCGCGCCGATCTTGTTCTGCTGTCAGCCAACCCGCTCGACGATATTCACAACACCGCTGCGATTGTCACCGTTGTCGCCAACGGCCGTGTGTTCGACCACACGGGGTTGTCAGATCTGCTCAGCGGTGTGGAGCGAGCCGCGCACGGCAAATGACTGTTTGTTGACAGCGTTGCCATTTGGTCGTACTCATGGCCCCGTGACGGCTTCGCTGCAAGAACAACACGTCGACGCGGGTGATGAGGCGCTACTGGAGCAGATCCGCGCCAGCGACGTTGGAGCGTTCGAGCAACTGTTTCGCCGTTACGCCGAGCCGCTCTATGACTGTGCGTACGGGTATGTCGGCTCGCGCGACGTCGCACAGGAGGTCGTGCAGCAACTGTTCGTCACGCTGTGGGAGCGACGGCGCGTGTGGCAGGTGTCCGGCACGGTCGTCACATATCTCTATCGCGCCGTTCGGAACGGATCATTGAACGTGCTGCGTGAAGGTCGGCGACGCGTGCCGCTGGTGGAGCGAGTGCACGACGTGCCGGGGATCGAGCAGGAAGTCGAGGCCGCCGATTTGGCGCGGGCCGTTGCGCGCATCGTGGCGCGACTGCCGGAACGGTGCCGAGAGGTGTTTCGGCTCAACCGATACCACCATCTCACGTACGCCGAAGTGGCGCAGGTGCTGAATCTCTCGGTGAAGACCGTTGAGCTTCATATGGCGCGCGCCCTCCGCGAGCTGCGCTCGAGGTTAAAAGCCGACTAGGGGTAACCAGCCTCGTCGCGTGTTAAGGGTCGATGACACCCGACGACGCGCTGCTCGCGCGATATCTCGCGCACGAGTGTACGCCGGCCGAGGCGGCCGCCGTGCGCCAGTGGATCGCCGCTGACCCGGACCGCGTCCGCGCGGTCGAACGACTGCGGGCCACATTCGATGCCGCCGCCCCGCCGCACGAGCGGCCGGACGTCGACGCGATGTGGGCCCAGGTTCGTGCTCACCACCCAGCGTCGTTGCCGCCCGCACGGCGGCGACCCTTTCCGGTGAGTATCCTCGTCGCGGCAGCCGTCCTGATCGTCGCCGTGCTCGTCGATCGCGCCGTCACGCGCCGCACGCCTACACACGGCGCGGTCCGCGAGATCGCCACGTCGACCGGCCAGCGTGCGACGATCGATCTGGCCGACGGAAGCCGCGTCATTCTCGGACCGCGGAGCCGCATCAGCACACCCGAGCATTTCGGCGAGGGTCCGCGCGACGTGACCCTCGACGGCGAGGCGTACTTCGAGGTCCGTCACGATTCCACCCATCCATTTCGCGTACACGCCGCCGGTGGTGTCGCCGAGGATATCGGCACCCGGTTCGTGGTCCGCGCGTATGCCGGCGAGCCGGCGCTTCGCGTCGTCGTCGCCGAAGGGCGCGTGTCGGTCACGCGCTCAGGCGGCGCGCCAGTCGCACTCGGCGCCGGGCAGCTCGCGAGCTTCGACGACGCCGGCACCGCATCCGTGCGCCCGGTCGATACCGCCGCCTATGTCGCGTTCAGCGATGGGCGGCTCGTGTTCGACGGCACGCCGCTCGCCGAGGTCGTCTCCGAGTTGGGTCGCTGGTACGATCTCGACGTCCGTCTCGCCGCTCCGGAGTTCGCCGGCCGCCACATCTCCGCGTCATTCACCGCACTCGCCGAGGATGACGTCCTCGGTGCCGTCGCTGCCGCTGCCGGACTGCGGTACACGCGTCAGGGTCGCACGGTCACGTTCTCTCGCGCCAGAGGTATTCCGTGATGCTGCTCATTCCACTGTTGCTTGCCTTCCAGCAACCTGTGCCGATCGTCCTGGCCCAGGCCGCGCCGGTGAGCGATCATGCGAGCGATCGAGGGCCCGCGTTCTATATGGTCCGCAAGCCCGGCGGCAAGCGTGAGGACGCGTACGGCGCGGTCGCGCTGCGACGGCGGCTGTCGCTCAACCTCCAGGACGTGCCGATCGCCGACGCCCTCGCGGCAATTACGGCGCAAACTGGTATACGGTTTGTGTACATGCGGGAAGAAGTACCCGTCGACCGTCGGGTATCCCTCGCGGCCCAAGACATCGCGCTGGCCGCGGCGCTCACCGAGGTGTTGTTCGACGCCGGCGTCGACGTCGAGCTCCTGTCCGGCAACCAGGTCGCCCTCGTCAAACGGCGGCCTCCCACGTCCGACGCGCGCCAGCGACGCCGCATCACGGGCCATGTGCTCGACGCCGAGACCAAATCGCCGTTGCCGGGAGCCGTGGTGACAGTGACCGGGACCGCGATTGGGGCGATCACCTCGGATAGCGGCACGTTCGCCATCGTCGTGCCGGACAATGCGACGAGCCTGTCGGTGCGCCGCATCGGGTATCGGCAAAACTCGGTGGCGCTCACCGCCGACCAGGCCGATGTGACCGTCGAGCTCTCGAAAGACCCGCTCAAGCTCGAGACCCAGGTCGTAACGGGTGTCGCGACGACGATCTCCTCGCGCAATGCCGCGAACGCTGTCGCCGTCGTGAGCTCCGATCAGATCAACGAGGTGCCGGCGCCGACCCTGGAGAACGCGCTGCAATCGAAGATCCCAGGCGCGATCATCGAGCAGAACAACGGCGGCGCGCCTGGTGGCGGCCTCCAGATCCAAATTCGCGGCATCACCTCGATCGAGGCCGACGCCTCGCCGCTCTACGTCGTCGACGGCGTGATCGTGAACAACGAGACGACCAACAACGGCGCCAACGCGATCAGCCAAGCGAGCCTCGGCTCGCCTGGGGTCCAGAACACCCAGCAATTCGAGCAGGACAATAGCCCGAACCGCCTCGCCGACATCAATCCGAACGACATCGAGTCGATCGAGGTGCTCAAAGGCTCGTCCGCCTCGGCCATCTACGGCGCGAAGGCCGCGTCCGGCGTGGTGATCATCACGACGAAGAAGGGCACGCCGGGCAAGACGGCGTGGAACGTGACGCAGCGGTTCGGCACCTTCGAGCTCGCCAATCACCTGCCATTGCGAACGTTCCCGACGCTCGGCAGCGCGCAGTTGTGGTACCTGAACGATGAGCACAGTGGCGACGCCGGAACGCCGGCCGCATCGGCGGACAGTGCGTTCATCAAGTCGGTCTACGGCGGGCCGCAGGATTATCAGAACCAGCTCTTCGGTGGTGGCGAGCTGTCCTATGAGACCGACCTCAGCGTGCGCGGCGCGAGTGAGAGTGGCAAGACGACCTATTTCATGTCCGCGCTCACGAAATATGACAACGGCATCCTGCTCAACACGGGCTACAACAAGCAGTCGGTCCGGACCAACATCTCGCAGACCCTGTTGCCGAACCTGACGGTCTCCGGCAGCCTGTTCTACGCGAACTCGCTCACCCGCCGCGGCGTCAGCGGCAACGACAACGTCGGCATCTCGCCGTACGATGTGCTGTCGTACACGCCGCAGTTCATTAATCTGAACAACCGCAGCGCGACCGGCGCCTGGGCACGAAACGTGTTCGGTCCCGCGAACCCGTTCGCCGACGCCGAGGAAATCCAAACACCGGAGAACGTGCACCGGTTTATCGGCGGGGGGACGCTCTCCTGGACCATGTTCCATACGGCGGCCCAGAGTCTCCAGGCGTCGGTGATCGGCGGCGCCGACTACTCGGATGAGCGGGCGCAGCTCTACGCGCCGCCGGACCTGCAACAAGAGCAAAACCTGCCGAGCGGACTGCCTGGTGTCGCCACGTCGCTCGAGGCGAACACGGAGTACTTGAATTACTCCGTGAACTTGATCCACCACTACGTCGGCTCGTCACTCATCGACGCCACCACCTCGATCGGCCTCGCCGACGAGCGCCGGAATTTCTACAATCCGAACGCCGTCGGCCAGAACCTCGTGCCGGGCCAGAACAGCTTCACGGCCGGCTCGGTGCAGAGCGGATATTACGTTCAAACCGCGCTGCGCGACTTCTCGTTCTACGGCCAGGAGCAGTTGCTGCTCTTGAACCAGCGCCTGGCGCTCACCGGCGGATTGACCGCCGAGCGGAGCTCGAACAACGGCGACGACCAGAAGTACTACTCTTACCCGAAGGTGTCGGCGTCCTATCGCATCCCGCACCTGTTCAGTTTCCTGGACGAGGTCAAGGCGCGCGTTGCCTACGGACAATCAGGAACCGAGCCGACCTATGGCGTGAAGTACTCTGGCCTCGTGCAAAACGTCCTCGGCGCGACCAGCGGCACCTATACCCCGGCCGCGTACGGCGACCCGAACGTCCAGCCGGAGACGAACACCGAGATCGAAGGCGGCATCGACGCGACGATGTTCGGGTCTCGCGCGCAGATCTCGGCCACGGTCTACCAGAAGCGCATCTCGAACGTGCTGCTGCAGGAGGCCGTGAATCCGTCGTTCGGCACCTCCACGCAATGGCTGAATGGCGGTCAGTTCACGAATCGAGGCCTCGAGCTCTCGCTCGCGGCGACGCCCATCGAAATGCGTAATGGGTTTACCTGGATCTCGACGACGACCTTCTACCGGAACTACAGCGTCGTCGACAACCTGGCCATCGCGGCGTTCGACCTGCCGGAGAGCGGCGGGGGACCGTTCGGCATATTCCTCATCCAACCGGGTCGCTCGGTGTCGGAGGTCGTGAGCACCAATCCCGCGGATGTCAACAAGGCGGGCGTGCCGGTCCAGATCGGCGACGCACAGCCGGCGTTCCAGATGGGATTCATGAACGATTTCTCGTTCGCGAGCTTCCATCTGCACAGCGTGCTCGATTGGAAGAAGGGGAGCACTGCGGACAATGCCAACAACCTGTACTTCGACAACTCGCTGTTCTTGCTCGACTCGGCCGCATCGGCGAAGCGGCTCATCGAGCGCGCCAATGGCGGCTCGCCGTACGTGGAGGACGCAGGCTACGTCAAGCTGCGCGAGATCACCCTCTCGTATGATCTCCCGAGTGGGATCATCCACAACGTGACGCGTGGGTATCTGGCGAGCGCCAAGCTGTCCCTCTCTGGGCGCAATCTGTGGGCGAGCTTCAAGTACACCGGGCCGGATCCGGAGGTGAGCGGCGACGGCAACGTCAACATCACCCGCGGCAACGACGTCACGCAGTATCCGCCGGCTCGCAGCTACTTCGTCTCACTCGATCTGGGGTTTTGATTATGCGCCGTCTAGCGATAATCGGCATCGTGATCGCGATCGGGTGCGACACGCCGACCGTCCCGAACTACGCATCGCCGAACCCGGACGTCACGACTCGCGCGGGACTGCAGACGCTCGTCACCGGTCTCTTCGGCGGCACGCGGGGTGACCTCGTCTGGATCATCACCGAGATGTCATCGTTCGCGCGCGATGCGGGCAACTTCACCAACACCGATCCGCGTTTCATCACGGAGTTCCTGGGCGATGGCACGCCGATCAACAACTCCGACTTCGGGGTCTTTGGCTGGAACAATCAGTTTCAGATGGTGCGCACAGCCGACAGCATCCTCACGGCCTTGCCGGGCGTCCACTCACCCACCGCCTACTCGACCGGCGAGCGGGCGCAGATCACTGGTGTCGTCCAGACCATCAAGGCGCTCGACTACATGTACCTGGCCGAGCAGCGTGACACGTCGGGCGTGCCGATCGGCGGCGACAAGCTGAACGACCTTGGGAGCCCGGCGCCGATCCTGTGCAACAAAGATGTCTGGAAGGCGATCGTCGCGATCCTCGACTCGGGGAACGCTGCCCTCAACGTCGATCCCTCCGATCCGCTGGCGATCAGTCTCCCGAGTGGCTTCGGATCGGTCTCGGCCACAGCAGGATCGTTCTCCGCCTTCAATCGGGCGCTGGCTGGAAAGGCCAACCTGGAGCTGGCCTACGCGATCGCGCGGTCGAACGCGGCGACCGCGCCGGATTCAAACTCCGCCGGCATGCCGGACAACGCGGCGCTCCTGCGCGCTGACAGCGCGATCGCGGCATCTGCGCTGTATCAGCCCACTCAGCTCGCGCCACCGGCGTCCGGTCCCTTCACGGATCCGGTCGCGGTATATCATTCGTTCAGCGCCACGCCTGGTGATCTCGTCAATCCGGTCAACGGGGAGATCGGTACGCTGCGTATGCTGAATGAGTTCGTCGCGAGCGTCGATACGGCGAACGATCTACGATGGAAGGCCAAGTTTGCCCTCAACCCCGACTCGTCGCAGCAGCACGCGTACTCTAGCGTGTCGGCGCACTTTATCGTCACGTTCTACCCGGTGGTCGGGAGCCCGATACCGATCGTGCGCAATGAGGAGCTCGTGCTGATCCGTGCGCAGATCCGGCTCGGGCTCGGCGATCTATCCGGTGCGTGGACGCTCATTAACGACGTTCGCACGCACGTTGGCGGATTGCCGGCCGAGGCGGTGTCGGCGGACTATGCGACGACGCGTGATGCGCTCATGCGCGAGCAGCGCATCTCGACCGTGCTCGAATCGGGCGGCGATCGCGCGATCGCGATTCGCATGTACGGGCTCGCGGCGGTCGTCGATAAGACGTGGGGCGCCAGCGATACGCACGCGACGCTGATGCCGGTGCCCAATACCGAGTTCGCCAATCGATCATCTTCTGCACTGTCCTGCCCATGAAACGTCTGGCACTCTTGCTCGTTCTCGCCGGCTGCTCATCTCAGCAGCCGGCGTGGCACGATCCGTCGCCACACCAGCAGGGATTCGTCACCGTGCCCGGTGGCGTACGCCTCGAGGTGCTCGATTGGGGCGGCAGCGGCCCGCCGTTAGTCTTTCTCGCCGGACTCGAAAACACCGCGCATGTGTTCGATGACTTCGCGCCGAAGTTCACGAAAGATTTTCACGTGTACGGCATCACGCGCCGAGGCTGGGGAGCGTCGAGTCGCCCGCCGGGTGGTCAAAACTTGTACACCATTCCGGTGTTGGTGGAAGACGTGCGTGCGGTCCTCGATACCTTGCGCCTGACCAAGGTCGATCTCGTGGGTCACTCGATCGCCGGCCAAGAGCTCTCCTGGCTCGCGGCCAACTATCCGGATCGCGTGGACCGCCTCGTGTACCTCGACGCAGGCTTCGACTACCACACGCATCCCGTACCGGGTCCACTTCCGGAGCAGCCGCCACCGACCGCGGCCGAGTCGGCCTCGGCGGCCGCCGGGCTGGCGTATTTCCGGCGGATGAACGATGCGCAGTTGCCCGAGGGCGACTTTCGCGCGACGGAAAGCCTGACTGTCGCCGGCCGCGATCTCGGCCCCAAGACGTCGGGCAAGATTTCCGCGGAGGTGTACAACTCGGCCACGAGTCTCGAGCCGCCGCTCGATCGCGTGCGCGGACCGGTACTGGCGGTCTACGATCGGCCGACGTCAATCGCCGAGTTCATCCCGTGGCTCACGGCGGGTGACACGGCAGCGACGCGTATAGAAAGATTGGCGAACGATTGGCGTGCGGCGCAGGAAACCGAATTCCATGCGCGCGTGCCGCAAGCGGTCATTGCCGGCGCCACTGGTGCATCCCACTACGTCTTCGTGGGCGCTCCAGACTCGGTCTATCGCGCGATGCGAACGTTCCTGAAATGAAGCGGCGTGTGCGGCACGAGATTCGAGAGGAGCCATGACGCGCCGCCCGTGAGTCCCGCGAACTCCGCGAACTGCCCGTTGCCCTTGAAGGAGCCAAAGAGTTGGCTCACGCCGACGGCGCTCGCGGCGCTGAACAAGTTCGGGCGCCGCCCGAATCCGCTCACCATCGTCGAGAGAAAAAGCATCCGGCTCGCCTCCTGAGCCCTTTGCGCGCGATCGGCCGCAGCCATCTGCATGCTCGCGCCGATTTTGCTCGCGCTATCGACCGACCGGGCGAACAGCTCGAACCGACTCGCCGCGGGCGCGGGCATTTGCTGCGCCGCGAGGATCGGCGCGGTGAGTAACAAGAGTATGAGGGCGCGCATCGTGTTCTATATTATGCACTGGTCACTGCGCGAGGCAATCGCAGCGTAAATCGCGATCCGGCGCCGAGCACGCTTTCGACGGTCAGGTCGCCATGCATGGCGCGTGAAAGCTCGCGGCTGATCGAGAGTCCCAGCCCGATGCCTTCCTGGGTACGGGCCCGGCGCTGATCGACCTGCACGAAAGGATCAAAGATCGCGTCGAGCTTCTCCGCCGGGACGCCTCGTCCCGTGTCGGCTACCGAAATGAGGGCGTCGTTGCCCCTTGCCGCGCAGGACAGGACGACCGATCCACCCGGTGGCGTGAACTTGAACGCGTTGGACAGGAGGTTGAGCAGGACCTGCTGCACCTTATCCGCATCGGCGAGCACCGTCAGGTCCGCGCCGCACGCCTCGACGCTGAACTCGATGTGCCGTTCGCGGGCGAGCGTCTCCACCAATTCGGCGCATCGCGTCACGGTCTCGTTGACGGGGAGCGACTCGATATCGTACGTGACCGCGCCTCGCTCCAACCGGGCGAAGCTCAGCAGGTCATTGATGAGGCCGGCGAGCGTGACTTGGCTGCGGCGGATCTTGTCCAGATCGGCCAACTGCGCCTCGTTCACCGGCCCGCGAATGCCGAGCGCCAGCAACTGAACGAACCCGGCGATCGCGTTGAGCGGTGTCCGCAACTCATGGCTCGCGACGGCCAGAAAGTCGCTCTTCGACTGGTTGGCATCCTCGGCGGAGCGTCGTGCCTCGTCGGCACGCTCCAGGAGGCTCTCGCGCTCCCGTTCGCTCAGCTTGCGCGAGGTAATATCGGCCAGCACGCAGACGACCGGTGCCGACTGATCGTCGGTGATGGACTCGAGGCGGTTCGCCGTGATCGCGAACCACCGGTCCCCGATCGGGAGCTCGACGCCGCTGGCGGGCGCCGACGCGACGACCTCCAGTAACACGGCGCCCGCCGGGCCGAGCGTGGCGAGCAACGACTGGCCGATCGCTTCGCGTGGCTCGCGGTGCACGAGCTGCGCCGCCGCCCGATTGCAGCGACGGATCGTGCCGTCGTCATCGATGATGAGGATCGCATCGCCGATCGTGTCGAACGTCGACACCCACTCCCGCGCGGCGCGGCGCGTTTTCGCTTCGGCTTCTCCGGTACGCAACAATGCGCGCACGGTCGCCAGAAAGACGATCGGCTCGACCGGGTGCGTGATATACGCATCGGCGCCGCCTTCGAGACCCTTGGCCTGATCGGTCGTGGTGACGAGCGATGCCGACACGTGCATCACCGGCAGTGATGCGGTCGCTGCATCCTGACGCAGGGCACGCACGACGTCGAATCCCGACATATCCGGTAAGTTGACGTCGACCAGAACGAGATCCGGCAGGTGCGCCGCCGCCATCCGCAATGCTTGGTTTCCGGTCTCGGCCTCGTCCACCTGCATGCCCGCTGCGCGGAGCAAGCGAGCGACCGAATACCGGTTGCCCTCGGTATCATCAACCACGAGCACACGCGTGGGGCGACGACTGTTCGGCGCCAAGGCTGTCGGCATGCGGGTCGACGCCGTCATGACGTGGCCCCGTGCGCGCGAGGCAGCACGACGCTGAACGTCGATCCCTTGCCGAGTGCGCTCCGCACTTCGACGCGGCCGCCGAGGAGCTGGGCGAGCTTCCGCGTGAGCGGGAGTCCGAGGCCCGTTCCCGCGACACGGCGCTGGACCGGGCCATCGACCTGCGTGTACTCGTCGAAGATGCGCGCCTGATCCGCCTCGGCGATCCCGATGCCCGTGTCGATGACGTCGAACTGGATCAGGGTCTCGCTGGTAGCCGAGGCCCGCACGCGAATCTCGCCGGTCTCCGTGAACTTGATGGCGTTCGAGAGCAAGTTCCGGAGAATCTGGGCGAGCCGCGTCTCGTCGGTGGTCATCTCGCCCTGCGTTTCGGGCTCCTCGAAGATGAGCGCGACCGCCTCGCTCGTGAGGAGCGGGCGGCACATGCCGCGCAGTGCAGCGAACAACTCCGGGATCGTGAAGGGCGCGATCCGGAGATCGATCCGTCCAGCTTCGATCTTCGCCAGGTCGAGGAGGTCGTTCACCAGCTCGATCAGCGCGGTGACCGATCGCCGGATCATGATAATCTGGTGCTCTTGCTCCGACGACAGCTCACCATCGGTGCGATCGAGCAGGATCCGCGTCAAGTTCATGACCGATGTGAGCGGCGTCCGGAGCTCATGGCTCATATCGGACAAGAACCGCGATTTTGCCTCTGAGGCCCGCTTGAGGTCGCGCGCCTGGTCGTCGAGCTCCGCGTAGAGGGCGAGCACGCCCCGATTCGTCTCCGCGAGCTCGGCGTTGAGGCGCTCGACTTCGGCATTGCGGGCGCGGACTTCGTCGAGCGCCCGCACCAGCTCTTGATTCTGCTGCTGGATTTCCTCGAACGGTCCGGCGGCGATTGCCCGCGCCAGCGCATCCGCGATGCGGGCGGCATCCTTGGATGTGAACGCGCCACCGCCGCGCACGAGGCGTCCGATCTCGACCGTCGTTCCCTGTCCCGGCGCGGAGTCGATCCGAAACCGGTCGCTCAATCGGCGGGCGCCGAGCAAGCCGAGCCCCATGCCGGTGCGCGACTCGTACCGGCCATCGAAGATGGCCTGGAGATCGCGGATGCCCGGCCCGTCATCGGCGATGCGGGCCGTGATCGTGGGCGACGGACCCTCGGTGTCTTCGACGGCGAACGTCACGCGACCGCCGCCGGCGTAGCGGAATGCGTTGCGCGCGAGCTCCGACACGGCGGTCGCGAACCGCGTCTGATCTTGCAGCTCGCAGCCCAGGAGCTCGGCGATCTGCCGGGCGCGCTGCCGGGCGAGCACGACATCGTGCTCGTGCGTGAGCTCGAGCGTGAGGAGTGACGCCCG
>Ga0210387_10001484_pt1 | contig 17750 bp, 1 predicted proteins | sample IncBWC7OmetaG_FD_160108 | JGI IMG/M metagenome (GOLD analysis project Ga0210387, IMG submission 160108) | Forest soil microbial communities from Barre Woods Harvard Forest LTER site, Petersham, Massachusetts, United States - Inc-BW-C-7-O ...
CGCCGCCTCCGAGAAGGGACGCTGGTTTGTCGATCTCTGCGATCGCCTCGGTCTGCCGATAGTGACCTTGGTGGATACGCCGGGGTTTCTTCCCGGCGCCAAGCAGGAGCAGCACGGTGTCATCCGGCACGGCGCCGCCTTGCTGCGCGCCTTCGCGCGCGCCACCACACCCAAGGTGACGGTCACTCTGCGACAGGCCTACGGAGGAGCTCACATCGTCATGAACTCACGTGACATGGGAGCCGACCTGACACTCGCCTGGCCGCACGCGCGCATCGGGGTCATGGGCGCTCAACAGGCCGTCGCCATCACCGAGCGCCGTGCGATCACCGAGGGAGCCGACGCCGAGGAGCTTGCCGAGGTATACGCGCTGGAACGTTTGCGGGTCGACTTCGCCGCCGCGAACGGGTTCGTGGACGAGATCGTGGCTCCCGACCAGACACGCGATCGCCTGGTCCGGGCTTTGGAGTTGCACGCGTGAAGGGCGCGGGCACATCCTGGCACGGCGACGAGCGCAGACGCGCGGTGAGCGCTCGCGGTGAGCAAAAGCGGCGTACGCCGGCGTCGGCGGAGAGCGAGCCGATTGCGGTCGTAGGCATAGCCTGCCGAGTACCCGGCGCGGCCAACCCCGACGCCTTCTGGCGTCTGATGTGCGACGGAGCCGACTCGATCGCCGATATCTCAGTGCGCCGGCAGGAGTTGAGCGGGGAGACGTCCTCCGCTTCGAGTTTTCAGCAAGAGGCGAACGCGAGACGGGAGGGCTTTCTCGAGGACATCGACCTGTTCGACGCTGCGTTCTTCGGCGTCTCTCCGCGCGAGGCGGTCACGATGGACCCTCAGCAGAGGCTGATGCTGGAACTCGGCTGGGAGGCGATCGAAGACGCCGGCACGCTTCCCGCTCGACTCGATGGCAGCCGCGCGGGGGTGTTCGTCGGCGCGATCGCCGAGGACTACGGCGACCTGTTGCAGTTCCACGGTCCCGAGGTCATCTCCCGCTACGCCCTCACCGGTTTGCACAAAGGCGTGATCGCCAACCGGCTCTCCTACACCCTCGGGTTGCGGGGCCCCAGCCTGACTGTCGACACCGGTCAGTCCTCTTCGCTGGTTGCGGTTCACCTCGCCTGCGAGAGCCTGCACAGAGGCGAGTCCGAGATCGCCCTCGTCGGTGGCGTGCACCTCAACATCTCTTCACGCAGCGCGATGGTCGCTTCGAGGTTTGAAGGCCTCTCGCCGGACGGACGCTGCTTCACCTTCGATGCTCGCGCCAACGGTTACGTTCGGGGCGAGGGGGGCGCGGTGATCGTGCTCAGGCCGCTGTCCGAGGCGATCGCCGCAGGGGACCATGTGTACTGCGTAATTCGCGGGAGCGCGGTCAACAACGACGGTGGTGGCCAGGGCCTGACGGCGCCGAGTGGGCTTGCGCAAGAGGAGGTCCTGCGACTGGCCTATCGCAGGGCCGGCGTCGACTACCGCGATGTCCAGTACGTGGAGCTGCACGGCACCGGCACCAAGCTGGGAGACCGCACCGAGGCCGCCGCGCTCGGCGCCGCACTCGGGGCGGGACGTCCTGCGTTCCGGCCTCTGCCGGTCGGCTCGGTCAAGACCAACATCGGGCATTTGGAGGGCGCCGCGGGAATCGTCGGGCTGATCAAGACGGCCCTGGCGATCGAGTACCGCGAGCTCCCGGCGAGCCTCAACTTCCAGACTCCCAGTCCGGACATCCCGCTGGACTCGCTGCGGCTGAGCGTGCAGGCGAGCCGCGAGGCGTGGCCGAACATGGACAGGCCGCTGCTGGCAGGGGTGAGCTCGTTCGGAGTCGGCGGAACCAACTGCCATGTGGTGTTGAGCGAGCCCCCCGCGCAACCGCCGAGCGCGCAGGAGCTGTGGCCATCCTCGGCGATGCAACAGGACGGTGAGGCGCCGCTGGGCGAAGGCGTGCTCCCGTGGGTGCTCTCGGGTCGCGACGAGTCGGCCCTGCTCGCGCAAGCGCAGCGCTTGCGCGAGCATCTGAGTCTCGACGGCGAGCTCGACCCCGTCGCCGTGGGGTACTCGTTGGCGGTCGGCCGCACGGCGTTCGACCGCAGGGCGGTAATCGTCGGAGGGGATCGCGAGGAGCTGCTCGCCGGAGTCGGCAAGCTGGCACAGCAGGAGCCGGCCGGCAACGTGTTCGAGGGCATGATGTCCGGCGACGGGGAGGGGGTCGCGTTCGTCTTCCCGGGACAGGGCTCGCAATGGGAGGGGATGGCGCTCGGGCTGCTCGATCGATCTCAGGTGTTCGCGGAGCGGATCGGAGCGTGTGCCGAGGTGCTGGCCGAGCATGTGGACTGGTCGCTGGAAGATGTGCTGCGCGGCGCGGACGGCGCTCCCGGTCTCGATCGCATCGACGTCGTCCAGCCCGTTCTGTTTGCGGTCATGGTGTCCTTGGCCGAGCTGTGGCGGTCCTGTGGCGTGCGACCCGTCGCGGTGCTGGGTCATTCCCAGGGAGAGATCGCCGCAGCCTACGTGGCGGGCGGACTGTCACTGGAGGACGCAGTGCGAGTCGTTGCACTGCGAAGCCGCGTGCTGTGCGCGCTCGTGGGTAAGGGTGGCGTCGTGTCGATCGCGGCGCCCGCCGACTCGGTACAGCGGCGTCTTCAGCGATGGGGGACGAGGCTCTCGATAGGAGGGATCAACGGCCCCGGCTCGGTGGGTGTTGTGGGCGATGTCGAGGCGCTCTCGGAGCTCCTGCAGGAGTGTCAGCGCGAGGGCATCCGAGCACGCGAAGTGCCTGCCACGGTCGCCTCCCATTCACCTCAGGTGGAGCCATTGCGCAAGGAGCTGCTGGAGGTGTTGGACGGTCTGATCCCTCGTTCGGGCGAGGTGCCCTTCTACTCGACCGTCACCGGGGGCCTGCTCGACACGGCCGAATTGGGCAGCGAGTACTGGTATCGCAACACTCGCGAACCGGTGCAGTTCGAACGTGCCGTCCGCTGCGTGCTCGAGCGCGCGCCGCAAGCGTTCGTTGAGGTCAGCCCGCATCCGGTTCTGACAGCCGGCGTAGGAGAAACGATCGAAGAGAGCCTTGGGCAGGCGAACCACGGCGAGCCGGCGGAGGCAGCGGTGCTGGGTACGCTCAGTCGCGACCAAGGCAACGCGCGACGCTTTCTGCAGGCGCTCGCCGAGGCGTGGGTGGCCGGCGTGTCGGTCGATTGGCAGGCGATCACGCAGCAGGCAGGAGCCCGGCGCGTGCATCTGCCGACGTACCCCTTCCAACGCCGGCGCCACTGGCTGCAGGCGTCCGAGCAAGAGGCGGGCCTGCGTGCGGTTGGGATCGAGGCGGCGCAGGCGCAACCCTCGAACGAGGCTAGCGCCCCCCAGGCCGAGCTTCGCGACTCCCCGGAGATCGCGCAGCCGATGGCAGGGCGCGAGCGCGATCACGGATCGCTAGCCGGCGGCTCGGACCGCTCGCCGCTCGGACGGCGCCTGGCGGAGGTTCCAGAGGTCGAGCGAGAGGCGATCGTGCTCGAGGCCGTGCGGGCGCAGGTTGCGATCGTCCTCGGTCAGGACTCCCCCGAGGCCGTGGAGGGTAGGCGGGCGTTCAAAGAGCTGGGCGTGGACTCGCGGGCCGCGATGGAGATTCGCAATCGGCTTCGCGTACTCACATGGCTGCGCCTGTCGCCGACGCTGCTATTCGACTACCCCACGCCCGCGTCGCTTGCCCTGCACCTGCTGAGAGAGCTCTCGGGCCAACGGGCGCAGGCCCTCACGGCCTCGACTCCGGTCGCACAGGCCGATGAGCCGATCGCGATCGTGGGGATGGGCTGCCGTTATCCGGGAGGAGTCGCCTCGCCGGAGGATCTATGGGAGTTGGTTCTCGCCGGCGCCGACGCGATCGGCGAGTTCCCCGAGGATCGCGGCTGGGACGTCGAGCGCCTCTACGACCCCGACCCGGACCGAGGCGGCACGAGCTACAGCCGTCACGGTGGCTTCCTGTATGACGCCGGCGAGTTTGACGCCGACTTCTTCGGCATCAGCCCTCGGGAGTCGCTCACGATGGACCCGCAGCAGCGCGTGCTGCTCGAAGTCGCCTGGGAGGCATGCGAAGACGCCGGGATCGACCCCGCCGCATTGCGCGGCAGCACGACGGGGGTATTCGCCGGCTCGATGCACAGTGACTACGGAGCAGGCCTGACCGGTAGCTCCAGCGGACTCGAGGGCTATGGGTTGACGGGCGCAGCAGGCAGTGTCGTCTCCGGTCGCGTGGCCTACGCCTTCGGACTGGAGGGCCCCGCAGTGACGGTCGACACAGCGTGCTCGTCCTCGCTGGTCGCGTTGCATCTCGCCTGCCAGTCGTTGCGCGCCGGCGAGTGCTCGCTCGCACTCGCCGGCGGCGTGACCGTGATGTCCTCGCCGGAGGTGTTCGTGAGCTTCAGCGCTCAGCGTGGTCTCTCGCCCGACGGACGCTGCAAGTCTTTTGCCGCGGCCGCCGACGGGACCGGCTGGTCCGAGGGTGCCGGCGTGATGCTGGTCGAGCGCCTCTCAGACGCCCGCCGGCTCGGACATCCGGTGCTCGGGTTGGTGCGAGGCAGCGCCGTAAACCAGGACGGCGCCAGCAACGGGCTGACGGCGCCCAGCGGGCCTTCCCAGCAGCGTGTGATCGCGCAGGCGCTGGCGAACGCAAAACTCGCACCGGCACAGATCGACGCGGTGGAGGCGCATGGCACCGGCACCACGCTCGGCGATCCGATCGAGGCGCAGGCCCTGCTGGCGACCTACGGGCAAGAGCGCGAGCGGGAGCTGTGGCTGGGCTCGATCAAGTCGAACATCGGCCACACCCAGGCAGCTGCCGGCGTGGCCGGCGTGATCAAGATGGTGATGGGGATGCGCCACGGACTGCTCCCGCGGACGCTGCACGTGGACGAGCCATCGAGAAACGTCGACTGGAACGGCGGCGCCGTCTCGCTCCTGCTCGAGCAGACTCCCTGGGAGAGTCACGGAGAGGCCCGGCGCGCGGGGGTGTCCTCGTTCGGGATCAGCGGCACCAACGCACATGTGATCCTCGAAGAGGCTCCGATCGCCGGGCGTGTCGAGCCTGCCGCAGAAGCCGTCGATAGCGCCGGGGCGATCGCCCCCCAGACGATGCTCGCCGCCGAGGTTGATCGTGGCGCGAACGACAATCCCGTCGCCGATCCCGCCACGGACGGAGCAGGCGCTCACCAACACCCTCCGTCGCCGTGGTTGCTCTCCGCCAAGAGCGCGGCGGCGCTTCGTGCGCAGGCTCGAAAGCTGGCCGAGGCTCTGCAGGGCGTCCCAGAGATGAGCGTCGAGGACATCGGCCTTTCGCTTGTCACACGTCCTCTTTTGGATCACCGCGCCGTCGTGCTGGGCAGCGGGCGTGGGGCGTTGCTCGACTCTCTGGCGGCGCTCGCCCGCGGTGAGTCCGCGCCCGCGATCGTGCGGGGCGTGGCCCGTGAGCCCGTCGCCGCCGGCGGGCTCGCGTTTCTGTTCACCGGTCAGGGCGCACAGCGGGTGGGCATGGGCAAAGAGCTGTATGAGTCCTTCCCCGTCTTCAGGCAGGCCTTGGATCGGGTCAGTGCGGAGTTGGACGCTCATCTGCCGAACCCACTGCTCGATGTGATCTTCGCTCCCGGGGAGCTTCCTCGCGACCACCCGTCGGGAGCTCCGGGCGACCCAGGGCTTCTCGATCGCACGCTCTATACCCAGACCGCGCTGTTCGCGCTCGAGGTCGCCCTGTTCCGGCTCGTCGAGTCGTGCGGCGTAAGACCGGACTTTCTGCTCGGTCACTCGATCGGCGAGTTGAGCGCCGCGCACGTCGCCGGTGTCTTCTCGCTGCGAGACGCCTGTGCACTGGTCTGCGCTCGAGGACGCCTGATGGGCGCCCTCCCCGAAGGTGGGGCCATGGTCTCCGTGCAAGCCTCCGAGCAGGAGGTCGCCGAGACGCTCGCCGGCCTGGAGGGAAGCCTCTCCCTGGCTGCCGTCAACGGACCCGCCGCCGTGGTGATCTCCGGCGAGGAGGACGCTGCTCTGGCGCTGGCCGAGCGGTGGCAGGAGCGTGGCCGCAAGACCAAGCGCCTGCGAGTCTCCCACGCGTTTCACTCACCGCGGATGGACGCGATGCTCGAGGAGTTCGCCGAGGTGGCGCGGAGTGTCTCTTTCGCGCCACCGCAAATCCCGATCGTCTCCAACGTGAGCGGCTCGCCGCTGCCCGACGATGAGATCCGCTCGCCGGAGTATTGGGTAAGGCATGTGCGCGAGCCGGTCCGCTTCAGCGATGGAGTGAGATGGCTCGAGGACCACGGCGTCAAGAGCTACCTCGAGCTGGGTCCGGACGGGGTGCTCAGTGCGATGGCGCGAGAGTGCCTCACATCCGAGCGCGAGGACGATCAGGCCGACGGCGACTTCGCCGCAGCCTCCGAGGACCGTCTGGACGACGACTCGGTCGGGGAAGGCGCGGCGGTCACCGCGCCACTGCTGCGCCGTGGCCGCCTGGAGGTGCAGACGTTGCTCGGTGCTTTGGCCGAGACATGGACACGCGGAGCCGACGTCCAATGGAGCACGCTGCTCGCTCGCCCCGACGCTCGTCGGGTGAAATTGCCGACATACGCCTTCCAGCGGACGCGCTACTGGCTCGATAGCTCGTCCACAGCCCGAGACATGGCCTCGGCCGGCCAGACGCCGGCCGCCCATCCACTGCTGAGCGCCGCCGTCGACTTGGCCGAGGACGATGCGCGGCTGTTCACCGGCCGCTGGTCGCTGCAGGCGCCGGAGTGGATCGCCGACCATGTCGTGCTCGGAGTGCCGGTCGTACCCGGCGTCGCGTTCGTCGAGGTGGCGCAGTGGGTGGGTGGGCAGGTCGGCTGCGATCTGCTCGAGGAGCTCGTCATGGAAGCTCCGCTGGTCATGCCGCCGAGCAAGTCGCGCGTGCGGTTGCAGGTCTCGGTCGACGAGCCCGACGAATCCGGCAGGCGTTCGGTGCGGATCTATTCTCGTCCCGACGAAACCGGCGGGGAGCGCACGGACTCGCAAGGTGACTGGACCCGTCACGCCAGCGGACTCCTTGCCCGCGACGACGCCCCAGAGGATGATCGCGCCGATCTGCAACGCCGGGCGGACGCGTTGGCGGCCGAGGTCTGGCCTCCGCAAGGCGCAGAAGCTCTAGCCATCGAGGACTTCGACGCGCACATGAGTGAGATAGGTCTCGACTACGGCCCGGCGTTCCTAGGTGTCAGCTCCGTATGGCGAAATGGTGAGGAGCTCTACGCGGAGCTCTCCCTGCCCGAGCGTGAGCGGGCGCAGGCAGGCGACTATCTGCTGCACCCAGCACTGTTCGACGCCGGTGTGCAGGTGATCGTGGCGAGCCTAACCGACATCGGCAAGGGGCTCGACGGTGAGGAGAGACGACTGAGGCTGCCTTTCTCGTTCAGTGGCATACGCATTTTCACCCCGGGAGCGACGGCGCTGCGAATTCGTGTCTCGCCGGCGGGCACAGACGGAATGTCGATGATCGCTGCCGACAAGAGCGGCAGGCTGATCGCAGCGATGCAGGCGCTGATGCTGCGACCGGCGTCTCGCGAGCAGCTCAACAAGGCCCAGGAAGGTTCGCGGGAACTGCCGTTTCACCTGCACTGGAGCAGTGTCCCGGCGACTGAGCCGCCGACGGCTCTCGGCGAGATGGCGCTGCTCGGTGCCGAGGGAGAGGGTCTGGCCGAGCGGCTCGCGGCAACCGGGATCTGTCCCCCGGTACACCGAGATCTTGCCTCGTTGAGCGAGTCCCTGCAAGAGCAGGAGACGCCCGGGATGGTGCTGGTGGACTGCTCGCTCGCATCGGCCCAAGCCCTGTGCGCAGGGAAGCAGGAGGAGGCCGTGGCGGCGGAGGAAGCACCCGGGGAGTTGAGTGTCGGTGTGGTGCACGGGGTGCTGCAACGTGCACTGACGCTGGCGCAGGAGTGGCTCGCCGACAGGCGGTTCGCCGGTTCGCGGCTGGTGTTCGCGACCACCGGGGCCGTGGCCGTGAGCGCGCAAGAGGACATCCCGGGCCTGGCGCTGGCGCCGCTGTGGGGGCTCATACGCTCCGCCCAGGCGGAGAGCCCCGATCGTTTCGTGCTTCTCGACTTGGATCACGAGGATGCCTCGCTAGCCGCGTTGGCGAGGGCGCTCGCAAGCGAGGAGCCACAGTTGGCGTTGCGCTCGGGCGAGCTGTTCACGCCCAGGCTTGCGCGGATGGCGACCTCGACTCCCGCGAGCTCGCCCGCGCAGAGCATCGCCGACGTCGATCGCCAGGGCACGGTGCTGATCACCGGCGGGACCGGCGAGCTGGGTGGTCTGACGGCAAAGCATCTAATCGCAAAGCACGGCGTGAACCATCTGCTCCTCGTCAGCCGCCGTGGGCGCGAGGCGCCCGGCGCTCGGGAGCTCGAAACGGACCTGATCGAGCTGGGCGCCCAGGTGACGGTGAAGGCCTGTGACGTCAGCGACCGTCGTCAACTCCAGGAGCTGATCGACTCGGTGCCCGTCGAGTGGCCGCTCACGGGAATCGTGCACGTCGCGGGCGTGCTGGATGACGGCCTGATCGAGGCGCTAATGCCCGAGCAGCTCGAGCGGGTGTTGGCTCCCAAGGTCGACGCCGCGCTGTACCTGCACGAACTAACCCGGCACATGGATCTGTCGGCGTTTGTGCTGTTCTCATCCTTCACCGCCACGATCGGTCCCCAGGGACAGGGCAACTACGCGGCCGCCAACGCCTTTCTCGACGCCCTGGCCACGCGCCGCCGGGCACAGGGACTCCCCGGCGTCTCGATCGCATGGGGTCTGTGGGACCTCGCGGGGGGAATGAGCGGCGGGCTGGGCGAGGCCGACAAGACGAGGATGGCGAACTGGGGAATGGGCGCGCTGTCCACCGAGGAGGGCCTCGACCTGTTCGACATCGCAAACGGCGCCGATCGAGCCCTGGTGCTCCCGGCACGCCTGGACATGGCGGCCTTGCGGACTCAAGCCATCGAGGGCACCATTGCGCCGTTGTTCCGCGACCTGGTTCGCGTTTCTCCGAGGCGAAGTGCCAAGGAGACGGGCGGGTCGCTGGCCCGGCGGCTGGCCGGTGTGCCCGCCGACGAGCGCGAGGGCGTCGTGCTCGAGCTCGTGCGCACGGAGGTGGCGAGCGTGCTGGGTCACGACTCCGCGGCGGCGATCGGCAAGCGCAAGGCGTTCAAGGAGCTTGGATTTGACTCGCTCGCGGCCTTGACGCTGCGCAATCGGCTGAACGAGGTCACCGGCCAGCGGCTCTCGACTACGCTCGTGTTCGACTACCCAACCCCCGAGGCGCTGGCGGGCTATCTGGTGGGGGAGGTGGCAGCGGACACACAGGTGGAGGTCGCCATGCCGGCAGTGTCCGTGACCGAGGTCGACGAGCGGATCGCGATCGTCGGCATGAGCTGTCGCTTTCCCGGGGGCGTACGTTCGCCAAAGGATCTATGGGAGCTCGTCGCTGACGGTGTCGATGCGATTTCGGAGTTCCCAGACGATCGCGGCTGGGATCTCGACGGGTTGTACGACGACGGCTCTAATGCTCCGGGGACCTGTTATGCCCGTGAGGGTGGGTTCATCTACGACGTCGGGGATTTTGACGCGGAGTTCTTCGGGATCAGTCCGCGCGAGGCGCTGGCAATGGACCCTCAGCAGAGACTGCTGTTGGAAACCTCCTGGGAAGCGCTCGAAGACGCGGGCATAGACCCGGCATCGCTGCGTGGCAGCCAGACGGGGGTGTTCGCGGGCGTCACCTCGTTCGATTTCGGCGCCGGTCTCTGGGCGGCCCCCGATGGCTTGGAGAACCTCGCGGGCTATTGGCTCACAGGCAGCATCGGCAGTGTGGTCGCCGGACGAGTCTCCTACGCGTTCGGTCTCGAAGGGCCGGCCATCTCCGTAGATACGGCGTGCTCCTCCTCGTCGGTGGCGCTACATCTGGCATGTGGCGCATTGCGCACCGGCGAGTGCGAGCTTGCGCTCACCGGCGGCGTGACGATTCTGGACACGCCCGGCCTGTTCGTGCAGTTCAGCGGGCAAAGAGGCCTGGCCAGAGACGGGAGATGCAAGTCCTTCGCCGACGCGGCCGATGGGGTGGGCTGGGGCGAGGGGGCAGGGATGGTGGTGCTCGAGCGCCTCTCGGACGCGCAGCGCAACGGTCACGAGGTACTCGGCCTGGTGGCCGGTAGCGCCGTCAATCAGGATGGAGCGAGCAACGGGCTCACCGCGCCCAACGGCCCCGCCCAGCAGCGAGTGATCGCTCGTGCGCTTGCCGGCGCTGGGCTGTCGCCGAAGCAGGTGGATGCGGTCGAGGCTCACGGTACGGGTACCACTTTGGGCGACCCGATCGAGGCTCAGGCGCTGCTGGCGAGCTACGGCCGCGAACGCGAGCATCCGCTATGGCTCGGATCTGTCAAGTCGAACATCGGACACACCGGCGCCGCCGCAGGAGTGGCCGGAGTGATCAAGATGGTCATGGCGATGCGCCACGGCGTATTGCCGCGCACCCTGCACGTCGATCGCCCCTCGACCAAGGTGGATTGGTCGGCCGGCGCGGTCTCGCTCTTGACCGAACAGCGGGCGTGGCAGAGAAACGGCGAGCCTCGTCGTGCGGGCGTGTCCTCGTTTGGAGTCAGCGGGACCAATTCCCATGTGATCATTGAGGAGCCTCCGGTCACGCTCGACACCGACAATTCCACTCCCGATCTCCCTCGGGACGCGGATGCGCTGGTCTTCGCCGGGGGCCGCGCGACACCATTGGTGCTCTCGGCGAAGACCGCCGGGTCCCTGGGCGTGCAGGCCGTGCGTCTGCTGGAACACCTCGATGCCGATCGAGAGCTCGACATTGATGACGTGGGCTTTTCACTGGCTCGGGCACGGTCGGTCTTCGAGCATCGGGCGGTAGTCGTGGGTCGTGGGCGCGGCGAGCTGCGAGAGGGCTTGGCCGCGCTTGGTCGCGGCGAGCCGCGTAAGGGTGTAGTGAACAGCGCCTCGCTGTTCGCCGACGCGGGACTGGCATTGCTGTTCGCGGGTCAGGGCTCCCAGCGTGCCGGCATGGGGCGAGAGCTCTACGAGGCCTTCCCGCCTTTCCGAAGCGCACTGGATGAAGTGTGCGGGCACCTGGATGATCTGTTGGAGCGCCCGTTGAGGGAGGTGCTGTTCGCCGCGGAGTCGGTGGAAACGGCGCGGGAGTCCGGAGCGGGGCCGTTGGATCAGACCCGCTATACCCAGGTCGGCCTGTTCGCGCTTGAGGTGGCTCTGTTCCGCCTGCTGGAGCACTTGGACGTCAAACCCGATTACCTGATGGGCCATTCGGTCGGAGAGCTCGCGGCCGCGCACGTCGCAGGAATCTTTTCCCTCGAGGACGCGTGTGCACTTGTCGAGGCCCGCGGTCGGTTGATGCAGAATCTGCCAACTGGTGGCGCGATGGTGTCGGTGTCCGCCTCCGAACAGGAGGTTGCACCGGAGCTTTCCGGCTGGGAAGGGCGGATCTCTCTGGCCGCGGTCAACGGGCCTCGTTCGGTGGTGCTGTCCGGCGACGAGGACGCGGTGCTGGAGCTGGCCGAATCATGGCGCGAGCGGGGGCATAAGACAAAGCGGTTGCGGGTCTCACATGCCTTTCACTCCGAGCGAATGGACGAGATGCTCGACGAGTTTGCTCAGGTGGCCGAGAGCGTCGAGTTTCGAGCGCCGAGGATCCCCCTCGTCTCTTATATGACCGGGGAGATGCTCACCGCCGAGGTGGCGTGCTCGCCGAGATATTGGGTACGGCAGGTCCGCGAGCCGGTGCGCTTCATGGATGGGCTGCGCTGGCTCGATGCGCAGGGCGTGAGGAGTTTTCTCGAGGTTGGACCCGGGAGTGTTCTCAGCGCGATCGTCCAGGACTGTCTTGCAGGCTATGAGCAGGAGGATGGCGATCGCGCCGACGAGCGCGAGTTGCCGGTTCTGGTTACGCCCCTGTTGCGCGAGGAGCGAGACGAACAGGAGGCGTTCTTGGGTGGGCTGGCCGAGATGTTCGTGGGTGGTGCGAACGTGAATTGGGGAGCGCTGTTCCTCCCGACCGAAGCCAAGCGCGTGGGCCTGCCGACCTATGCGTTCCAGCGCGACCGTTACTGGCTGCGGCCGCCGGAGGGCACTGGGAACGTCACATCGATCGGTCAGACATCGACCAACCATCCGCTGCTGGGCGCCGTCGTCGCGCTGGCAAACGAGCAGGGATTGCTATTCACCGGCCGCCTTTCACTTGCCTCCCATCCTTGGCTTGCCGATCACGCGGTGTTGGGAACGGTGCTGTTGCCCGGGACGGCGTTCATAGAGCTCGCGTTGCACGCCGGTCGTCAGGCTGGGTGTGAAACGCTGAGCGAGCTCGTTCTGGAAGCGCCGCTCGTACTCACTAAGGGCGATGCGGTGGCGTTGCAGGTCTCGGTCAGTGAGCCCGACGAAAACAACCAGCGCACGATCGGCATCTACTCTCGCCCCGAGTCTCCGAGCGATGAGTCCTGGTCGGAGCCGACGTGGACGCTTCATGCAAGTGGCACGCTCGTCACCGCGAGCGCGGCCTCCAACGGCCGCGCACAAGAGCTGATGCAGCAGGTGGAGCTGCTCGCTGATCGATCCTGGCCGCCAGCGGGCGCGGAGGTCGTGGACGCAGACGACCTGTATGACCGTTTAGCCGAAGCGGGCTTCGAATATGGGCCAGCCTTTCAGGGTCTGCAAAAAGCTTGGCTGCGCGGGCAGGAGATGTTTGCCGAGGTCGTTCTGTCCGATGACCAGCGCGAGCGAGCTGAGTCCTTCGACCTTCATCCCGCGCTCCTGGATTCGGCATTTCATGTTGGGCTGAGTTGGCTCGGTGAAGCCCAAGACGGCGAGACCCCCGAGGTCATTGGCGCTAGTGCGCTGCGCTTGCCGTTCTCCGCCGCCAGCGTGGAGTTGCACGCTACCGGTGCATCGTCGCTGCGGGTTTCGCTCTCCTCACCCGAGACCGACACGCTGTCTATGGTCGTGGTCGATGATGCCGGCAGGCTCGTCGCGTCAATCGGCTCGCTGGTGACGCGTCAGATCGCACCGGCCGATCTGGGATCTGCCGCGACTTCAGCTCACAGCGCCGACGCACTCAGGCTCGACTGGCCCAAGGTCCCACCTGCTCCGCGGGCCGTGGTTGGGAAGCTGGCGATATTGGGCGCCGAGGGCGCGCCGCTGGTCGCCTCCCTGCGCGGGACCGGATGCCCCGTCGATGCATATGCGGATCTGGGTGCTTTGCGCCGAGCGCTCGATGATGGCGCCTCGGTCCCAGAGGCCGTGTTCTACGAGTGTGGCCTCGGTGACCGCGACAGCGCCGGAGCCAGCGAGCTCGAGTCGGTGCGCCGCTGCGCTGGACGGGCGCTGGAACACATGCAGGGCTGGTTGTCCGACGATCGTCTCACGGGGTCGCGTCTGGTGTTGGTGACCAGAAATGCCGTGAGCTTGAGGGCCGGGGAGGATGTCGCGGGGATAGCGCAGTCGCCGGTTTGGGGGTTGGTGCGTAGCGCGCAGTCCGAGCATCCCGACCGGCTCGTGCTCGTCGACATCGATGAGCACGATTCCTCCGGCGCCGCGCTGTGCACGGTTGCCGGCGCCGGTGAGCCACAGTTGGCGGTGCGCGAGGGCGCGATGTTTGCTCCTCGTCTGGTGCGAGCGGACGCGGGCGGTGACCTCGCGGTGCCCGACACCGCCTCGGAGTGGCGCTTGGGTGCCAGTGCTGAAGGGACGCTCGAGAATCTTTCACTGGTTCCCGCTCCCGAGATGGCAAGGCCGCTGGAGGCGAACGAGGTTCGCATCGGTTTGCGCGCCTGCGGTCTGAACTTTCGCGATGTCCTGCTCGCGTTGAACATGTATCCGGGCGATGCCGCCCTCGGCGGAGAGGGCGCGGGCGTTGTGCTGGAGCTCGGTGCCGACGTACGCGACCTAGCCGTCGGGGATCGCGTGATGGGCCTGCTGCCGGGATTCGGTCCCGTCTCGGTGACGGATCGTCGGCTGGTCGCACGGGTGCCGAACCAGTGGTCCTTCGCTCAGGCCGCGTCGGTGCCGAGCGCGTTCTTGACCGCCTACTACGCGTTGACCGATCTGGCCGATCTCAGACCCGGTGAGAAGGTGCTGGTGCACGCCGGCGCCGGTGGAGTCGGAATGGCTGCGATACAGCTGGCCAAACATCTCGGCGCCGAGGTGTTCTCGACGGCCAGCCCTCCCAAGTGGCCGACGCTTCGAGCATTGGGTCTGGACGAGGAGCACATCGCCTCCTCTCGCACGCTTGACTTCAAGGAGCACTTTCTCGCAGGCGCCGCGTCCCAGGGGGTGGATGTCGTCCTTGACTCTTTGGCGGGCGAGTTCGTGGACGCCTCACTCGACCTGTTGGCCAACGGTGGTCGCTTCATAGAGATGGGCAAGACCGACATACGAGATCCAGAGGAGCTCGCTGTGGCGCGTCCGCGCGTGTCCTACCGAGCCTTCGACTTGATCGAGGCCGGTCCTGGGCGTGTCGCGGAGATGTTCGGTGAGCTGCTCGAGCTGTTCGAGTCAGGCGTTCTGGAGCCGCTACCCCTTACCGCCTGGGATGTGCGTCGTGCTCCGGAGGCGTTTCGATTCATGAGTCAGGCACGCCATACGGGCAAGATCGTCCTGACCGTTCCTGTCGCCCCGATCGCGTCGCGCGGGACGATCCTGATCACCGGCGGCACCGGCGCGCTGGGCGCTCTGGTGGCGCGTCACCTGGTCCGCGAGCATCGGGTCGGTCGCCTCCTCCTGGCCAGCCGCCAGGGTACCGGGGCTGAGGGGGCGATCGAGCTTAAGTCGGAATTGGAGGCGTTGGGCGCTGCCGTGACGATCGTGGCCTGCGATATCTCGCGGCGGGAGGACTGTGCGGGACTGCTCAGCCAGGTGGCAGAGGAGTACCCGCTCTGTGGAGTCGTGCACGCCGCAGGAACGCTCGACGACGGCGTGATCGAGTCGTTGACCGCGGAGCGCCTTGAGGATGTGCTCCCCGCCAAGGTGGACGGAGCTTGGCATCTGCACGAGCTCACTCAGGGGATGGATCTGTCGATGTTCGTGCTGTTCTCCTCCGCGGCCGCCGTGTTCGGAAGTGCCGGCCAGGCGAACTATGCTGCCGCGAACGCATTCCTCGACGCGCTGGCTGCACACCGGCGAGCTCGAGGTCTGCCTGCCGGCTCCCTCGCCTGGGGGCTGTGGGAGCAAGCCGCAGGCATGACCCAGGGCATGGACGAAGCCGACCGCTCACGGATGGCGCGCGCGGGCCTTCGCCCCCTCGTCCCCGAGGAAGGTCTGCGGCTATTCGACGAGGCTTTGAGCTCCGCCGAGGCGCTGCTGCTGCCTGTGCCGCTTGATCTCGGGGCTCTGCGCGCGCTGGCGCGGACCGGGGCGCTGCCGGCCTTGTTCGGCGAGCTCGTGCGCTCGCCGGCTCGCCGCTCCAACGGCGAGGGCAAATCGCTCACAATGCGGCTGGCGGGAACGCCTGAGGAGGAGCGCGAGGACATCGTGCTCGATCTGGTGATGAGCCAGGTCGCGCTGGTGCTAGGACACGCCTCCCCGGAGACCGTCGATAAGCGCCGGACATTCAAGGAACTAGGGTTCGACTCGCTCGCGGCGGTCGAGTTGCGCAATCGCCTCGCTGCCGTCGCCGGTCTGCGATTGCCGGCCACACTGGTGTTCGACTATCCGACTGCCTCGGCCGTGACCTGGTATCTGCTGGGCGAGGTCGTGCCTGCCGAGAGGACCTCGCCAGGGGAAGCCGAGCTCGACCGGTTGGAGCGCGTACTCGCATCGGTCGCCTCCGGCCGCGACGAACGGGCTCGAATCACAGAGCGCTTGCAGGCGCTGTTGGCAGATTTGGGCCGATCTGAGCAGGACGAGGACGGTGTCGCGGTCGTCCGAGCAATCGACTCGGCCTCCGATGACGAGCTCTTTAGATATCTCGACGAGAAGGCCTATGCGCGCCCTACGGTCGGCGCAGGCTCACTCGAGGCCTTCGATGACGAGCAACGCGGAGTCAACGACGAGCGGAGCACGCGATGAGCGACGACGAGAAGCTACGCGGGTATCTGAAGCGAGCCACGGTCGATCTGCATAACGCCCACGAGCGTCTGCGGGAGATCGAAGATCGGGCGCGAGAGCCGATCGCGATCATCGGCATGAGCTGTCGCTATCCCGGGGGCGTGGATTCGCCCGAGGCACTGTGGCGGCTCGTGTCGCGGGGGGGCGACGGGATATCGGAGTTCCCCTCCGATCGCGGATGGGATCTCGAATCTCTGTACGACCCCGACCCCGATCGGCCGCGCACGATCTACACCCGCGAAGGCGGCTTCCTCCACGACGCCGGCGAGTTCGATGCGCGCTTCTTCGGGATCGGCGAGCGCGAGGCGCTGGCGATGGATCCGCAGCAGCGACTGCTCTTGGAAGGGACTTGGGAGACGCTGGAGGACGCGGACATAGATCCGGAGACGCTGCGCGGCAGCCAGACGGGCGTGTTCGCCGGAGTGATCTCCTCGGACTACGGCATGGGCCTCGCCGGCCGGGCGCCCGAGGAGCTCGAAGGCTTTCGTCTCACCGGAGGGACCGGCAGCGTCGCCTCGGGCCGCGTGGCCTTCACCTACGGCCTCGAGGGTCCGGCCGTATCGGTCGACACGGCCTGCTCCTCATCGCTCGTGGCGCTGCATTTGGCGAGTCAATCGCTGCGCGGCGGCGAGTGTTCGTTGGCGCTTGCTGGCGGTGTGACGGTCCTGGCTACTCCTGGGCTGTTCCTGGAGTTCAGTCGTCAGCGCGGTCTCTCGCCCGATGGACGGTGCAAGTCCTTCGCGAGCGCCGCCGATGGCACCGGCTTCTCGGAGGGCATGGGCATGCTGCTCCTGGAGAGGCTCTCCGACGCCCAACGCAACGGCCATCGGGTGCTTGCGCTCGTGCGGGGCAGCGCCGTCAATCAGGATGGTGCCTCAAACGGGCTGACCGCGCCCAACGGTCCTTCGCAGCAGCGGGTGATCGGTCAGGCTCTGACAAATGCCGGACTGACGGCCGCTCAGGTCGATGCCGTCGAGGGGCATGGCACGGGTACCACCCTCGGCGACCCGGTTGAGGCGCAGGCGCTGATCGCCGCCTATGGGCGAGACCGGCCCGAGGGCGAGCCCTTGTGGCTGGGATCCATCAAGTCGAACATCGGTCACACCGTAGCCGCGGCCGGCGTGGCCGGGGTGATCAAGATGGTGATGGCGATGCGTCACGGCATCCTGCCCAGGACGCTCCATCTCGACGAGCCCTCGGCCAATGTCGACTGGACCGCGGGGACGGTGACGTTGCTCAGGGAGGAGCGGCCGTGGTCGGGCGATAAGGGGCCTCGCCGGGCAGGAGTGTCCTCGTTCGGCGTCAGCGGCACCAATGCGCACGCGATCCTCGAAGAGGCTCCAACCGCGGACCCGTCCGCGCCCTCTTTGGGCGTCCTTGGCGAGGACGCCGCGAGCGCCGTCGCGGGTGTGGCAGCGGGCTTGCGGCCATGGGTGCTTTCGGCCAAGGACGAGTCGGCGTTGCGCGACCAGGCGGGCCGCCTGCTGGCACGGGTCGAGAGCGATCCTGAACTGGGGCCGGCCGACATCGGATACTCCTTGCTCGGGCGTTCCACCTTCGAGCGGCGCGCGATCATCTTCGGACGCGACCGAGAGGGCATGCTGCCGGCCTTCGGGCCTTGGCCGACGGCG
>Ga0210387_10001485_pt1 | contig 17744 bp, 11 predicted proteins | sample IncBWC7OmetaG_FD_160108 | JGI IMG/M metagenome (GOLD analysis project Ga0210387, IMG submission 160108) | Forest soil microbial communities from Barre Woods Harvard Forest LTER site, Petersham, Massachusetts, United States - Inc-BW-C-7-O ...
CCCGCATCCCAAGGCTCATAAAGCCGAGCAGCGAGCGCACGTCTCGATCACGCCCGCATCCCAAGGCTCATAAAGCCGAGCAGCGAGCGCACGTCTCGATCACGCCCGCATCCCAAGGCTCATAAAGCCGAGCAGCGAGCGCACGTCTCGATCACGCCGTCTTCGCGCGGCTCATAGGGAGCTCGAACCAGAACGTCGTGCGCACGTCGGGGTCGGATCGCACGCCGATCCGCCCGCCGTGCTGCTCGACGATCGCCTTCGAGATGGCGAGGCCCAGGCCGGTGCCGCCGCGGCGCCGATTGTCGCCGGAGTCGAGCTGCTGAAACCGCGCGAATAACCGGGCCCGATCCGCGACCGCGATCCCCGGCCCGGCGTTGTGCACCGCGAACAGGACCATGCTGCCGATCGCGGTCGCCTCGACTTCGACCGCCGATCCGGTCGGCGAGAACTTGATCGCGTTGGACACGAGATTCGTGAGCACTTGGACGATGCGATCGCGGTCGGCGGTGAACGACCGGTGCGCATCGACGTGCTCGACGAGCTTGATCCGGTGCTCGTCCGCCATCGCCGCGATCCCGTCGAGCGTCGCGCGCACCACCGCGCTCGGCGTCAACACCTCGTATCGGAGCTCGAGCTTGCCCGCCTCGATCTTGTCGAGGTCGAGCAGCTCGTTGATCAACCGGATCAACCGGTCCGAGTTCTCGCGCGCCATGCGCAAGAGATCGAGCGCTTTCGGCGCCATGGCCCCGCCGACCCCACCCTCCAGCAGACCAAGGGCGCCACGGATAGACGTGAGCGGTGTCCTCAGCTCGTGCGACACGGTGGAGACGAACTCGTTCTTCATGCGATTGAGCCGCCGCCACTCGGTGACGTCGCGGACCACGGCGATGCGTGCGGGGGTGCCATTCCAGATGCAGGGCTTGGCGCTCACCTCCGCCTCGAATGTCGTCCCATCCGGTCGGACGAATGTCGCGTAATAGATGCCCTCGACGTTGTCGCGCATGCGCCGCAGGACCTCCTCGCGGTCTTCCGGCACGATGTGATCGCTGATCAGCGATTCGGGCACCTCGGCATCGGGGAACCCCGACATGCGCAAAAACGCGGCGTTGACCTCGACGAAGCGGCCGTTGCGGGTGATGACCACCCCGTCGTTGGACGCCATGGCCAATCGCTTGAACCGCTCCTCGCTGGCCTTGAGCGCATCCTCGGCCTGCTTCCGCCGCACGAGCCCGCCGAGCTGGCCGGCCACGAATGAGACGAGTTGCAGCTTGGACTCGTACTCGGGGTCCCCGTCGACTGTCGCCGGAACGGTGGGCGACGCCTCGGGCCCGAGCACGATGGGCCAGCCCGTCGCCTGGGCCAAGCGATCGTGCGCCACCGCGTAGGCAGCGTCGAGATCCTCGGCCTCACCCATCCCATCAGTGATGGACTGCAGGAGCTTCTGCGCGGTGATGTCGCGCATGATCGTCGAGAAGTACCAGCCGCCGCCCGCTGACTCGTGGGCCACGATGACCTGTGAGACGTGGATCACGCGGCCGGTGCGCGTGCGGATCGTGGATTCGCCCTGCCACGTGCGCTCGCGCAGCGCCGAGGGGACCGCGGTGCGCATCAGCTGGTGTCGGCCTTCGCGCGTGTAGATGGTCTTCATGCTGACGGACGCCAGGTCTTCGTCGGACGAAAGACCGATCAGCGCGCGACCGGCGCGGTTGATATAGACGGCCCGGCCGGACATGTCGGCGATCCCGACGAAGTCGCTCGTGGCTTCCAAGACCTCGACGAGTCGGGTCTGCGCCTCATCGGTCTCGAGCTTCGCGGTGACATCGTCGAACGTGCCGCGCACCGAGACCGGCATGCCGTCCTCGAACCGCGCGCGGATCACGGCCCGCATCACGAGCCGCTCCCCTTGTCTCGTCTCGAAGACCGTCTCGAACGGCGGGACTTCGTGCCCGGCCAAGACGCGCTGCACCGCCTCCAGAAAAATCCCTCGGTGATCGGGTGCTACGATGTCACTGGCGCAGATCGAGGTGTGATCGTAGCCCAGCGCCGTGCGCCAGGCGCGATTGACGAACAAGAGACGGCCGTCGGGCGTCGCCAAGTGCACGAGCACCGCCGTCTGGTCGAGATAGTCGTCGAGCAGCGCCTGGGCGCGATCTGCTTCGACTTCGGTGGCAAGGCTTTTCGCGAGATCATCGAGGATCGCGACCTCGTCGTCGGTCCACGATCGCGGGTGGTCGTCGACCACCGAGAGCGTCCCGAGGACCTCGCCGTCGCTGCCGCGCACCGTGGCGCACAACCGGGCGACACCATCGCGCGTGGCTTCGCGCGTGTGCGAGAACGCGGCGCGCGGCGCGCGAAGCGAGCGCGCGGCGAGCCGCACGATGCGGTCGACCCGATCCATCGACTACAGACGATTACTCGGCGGGCTGCGCTACTGGCGCCGGCAGCTGGAAGCGCACGTTTACAGAGTAGCCTGGAACAGCCAGCAGAGTCTGAAACAGTGCAAGCGCACTGGAATCCGCATGCCCTACGACCCCCATGTCGTCCGCGGTGTGCTCCAACTGAGCGCGGACATGCTGGAAGATCGTGTCTCGATCGCTCGGCGTGAATGGGTTCCATAGGCCGCTGCGCTCGTCGTAGGTCTGCATGTGCGTGACAACGACATCGAGGATGCGCGCGTGAGGAATGTCCAACGAGATGGTCTTCGTCTCGGGGTTGACCTGCACCTTCATGGTCGAGTCGATGACGACTCCCGCGAGCACTTTGCCGGTCACGACAAGCAGCGAACGCTTCGTCGATCCCATCCACGTGTTCTGATACGTCACGACGTCGCGGATGAACGTCTCGCTCGACACGAGCTTGGCGACGGCTTGCACGCGCTCGATGACGACCTGATCCGAGATGCGTGGTTGAGCCCGTGGCGGAAGCGGGCCCGGCACCAATCCCCGTTGCGCGAGTATTATCACGAGGACGAAGGCGGCACCCAACCCTATCGCCCGCCACCCGAGGATCCCCGTGTCAGTTCGCATTCGCGTAGCCCCCGTGCTGCTGATGCTGTCGCTGGCCCTCGCCTGTCACTCTGGTTCGAGCGGCAAGCCAGACGATCAAGCAGAACCCATACCGAAAACGCACCTCACCGTCATCAACCAGGGCTTCCTGGATATGGATATCTACGCGCTTCCGCAAGATGGCGCGCGGGTCCGGCTGGGAAGCGCGACTGGCAACAGCACCGCGCACATGACCATTCCGGACTACCTGGTGCGCACGCCGATCACAATGAGCTTCTTAATGATCCCGATCGGCGGGAACTACGCGCCGCGCTCCCAGGTCATCCAGGTCAACCCTGGCGACGAGGTCGAGCTAACGATTCCGCCGGCGTAGCGCGCGATAACTCTTGAAGAGCTGCACCGTATCGGCCACGCCCGCGGAGTCGACCACGACTCGGCGGGCGCGGAGCATCAGGTCATCGGGATGCGAGAGGATCGACGCCGTGCGGCTCGAGCCGCGGCGCGTCTCGTCGAATGACCACTCGGCCATCACCGCTCCACCCGCGGGAATCGGCCCATCGACGTGCAGCATCTCGGCGTGCTCGTCGTCGGATGCGCGCGTCGACAGCGCGAGATCGATCCCGCGCACGATGTCCGACCCTTTGTTGTCGATGCGCAGCTGGAGTCGCACGGAGGTGCGGTACCGGCCGTGCGCCGTCTTCGAGATGTTCGGCGCGCCGATCCCGACCAGATCCTGCAACTGGTTCTCGATCGGCCGATTGGCGACGATCAAGCGCTCTTGCTGCGCGTTGTCGAGCGTCTCGAGCGTGTGATCCAACCCATCGATGCCAGTCACTTGCCAACGCGCCCCCTGGTGATGCACCGCGACGCCAACGACGACCCGGATATCGAGCTCGCGATCGTGCAGCACAACGGGTATGACGCGGTCCGTCCCGGTGCCCTTGGCCGTGCCGATCTCGGACAACTCCAGGTGGTCACCGGCCAGAATGACATCGAGCGGCGGGAGCCCCGCGAACGCCGCCAACAGGCGTACCGCGACATCAGCGCTGTCAGCCGTCCCCGAGGACAGCGCCATCGCAATGCCCTTGCCTCCCTTCTCGGCCAACGCGGACTTGAGCGCCAGGATTCGAGCCGCGCTGTCGGTCGCACCTTGTTCTGCGCCAGGCACTTCGGCGATCAGGGCCCTCAGCGTGCCCTCATCGTGCTGCGACGAAAGCCAGTCGACGCCCTCGTCAGAAACTTGTTGGGTCACTGCATCCGTATTGAGGTAATACGCGAGCCGTGTCCCATCATGATCCCGAAAGGACCTTTCGATCTCACGGAGGGCCCGTTCGGACGAATTGATGGAGGCCTGGTGGTAGACCGCGAATCCGGCGAGCCCGAGAACGAGCCCGCCTCCTGCGATACCCATTACCACTTGCTTCACTGAGAGAGACACCGGCACCGGAGACCGTTATGTTCCGAGAACGAGACGCCGGTCCTCTGGCACTGGTCACGCTATGGCTCAAGATCCCGCCCTACAAGCGCGTTTCGCGCAAGTGCTCGCGCCCGGATATGCCTTGGAGGCAGAGATCGGGCGTGGTGGCATGGGTATTGTGTACCGCGCGAAGGACACACGGCTCAAGCGCTCGGTCGCCGTCAAGCTCCTCCCGCCGGAGCTCGCCTACCGGGACGAGATTCGGTCACGATTTCTGCGCGAAGCCGAAATGGCCGCGCAGTTGTCGCACCCGAACATTGTGCCGCTCTACTCGGTCGATGAGAAAGACGGCTTCGTCTACTTCATCATGGCGTTCGTCGACGGCGAGACGCTGGCCCAGCGACTCACGACGCATGGACGCTTAGGCATCGTCGAAGCGCGCCTGTTGCTTCGCCAGGTGGCCGATGCGCTCGCCTACGCCCACGCGCGCGGCGTCGTCCATCGCGACATCAAACCTGACAACATCATGTTGTCGCGCGACGATGGTCGCGCCATGGTGACCGACTTCGGCATTGCGCGCGCCGCGGACGATACCACCGGGACACGGCTCACGGCCACCGGCGTCGCCATCGGCACACCGGCGTACATGTCCCCCGAGCAGTGCACGGGCGAGCGTGCGGTAGACGGGCGCAGCGATCTCTACTCGCTCGGTGTCGTCATCTACGCGGCGCTCGTCGGGACGCCGCCCTTCGCGGGGTCGAACACCGCCGCGTTGCTCGTCAAGCATCTCACCGAGATCCCGCGGCCTATTAAAGAAGTGCGGCAAGACGTGCCCGACGATCTCGTCGCGATCATTAATCAGCTCCTACAAAAAAATCCCGCGGATCGCTTCCAGGACGCCGCATCAGTGGTCAAGGCGTTGGATTTCCCGGACAGCATCCCGAAGTTCACTCCGGCACCCACGCCGCCACCCACGCCCGCATACGCACCGGCATATTCGCCGGCACCCGCATATGCCCCTGCTCCGTCTCCTGCGCTCGTGAACACTGGTAAGTCCAAGCGGGAGAAGCTGGCAGACCGGACGGACGCCGAGGGGCTGGCGCTCAGGGTCAGGAAATTCCGCCGCGCGACCGTCTCGTTCCTCGGCTGGAACGCGCTCTGGTTCGGGATCAACGCCATGTCGGGCCTGCACGACATCTGGTTCTTCTGGGTCACGATCTGGCCCGGCTTCCCGATCGTGAGCAGCGCCGGAAAGCTGTGGGCGGACGGGGTGAACCCCTGGGCGGCGCTCATGGGGAACCCGGTCACGGTTGGCCGAGGAGCACTCGCGTCGGGCGAACGCTCCGCGTCCCGGCTCGTTGCGCCCGACGTATTGAACGGCCCGTACGGCGCTGTCGTCCGCAGGGCAACCGGCGACCATGCCGCGGTCCTCGACCACTACGCCAAGCTCAAGGCAGCCGCGAAGAAATCGGGCGCGCCAGTGACGCAGGACCCGACTCCGGCGGCGAATGAGTTGGTCGACCAGATCGCGGACTACGCCACTGCGCTACACCGCATCGATGTCGAGACGCCCGAGTCGCTCCGCCCGCAGCTCTCGGCGCGCCGGGTGGAACTGACCGCTCAGCTCGAGCGGGCCTCGCTCGTTTTGCAGAACCTGGCCCTCGACTTGCTCCGCTTGCGGTCGTTAGGCGTAGACACCGTCACTAGTGCAACCGAGCAAGGTCGCGCGTTGTCTGACAATATCGGTTATGCGCTAGCGGCCGCCGAGGAGCTACGCTCCAACAAATAGACCCTGTTACCCGTACTGATCAGTATGAGAAAGGCACGAGCCGCAGAGACCGCGGTTTTGGTCCTGCTCGGCGGCTTGGCCGCCTGTATCCATAATCCACCTAATGTGGGTGGGAAACCCAGCGCGCCCGAGGCTCCGAATCAATATTGGACGCCGCCGGCGCAGGCCAAGGTGCGGGATTCCGTCCCGAAGAACGTGGTCCCAACGGATATCGAGCAGCGCATTAATCAACTGACGCTCCAAGATGTCGTGGACCTCGGGTTGCTCAACAACCCGCAAACGCGCGCCTCCTATGCACAGGCGCGCGCGGCGGGCGCTGTCATTGGCTCGACCTTCGGCAAGTACTTGCCACAAGTGACTGCCAGTGCGCTCGCTGAGCGTACGGGTTCGAGCGGAGGCACCGGGTCGGTCGTGGGCGGTACGACGGTCGGTACCGGGAACGGCGGCCAGACGGAGCATGGTCGCGATAAAGGCATCTTCCAGCCCACGGCGTCGGCGACGTGGCTGCTGTGGGATTTCGGGCGCTTCGGCGCGATGGATGCCGCGAAAGAAGCCGCGTTCTCCGCCTCGTACACGCACAACGCGACCGTGCAGGCGGTCACGCTGGCGATCATCCAGTCGTACTGCAATTACAACGCGGCGAAGGCCATACGCGAGGGTGCGCTCAAGACCGTGCAAGAGGATAGCGTTGGTCTCGCGTCGGCGAAGGACCGCCACGACGCGGGCGTCGCGACGATCTCGGACGTGCTGCAGGCGCAGGTGACGTACTCACAGTCCGTGTTCACACTCGAGACGGACGAGGGCGCGGTGCAGACCACGCGCGGGTCGCTCGCCGTCGCGCTGGGATTCCCCGCGAACCTGCCCTACGACATCGCGCCCGAGCCGCCGAACGTGCCGGTGCAGTCGATCGCGCAGTCGGTCGATTCGCTGGTAGACGAGGCGGTGAACCACCGCCCCGATCTCGCGTCCTTCCGCGCCCTGGCGCGCGAGCAGCATGCGAATATTGCAGTGGTTCGCGGCAACTGGCTGCCTGCGCTCACTCTCGGCGCGACGGGCAGTCAGACGTTCTATAGCACCCAACAGTCGCAGCTCAATGGACACACGTGGACACTCCAGGCCGGTGTGTCGATCCCGATTTTCTCCGGCCTGCAGAACTACTACGACATCCTACAGGCGAAGGAATTGGCGAGAGCGGCCGACGCGAACGCCGAGTATCAGCGTGACCTGGTCGTGTATCAGGTTTTCACATCGTTTTACAACCTGCGCACGGCAACGGCGCAGGTGAAGTCGTCGACGGATCTCCTCACCAGCGCGCAGAGCAACTATGATGTCGCGCTCGGCAAATACAAGCAGGGCGTCGGCGCGATCCTCGATCTTCTGACGGCAGAGGCTGCGCTGTCTAGCGCACGAGCGACCGAAGCCCAGGCGCGGTGGACGTGGTACGCCGACCTCGCTCAACTTTCGCATGATGCCGGCGTGATCGGGATTCATGGCGAGATGCCGATCCAACTCACGTCGGACTCAACAAGTCGTGGTTCTCGATGAAGACACTCGCGATTTTCACGCTCAGCGCCGTGTTGCTTGCGTGCGGTTCAACACCGCAAGGCACCGCGACGGCTAACGGCGGCGCTAGTACCAGCACGGGCGGCGGCGGTAAACGCGGCGGCCGTGGTGGGGCTGGCGCCAACATGCCCGTTCCGGTCGCCGTGACGTCGGTTCGCCGCGCGGCCGTGCCGTACAACATCGGCGCCAACGGCACCGTCTATCCAATTCAGACGGCCGCCGTCGCGTCGCAGGTTGACGGCATCGTCAGGAAAGTGGCATTCCGCGAAGGAGACGAAGTCCAGGCAGGTCAACTGTTGTTCGAGATCGACCCGATCCCGTACCGGGCGGCGTACAACCAGGCCGTAGCGAATCTGGCTCGGGACAGGGCGACGCTGGTGAATGCCAACGCCGAGGTCGTGCGTTACGACGATCTCGTTCAGAAAGACTACGTGACGAAAGAGCAGGCGGATCAAATTCGCGCCAACGCGGGCGTCGCCCAGGCGACCGTGGTGTCCGATTCGGCGGCCGTGGCCAACGCGAAGTTCAACCTCGACAACTCGGCGGTGCGGGCCCCGATTACGGGTCGCACCGGACAGCTGCTCGTGCGCGAGGGCAACCTCGTGCACGGAGCCGCGGCGACGCCGCTCGTGGTAATCAACCAGATCAAGCCGATCTACGTGCAGTTCGCGGTGCCGGCGACCAACCTGCCGGATATTCAGAAGTACATCGCGACCGGGTCGCTGCCGGTGACCGTGGCGCCAACATCGAGCGCGCTGCCGCCCTCGGCCAACGATCAGCAGACCGATGCGCCGCCAGGGACATCGATCTCGTCGGGAGATCCCGCGCCGACGGCATCGCAGCCGTCAGCGCCATCGCCGCAACCGCAGCAGCAAGCGAGTGGCCCACCGAGCCATCCGGCGGTGACGAGCCAGCCGCGTTCTTCGGGCGGTGCAAGCGGGGCGCCGACCTCGGGTCCGGTGACCGTGAATGTCCCGCAGACGACGGGCACGCTCTCGTTCGTGAACAATGCCGTCGATACGGTGACCGGGACCGTGCTCCTCAAGGGGACGTTCGGCAACCAGCGCGGCGAGCTGTGGCCGGGCGAGTACGTGGCCACGACGCTGCGGCTGTACGTGCAGCAGGACGCGCTCGTCGTGCCGCAGCAGGCGGTCATGACGGGACAGCAGGGCAGCTATGTTTTTGTGATTGATAAAGCGAACACCGCCCAGCAGCGCTCGATCGTGGTGAGCCGGGTGGCGGACACGCTGGTCGTGATCTCAAAGGGGCTGGCCGAAGGCGAGCGCGTCGTGACCGACGGTCAGTCGCGCTTGACGCAGGGGGCGAAGGTGAATGTCCGTGGACTTCAGACGGCCGCGTCGAGCGGGAGCTTGCCCTGACGCGTGAGGAGCTCTTTGAGCGCGACGGGTATCGCTGTGTCTATTGTGGGTTGGTGTTCGCGGTCGAGGACCTGACAACTGATCATTTGCAGCCGCGGGTGAAGGGCGGTGACCGATCGGGCGGCAATCTTGTGACGGCATGTCAGACATGCAACCGGGCCAAAGGACACATGTCCTTGGCCCGGTTTCTGTCTGAGCGCCCGGAGGCACGAGCGAACTTCAATCGGTATGCGACGTCCGTGTGGCCGCGCATCCTACGCACGCTGGAGTAACCACGCAGCGTACGCCGCGGGGCTGACTTCCGATGGCTTGATCTCGCTCCGGCCGCCCCAGAACACGTTCGTGTAACTCACCGGTATGCCCATGTCATCCAGGTGGCGGTCGATCGCGGCCTTGTGCGCGAGCACGAGGGCCTTGTCCGTGCCGTGGGCGACGGCCATGACGTTCACGTTGGCGAACTCAGGACCGCCCTCGCGCCAGTAGGCGTGCGTCAGGATATGGTGCCGGCCGATCTCACGCCCGGCCTCGATCTCGCGGCCCGGCGGTACACGCCAGTGGAACAGCGCGTTGTACCGCGTCACGCGGACGCCCGTGCTCGACGGCTTGACGTGCTCGAGAAACGTCGAGAAGCGGCCGATCACGCCGCGCTCGTTGAGCCGGCCGGCTACCGCGCAAAACTCGTCGATCGAGACGCCGGCCTCGGCCGCGCGCGATACCCACGGGTCCTCACGAACCTCGTCGGGCGCGAACTCGCGCTTGAGCGGCTCGAGTACGCGCCATTCGAGTGGCGAGAGCTCGACGATCGCGGTGTCGAGCACGGCGCCTGGCTCATCGCTCTTGTCGCCCGGCTCGATCGTGCGCCGGCGTACGTGGCCGACCCCGAGCACGAAGAGCCGCTTCGCCGGCATCATCCGGAACGACTCGGCCCCAATCTGTCGGCGGAGATACTCGCAGTGCGCCTCCATCGAGTAGCCCTGCGGGACTTTCAGCGTCGTCCAGAGTCGATACGCCGACCCCGGCGTCTCGGCGTCCGTCGAACGGATCACGACGTGGCCGGAGAACGGGTCGCGCCCGACCATGTAGTCGAAACCAGCGTCTATTTGATCGATCGGGATGCGCCATGCGACCAATGCGCCCGGCGCGAGATTCGTCGCCATCAGCGTCTGGCGGATCCGGCGGATCGTGCCTGTTGCGAGCATGGCTTTCAGCCGCTCCAGCACCACCGGCAGCTCTACGCCGGATCGCTCCGCGATCTCGGCAAATGGGTCCCGCGAGAATCCCGCGACGCGATCTTCGGACACCGCCAGGATTCTGGCATTCACTTCGTCGACAATCTCGACCGGGACTGACGCCGTCATGTCGCGAAAGCTATCGGGCGTCTGACTCGGGCGCGAAGTACACAGCGCCTTCGGCGACCGCCTAAGCCGTAGGTCGCGATGCTGCCTCGCTTCGGACCTCGTATCGGATCTGGTATCGGATCCGGTATCGGATCTGGTATCGGATCTGGTATCGGATCTGGTATCGGATCTGGTATCGGAGCAAGGCCAGACTGTTGTCGGGCGCTGGGTAAGCGGTCGCCGAAGGCGCCGCGTACAGCGCGCTACGTCGCCGAGCGCCGGGGCCGAGGGTGTTGGACGGCCGGCGGCAGAGCTGCGGTCCCGAGGAATCGCCGCACAGCGTCGATGTGGGCGCGGGCGCCGGCGGCGGCGCGGGAGTAGGACCAGGTCCACGGGACGCGTCCCCCGTCGCGGAGCACGAAGGCGATGCGGAAGCGGCCGGTGGAGGCCTCTCCGTCGCTCTCCTCGAGCACGACGTCGGCGACGGCCGAGAGTGGGTAGAGGGCGCGACTCCAGCCACCGCCGCCACGCCGCTCGATGGTGACGATGCCGGCCTCGCGGTCGATGACTATACGTCTCTCCTCCGGGAGGAGGATAGTCAGAAGTCCCGCGACCGCACACGCGACGCCAGGGACGTTCGAGTACACGGCGCCGAGCACGACCAGGATGCCGCCGAGGATGCGGATACCAGTCGCGTGATCGTGAATTGCGAGCCGTTCGGGAGCTTCGAGCGCGAGTCGCATACCCACCAAACGAGGACATCGCCCCTCGGGTCACGCCACATGATAAGTGGCATCAATGGCGTGAGTTACATAAGTTACAGCCCCCACTCTGGGGACGAAACGAACGAGGGCAGTTGTGCGTCCTTTCTTGTAATGACCGTGGCCGCCAAAAATTGGCGCCCTCTAACCATTGCGCGCGGTTTAGCGATCGCCGCGACGGTCTGGGCCGCCAGTTATCCTATAGTTTTTGCGACACTGAAGACGCAGGCTGGAACGAGACCGATAACGATTCTCGCGTTCCCGCCGATGAACCTGGTCACATGTTTCATGGCCTGGTTCGCTGCTTCACGCGTCGTCGACGAGCGCATTCGCCGCGCGTTCCGGTGGTTCGGAACCGCCTGGCTATTCGTGTCCGTCGGAAACGCATGTTCGTTCCTCTACACGAACGTGCTGCAGCTCGGCGACTACACGGGCTCGTGGTGGGTCAACCTCCCGTATCTCCTCTGGTACCCGTTGTTCGTCACGGGTCTCGTCTCGCTGCCGCTCGCGAGTCGCCAGCGGATCGAACGCCGCAAGTTCATGTTCGACGCCCTCACGGTGCTGCTGAGCGGCGGCATCGTGATCTGGCAGCTGGTCATCGTGCCGACCGTCAGCGAGACGACGAGCCCGATCGCCACGCTCATCACTTTTCTGTACCCGCTCGGCAGCATCCTCGTACTCGCGGGTCTCACGACGGTGCTGCTACGCCGTCTACCGGCGCGCGGCTCGACGGCGTCCGCGCTCTTCTTCTCGGGCGTCGCGATCTTCGCGCTCAGCGATCTGGCGAACGATCTCGTGCTGGTGCGCGTCGGCCCGTTCGGCATGGCGTGGACCGACATCCCCATGATGTTGTCCTACGCGTTGATCACGTGGGGCCTCTATCGATCGGCCGCGGACCCCGAGCACACGTCGGGCGACACGCCCGAGCCGGACGTCGACGCGGATGTCCAGTCGTTCAGCCCACTGCCGTACACGGCGCTCGCGCTGTGCGCGGCGCTGTTGATGCGCGATGCGTTGCGGGCGCACCCGTCCTCCTGGTCCCTGCTCGCCATGACCATGGTCGTCGTGACGGTGCTCGTGGTCACGCGCCAGATCGCGGCCGTGCGCGAGAACGCACGGCTCGTGTCCGAGCGCGCCAAGCGACAGAACGAAGCCCGATTCCGGTCGCTCGTGCAACACTCATCGGACGTCATCGCGGTCGTCGACGAAGCCGGCATCATTACCTATGTGAGCCCGTCGGCCACGCGCGTGTTCGGGTTCACACCCGAAGAGATCGAGGGTCGCGCGATCACATCGCTCCTGCACGCCGAGGACGCTTCGCGCGGCGAGGCGATGTTCACCGAGGCGGCGCTGCGCCCGGGCGTCACGGCGCCGAGCGAATGGCGCGTCCAGCATCGGGACGGGCGGTGGCTCTATGTCGAGGCGGTCGGCACGAACCTCACGCACGAGCCGACCGTGCGCGGGATCGTCATCAATACCCGTGACATCACCGAGCGCAAATCGCTCGAGGCGCAACTCGTCCATCAGGCATTCCACGATCCGCTGACAGGACTCGCCAACCGCGCATTATTTCTGGACCGCGTGACGCACGCGCTCGCGATCACCGGGCGCCACGGCCGTCACCCGGTCGCGGTGTTGTTCCTCGACATCGACAACTTCAAGACGTTGAACGACAGCTTCGGCCATCTGCCGGCCGATCAGCTGCTGTCCACGATCGCGCGGCGTCTCTGCGACGCGGTCCGCACGAGCGACACCGTTGCGCGCCTCGGTGGAGACGAGTTCGCGATCCTGCTCGAGGATGCGTCCGGGCCTATGGCGCCGACGGCGGCGGCCGAGCGCATTACCGCGGCGCTGCGGGAGCCGTTCATTGTCGACGGGAAAGAGGTTTACGCCTCGGCGAGCATCGGGATCGCGGTCGCGACGCCAGATCTCAGCCCATCCGAGCTGCTGCGCAACGCCGATACCGCGATGTACCAGGCGAAAGCGCGCGGGAAGGCGCGGTATGAGCTCTTCGAGGCGAGCATGTACGCCGAGACGATCGCCCGGCTCGAGATGGCGGCCGAGCTCCGCCAAGCGGTCGAGCGGAATGAGCTGTCGCTGCGCTATCAGCCGATCCTCGACCTGGCGAGCGGCGCGATCGTGGGCGTCGAGGCTCTGCTGCGCTGGGAGCATCCGCGGCGTGGGACGCTGACGCCGCCGGAGTTTATGGCGGTGGCCGAGGAGACCGGGCTCATCGTGCCGATTGGGCGATGGGTGTTGAGAGAGGCGTGTCGCCGGGCGCGACGCTGGCAGCTCGCGCACCCGCGCGTGATGCCGCTCACCATCAGCGTCAACTTCTCCGCGCAGCAGATTCAGCATCCGACGCTGATGGAGGCGCTGCGCTCGGCCCTCGTCGAGTTCGAGCTGCCGCCGTCGACGTTGGTGCTCGAGGTCACGGAGAGCGCGCTCATGCAGCAGACGGATCTCATGCTGACGCACTTGAGGGCGCTCAAGACGCTGTCCGTGCGCGTGGCGATCGACGACTTCGGCACCGGGTACTCGTCGCTCGGCTCGCTTCGGCAGTTTCCGATCGACATCCTCAAGATCGCGAAGCCGTTCGACGACGTGGGGCGCGCTATCATCGGGCTTGGGCAGACGCTCAAGCTGCAGACGAGCGCCGAAGGGATCGAGTCCGAGGGGCAGCTCGCTCAGCTACGCGTGCTCGGCTGCCACCTCGGGCAAGGGAACTACTTCTCGCGTCCGATCACGGCCGACGCGATGGATACGCTGCTCGAAACGCCGCTCTCGGCCGCCGTCCCTCAGCCGGTCGTGTAGCGAACCACGACCGGGCGATGGGTCTTGAGCGACTCATCGACGGCGTCCGCCAGCGCATTTCTCCGCTCGTCCAGCGTGGCATCGGCCGGGACATCGATCGCCGGCTTCTCGCTCGGCAGGGCGCACGTCACGAGGATCGTGATCGGGTTGAACATGCCGATCGTCACGATGCTCACCAGCGTGTTCGCCGGCGTCTGGCCCCTGCGTACTTTCGCCAGGCCATCCTGGCACTGCGCTGCCGCCTGGGCCACGGCGGCCGGCACCACACCATATACGAACGTCGTCGCCCACTGCTTTGCGGCGGTAACGCGCGCTGACATCGACGTCGAGTCTTGAGCGCGGGCGGCGGACGTGATCGAGATCACACTGAGGAGGAGAGCGATTGCGCGGCGCATACGAGCGACTCCGAGAACTTGGTGCAGGATCGAACGCAGAACTTCGAGGTGTCTGCATACTACACGTGCTTGATCACCTGACTTACTCACTCATGCGCGCGCACGCCTGCGGCGTGACGCGCATCACACGAGACGCGCGCACGCGCATGCCGCAGATACGCGATGTCGATCTGTGAGACGCGAGATGGTCGTGTACGTTAGCGCCGACACGTTCGGGGACTCGCGATAGGCGCCCGCGCACGCGCATGTCGCAGATGCGCGATGTCGATGCGTGAGACGCGAGATGGTGCTAGGGCCGCAAGCGAACTTGCCCGCAGGCGCGTGTGCGTCACCCGCCGGCACGTTCGCGGCACTCACGATGGGCGCCCGCGCACGCGCATGTCGCAGGTGCGCGATGCCGATGAGTGAGACGCGAGATGGGTGCTGGGGCCGCAGGCGAACTTGGCCGCAGGCGCGTGTGCGTCACCCGCGGCACGTTCGCGGCACTCACGATGGGCGCCCGCGCACGCGCATACGCAGGTGCGCGATGCCGATGAGTGAGACGCGAGATGGGTGCTGGGGCCGCAGGCGAACTTGGCCGCAGGCGCGTGTGCGTTGAGCCACGGCCCGTTCGGGGCTCGCGGTGGGCGCTCGGTGGGTGCTCACTGGGCGCGCGACGGCGATTACGCGTTCGCCGAAGGTGACGCGCACAAAAAAAGGGCCGCGTGCCATGTCGACACGCGGCCCCCGAGATGCAGCTGCGGCTACTTCGCCGGAGCGCCCGCCATCCAGCGCTTCACACCCTTATGCCCGGAGCATGCCCCTGACCGCACGCTGCCGTCCCAGAACATACCGTCGGTGCACTGCGCGATGGCGCCAACGGAGTCGGCAACCGCGCCGGTCTTCGTCGGCTTGGGAGCCGTAGCCGGAGCCGGAGTCTGATTGGGGATCTTCCCACCCCCGGGTGTGCTGGTTGTCATGGCACCGGTAGGCGAAGCTGTAGCGATGCCACCGTGGTGTGAGCATGCCCCTTGCCCACCCTTCGAGGTCGTCCCGTCCTTACACGTGACCATCGACGCCGTCGCTGTCGACTGCGCTCTCCCCACCGCCGGCGCAAACACGATCGCGCCAACGATGCATGCCGCTCCCATCACGAGTTGCCGCATAAGCCTCTCCTATTTTCTGAAAACGTGCGCCCAGGTCGGATCTATTGTCAACCACGCCGGCGTGAGATAGAACCCAGGGACTTTCTCGGCAACCGCGAGCGCCGCCGCCGCACTGTCGGGCTGGCCAGCCAGCAGGAAGATGCGCGCCAGTAACATCTCGGTATAGGGCCCATTCTGCCGATCAGTCGCGATGGGATCGGCCGCCACAGCTTGCCGTCCATGGCGCACCGCATCCTCGCGCCGCCCGTCATACGCCTCGGCCACGCCGAGCAGCGCAATATCCTGAGCGCCGGTCCCTTGGGCAGCAGCCAGCGCGGTGTCGGCGTACGCCTTCGCCGCATCCGCCCGCCCGCGCAACCAGTAGGTGTGCGCGAGCGCCAGCGCCCAATCCCGCCGCGAGTTTTCCCCGGGCCCCAAGCCCAAGAGCGCCCGCTGCTCGGCGTCGTCGAGCACCCAGTACAGGTCGTAGGTCGTCGCGACGTACGCGAAGAGCGCGGCCGAATCGACACCCCGCGCGCTCGCATCGTGCAGGACACGCCGCGCACCCTGGAGATCGCCGCCCATGAGATAGGTCATGGCGTCGAGCTCGATGATCTCGAAGTTGGTGGGCGCGACATCGAGCGCTCGCTCGAGCGTCGCGCGCGCGCCGCCCAAGTCACCTTGCCCACGCTGCGCATACGCCTTCGACTCCAGCAGCGCGAGACTCGTCGGATCGACACCGAGCCCATGCTCGGCCGCCTCGCGCGCCCCGGCGAAGTCGCCTTTGCGATTGAGCGCATCGGCGAGTCGCGTGGCCGTTAACACGGACCGCGGATCGAGCGCCAGCGCATGGCGCAGCCGCTCGATCGCGGCATCGAGCCTCCCCATGTTGATCTCGTTCACGCCGGCCGCCGTGAGCAGCTCGACGTTCTCGGGCGCGGCGGCGAGCCCGATCGAATCCTCCGACAGCGCCCGCGCGAAATCGCTTGGGCCATTCGCGTAGTAGGCGCCGAGCGCTTGGTGTCCCTCAGGAAGCGCCGGGCTAAGCCGCAGGGATCGCTCGGCTGCCGTGCGCGACTCGGCGAGCACGGATGGCGACGCGTCCGCCAGGTACAGGCGCGAGTCGACGAGCGACAGCCGCGCCCAGGCGGCCGCGAACGACGAGTCGAGCGCGACGGCTTGGCGGAACGCGGCGGCCGCCTGTCGCGCCACTTCGGCCGACGGTGTCGCCGTCCCGGCCGTGATCGTGCGCGGCAACAACGCCAGACCCTGGAGGTAGGCATCGTGCGCCGCGATGTTCTCGGTCAGGCGGGCGGTCATTTTGCGCTTGGCGCTGGTGCCGAGCGCGAGGCCGAGCTCCGAGGCAACCTGGCCGGCGATATCGGCCTGTACGGAGAACACGTCGGAGGGATTGGCCTCGAACGCCTGCTTCCACGTCGTCGTCGGCGCCGGCGACGACGTCACTTCGACCAGCTCGGGACTCACACGCACGTGGGATGCGCCGTCCCAGCTCACGGTGCCGACAAGGAGGTAGCGGACGCCGAGCTCGTGCGCGATCTGCTGCAGGGTCTTCTCCGTGTGGCGATACTGCTCGGAGCTGCCAGTCGCGATAACGCTGAGCCCTGCGATCGACGAGAGCTTCCCGCGGAGCTCATCGGTCAGTCCCTCGGCGAAATACTCCTGCGTGCTGGCGCCGATGTTGTTGAACGGAAGCACAGCGAGGACTTTCGACGTGCCGCCGCGGGCAGGCCACCGGGCAACGAGCAAAGTCAGCGCGGCGACGGCGATGCCCAGCGCGATCCACGCGACGTAGGGTCGACCACGCGGCGGCTTCATTCCCGCCGACAGTGATTGCGCGAACTCGCCGGCCGTGGCGAAGCGATCGGCGGGCATCGGTTGCAGTGCTTTCCGAAGCGCGAGGTCGATCGTTTCAGGGACGGACGGGCGATCTTTGCGCACCGAGACGGTGCCGGTCCACAGGCCAGTCGGCGGCACACCGGCGAGCATCTCGTAGAGCACCGCCGCCAGGCTGTACACGTCCGTGCGTCCATCGATCGACCGCTCGGCGTGCGCCTGCTCGGGACTCATGTACCGCGGGGTCCCGATCGCCATACCGACTTCGGTCAGCGCATGATCCCCGTCACCGGGGTTGACGGCCCG
>Ga0210387_10001486_pt1 | contig 17738 bp, 23 predicted proteins | sample IncBWC7OmetaG_FD_160108 | JGI IMG/M metagenome (GOLD analysis project Ga0210387, IMG submission 160108) | Forest soil microbial communities from Barre Woods Harvard Forest LTER site, Petersham, Massachusetts, United States - Inc-BW-C-7-O ...
ATCACGGCGTACCGCAGGGGCGTCCGGGTGTCGCGCAGCGCATAGAACGCGCTCGAGTAGAGACGCCCCATCGTCGCCGCGAGCAAGCCCACCGTGCTCCCCGCCAGGATGATCCAGACGTAGCGCGCGTCATTGGCGTTGAAGCGGCCGGTCTGGAACAGCGCTGCGCAGATCACGTCGCCGAGAGCCAGGAACGCGGCGATGGAAGGAACGACGGGGTAGGCGATGGCCCGCAGCCCGGCCTCCGTCTGGGCGTGCAGGCGTTCGCGAACCGCTGCGTCGGCCGACATCGATGGCAACGCGGCGGCGCTGACCGCCATGCCGAACAAGGACACCGGCAGCGTGTAGATCACCTGCGCATATCCGAATGCTGCCACCGCACCCGGGAGCCAACTGGCGATGAACGTGTCCACATAGGCAGAGAGCTGCACGACCCCGCGTCCGGCGGCAACCGGGAGAAAGTTCCGGATCACCTCGGCGACGTGCGCGTTCCCGCGCCCCAACGACAGCCGAGCGCTCCTGCCGAGGAGCCGCAGCACCGCGGGGACCTGAACCAGCAACTGGAGCGCGCCGCCCGCCACGGCACCCCAGGCCGCGCAGAGGGCGATGCGGTTCTGGTCGTGCCGAGCTCCGGTGTGCGCGCCAACAATCAGCGCCGCGATGATCGCCGCGCTCCAGACCACCGGGGCCGCATAGCTGAGAAAGAAGCGACCGTGGCTGTTGAGCACCCCGATGCAAAACGCCGAGAGCACGAGCAGCGCAATGGAGGGGAAGAAGATCCGCACCAGCACGATCGCCAGCTCGCGCGTCTCGCCGCGGAAACCGGGCGCGATGGCGTCGATCATCCAGGGCGTGGCGGCAACGCCTATCAGCGAGACGACACCGGTGAGCAGCGTGAACAGTCCCGCCACCGCCCCCGCCACCCTGCGGGCCTCTGCCTCCTGGCCTCCCGCCCGCAGGCTGGCATAGACGGGGATGAAGGATGCGGAGAGAACTCCCTCTCCCAGGAGGTTCTGCAGGAAGTTGGGGATGCGAATCGCGGCCGCGTACGCGTCAGCGGCGGCCGAGATGCCGAGGTAATGGCCCAGCACCCGCTGGCGGACCAGCCCTGCCAGGCGGCTGAGCAAGATCCCGGCCGCGACCAGGAGGGCCGCTCTGCCCGTCCCGCGCGCTGGCTTGGCCGGAGCGGCGGAGGTCGCCGCGACCCCGCTCACCGGCCCCTGGACGTCGACGATCGGCCCCTCATTCGCGAAACCGCCGATTGGCCGCTGCCTGCGGTGGCGCTTGTTCCCGTCCCGCCATTGTGACCGCCGCCCGCCCCGCTTCCCCTCTCGTGGGCGCTTTTTGCCGCGAGTGCAGACGTGATTGCGTTGTAGAACGTAAGGGCCACATTGGGATTAGGGCCGCAATTGGCAAATTTTCCCTCGATGTGCTGCCCGCCACTGTCGCCGCTGCAATCCGGTCCGTTGACGTTGCCACATTCATTTGTCGTGGTGACTCCCTGATGGAACATATACACGGTGGTTCGAGTCTCTTTGTAGCAAATGGTGAGCGTGGCCGCGAGCGCTACGTCCAGCGCCTCAGCCGCGAATCCGAAGGCGGCCATCTTCGACGGATCCAGAGCTTGCCCGTAACCGGCTCATCGACTGCCGCCGCCACTTCGGCGATGGCGGCAAGCACGACGGCCTTACTCTGTCGCCCCAGTCGAAGCACCACGATTCCCGCGCTGCTCCCGGACGAGTACGTTCGGATGTTGCCGAACCCGACGTCCAACGTGATGAGCGCACGACCTTCCGCTTGAACGACCGCGAATATCTCCGGGTCAGGCTTTCCGCCCAACCGTTGCTCGAGCACGGTGACCGCGTCGTGGCCGGCGGCGCGAAGAATCTGACGCCCTCCCCGGGCAGATTCTCGTCGAGCTTGAACTTCATCCCGCAGCGTGACGCGGAAGATCCAAGACGCGCTCCCGAGCCAGCTCCGCGCCGTAGGCCACCGCAGCCCGGATGTCGTCGAGCGTCAGACTCGGGTAGCTGACCAGGATCTCTTCAGCAGGAAGACCATCGGCCCGATTGTCGAGCACAACCGACACTGGAATACGCGTTCCCCGGACGTACGCCGCCCCGTGGCAGACGTCAGGGCTCGTCGTAACTCGGTCGCGCCAGTCGGTCACCGCGCTTTCACGATACCACGCGACATCGGCGACCTCCGGCAAACCGGACCTCCCTACCCTGCAGGGACACCTCTAAGCATGGAGGACGCCGGGCCTTCGTCTCAGAATTCGAGCTGGTCCCGTATGTGCATCGCTCCGCGTTGATTTCCGATTTTCGGACTGCGCTCACCAAACGGCGGCCGACCGACACCCGCGGCCTGCCGGCAGGTTGTAGACCACGACGACGTCGGGGCCGGTCGAGAAGCGCCGTTCTGCGACCAGCCCCGTCCGATCGACCGCCCCTTGAAGCCGGACCTCGGGATCGAAGTCGGGATCGAACGCGGTGAAGGTCTTTATGTCCGCGTCGACGTAGAGGACCGGCCCCGCGAAGCCGCCGGCCCGCGAGCGCCGCACCCGCCCGCAAAACTCGTAGGGCCCCGATGGCGCCGCGGTCCGGGAACGGAAGATGGACTGCTCGTTGCGATGTTCCCGGGGTGGCAGCGGCGCGCCCGCGTCGGTGACCACCCACACCTGGTCGCGGAGCGCCTGCGGCAGCACGTTGGTGAGGCAACCGTCGCGACAGCGCTGCTCGAGGTAGGGGACCGCCGTGTTGATCGCGCGGCTGTTGGAGATGCTCCCCTTGCCGGCCACGATCACCAGAGTGAGCGCGGCGACCACCGTCGCGGCGCCGAGTGCGCGTGCGCGTTCGGGACGAAGACGCGCGCCGACCAGATCCGCTCCGCGCGCCACCATCAACACGAGCGGGACCGCGATGCTCAGGTAGTAGGCCGGGTTCTGCTGGGGGATGAACAGCATGCCGAGCGGCAACAGATAAGCTGCAAGCAACCAGACCCGCGACCGAGCCTGCCGCGTCGACCCCTTCGAATTGGAGGGGCGCGCGCCGCGGCGAGCCCCCACCGCGGCGAGCGCGACGCCCACCGGCGTCAGCCCGTGGTACCACGACAGGGCGGCCAGCTGATCGACCGGCTTGGTCAGGATCCGGAGCAGGGCGAATCCCGGATGGCGGCCGAGCGCGCGAAGGACGCTGCCGTGGTTGTCGGCGAAGGTGCCGAAGATGCCGACCGAGGCCGCGTAACGTTGATATTCGGTCGCGTGGGGGTGCGGATACATGAGCAGCGGCAGCCCGTCATAGAAGGTGTAGAAGGCGTAGGTCTTGTCCGCGCCGGCGTCGCCGCCGAGCGCGTGCCGGAGGGCGATCACCACCGTCAGTCCCCCCACCGCCCCGAGCCCCAGCGCCAGCGCGGCGCCGCGAGGCCGGGGCACGTCCGGCATGGACGCTCCAAGCAAGGCGAAAACGAGCGCCGCCCCGAGGCAGGTCATGAGCGCCTCGTAGCGGCCCATGCTCGCCAGAGCGGCGGCCACCCCCACCAGCACGGTCGCGCCCATCGCCACGACCCGCGATCGCGTCGTGGCAGCGGCGGCCGTCGCCGCCAGGGCGAGCGCGCTGGCGGCGAGCCCCGCGCCCAGGCTGACACCGAGGTTGTTGCGCCCGCTCTGAGACGCGAGCAGCGGCACCACGGCCAGCGTCGCGACGAGCGTCCGCCTCCGCCGCGCTGCGATCTCGGGCCACACGAAACGCGCGAGCCCGAGCGCGCCCACCGCCAGCAAGAGGTGCGCGACGAGGTAGACGACCTCGTTGGCCTCTCGGGCGTCGAGGCCGAGGCGGCGGGCCGCGACGAGCGCGAGGAACGCCAGCGGCTGCTCCTCGGAGGGCTCGATGAGCGCGAGCGCGATGACGCGCGCGCGCTCGAGATAGAGGAGATTCATCCACCCGAGATCCCACCCATAGCGAGCGAGGTACAGGAGCCGCGCGGCCAGCACCGCGGCCAGCGCCCAGAGGAAGATCGACGCCGACCAGGCGGGGGTGGGCGAAAGCCGTCCGGCCTCGCGCGTCTCTCTCTCTGCTCCTTCCATCGGAGTTCCCTCTGCGCCCCCGGCCAAGAGGATGGAGGGGCAGACCGCAGGACGCCCTCAGGCATCGCCGCATTTCGCGCGCCTCGCCCAGATGCGAGGTGCGCCTCGCGCTCTCCCGGCTCAGCCGCTCGTCGACGGCGATGCTTCGACCGCTCTATCAGGGGTTGGCTGACGTTGCCGGAATGGGGCAGCGACCTATTGGTCACGGGTGCGGCATCGCGCGGCTATCACACTGTTCGGCGGGGCAGGCCGGGGAGGCCTTCGTTTCCTTGGCGACGCCGGGCGGATGTCGCTGTTCCTTGGCGCGACGCTCCGGCGCTTGCCACAGCGGCCGTTCCGTCCGAGGCTGGCGGTCGCCGCGATCGAGATGATCGGCGCCCGCTCGCTGGGCGTCGTCATGCTGGCCGCGACGTTCACGGGGCTCGTCCTCGCCCTCCAGGGCTACAGCGTCCTGGTCCGTTTCGGCAGCGAGAACCTCGTCGGATCCCTGGTGGCGCTCAGCCTCACGCGTGAGCTCGCGCCCGTGCTCGCGGCGCTCATGGTGACCGCCCGCGCGGGCTCGGCAATGACCGCCACGATCGGCAACATGGCCGTCACCGAACAGATCGACGCGCTCAAGTCGCTCGCGGTCGACCCGGTGCACCACCTGGCCGTTCCCCGACTCGTCGGGTGCGTGGTCTCGCTGCCGCTCCTGACGGCGATCTTCTCGCTGACCGGCGTCGCCGCGGCCTATCTCTTCGGGGTGTCGGTCCTGGGGCTGGACGGGCGGGACTTCATGTCGAACGTCCGTTCGTCGGTCGCCTGGTCAGACGTCTCGATCGGTCTCTGGAAGTCGCTGATCTTCGGCGTCGTCATCGCCTGGATCGCGACCTTCCGGGGCTTCGGGACCTGGGGCGGCGCCCTGGGCGTCGGGCGCGCCACCAGCCGGACGGTCGTCGACACGGCGATCGTGGTCCTGTGCGGCGACTACGTCGTGACGGCCTTGCTCTCTCGCTGACCGGCCCCACATGTTCGACTACACCAAAATGGAAATCGTCGTCGGGGTCTTCGTCGTCCTCGGGCTGGCGGCGCTCGGCTATCTGTCGATCTCGATAGGCGGCCTGCGGCTCCGGCCGGGCGAGACCTATCGCGTGTCGGCCCGCTTCTCGGACGTGGGGGGCCTGAAGGCGCACGCGTCGGTCAAGATCGCCGGCGTCACCATCGGCCGCGTCGAATCGATCCGCCTAGCCGACTACTACGGTCAGGTCGAGCTGGCGATCCGCCGAGACGTCCCGCTGCCGAAAGATACAATCGCGTCGATCGCGACGACCGGGCTGCTGGGCGATTCCCACGTGGCGCTCTCGCCCGGGTCCGCCGAGGCCAACCTGGCCGACGGCGACCGCATCAGTCACACCGAGCCCGCCGTCAACATCACCGATCTCATCGGGCGCACGGCGTTCGGCAACGCGGGGGCGCCGCCGCCCGACGCCGGGGTGAAGCCGTGAGGCGGCCCGCCCCGACGCTCGCCCTCGCCGTCGCCGTGGCGCTGTCGTGCGCGCTCGCGGGGCGGGCCACGGCGCGGAAGCTCGATCGGTGGACGGCCGTCAAGACCGCCCTGGCGCAGAACCCGCAGATCGCGGCCGCGCGCGCCGAGGAGGAGGTCCTGCGCGCCCAGCGACGGCAGGTCACGGCCGCACACATGCCGATCGTGGCGCTCTCCCTGGGGGTGGGCCCCTCCGACAAGGCGACGCTGGTCCCCGGGACGTCGGTCACCTCGGTCCAGCAGCAGTACAAGAACTTCACCTGGAACCAGCTGTCGGTGCTCTTCCTCGGCAACCTCACCGTCATCCAGCCGATCTACACCTTCGGCAAGATCGCCAAGCGGGGCGAGGCCGCCGAGCACGGGCTGCGGGCCCGCCAGGCCCAGACGCGCATGCAGAGCGCCGACGTCGCGTTCGAGGTCGCGCAGCTGTACGAGGCGATGCTGTACGCGCGCGACGCGGGACGCTTCTTCCAGGAGATGAAGGACTGGCTGGAGAAGATCCTGCAGCAGACGGAGGAGATGGTGGCCAAGAAGGTCGGCCACGCGAACGAGCGCGACATCCTGCGCATCCAGGCCGGGCTGGGGATGGCCGACCTGGGGATCCACGAGGCGAACGCGGGCGAGGCCGAGGCGCGCGCCGGCCTCTGCGCCTACCTCGGGTACCCCCAGAGTGAGGTCCTCGAGCCGGCCGAGGACGAGCTCGCGCCCGTGGGACCGATCCCGGGCGACCTCGACCAGCTCGTGAGGACGGCGCAGGACAACCGCCCCGAGCTGGTCGCGCTGCGCGAAGGGGACCGCGCTCTGCAAGCGCTCGCCCGCGCCGAGGCCGCCGAGCTCTGGCCGAACATCGTGGCCCTGGGGATCCTCGACGTCGCGTACACGCCCGGCCGCGACTGGATCGAGACCCGCTTCGTGGTCGACCCGCTGAACCACTTCGCGCCAGAAGTGCTGGTCGGGCTGCGCTGGGAGCTGCAGGGCGCGATGGCGCCGGCCCGCGCGGCCGAGCAGCGCGCGCACGCGGACGTGCTCCTGCATCTGGGACAGTGGGCCTCGGACGGGATCCCGGCCGAAGTGCGCAAGTCCTACGAGGACGTCGTGCGGGCCCAGAAGGACATCGACAGCCTCGCCACGGCCGTCAAGAAGGCGAAGCAGTGGATGGTCGGGGCCTCGCTGGACTACAACGTCGGGCTCCTCGACATCCGTGAGGTCTCCGACGCCGTGAGCTCGTACGTGACGCTCCGAACCGCGCAAATCAGGACGCGCTTCGACTACAACAGCGCGATGGCGGGCCTCTCGAAGGCCGTCGGCGATCTCGACAAGAACGGCGAGATCTACCCCGGACCACACGGCCACGAAGGAGGCGCGCCATGATCCGGCGGCGGACGGTGGTGGCGGGCGTGGGGCTCGCGCTGGGGCTGGTCGGGTTCGGGCTCGGGCGCATGCTGCCATTCGGGCGCCGGGGCCGGGTCGCGGAGGCCGCCGGCGCCGGCACGGCCGAGGACTCGATTCGCAAGACCGTCGACGACGCCTTCGCCGTGCTGCGGGACAAGTCGCTCGCGGGTCAGGACAAGCGCGAGGAGCGAATCGCGGCCCTGCGCCGGATCGCCGATCAGACGTTCGACTGGTCGGAGATGGCGCGCGGCAGCCTGGGCCCGAGCTGGCGCTCGGCCGACCCGGCGAAGCGCGCCCGCTTCATCGCGGTGTTCAAGGACGTGCTCGCGGCCCAGTACATGGACGACATCGACAAGTTCCAGGGCACGGAGAAGGTGACCGTGGACAGCTCGGCGCCCGAGGGGGACACGACCGTCGTCCACACGACGCTCATCACCGCCAGCCGCGAGCACGTGGCCATGGACTACCGCCTGCGCGAAGAGTCCGGACGCTGGATGATCGTCGACATCAGCGTCGAGAACGTCAGCCTGGTGAACCATTTCCGCAAGACGTTCTCCAGCGCCATGGCGAACATGACGATCGACCAGCTGATCGATACCCTCAAAAAGCAGCTGCCCTCGACGAACTAGCAGGCTGGGACCTCGCCGGCGAGAGCAGCCGGTGCGTGACCCGCTCGACCGCCCCGTGACAAAGCGGCAGCCGGGCGCTATCTGGGAGCGTCCCATGCTCTTCGTTCCCGCTGTCCTCCAGCCGTCGGTCTTGTCGGATCGTCCACTTTGGTTCGTCGTTCAGGGCAACGGCATCGTCGTGCGCGCGGACGGGGACGCCCAGGCGCTGCCGTCCACCGCCGAGCTCGCGCTCTGGGGTCTCGACCAGCGACAGGCTCACTACCTCGGCCGGATTGACGAACGAGACTGTTTCGCCATCGAGGCCGGCGCTGTCCAGCCTGCTGCGCCCTGGTCACTCGAGGGCCTGCGCGCTCTCCATGACCGCCTCGATGAGGTCGTGTTCGGTGTCGCGGGACGCGCCACGCAGATCGTGCACTTCGCTTCGGTTCATCGCTTCTGCGGGCGCTGCGGCACTGCGACCGCGCGCGACGTGAGCGAGCGCTGCGTGCGCTGCCCGCGGTGCGAGCTGACCGTCTACCCGCGCGTCTCGCCAGCGATCATCGTGCTCGTGCGCCGCGGCGCAGAGGCGCTTTTGGCCCGCTCGGGCCGCTTCACGGCCGGCTTCTACAGCACGCTCGCTGGCTTCGTCGAGCCGGGCGAGTCGCTGGAGCAGACGCTGCGGCGCGAGGTGCGCGAGGAGGTGGGCGTCGAGATCACCAACATCCGCTACTTTGGCAGCCAGCCCTGGCCCTTTCCGCACTCCCTGATGGTCGGTTTCGTCGCCGATCACGCGAGCGGTGACATCGTGGTCGACGGCAAGGAGATCGAGGACGCGCGCTGGTTCCGCGCCGACGCGCTGCCGCCGGTTCCGCCCAGGCTCAGTATCGCGCGCAAATTGATCGACGCCTGGGTCGACGAAGTCACAGAAGGCGGGACCTAGGCGAACAGCGCGGGCGAACCGCCGGTGCGCCAAAAGACGATCGCCGCGATCCGCCGAAGATCCTGTTTCACGACGCACCTCGAGGGCAATTTGCTCGCAACGCGGCAGGGTGCATGATGAGGGTATGCGCTTTTCTCAGCTTGGCTTGATCGTGGTCGGTTTGATGGTGGGGGCCACGTCGTTCATGGGGTGCAAGGGGTCGAACGGAACGACGTCGGGCGCGGGCGGCCAAGCGGCGACCGGCGGCGGTGGCGGCGGCTTGGCCGCGGGCACCGGTGGCCACGGTGGCGGCGGCGCGTCCGGCGGCGGCGTGACAGGGAGCGGCGGCGCGGGCGGCCTGACGGCGGGTGGCGGTGGCGCGGGCGTCAGCGCAGTCCGCGACTGCTTCCCGCCCTGCATCGCCAACCTTCGAAAGACCTGCGAAAGGCCGAGCCTCGACGGGGGAACCTGCGTCAGCACCGGCACGACCAAGTGCTATTCGAACGGCATCCGGGAGATCCAGGCGACCGCCGACGGTGGCGGCGCAATCGTCACCTTCACCGAGCCCGACGGCCAGACACCTTGCTACAAGGTAGCCGTCGACGACACCGGCGCGATCGACACCTACGAGACGACCGACGGGCAACAGGTCGCGGTGCTGAGAATCGTCAGCGCGGACACCTACACGGTGACCTGTGACGGCACGACGACCACCGTCGACATCTCGAGCCAGGCCTGCGCCATGTTGACCGAGAGCTCATGCACATCGGCTGCGACCTGCCCGCCCTGAGTGCCGCGGCGCCCGGCAGCTGGATCGAGCGCTCGTTTACGCGCGAAAGAACCAGCGCGCCTGAGGGGGCAGCCGCGGACGATCAGCGCGGTACACACTGAGCCGACTCTTACCTCGCAGACACGATGAGCGGCCAAAGGCGCCCAGGACGTGGCATGCCGCGCCGGGACTTCTCTTGTTTTTTTGTACCACGTGCGCAGATCCATAGAACATCATGGACAATATGTTCGTCACCCGGGGATTTGACTGGGACGGTGCCGGGTCACGCAACATGCAAATCGGCAACGCCGTGCTCCGTCGACTGGGATTTGCCGCGCGTTTGACGGCGCCGAGGGCAACTGGTTACATGACCTCCGTCGAGCAACGGGCCAATATCTATCACCTCGTGAGCCAGGTACTGGCCTACGGAGTCGAAGGTGACTTGCTAGAGATTGGGACTTTTACGGGGCAGACCGCCACTCTCATCGCGCGCGTCGTCGCCGAGGAGGGACAAGGTCAGCGTGTCCACGTCTACGATTCGTTTGGGCCCGCATTCGGTGACCCGAATCCCAAGGACAGCCTCGAACGCAACTTTCACTCGGCGGGGGTCGCGCTGCCCGACATTCATCAAGGGCTATTCAACGACACGATTCCATCACAACTACCCGACAAAATTTCGTTCGCCAATGTCGACATCGGCTTTGGCGGGCGCGACAGGACAGCCAAGGAGCAGTGCGACGTCCTTTACCATGTGTTCGAGCACGTTTATCCGAGGCTGTCGCGCGGAGCGACCTGCGCGCTGAGCGACTATTGGAGCCCCGAGCTGCACACGAACGAGGTTCATGAGGACTACGGCGTGTCGCTCGCTTGCCAGAGGTTCTTTGCCGACAAACCCGAACGGGTGTCTGTCCTCTATTCCGGCTCGTTCACCCAGGGCTACTTCAGAAAGCAGTGAGCTGAACGACCTTCCGGGCGATCCGGCCCCGGCTCCCACGGCTCCTGCGGTCAACCCCCGCCCGGCCCTTCGTCGATCACTGAACGCCGGCGAGCCGCGGCGGCCAGGACGGCCGCTTGCGAGGCTGACGCTCCGCCGGGTGCGTGAACGTCCGCGCGAAGAGCTCGAGCGGGACGTCGAAGGCGCCCAGCGTCGTCCCGACGAGCTCGACCACGACTCTTCCGTCCTTGATGTCGCGGACATTCACCTGGATCCCGCGATCACTCTCCCAACACTCGTTCTTGTCGGGATCCCTCATCGACTCAACTGTAAGCCTTGCACTGACTCTGGATAGAACCCTTCCACTTGAAGCGATCGTGTTTAGGACGCGCGGCACCTGGACCTCGCCTCGCAGAGGGGTCGGCCATCATGCCGGTGCGCCGTCGCTGGCCAGCGACGAGACACGCGTCGCGCCGGCGGTCGCCGGCAGGCCGAATGTTCTGGTCGTTAGACTGAGGGGGTAGCGGAGGGCTTCCATGCGGCCGACGAGGCGGCCTTGGCGGTGGCTGGGGACCGCGGGCCTACGACGCCGCGCAGGTAAACCCGATCCCCTCGACGCACAGCGCGCTCTGGCAATCTGTGTCGACCTTGCAGACCTTGCTGCCGGCGCAGGGGACGCAGGCGACGCCGCCGCAATCGACGTCCGTCTCCTCCACTAGACCCTCGGCTTCGGAAGGATTCTCGCGGCCCAGGCGTCGAAGGCCGCCGCATCGGTTACTCCCTCGCGCCCCCACCACTGTCCGAAGGCCTTCAGGTCTGCCAGGGACGCTCCGGTTGCATCGTGGGCAATCGCCAGCAATTGAATCGGGCTTACGCCTTCTGCGTAAAACACGCTGGCGATCTCTGAGGGCGACCGTCCGGCCTGCAGCAGAGTCTTAGCGCGCTCGATCTCCGGCGCAAGCGCGACGCGTACATCAGGATGCTGGTTCTTCACCACTCGGCGCCTCGCGCTGTCGGCCTAACGACCTGGCGTTCAGCGGCGGCGCGAAGCGCCGTCCGCTGCAACGCCTTGTTAGGCAGCGCCCCTGGTGAGCGGCCGGACCGCGATGAGATCCTCGTCCATGACTGGCCGCACGTCGCCGTCGCGCAAAGTCACGAGAGCCTGGGTCCGTCCCGAAGCCGTGACGAACTCGATCTCGAGACCATCCGGCTCGTACGTCTGGACGACCGCGCCAAGATCGCCCTTTCGAAGGCCACTTTCCGGCACATCACGGTCAAGAACGACAGTGTCGAGCTGCTTGAACTTCATCGCCTCACCCCGGGAATGCGGTCACGAACCGCGGAACATTTTCGCCAACAAGGATCACCCAGATAGTCACCAACTCAGCGCGCCGGCCAGATGGCCCCTGAAGCGTACCACGGACCTCGTACTTGAGGCCGAACTGGCTGGCCTGGCCTTCCACCGCCGCGCCGGTCCGGCACAGGTCAAGCAGGTCCTGCCGTAGGCGCCGCCAGCCTGCTCCTGAGTACCCCAAAGCCTCGAAGAACACGGCCTTGAACCGCCCGACTGCATGCTCGTGCGATAGCAAGTAGTCGCGAACCTTCGCGTCGTCGATGACTGCGTGTTCGGATCCGGGCAACATCATCAGCGCCTCGCGAAGCTGCCTAACGATTTGCCGTTCAGCGGCGAACGCCGAACGGTCGTTCCGAGCGTATCACGGCCGCGAGGAGGTGTGGGCGCAGCCCTCGCGGCACCAGCCCACCGTCGGGCGGTGGCGCAGGCGTTCGGCCGCTGCAACGGCGGGTTAGCCGGCACATCCCTGACCATTACGCCCGGTTCTGAACGGGTTCGCGATATGGATTGCTAGTCCAGGACGGCTCTCGAACAGTCCTTCGACGGACCACTGCTCCTCGCGCAACGTCCATAGCGCTCTGGTTCCTCGCATGCTTGCGACAACCTCGTCCTGCATCTCCACGAACTCGAGAGGACGCCCGGCGAGACCTCCGCGGACCAGAACTGGCATCACCTGCACCCACATCACGTGCCGGATCGGCAGCGGGCCGTCAGGCCCTTCGAGATAACGGTCGATTGGCATGCCGAGGCCCTGGTCCCATCGCGACATATTCGTCTCGGCGCCGTCTACCCATGCTAGCCGCAACCAACAGCGAGGGCGCCTGACAATCTCGCAGACGGGCATCCAATAGCCTTGGGGGTCGATCGCTGGCACGTTGTTGCGTCCGCTGTCCGGCTAACGACCTGGCGTTCAGCGGTGAGCGCCCGCCCGAGCGCAGCGAGGAAGGGCGATTATCCGCTGCACCGCCTTGTTAGCGAGCATCTCGCTAGTCCTCCTCTACCCATTCGATGCGCCTGTCTGACGTCAGGCGCTTGATCTCTACAAGGACCTCTTCCCGACGATATCGGCACCAGTCCGGCATCTCACGCACCCACGTCGCGGGCGTCCAGACGTACACGATGTAAAACGCGCCGCGCTCGTCGGAAGCCATCTCCGCCGTGAGTCTCAGCGAATTCTCGCCCTCGAAATAGTACAGCCCCCTGGGGCCGAGCTTCACGCGCTTCGAATTGTCTTCCTGGAGTGTCCCGGTGTCGGCTTCGCTGCGGCAACTCCAGGCCGGTTCGCGAACCAGCTGTCCGAGTCGCAGCAAGCCAACCATCGCCGCTCCCGCGGTCAGCGCCACGCCCCCCAAAAGAGCGACCGTTCTGGTTCCTGTGCGCATGACTTTGGGCTCGCCGGCTGGCTAACACGTTGGTGTTCAGCGGCGAACGGCCGCCCGAGCGAAGCGAGGAAGGCCGATCGGCCGCTGCAACACCATGTTAGCCAGCGTCATGCCCGATTCGTCTCAATCTGAGTAACCGCCTCGTCGATCCAGCCCCTCCGAGCCTCTGCCACCTCCGAGCGCGCCGCAGCCAGCACAGCCGCTGCATTCGCTGATCCAATCGCCACGAGGGCATCCACTGCCGTTTGCCACACTGCCGGCAGGGGATCCCGCAGCTGGATAGCGAGCGCGGGAATTGCGTCGGCTGCACGATACTCGGCCAACAAGCGAAGGAACGCGACACGGACATCAGGACTCCCGGCGGCGCCGAGCGCCCCCACTACGGGGGGGAGGGCTAGCGGTCCGATCTCAGCGAGCGCGTGCCAGGCATTCTCGCGGCTCGGTCCGTCGAGCTCGCCGAGGTAGTGCCTGATCTGTTCGTCCGTATCGCGCATTTCAGTCTGGCTAACGATACTGCCGTTCAGCGGCCGGCGCGAGAGGGAGCAACGCGACCGACGCGCCGGTCCGACTGCAACGGCCGTTCGGCAGCCCTACGTCTTCGACTTCGCCTTGAAGCTCGCCCTCGCCCGTCGAGCCACGATCATTCCGAACAGGTACATCAAGAAGATCGAAGCAGCGAGGACCCAACAGAGGACCTTCGCGACCAGAGGCAATTCGAAGGCGATCGACGCGCCAACCGACGCCACGCCAACACTGGGAAGAAGGATCCCAAGATGTCTAGCGACTGCGACTCTTGCACGCTGTCCGTACATTCGGAAGTACGCAACCGCAAGGACACCGAATGCCACCACCGAACCGATGATGGCTCGGGAGAATGCAACTTCAGATGGTGTCATTGGGTTGTCACCTGTCTGCCGAACGATCACGCGTTCAGCGGCGGCGCGCAAGCGCCGTCCGCTGCAACGCGCGGTTCGACAGCTTCCGCGAGCTCACGGCGATGGGGCCGTCTGAAGGAGCGTCCCTGTGACGTCCGCGACAGGAGGGGCACATCGATCGTCTCCTAGTTGGGTCAGGGACTCACTCTCTCCATAGAGCCCAGGAGGTCACATCGCCCCCATCGACGCATGGGCCATCGATGACATTGACGCTCTGTATGTTCCAGAAGCGGTAGGGCACTCCGTGTAACAGGAACGAACCCACCTGTCCGGGTGGAATGGACACCTCTGTGTCGCCAGCGATCTGAAGAGCGCGCGCGATCTCGTCGCCGCCGCACCCCGTAGGGCGGTGCCCAACCATTCGACCCCAGCTGACCATGAGATGTCCTTCGTCGAACGCGCGCGGGCCGAAGGCGTACATCGTAATCGCCACCACCGGTCCGCCTTCGTCCAGGAGCAGGAACCTCGCAGTCTGTCCGCTGTGGAACTCCGACTGGAACCACAATCGAACATGCGAGCCTAAGCGCGCGTGCAGCGCGGGATCCTGCTCCCCCGGCAGCGCGTACATGACCCGCCACGTCTCACGCCCGCCATCCTGCACCTCGATGTACCGCTGCGGATAGTCGGCGCAACCGATGCGGTTACCTGTGTCTTGGGAATTGGGTGCGTGGGAGATTTCGCCAAATCCACTAGGGATCCCTCGATCTTGAGGTCGGCGAATTCCGAGACGTCCCTACCCCGAGCGCCTTTCTGGCTCAGACACAGGGTAAGCCGTGCCTCGTCGTTCCACCGCCAGCGCGTCTCCTGCACGGGAGATTGCAGATGTGGCGTTCGATAGAAGCGGAACAGAACGGTCGCGGCCATCGCCGCAACTAGGGACGCAATGGCTAACGGAAGCCATGCGCGCACCGCTTCACGTACCGGCCGTCCGCGCATCTTCACACAAGGACATCTAACCCAGCAGCGGGTTCCCCTGTGCTCGGCGAACGCGAGCAGAGTCCGGTAGACGTCACCTTCCGGCTCGATTATTGATACAACGCCAGACATGTCTGGATAACGACCTGCCGTTCAGCGGCGGGCGCGAGAGGGAGCCCAGCGACCGACGCGCCCGTCCGTCTGCAACGGCCTGTTAGCCAGCCCACACGAACCCCTCCGCGATGAGGTCCATCTTCTGCTCGGGCGCTACCTTGAATTCCGAACTGAGGAACCCTTGCAACAGCTCAGCGGGTTGTCCGCCCTCTACGCGAAGATATTTGACCTGGTTCATTTCCCGAGCACCCACCTTCTGACCCTCCCGCTCGAAGAACGCGACGAATCGGGACTGCGATTCGAGGTTGAGGGGTGCCAGGAGAACCCAGTCGATACCAACGCGGCCGCCTTCGATGGAAAACTGAACATTGAGAGCGTCCATCTCGGCCGGCGCTTGGCCGTCGGCACCGAACAAGAAGACGGCAAAGGTTCCATCTCTGGCAGTTGCTGACAGGGCCGCCAGCACGCCGGGGATATCCCGCACGGTCACAGACGGCATCGCAGCTGCGCGAGGACTCCGCTGCCCACGGACAACAAGGACGATGGCTGACAGTGCAGCCGCCGCGATCCCGAGAGTGATCAGCGTGCGCATGTCTGGTTAACGATATGGCGTTAACCCGCGGGCCGAAGGCCCGTCGGGTTCAACGCCGGGTTAGGCGCTCCTCGACCATTCGCACGATTTCCGGGTCCCCTGACCGTCGCGCAAGCTCGAGCGACGACATTTCTCCGTCGTACAGAATCTTGGGGTCCGAGCCTGCGTCAAGCAGCCGAGCGACGACTTTCGCGTGTTTCCCGCGGATAGCATAGTGCAGCGCCGTCACGCAGGAACAGCAGCACCAGTCTGGAGAAGCTCCCGCCACAAGCAACACGTTAACGACGTCGAGATGACCGTGCTCCGCCGCGACAGCGAGCGGCCGGTCTGTCGGCGCGACTCCGTCGTCCACATCTTGCCCGTCCACTTTGACCCCACTGCGGAGGTACCGCCGAACAGACCGAAAATCGCCCTTCTCGGCGGCACGGATTAGCGCCATGAACCGGCGGTACTTGGCGGTCTTCGTGTAGGCGAATTCCGGGGGCACGTCGTCGGACGACGACTCCGTGCCCTTCCCGAGTGCGACGCTCGCGATCGAGACGACGAGCACCGCACTGATGATTCCGGCTTTCGCGAACATGGTCGTCCCTCGATGCGCCTAACGATACTGGAATTCAGCGGCGGGCGCAGCCCGTCCGCTGCAATTCCGAGTTGGAGGGCCGCCACGTTTCACAAGAACGTGACCTCGACGAGCAAGGCCCCGATCTGCCCTCTCTCTGTCGTCAGGAAGAGAAAGTGCGACGTCATGCCATCGCCAACGAACACTCCCTCCGCCCATATACCTGGCGTCTTGATGCCCTTCGCGATCGTCCGGAGAGATTTTGGTAGCGGCGCCCTGGGGGAGGGAGGCGCAATTTCTCCGCCGTTCTGGAAGTCGGTCAGGAGATAGTCTTCAACCTTTCGAAAGCACTTCCACCAGGCCGCCAGCGCGTTCGGATCCTTGAACCTTCCTTCGCACCGCTTCTTGACGCCCACTGTGCGGTACTCGAAGGGCGCCGCCGTCGACGCCGGGGGCGCGTCAGAATGCGTGCCTGCGTCTTGCAACCACTTCTTCAGAATGTCGCGGGCGGCCAAATCATCGGCGTGGCCTGGCGACTCCAAAACGCCGATGAGGACTACGGCCGTAAGGAGAGAGGGTAGTCCGACCATTCAAACCTGCGCCTTGTCCGTCCAACGACCGACCGTTCAGCAGCGAACGCCGAGGTCGCCTTCGAGCGTACCACGGCCGCGAGGAGCCGCGGGCGCAGCCTGCGGCGTCGCGGCATCAGCCTACTCTCGAGCGGACCGGTGTGGCGTTCGGCTGCTGCAACGGCTTGTTGGGCAGCGCGCAGGTAATGCCAGCGTAGATCTGGGCGAAATTATCTCGTTTCCGTCAATCCCCTCGGCTGCGGCATCGGTACGGGTGGCTCGTTCGGGGGATGCCACGCCAGCGCATCCTTTCGTCGACGGCATTCGGGACAATAGTAGACCCACGCCGCCTTCGGACTGTCGATGGTCGTCGTACAACCATCAGGTACGTAGGTATTCGCAAATGGCGCCCCCTCCCTCTCGTCGAGGCTGTGTCCGAACTCCGAGCCAAGTCCATGGGCGATCGGTACGCGATCCTCCAGCATCGGAACACCGTGGATTGGACACGTCCGGTTGCTCCCGGCTTGCCACCACCGATAGTCCGCTGTCGGCCGGCTTCTCACCCAATCTCTTGCCTCGCAGCCGAATTTGTCGACCGAGCACGGTTCGCTGATTCCCTGGCATTTGGTCGCGTCCATCGCACATTGTTTGCCGTAAGCGGCCCTAGCCTTGTCGAGGTCGATGTCCGTTCCCCAACCATTTTCGTAGGCGTCACCCAGGTATCTACAACCGGCTGAGCTTCCGTGGTCGCAGCTCGTGACGATGCTTCGGAAAGCTGCCCGCGCGCGGACCAACCCGTGGCCTGTAAGGCCGATTGCGCCCATTCCTGCGCAGGCGTCGAGGTCACCAAGGTCGCAGGCGCGCGCGGCATAGGACCCTGACACCCGGCGATCGACGTAGACGTCCGGAGGCGCGTTCCCGAAGCACATCCCAATTGAGTAGCAGCTGGCGAGCATCTCGCACGCTCCCCACCGACTGCGATCGCAGTCGTTCTTGAGCTCCGCGATAGACACGGTAGGCGAGGGCCGCGTGCTCGCTGGACGGGAGCGCGCACCGCAGCCGAGGACCGCGACACCGAAAAGGAATGCCG
>Ga0210387_10001487_pt1 | contig 17730 bp, 16 predicted proteins | sample IncBWC7OmetaG_FD_160108 | JGI IMG/M metagenome (GOLD analysis project Ga0210387, IMG submission 160108) | Forest soil microbial communities from Barre Woods Harvard Forest LTER site, Petersham, Massachusetts, United States - Inc-BW-C-7-O ...
GATCTTTGAACCATTGAAAGTTGGGGACGTTGCGTTACGCAACCGAATCATCATGTCGCCTCTCACCCGTTGCCGGGCTGGAGAGGGTGGGGTGCCGCTGCGGGTCAACGCGAGGTACTACGCTCAACGCGCAAGTGCCGGTCTGATCATCTCCGAAGCCACGAACGTTAGCTCTCGGTCTTGCGCATTTGAGTATGCACCCGGTATCTGGAATGGCGAGCAGGTGAATGGCTGGCGACTCGTCACAGACGCGGTTCATAAGGAAGGCGGTCGCATATTTCTGCAACTTTGGCACTGCGGGCGCGTGGGCGCCGCGGGCCTTCTCGGCGGGGAACAACCGTTGTCACCTTCAGGCGTGAATGATGATCTTGACGCCCTGCAGGTTTACGGGCTGCTGAAAAATGGAAACTACGTGAGAATTGCAGCCACGCCGTCGCGGGAAATGAGCCTGAGAGAGATCCATGAAACGATCGAAGAATATCGAGTAGCGGCGCGCAATGCGACCGATGCGGGTTTTGACGGCGTTGAAGTGCACGCCGCGAATGGCTATCTTCCGCATCAGTTTTTCTCGCCAACGATAAATACACGGACAGATGAGTACGGGGGGTCAACGGACAACCGGACCAGGATTCTTCACGATGTGTTAGAAGCCATCGGAACGGTTCTTCCGATGAACAAGGTCGGTGTGCGAATTTCGCCGACTGCGGCCTACAACAACGTTCGCGACCCAGGTCCTACCGACACCTATAAACGGGTTGCGGAGATACTCCATGAGTATGAGGTTGCGTACACGCACATTTGCGATATCAATGCTTGGACCGGTTGCTCGGATCTTCCGGAACTTCTTAGGATGGTGAAACCTTTCTATGGTGGTCCGATCATCGCGAATGCCGGCATAACGCCGGAAACCGCCGAACAATTAATTGCAGCAAAAGAGGTGGATGCGGTGGCCTTTGGTCGCATGTTTTTGGCGAATCCCGATTTCCCAGCCCGGATCGCCCAAGGGGGACCATACAACGACTTGCGCTACGTTGGGTTATACGGCGGTGGCGAAATTGGATACACAGACTACCCAGCGCTCGACGAACGTGCCACCTGATGGGCGATACGGTGCCTTCTACTCCGTGCACTTTCTCACAACATAGTGACAATCGAATCACGATATTTACTAAGTACTACATGAAGATTGGTCAATTGAAAACATGCGCATTCACGCGTGTTGGCACAACACATTTACCTGGAATCCGTGGCAAGCGGAGATCGCGTCAAAGCCAGACCCTGTAAAGGAATCTGGCCTCGACACACAAATCGATGGAGGAGCAAATTGAAACGATATCTGAGAGTGTCTGTCGCAGTAGCGGCGTTTGCCTGTGTGGCTTCGGCAGCCGTGGCAGCAGAAGACGACTGGCCAAGCTATAACCGGACCCTGAACTCAGACCGGTATTCTCCACTTGCGGAGATCAATACTGCCAATGCCAATAAGCTGAAGGTGCTTTGTACCTACGACACGGGAGAGCACACGAGCTTTCAGACGGGCATCATCGTTGTAAATGGGGCGTTGATCGGGACGACCGAAAAAGACACATTCTCGATCAATCCGTCGACTTGCAAGGAAAACTGGCGCGTGCACGAGGAATATACGCCGGCGAGTCCTCTAAAGGCTAATCGCGGCGCGGCATATCTTGACGGGCGTATCTTTCGAGGTACTCAGGACGGCCGGGTCATAGCCTACGATTTCAAGACTGGCAAACGGTTGTGGGTGAGCACCATCGCGGATGCAGCCACGCTGCACGAGTCCGTTCCTGCAGCCCCCATCGCATGGAATGGCATGGTCTTTATTGGCCAAGCTGGCGGTGATAACAAAGGGGTGAAGGGACGTATGTACGCCCTCGATGCGACCACAGGTAACATCGTGTGGGAAGCCTATCTCGTGCCGAAGGGATCCAAGGACGTCGCTCGCGGGCCGTCTGCTCCGGAGCTTCCGTACGCGGCGGCCAGCTGGAAGAATACGCCAGACATTCCGATTTCCGGCGGCGCCACCTGGACATCGTATTCGATCGACCCGCAAACCGGGACTCTTTACATACCCACCGGAAATCCGGCGCCGGATTTTGTGGCTAGTGTGCGAGCGGGTGACGATCTTTTCGCTGGGTCATTGCTCGCGCTTGATGCAAAGACGGGCGCATATCGCCGTCATTGGTCGCTCGTACCGCATGATTGGCATGATTGGGACGTGGACACGGCACCATCTATCGTAAAGACGAAGTCGGGCAAGGAGATGCTGTTCGAGGCGCCAAAGAATGGCTATCTGTATGGGATCGATGTGGCGTCATCGAACATTTCGTACAAGGTTCCCGTCACTCGCATGGAGAACACTGACGCGAGCTTCTCACCCGATAAGAAGCAACACGTCTGCCCAGGCTCGATTGGCGGTGCCGAATGGAACGGCCCCGCCTACGATCCGAAGAACGACCTGGTGTTCACCGGGGAGGTGGAGCATTGCTTCACGGTCGTCACCCAGACCAGCGCGGAAGTCAAAGCCGTCAAGAATGGCGATATCTGGCCGGGTATGGAGACGAAGAATCCGCTGGATGTTTGGGGAAAGTATGATTCGGCAAGCGAGTGGGCTGGCTGGTTGTACGCCAGTGACGCGGAAACAGGAAAGTGGAAGTGGCGTGTAAAGACGAATTTCCCCATTCTTGGGGGCGTGACACCGACCGCTGGGGGCGTTGTGTTTTTTGGCGATATCGGCGGCAACTTCTATGCTTACAACGCTGCGAATGGCCAACAATTGTTGAAGGTGGACATGGATGGAGCGGCTATCGGCGGGGGAGTGATTACCTACGTTGACTCTGGCGCCCAGAAAGTGGCAATTGCTGCCGGGATGACCTCGCCGGTCTGGCCTGTAAAGGTTGCGACGGCGAAGGTCGTGGTGTTGGGTTTATAGCGCCGCGTAGCATGAAGATCAAGATACTCGGGTCATCCGCGGGCGGCGGCTTTCCACAGTGGAACTGTAACTGCGGAAATTGTGAAGGCGTACGACGGGGCTCGGTTCATGCGACGCCACGCACGCAATCGTCAATTGCGATAACCGCGAACGATGAGGACTGGTTGCTTGTTAATGCATCGCCTGATTTGCTCACGCAGCTCGCCGCGAACCCCGATATGCAACCGGCGCGAAGCACGCGGGACAGCGGCATCGCCGCCGTCCTCGTGGTGGATTCGCAGATCGATCACGTTACAGGGCTGTTAATGCTGCGTGAACGAAACAAACCGTTGCCCGTGTATGCCACCGATGCGGTATGGGAAGACCTGACCAGCGGCTTCCCTGTTGTACCAATCTTGTCGCATTACTGCGGCATAGAACGTCGAAGAATCGCGCTCGATAACGAGCCTTTTGAAGTTGTCGGTCTGCCTGGAGTGCAAGTTACGGTGTTCCCACTTACCAGTATGGCGCCACCTTACTCACTGCATCGGACGACGCCAGTGCTTGGTGACAACATCGGCCTCGTGATTACAAACGGGCATACCGGGAAACGCGTCTTCTATGCTCCAGGGCTTGGTGTGGTCGATCCTCAGGTGCTCAAAGCGATGCAAAACGCGGACCTCTTGCTCGTAGACGGTACGTTTTGGACTGGCGACGAGATGATTCGTCTGGGTCTTTCGAGCAAGACCGCCAGTGACATGGGCCATCTGCCGCAGTCGGGACCCGGTGGCATGATCGAGGTGCTCGATTCCATCGGACCGCGCGATATCGAAGGCGCTGCATTGCCGCAGCCCGTGCGCAAGGTGCTCATCCATATCAACAACACGAATCCCATCCTTGTCGAGGACAGTTACGAGCGCGGCGTGCTTGTCGATCGTGGTATCGAGGTTGGTAGCGACGGCATGACGTTCGAGTTTTGATTCGAAATGGAACTCCCGGAATGAACGATACATCGAAGGCTCTTTCCGAAAAAAGTACGGAAGAATCTGTGCGACCCGCGATACGCGAGTTGTTTCGGCTCCGGTTCGAGTCGGCCCAGGACGCGTTTGTACTTCTGTATCCGGAAGGTATGGTAAAGCTCAATCAGAGCGCTGCCGAAATCATCAGGCGTTGCGATGGTACGCGCGAGGTGCATGAGATTGTAGCTGAACTTGAATCGGCCTTTAATAGGGGCGGTCTTGCCCAACCGGGCAACGAGTTTTTGCCAGAGTTAACCGCACGAGACTGTGTGGAGTGGCGATGACCCAGTTCTCTATCTCCGTGTTGCTCGTCGACGATCGCGCTGTCGTGCGCGAGGGTTACCGGCAACTGCTCCAATCAGAGGCGGATCTTCATATCCGCGGCGAAGCTGCTAACGCCATGCAGGCTTATCAACGCTCCTGCGCGCTAAGCCAAAATGTCGTGGTTATGGACGTATCGTTACCCGGAGCAAGCGATGTCGAGGCAACACGGCGTATCGTCGCGCGATCGTCGGCGGCACGCGTTCTCATGTTCAGCGTGCACGACGAAATGATTTTCGTGCGGCGTGCGCTGGACGCCGGAGCGCTGGGATACGTTACCAAAGCAAGTGCTCCAGAGGTGCTCGTGGATGCGGTCCACTCTGTTGGGTGCGGGACGCGGTATTTGAGCTCCGATGTCGCTCAAGGGCTAGCGACACGCGACGCGCTTTGTGAAAGGCCGTCGGGTCGCAGTCTTTCCGCACGTGAATTCGAGGTGCTCCAACTGCTCGTACAGGGGTACTCGTTGTCGTTCATCGCGGAGAGACTTGGTGTCAGCGAGAAAACCGTTGCAATCCATCAGTCGGTGATCCGCAATAAATTCGCCGCCGACAATGGCGTGCAGCTCGCGCGTATGGTGGACCGTCTCGGCTTGCACTTCTCGACCGGTGCGGTCGGCTTCACATAAGCGACATTGATCTTTGGCGGAGCGAACGTGCTCGGTTAGCACTCACTTTAATTCAGGAGCTTGCAATGGATACAGGACATATTTCCAAGGCGAAAAGGTGCATCTCGAAAAAGGGAATAGCTTTCTCGCTACTGGCGGTTGTTGTGTTGGCTGTTGGTGTTTGGGCAGCGTCGGATATTAACGAGGCCATAGACGATGCGGGTCTCGTAATGAACTATTTCCGTAGCTTGACGGCCCCAGCAGGCACTACAACAACCGAGACGAATCCGAACAGCTAGCGTTCGCGCGCACGCGGCGCGGACTTCGCGACAGCTCGGTGTTTTGGTGGTGCAGATTGCGGTTCAATTCAGCTGTGGCTGATTGGTGCTGCAAAGTTGGGAGCTTATTCCCGTAACTTATCCCGGTAGGGACTTGAAGGAGCAGACATGGAATGGACGATGCCGTCATATATTGAAATGCGGTTGGGTTTTGAAGTTACGATGTATTTCGCGGTCCGCTGAGCTTGAGAAAACGGTTCCTCCAGAACGGGGGGGCCGTATCGTTCAATGGCTCGTACTGGTCATGTCGGTGATGCGAGGATCCCAACAGCGCGGTGTTCGCATAGGACTAGTTCTATCCTGGCCTTTCCGGCGTTTATCGTCCCGAAAGTGACCTTTGGGTAGGTCGCTGGTATGTACAGCAGGCGCGAGTAGGACCGAAAGTTGTCGGCGAACGCTTACTCGGTGAAGCCGATAGAGTTTTCGCGTGGCGCCGTATCTAGCAGGCTTGTGTGCTACATATCTTCTCGCAGCGTTCAAGACAGTCGCGCTGCGCGGCGTTCGCGATCGACGCGGCGCTAACGGAGTGCGCGATCCAGAAAACGACGGCACCGACGCCGGCACCAGATGCCGCAGCCGCGATGGCGAGTAAAAGAAGCGAAATGTCGTCGCTATCGTGCGGAAAGAAATATGCAGGGAGCTTGCGGAAGCGATTCGTTAGAACGCCAGTGCGTTTGGGTGTAGAGGAGGCCGTGCATGCCGTCTAGTTGTCGCGCCCCAGTGTCAGGTGCCAATTGGCAAACGCAAGTTCGTGGCGCGTATCGCGAACTCTCAGATAGCGCTCCGGGTGTGCGGCCAGCTGCCGATTGACACATTAAGCAATGTCGTGATTCGCGACGATAGTGTTCATCGGGGGTGAGCGAGTATGAATGCCAGGATTATGGTCGAGGCAGACGCGGCCACGACAGTCGCGGTATAGGCGAGAACCTTCAGGTTAAAGCCGTCTGTGCTCTCAGACCGGCGAACATGGTGAAACGTTGACGGGGCAGTTTCACTGTTGTGACTTCCCGAAGCTGTTGGGCCAGCTCTATCTGATTCCGCCCCTTCACGGACGTGGTGCGAGTCGTTCATCCCCAGCCTTGACACACAGCCTCGAGTAACATTCTGCGGTTTTCGTTGCCGACCCTTCACCAGGTAGGCTGCCGGTTGCAATAGCTCTTGGCGTGTCCAATTGTGTCCATCGTGACTGTCACTCCAATTCAAGAACTGTGTCGTATGGGGGACATCAGATGGTGTCATCACGTCGCCAGATGCGCATTCACTTAGACAGATCATTTTAAGATTCCAGGAAGGGACGGTCGAAGCCTGTCCCTTCATACAACGGGCTTCGCGTCAGCGGCGCGCGATATTCTCCGTGCCCGCTGCCGTCAAGGGGGTGTCGCCCCAACCTCCGCCGAGGGCGCGAATTAGATTGACCGTCGAGGTCGCCTGCAGCCCGGTCAGTTGTACTGAAGTCCGTTGTGCCTGCAGGACCGAGCGCTCAGCGTCAATGACATCCAAGTAGGTAACCGCTCCCTCCTTGTATTGTGTACTGGAAAGTTCAGCCGCACGATTGGATGCCTCAACAGCTTCCGCCTGAGCCTTCGTCTGGTCATCAAGGATTCGCAAATCGCTGAGATTGTCTTCGACCTCACGGAATGCAACAAGCACCTGCTGCTGGTAGTTTGCTGCGTCTTCTTCATAGACCGCTCGAGCGTTCGCGAGGTTTCCCCTGCGTCGCCCGCCGTCGAAGATGGGAAAGGTCAGCGCAGTCCCAGCCAACGGACCAAGCAGGAAGACGGTGCTACTCCACTTGAACAGATCACCGACGGTTGCTGATTCAAATCCACCGCTCCCGGTCAGCGAAAGCGAAGGGAAGAAAGCGGCCTTTGCCACACCGATCCGCGCGTTTGCGGCCGCCATGCCGCGTTCAGCCGCCGCGACATCGGGCCGGCGTTCGAGGAGCGACGAAGGCAGTCCAGGAGGAATGAGGACGCCGATTGGCTTGAGCGGATTTGGTGCCATCGTGAAGTCGGAGGGATTCTTACCTAGAAGCACCGCAAGGCTGTGTTCAGAGGCAGCATGCAGTCGCTGTCGGTCATCGCATCTGCGCGGGCGGTTGCGAGCTCGGATTTCGCCCTCGCGAGGTCGAGTTCGCTGGTTTCGCCCTCGTCGAAACGATGCTGCACCAGCTTGAGTGCCTGCTCGCGGAGATCCACCGTGGTCGCGAAGACTTGAGCCTCAGCGTCGAGCTCACGCAGGGAGAAATAATTCTGCGCGACATCGGCCTGAAGCGCCAACTGAACCGATTTGAAAAGTGCTTCACTTTGTTGCTGGTCTGCCTTTGCCGCGCTGACCGTGTTAGAAACGCGACCAAAGAGATCAACCTCGTACGACGCGCTCGCCTGGGCCCGCCACAGCGTCTGCTGAGGGATCGCGGTGCCATCCGGTTGCAGTTGTGACGCCGCCGAAAGCTCTTCCCGTGTCGGGCCGAACCCCGCATCCAGTATTGGGAAAAGCCCGGCGCGTGCGGCCTGATTTAACGCCCGCGCTTCCTTTACACGCGCGGCGGAGGCCTTCAGGTTCTGGTTCGCATCTTGGGCCTGCTGCTCAAGATCGTTTAGCGTCGCATCCCCGAACACGGTCCACCATTGGCCTCGAGGAAGCTCCTCGGACGGTTGGGCTAGTTTCCAGGTCCCGTTATCGGTCGCATTTAACTGGGCCTCCTTAAACGCCGGCGGCGCGGAGACGTCTGGCTTCGTATATGTCGGAGCCAGCGAGCAGCCAGTGAGTATCAGGAGAGACGCAAGCAGCGCAGATCCTGACATGAATTGTTTTGAAAAGATATTCATGGTCTTTACCTTATTCCTCGCAAACCTCTTCGGCGCGCGGTTCCTCATAGACTTCTTTCGTAACGTGCACATGAGGATTGTTACCGTGTGTGTCGACGATGTGCTCATTGCCGGCAAGCTTGCGGAGCACCACGTAAAAGACCGGAGTAAGCAACAAACCAAAGAGCGTGACCCCAAGCATCCCGAAGAACACTGCAATACCCATGGCCTTGCGCATTTCGGAGCCGGCTCCTGTCGAGAGGACGAGTGGCACGACACCCATGATGAACGCGATCGACGTCATCAGAATCGGGCGCAGGCGAAGACGGCTCGCTTCGATTGCTGCGTGGACGATGGAGGTTCCTTCCATTTCGAGTTCACGTGCGAATTCCACGATCAGAATCGCATTCTTTGCGGACAATCCCACCAGCACCATCAAGCCGATCTGCGTAAAGATGTTGTTGTCACCACGCGTTAGCCACACGCCAACCAACGCAGAGAGCAGGCTCATCGGAACAATGAGAATGACGGCGAGGGGAAGAGTCAAGCTCTCATACAGCGCAGCAAGTACGAGGAAAACGAGCAGCACGCTAATCGGGAAAATCCACAGCGCCGAGTTGCCTGCCAGAATCTGCTGATACGCCAAATCCGTCCATTCGAACTTGATGCCTCGTGGCAGTGCTTCAGCCGCAATACGTTCGGCCGCCGCCTGTGCTTGGTCCGACGAGTAGCCTGGTGACGGGCCACCGTTAATGTCTGCAGCCGTGTAGCCGTTGTAGCGAACCACCATCTCCGGCCCGTACGTCGGCGTAATCGTGACTAGGGACGACAGCGGAACCATTTCCCCGGCAGCGTTGCGAGTCTTCAGTTCGCTGATGTCGGCCGCTGTCGAGCGGAACGGCGCGTCGGCTTATGCGCGTACTTGATACACACGTCCGAACTGGTTAAAGTCATTAACGTAGAGCGAACCGAGGTAAATCTGCATCGTGTCGAAGACGTCAGTAACTGACACGCCCAGTTGCTTGGCTTTGGCGCGGTCGAGGTGCACGTCCAGTTGTGGCGTATCGATCTGATAGCTCGAGAAGGTCGGTCCGAGTTCAGGCGTCTGCGCCGCTCTTTTGACAAATGCTTGCGTAGCCGCATTCAACGCCTCGTAGCCCAAGGCGCCCCGGTCTTCCAGTTGCAACTTGAAGCCACCGAGCGTGCCAAGTCCAAGAACCGGCGGAGGTGGGAACACGCCGATGTACGCGCCCTTGATGCCGGCATACTTGGCATTTAGCGCCGCAGCGATTTCAGCCGCCGATTCACCCTTGCCGCGTTGCGCCGAAGGCTTTAGCTTTGCAAAGACAATACCGCCGCTGGATGAGTTCGTGAACCCGTTCACTGAGAGCCCAGGAAATTGCACGGCACGTTCGACACCTGGTTGCTCGAGTGCAATCGAAGCCATTTCCCGCATGACGGCCTCGGTGCGATCCAGTGACGCACCGTTAGGTAGTTGCGCGAAGGTAATAAGATAGTCCTTATCCTGAGCGGGAACGAATCCGCCGGGGACAATCTTCGCCATCAGGACAGCGGCCCCAAGCAAAACAACATAGACGCCAAGCATCGTGGTTTTGCGACTAACGACGCCCTTAACACCCTTGCCGTACGACTCAGATCCACGATTAAAGACGTGGTTGAAGCGTTTGAAGAAACCGCCGAATGCACGGTCCATCGCGCGGGTCAAACAGTCTTTCGGTTCGTGATGTCCTTTGAGAAGCAAGGCGGCCAACGCTGGCGACAAGGTCAGCGAGTTGAACGCGGAGATGACGGTAGAAATGGCAATCGTCACCGCAAATTGTTTATAAAACTGACCTGTGAGACCAGACATAAACGCAAGCGGCACAAACACAGCGACAAGCGTCAGCGCGATAGCGATAATCGGACCGCTCACTTCACGCATGGCCTGATACGTTGCCTCGCGCGCAGTCAACCCCGCCGAAATGTTCCGCTCTACGTTTTCGACCACCACAATCGCGTCGTCAACCACAATCCCGATCGCCAGCACCATGCCAAAGAGAGATAGAGCGTTGATGGTGAAACCAAATCCCAGCAACAACGAGAATGTGCCGACAATCGAAACAGGCACCGCCAGCAGCGGAATGATTGACGCGCGCCACGTCTGGAGAAAGACAATCACGACCAGCACCACGAGTAAGATGGCTTCGATCAGCGTATGTACGACGGCGTGGATGCTGTCCCGGACGAACTCTGTAGGGTCGTACGCGATCTCGTAGCGGACGCCATCAGGCATATCTGCTTGCAGTTCCTTCATCGTCTTGCGGACGTCGTTGGAAATCTGCAGCGAATTCGCACCCGGCTGCTGGTTGATAATCATCATGACAGCCTGATGATTATCCAGCAGGGCGCGCAGGCCGTATTCCTGCGCGGCGAGCTCGACGCGTGCAACATCTCCGAGACGGGTGATCGCGCCGTCTGGCGAAGACGTAAGAATGATGTTCCGGAATTCATCTTCCGACTTGAGCCGTCCCTGCGCGTTGACGTTGAATTGAATCGGGGCGTTCGACGGTGATCCTCCAACGATACCAGCGGCGACCTGTACGTTCTGCTCACGCACGGCATTGACCACATCAAGCGCGGTCAGGTTGTGCTGCGCCACTTTTTGCGGGTCTAGCCAGATGCGCATCGAGTAGTCGCCCGAGCCCCAGAGTTGGACTTCACCAACGCCTTGAATCCGTTCGAGGCGATCCTTGACGTTGATTAGCGCATAGTTGCGCAGGTAGGTCATGTCGTACCGGTTGTTCGGCGACACCAGATTGACACCCATCGTCAGCGTCGGAGATGCCTTTACGGTTGTCACGCCCAGTCGCTGCACGTCTTCGGGGAGGCGTGGGAGTGCCTGCGAAATGCGGTTTTGGACCAACTGCTGCGCAAGGTCGGGATTAGTTCCGAGCTTGAACGTGACGGTGGTCGTCATATTGCCGTCGCTGTTCGCCTGCGACTGCATGTACAACATGTTCTCAACACCGTTAATCTGCTCTTCAATGGGAGACGCGACGGTCTCCGCAATCACCTTCGGATTAGCTCCAGGGTACTGAGCCTTGACGATGACCGACGGAGGAATGACCTCCGGATATTCCGCTGTCGAGAGCTTAACCAATGCGATGATCCCAGCAAGGAGAACCAACATTGAAAGCACGCCGGCGAAGATAGGGCGGTCAATAAAGAAACGTGAAATGTTCATAACGGTCTTCGAGTAATCCGCGCGTCACGCAGCCGGCTTCGCGGTGCGTGCAACATTAGCCATATCCACTGGGTGGGCCTGCACGATGTCTTCAGGGCGTACTCTTTGGATTCCGTTGACAACGATTCTCTCGCCGGGGTGAAGGCCGTTCGTGATGACACGGAGGCCTTCCTGCATGTTGCCGAGCGTGACTTCGCGGTAGTGAACGCTGTTTGTCGCATCAACTACGAGAACAAACTTCTTGGCCTGATCCGCGCATACAGACCGGGCACCAGTGTCCCATCGGCGTTGTCAAATTTTGCGCGAACGCGGATGGTCCCGGAGGTGGTGTCCAGATGGTTGTCGACGGAAAATATGGTTCCATGGCGCGAGTAACCGTCCTCGTTGGCGAGACCCAACGGCACCGGAACTGTTGCATTTGCGTCGTGGTTGAGATATCGGAGATACGTCTGCTCGTCGACGTCAAACGATGCGTATATCGGCGAAACGGAGACCAGTGTTGTTAAAACCGGTGCCGTTGCACCGGAGGAGACAACATTGCCGAGCGTCAATTCTGCACGCGATACGCGGCCAGAAACTGGAGCGACTATCTCGGTATAGCCGAGGTTGACCTTTGCGACTTCGAGCGCCGCCTCCGCTGCCTTGACGTTTGCCGTCGCGGTGCGCGACGCGCTTTGTTTCTCGTCGTAGTCACGTTTCGCAATAGCATTGTCTGCAAGCAGTCGATCGGGGCGTGCGGCGTCGGTGGCGGTGTAAGTTTCTTGCGCCTGCGCGGCGGCAAGTTGTGCCGATGCGCGACCTACCTCCGCCACGTACGGCCGGGGATCGATTGTAAATAGCCGATCCCCCTTCTTGACCAGAGTGCCGTCCTCGAAATGCACGGCGACAATCGTGCCGGGAACCAGCGGTCGAACATCGACTCTATCGATTGCCTCAAGCCGCCCAGAGTAGCTCTGCCAGTCCGTAATGGACATGAAAAGAACCGGCGCTACATCTACCTCAATCGCCGGCGAGGCTTGGTTGGCAGCGTGCGCCCAAGTTACCGGGGTGACATTATGACCGTGTATTGCAGCGATGCCCGCGGCTCCTCCAGCAACAAGAAGCGCGCCAATTGCACTGTAGATATTCTTTGGTTTGGAAGGCACGTTTAATTCTCTATTTGTCAAGTTATCAGGATGACGAACGAGCGTAAATCAGCTCAGGTAGTCAGGTGTTTGCGGAGAAATGAAATGACACTGTCTAGTGCCGGGGAATGAGACGTGAGTTCCCGATGGGTGACGTTGTTGTAACGCGTCGCCTCAACGGGTACTCCGGCCGCGATCAGCCTTGCGGCATAGATTTCGCTTTCGCGCCGGACAAGGTCCAGTTCCGCGCTCGCGATTAGCGTTGGGGGCAGACCTGAAAGCCGTCGAGATTCAATCGGAGCTGCGTATGGATGGATCCGCTGAGAAGCGGTAGGCAAGTACGCCCGATAGCAGCGTGCGCACTCGTCGATGTGAAGATCTCCAGCATTGACTTCTCTATCGTCAGCTGCACGCGTAAGGCTTGGGTCGAGCAGAGGAGCTATGAGCGCCTGAGCCGAGAGCGTTACTTCGCCTCGATCACGCGCAATCGACGCCAGGCTTGTCGCAATGTTTCCCCCTGCGTCATGACCGGCGACAGCTATCCTGTGAGCGTCTGCCCGGTGGATTCGCGCGTTATGTGTCACCCACATCAGCGCCAGGTAGCCGTCCTCGGGTGCAGCGGGGAACGGGAAATTGGGAGCCAGCGAGTAGCCAACGGATACAACCCAAGCCGGCAGTTGCGCTGCAATCTTTGACGCTGGAAGGTCCGCCTCGTCGAGGTTCCCATTCGTGAATCCACCGCCATGCAGGTAGATGACAATTGGAAGCATGCCTTTCTCGAACGTGGGCCGATAGCTCCGCAGTGTTATGTGCTGTTCGTGTCCGGAAATAGGCACGTCTTGCACTTCCAGTTTTGCCTTCATTGGGGACACCCTTAACAAGTTCGCCTGGTTGAAGCCAGGCTTCGTTGAGATGGTTGTATTGTGGAGGTTGGCGTCCTCTGGATAAACGTTAGCAATCCGATAATAGAATTCGCTTCAGTTGAACGATGGGAAGGTAAGAGATCGTCAAACTTGTCCTTGCACCTCGTCTATCTTCCCTTGTTTGGGTTCTTGGACATGTTGGAAGATCTAGTTGCCGTGTGGGGCACACGCGAGACGCTCAAAGCTAAGGTCGATGAGCTTAGCGGATGACGCCCAAGGGGCGATCACCACGCGACGAACATTGACGTGAACGCAAAGCGGCTAAACTGGCCAGGAAGGTGTCCGGCCGCGCTCACTTCGTGAATCGGATGAGCGAGCGATATATGTCACCTCTCAAAAAGTTCACTATGGCGGCATGTGTCCAAACACTCGATGTAGCGGATTCGAGGGCGGAAGCCGATTCCTTGCTAAGGTTGATGGTGAAGTCCGCGAGAGATCGCATGCAGCCGAAAATATGGACTTAAGCCCATTTCCGCAGTGTTGCAATTAGCCGATCATCTCCGATGTGGGCGCGCTCACGGAGAAGAGATCCGCGAGCGGAGCTCGGGGCGACGAAATCGCATCGAACCCGACAGCCTTTGAACGAACGCTCAACGGAGGATTGCGTTCAAACAATTCGGCTATCCAGTCGACAAATGCGCGTACTTGCGGCGATAGGTGTCGATTGGTCGGGTATACTGCGGAGATCGGCAGCGGCAGCGGCTTCGAGTCCGGTAGTACTTCGATAAGTTCGCCGTTGGCGAGGTGAGGATCGGCAATGAGTCGCGGAATCTGAATAAGCCCAAGGCCTTTGATTCCACAATTTAAATACGCGTCCGCGTCATTGGCTGCAAGTTTGGAGCGCATCTTGATGTCGATACGCTTGCCATTAACTAAAAAGTCCATGTTCATGACACGACCAGTTCGGCTCGAGAAGTAGTTCACCGCGACATGCTTGCCAAGGTCGCCCACGCTCGTTGGTTCGCCTTGTCGAAGGATGTAGCTGGGGCTCGCAGCTGTGACAAACTCGCACACGCCAAGACGCCTAGCCACCAGAGTCGAATCCTGGAGTTCACCGACGCGGATAACGCAATCGACGCCTTCTTGTACTAGGTCGACGGGTTTGTCGCCGAAGCCGAGCATGAGATCGATGTCCGGATAGCGCGTTTGAAATTCGTCGAGTGCTGGAACCACTATGAGGCGGCCAATAGAGCCCGGCATATCGACTCGCAGTTTGCCGACAGGCGCTCTGACCGACATCGTGAAGGAGCTTTCAGTTTCCTCAACATCTGCGAGTATGCGGACGCATCGCTCGTAATACGCGGCACCGTCTGGGGTGAGGCTCAACCGCCTTGTGGTTCGATTTAGTAATCGAATCTTCAGGTAGGCCTCAAGCGCCTGAATTGTGGTGGAAACGGACGCGTTCGGCATGCCCAAAGCTTCCGCCGCACGCGAAAAGCTATTTGCGTCGACCACGCGTGTGAAAACCTGCATTGCATGTAGCTTGTCCACAATCTTCACCCAAGGTGTTTTGCGATATCCGAAATCCGAACCACACATACTCGAAGACACTGACGTCAGGCGCTCATTGAAGTCGCCAAGACATCCCTGATTTGCCTAAGCGCGCCGGCCAATTCGTCTACGTAGGAGTCGGCCATTTGATGTTCCGCCAACGCCTTCTCAAGTCGGAGGACATAGTCGACATTCGTACCCAATGGTCCTGACGCCGCGGCGACTAGGGGAGCGACTGATTTGACCGACGCGTCGTTCTCGTAATGAGGATGGGCAGGATCTGCGACAAACACTATCGCTGGTATTTCCCGCCGGTTGCCCAGGCTCAGACGAGCCCAGGTGGGTCTGTACGCTCCGGTGAGCATCTCGCGAATCCACACAAGATGCAGCTCCTCATCGACGTCCGTCTCCGCGAGGCGTAGCGCCAAGCCATGAGTTTCGCCACCGGGTTCGAGGGACAACATACGACCCGGTGTGTTGGTGGTAGCCCTTCCTGCGGTAGTCCTCAGGCAGAAGCTTCGGCGCCACCCCTGTAGTTTGGCCGGTTGGCTTTCGCGAACATTAACCAGTGGATTCCAGATCAGTGAGCCATACGCAAACAGCCAGACATCACTTTGCTCGGGACGCGCGAGCAAGGTGTCGCGTAGCGAGTTCGCGATGCGCTCCTTGCTCCAAAGGATTTCCTTTGGAAGGGCGCCGAAACATTCCAGATACTCTCCGGAGCTAATGGACTCTCTCGTTAGCAAAACTGTGCCCCCTTATCACGGTTGACTGAGGAGATTCGCGTTGTCCGCTGGCCTTGCGGCGCCGGCTTCCCCGTGTGGAGGGGCGTACATCGCGAAAAGCAGACAGTGTGTGAATCGCCTTTCCTGTTGAGTGCGACTTTACGAGGTTTGGACAAATTGAGCTACGCGGCGCAATAGATATCTTTTATTCCTTCGGAGAATGATGTGGGGTTCATCGAAGCAGGCGCCGGCACGGGCGGACACCATTAGTAGGAGGCGGAATTTGCATCGGATAGATTCGCTGGAATGGAGCCTTTCGCATCTGTGGTGGAGGTTGGCTCCTATTCGCATGCGGCGCGGATTCTGAAAACGGGGCAGCCCTCGGTTTGCAAGTCAATCGCACAGTTTGAGTGAAGGTTAGGAATGCGTCTTGTATTTAGAACGACGCACGGTCTTGCCACGACCGAGGCCGCCAACGTTTCTAAGAACGAGCCAAGGTAGCAGTAGACGAGGCAAGCTGAGCCGTGGCAGCCGCTCTTGGATCTGCCGCCGGACTGAGAGGGTGCCTAACTGAGCAGCGCGGAGGCCCAGCGGCAGTTGGAACGGAAACTCCCGCCGACCGAGTCAACCGCCTCGCAAGTGTTTCGTTGTGGATGGAATCGGTAGTAGGTTTAGATATGTACCACGAGATTAAGACTCACAAGCTAATTGCAGTGACGAGAGTTTGGCGGCCGCGCGTTTGTGTTCCTTCAAGACCGAGAAGATACTGACTGGGCGCGGGTTGGTCAGTTTTGGTTTTTTCGAGGCCCAATCGCAAGGTCGTTGCTACTGGCTGGCTGTGCCACTTCGACCGACATAACTGTTGTGGACAAGCCGGACACACGCATAGTCACTGCGAGCGCCACAGGATGCCAACTTGCCGAGGCGTGTGCATGAGGAGGACGATAGAAAAGCTGAGGACTATTGCAAAAGCGGCAATATTTCGGCTGAGTCAACGGACGGTATTAGGGCGATGGAAGAGCGCCGAGCAAACCTCACGTTTCAGTTCCACTTCAGGTGAACATGCAGAGGTCATCGTGCTTCGTCCGCCTGCTCCAGCCTATCGAACCGAAGCGGCGCGTTGTTTCGAGTGCCCATGCGCGCGGGTGGGGTGCGTCAGCTAGTTAGAATCAGGAATATCGGTTATTCCGACCGGACAGATTGTATGACGTACATTGACGGAAGACAATTAAGCTTGCCGTTGGCACAGTTCGAATCCAACTCGATGACGGCCCCGGCGGGTTGCGTGTGGCTCAACATGACCGCCGGAACAGCCGCGATCCCATGCCGGCGGCAAGTGACTTATCTTGTATCCGGTAAGTTGGCGAGATCGGTGGCCCTGTAACTGGCGTGTCGAGAGAGAGCAACAGGGTCTTGCGATTATCGAAGAGTATAGAGATGGATGAAAACGCAAAGATTCTCGCTCTGAGCTCCATGGCTCACCGATCGCGATTGGCGATTTTACGGATGCTAGTGATCGCTGGCCCTGAAGGGCAATCAGCCGGCGAGATTTCAGAACACTTGGGAGTGGTTCCGTCCAGCCTCTCGTTCCATCTTAAAGAAATGTTGGGCGGGGCTCTTGTGTCCGCGCGACGTGAGGGAACCTTTATTTACTATTCGGCCCGTTTTGAAACAATCGGCGGAGTCATCAATTTTCTGATCGAAAACTGTCTCACAGACGTCGAGCGCGGTTCTATCCGCCGAATTAACGAGATGTGAAAGCTGAGCCCCGGTGTCAGAGCTTAATGTGTGCGCTACGGAAACTAAGACGTGCCGGATCAGATTCGAATCGCGTGATATCCGGCTGGTCCGCCACCGCGCGAAGGATTGCCCACGACACGCAGCGGCCCCGATGCACCCGCGTCCGCCGACCAGCCGTCAGCGCGGGTACCATGCGTTGATATAATTTCCAACTTGTCGAACATCGCACAGGTGTTTGAAAGGCGCGAAGCAGGATCGCGGCAAGAAGCCGGTTGAGCGGCGCCCGGCCAGCGGAAATACGTCGGGCCTTCAACGCTTCGACGCGAAGTTCGACACACTGGCGAGACTCGTCAGGAAGATCGCGATCAACCGCGGTCACGCGGACCAGGCATTGGTCGATGCCTTGTTCGCCGCCGGCTGGACCAAGGCTAATCTGGTCGACGCGACCGTCGTCATCGGCGAAGA
>Ga0210387_10001491_pt1 | contig 17703 bp, 19 predicted proteins | sample IncBWC7OmetaG_FD_160108 | JGI IMG/M metagenome (GOLD analysis project Ga0210387, IMG submission 160108) | Forest soil microbial communities from Barre Woods Harvard Forest LTER site, Petersham, Massachusetts, United States - Inc-BW-C-7-O ...
GCCGATACATTTCTTACTGGCAGGTGCCCTGGGCGAATTTTGAGGCCGCGCGCCGTGTGCCGGTCAATCTCGACGGCGAGCCCACCGAGTTCGCCCAGGTTCGCTACGAAGCGACTCCGGGCGCGGTCCGGCTAATCGTGCCGCCGGACTGTCCAATGATCCATTGCCAGGGGGCTTCGGACACGTAAATTGTGGCATTTGGGAGCAAAGGATTCGGCTCAGTTCGCAACAGCCTGGATCACCACCCCGCACGCCTTCGATGAGCATCTGCGCTCCAATCATCGCCCACATCACAAAACCGTGCACTTCTTTGCGATCTGTAGGGTCAACACCCGCAATGGAAGTAGGACGCGACTTCCGAACATTGCGCGCGTTATATAGACCGCCATCAAGTTGGCCCACTGGCAATAAATTCAGTGCCGTTATAAACAATCCCAACCAACCGGCGAATGCCAACGGACTAAACTGCCACAAGCGCTCCGCACTGAGCAGCGTCTCCGAGCGAAAGCTTCGTAAGCACCGTCAACAGTATCGATGAGCCGACCGTTGCTCCGTGCAGAAGCCCATGCGATACCGTGCCATCGCTACCTGCAGTAACGCTTGAAAACCGAAGCCCCATCAATCAACCAAAAGTTACACACCCGTTTCCAACTTTTGTCCGAGGTCTGGATTCACCCAAACGATAGATATTATTCTAATCTAGCTCTGTGGATAGTTTAACTTGCCCACTAACTTTATTCTGCTTGCGAGCGGTCAGCTCACAAACTGATCTTCCTCTGTGAAATGTAGAAAGGCGAATTATGGCAACTACTACGCAAGCGAGGACTGACAATTCCATCCGCGAGGACGTTCTGCGCGAGCTCAACTGGGATCCGACAATAACCTCGGCCAGCGACATCGCCGTTGCAGCGAAAGACGGAGTTGTGACGCTTTCCGGATTCGTTCCCACTTATTGGGATAAGGATGCAGCCGAGAAGGCAGCTAAGCGTGTCTACGGGGTGAAAGGGGTAGCCAATGATATTGCAGTGAAACCGCTCTGGCAGCGAATCGATCCGGAGATTGCCAGGGATGCCGTTCATGAGCTTGAGAGCCACGTCAGCATTCCCGCCGACAGGATTAAGGTGACGGTAAAGGACGGCTGGCTAACGCTCGAAGGCACTGTTGACTGGGAATTTCAGAAGATCCTTGCCAAGTCAGCAGTGAAAAAACTCAAAGGAGTGACCGGCGTCACCAACAAAATCGAGATCAAACCGAAGGTTACTCCGCAAGAGGTAAAGGGCAAGATCGAGGAGGCACTGCGGCGCAGCGCCGAACTTGATGCCCGCCGTATCAGTGTCGTAGTCGAGGGCAGCATGGTGAAGTTGTACGGCAGCGTGCGCTCGTGGGCCGAGAGAGAAGAGGCTGAACGAGCCGCGTGGTCTGCGCCTGGAACCACAATGGTCGAAAACCACATCATTGTGAATCCATAGTTCCTGGTGCTTGTTTGCGCCTGCCTAAGTTGCGGCGTGTTGTGTCTGAAGCTCGCTAAGCACGGTTTGAGAAGACTTGCGAGCAGCCGCCAGGATGATCGCCCTTGCGGTCATGACCCCCGCTCCGACGGCCACCAGAACGACAGCCAGCACTAGAAGCAGCGCTCGATTGTCTTCCTCATCGTCGCCTTTGAACGCCGAAAAGACGTTTCCGATTGCCTCCGGAACGAAGCGGACAGCGCTCACTATATTTGAGATCTGTGCATACGTATTCCAAGCAGCGATTCCACCGTTGATCAGATTCTTTTGACGCCAAAATTGCGCCCAGGAGTTGGCTGTGATCCCGAGCCCACTGCCAAGTAACGGCAAGATAATGACGAGATAGCCGAGCGAAAAGATGCCCTCAATGTACCTGGCCGGAAGCCACTGAAAACTCTGCGCAAGTATTCCCAGAGGCGCAATGTAGACCCAAGTGAAACCACAAGCCGACATGATGGCTCCGAACTAAACCGTTATTCTGAACAATCCGCCAATCATTTTGCTTTCGATCCAAACGCGTCCGACTGACCAAGCGTTAAACCACGAGATAGCAAAGTTCAGAATTAACAGAAGAAAGAGCATACCGTACAAAATTTATGTACCCGATGTGGACTATAGGCGCAGGCGCCATGGATCGCTCCGCCGATTTTGTCCAATTACTTTCTCAATTTGTTCAGCAAATAGAGGGGGGAATGGACTCCGGACTTAGAACATGGGCCAACGAGACCATTCGAGAGCGACTTGAGGCCGTTGACAAACACTTACCGGGCCCGCTCGAGGAAATTGGAATATAGCCGCGGTCCGAAGGGGTCGACCGGACGGCTGCCAAGAAAACGTCCGCCGTCTAAACCCGCGGCAGCCCAAGATCGCAATTTACACTCCCGATGGGCTCGGTCGGGTTTTAAAACATCGACGGGGCGGCCTTCCAATTGTTAATCGATGAGGGTTTTGAGTTTTCTCATAATTGCTTCGCAGACAGCCGCCCTCTGGCTGATAGTCTGTATTGCGCAATAGAAAAACGACTAGTGAAAAATCCGACCACATCAATATCGGCGATGGGCTGGGATTGCCTCACCGGCGGAAGCGAGATGGGAGCCCTCATACGGTCAATGGACTGGTCGAAAACGCCTATCGGTGACGTCGAGACCTGGTCGCCGGCCCTCCGGATGATAGTGAGGCTTGTTCTCGCCAACCGGTTTCCTCTTATGCTCTGGTGGGGCCCCCGCTACTGCCAGATCTATAACGATCCGTATCGGCCAGTGCTCAAGGACAAGCATCCCGCGTCCATGGGCCAGCCGGCGAGCGAATGTTTCGCCGAGATCTGGGACGTCATCGGGCCGCTCATCGATACGCCTTTCAGTGGCGGCTCCGCCACCTGGATGGACGACCTCCGGCTCGAGTACATCCGCTACGACCGGCTTGAGGAGGCCCACTTCACCGTCGCGTACAGCCCTGTCCCCGATGAAAGCATGCCAAGCGGGATCGGCGGCGTGCTCGCAACGATGTACGAGATCACCGAGCAGGTCGTCTGGGAGCGCCGGAGGTCAGCGCTACGTGACCTCGGCTCCCGGTCTGCGGAAGCGAAAACCGCCGAAGAAGCTTGCTCCATCGCGGCCAGAACACTCGCCCAGTATCCGGAAGACGTACCGTTCGCGTTGCTCTATCTGCATGATCCTCATCGAAAGCAGGCACGCCTTGCCGGCGCTGCCGGGATAGAGATGAGAAAGACCGAGAGTCCCCGCGAAATCGATCTTCGCGAGGAGCCCTCGCGCGAGGCGCCATGGCCTCTCGCCGAGACAGTTCGTACTGAAGGCATGCAGATCGTCGAAGACCTGCAAGGGAAGTTGTCGAGCGTGCCGCCCGGACCTTGGTCGAATCCGCCACAATCGGCGGTCGTGTTGCCGATTCGCTCGAACATCGCGCACCAGCTCGCCGGATTCCTGGTGCTCGGCCTTAGTTCACGCCTCCACTTCGACGAACGTTATCTGGACTTCTGCGAATTGGTCACGAGTCAGGTCACCACGGCCATCGCGACCGCCAGCGAATTAGTGGCCGAACTAACGGCGATGAACCGTCTCCATCAACTGAGCACACGGTTGTTGCGTGAGGCTGAACTCCTGCCGCTGTTGGAGGAGGTCCTCAATGCCACCATCGCGCTGCAAAGCGCGGATTTCGGAAATCTTCAGCTCTACAATGAAAGAACTCAGACGTTGGAGATCGTGGCGCAACGCGGCTTCGGGCAGGATTTTCTCAACCATTTCAGCGCCGTGAACGAAAGCGGCGCTGCCTGTGGTCGTGCTCTGAAGCGCGCCGAGCGGGTTATTATCGAAGATGTTCTGACCGATCCGGACTTTGCGCCACACCGTGCGATTGCCGCCTCCGCTGGGTATCGCGCGGTACAATCCACGCCTCTGTTCAGTCGCAGTGGCGAACCGCTCGGCATCGTTTCCACGCACTTTCGTCAACCGCATCGGCCGTCCGAGCGCGAACTGCGCTTGACTGATCTCTACGCCCGGCAGGCGGCAGAACTGATCGAGCGCAAAAGCGCGGAGGACGTGCTGCGCGCCAGCGAGGAACGCTTCCGGCGTTACTTCGAATTGGGGTTGATCGGCATGGCGATGAGTTCACCGACCAAAGGATTTCTCGAAGTCAACGACGAGTTGTGCCGCATCCTGGGCTATCAGCGGAGCGAGCTACTGCAAAAGAACTGGGCGGAGATCACGCATCCAGATGACCTCGCCTCCGATGTCGCCCAATTCAATCGGGTCATGGCGCGCCAGATCGAAGGCTATTCAATCGACAAACGGTGGCTTCGCAAGGACGGGCGCGTTATCGACTCGATCATGGCGGCGAAATGCTCGCGGCGCGCCGATGGCTCGGTGGAATACTTCGTGGGGTTGGTGCTCGATACCACGGAGCGCAAACGCGCCCAGGAAAAACTCGGCGAGAGCGAACGTCGTTTCCGTTTGCTCGCCGAATCGATCCCTCACCACGTCTGGAGCGTTCGCCCGGACGGCTCGTGTGGCTATTGGAATCAACGGTTGATTGATTACACGGGCCTCACGGGGGAAGAACTGGGTTCGGGCGGCTGCCGGGCAGCACTGCATCCTGAAGACGTGGAGCGCGTAGAAGCGGCGTGGGAGGAAGCCTGGGCGCAGGGGACGCGCTATGAAATGGAACAACGCATACGGGGACGTGACGGTCGCTACCGTCGTTTTGTCTGCCGCGGGATTGCCGTCAAAGACGCACAGGGCCGGCCCGTCGAATGGTTCGGCACGGACACGGACGTCGAGGATCACCGGCAGGGCGAAGAAGCTCTGCACAAGGCGCAGGTGGAACTGTCGCACGTCACTCGAGTGATGACCATGGGCGAACTCGCCGCCTCGATTGCGCACGAAATGAACCAACCGCTCGGAGCAATCGTCAACAACGCCAACTTCTGTTTTCGGCTCGCCGCGGCGTCCGGAGATGGGCATGATATGCGCGAGGCCCTGACGGACATCGTCAATGACGCCAACCGCGCGAGCACCATTATTGCTCGCATCCGGGCCATGACTACGCGCGCGCTGCCGGGAAAGACTTCGCTGCAACTCCGGGAGGTGATTGGCGACGTGCTCGCGCTCGCGCGTCGTGCACTAGCTGAGCGCCGTATTGCAGTCCGCACCGAACTCCCCGAAGACCTGCCGCGCGTGTTCGGCGACCGCGTCCAGCTCCAGCAGGTGCTGCTGAATCTGGTGATGAACGGCATCGAGGCGATGAGCGGCGTGGCCGGAGAGCGACGCCTCCTGACGATAGGCGGCCAGCGAGACGGACTCGACGGCAGTCCGTCCGTGCGGATCTCGGTGCAGGATTTGGGCAGCGGCATCGAAGCGGAAAACATGGAACATCTCTTTGAGGCATTCTATTCCACTAAGCCGCAGGGCATGGGGATGGGACTGCGGATCAGCCGCTCCATCGTGGAAGCCCACGGCGGGCGTTTGTGGGCTGCGCCGAATGCTGGCCTAGGCGCGGCGTTCTTTTTCGCTCTCCCGGCTGAAAGTTGAACGCCCGCTGAACTATTGAACCCAAGCCTTCAGTGATAAAGCGGAATAGACTGCGAGGACTGCGAGACGGTGTGCCGAACAAAACGGCTGCGCGCAGCCGCTGGAGCTTTAGAAAGTATGCAAGCCAAATCAGAGACAATGAGTTCCCGTAACGTTCGGCAAGTCAGGTTAACCGCTCCTTTGCTAGCGGCCTTAGTTGCCGGACTTCTCCTGCTGATGCCGACTTCATCCGAGGCACGTGTGTACGTTCGGATTGCACCGCCAGTGCCGATTGTAGAAACGGTACCACTTCTGCCCGGCCCCGGCTATTACTGGCTTCCGGGCTCCTGGGTGTGGGTCGGGGACCACTATGTTTGGCACCATGGCTACTATGCCCTTCGTCCATCCCCCTCCGCGGTTTGGGTCGAGGGACATTGGTCCCATCTTCCCCGTGGGTGGTATTGGACGCATGGACACTGGCGACACTAACCGCGGGTTGTTGAGTCACTCACGCCCGAGATCTCGAGGCTGAGTATTCTTCTCGGAGGCGGCTAGATTGTTGGTCGGAATCGCCCCTGAAAAAATGGCGTTATGTGCTCCTAAGAGTTTCTCTGGATATTGTCGGCGAAGAAATAGGCTGGAAGAAACCATCCAGATGTTTGAACGTTGCAGCGAAACCTTTGAGTGTTGAAAATTCAGGCCTGATCCCTGGATCCAAATGGCAAAAAGCCTGGCAAGCTTTCCTGCCCTTGTATTCAGGAACTGACATAAAAGAACTCGCTTTGGCGGAAGGTCTTCGAGCGGCGGTCGGCATCGCAATTCCGATCACAATTGGCCTCTTAGCTAACCACCTTGTCTGGGGAAACTTTTGTGCCTTCGGTACCTACTGGGTTTTATCATGTGACGTCGGGGGCGCTTACCGGCAAAAGGCTATCAATTTGGCTGCATCAAGCTTAGCAATCATCGGTGCCTTTATCTTTGGCGGCTGGTTGAGGGAGTCCGTAACCAATTACATCATCGGAGTCTTCCTGTGGGTCTCTTCGGCAGCACTGATCGGAGTTGCCGGAAACGCCGCTGCTCAGGCAGGTCTGGTGAGTTCGACGATCGTCGTCACTTCAGTGGTACTCTTTGTTCCCAGTGAATTCTCCGTCCGCCTGCTGCTGTGCCTGATTGGCTGCTGCTGGGCGCTTCTGCTTTCGCTTGCACTCTGGCCGCTGAGACCGTATTCACCGCTTTTTGCGGCGCTCTCAGCCAGTTGTGGGAAGCTGGCGGATTTGGCCGACGCATTCTGGTCGGGAGCCGGGACCCCCAAGCGGGCGCCTACTAACCTGGAGTTTGCTGTCGCTTACGACGCATTCATAAGCAGTTTGGAACGCTCTCGCAGCATTTGGGGCGCAGTTCGCGCGCACCGAGCTGGACCGAACTTGCGGAGCATGCAGCTACTCGCTCTGATCGAACAACTCGACGACATCGCGAGAACACTGGTCACGCTTCGCGAAGAACTTAACCTTGTCGGTCAGGAACAATCGTTCGACGAATTTCGTGAGGGCTTCGCGAACTTGACCCACTCATTATCGCACCTCATTCGGGAGATAGCCGAAGCAGTTGCCGTGCGCGGCAGGAACGTCGATCCAAGCAGTCTTCAGCACGTTTTCCAGAAACTCGACCGCGCCCTAACGGCGGAGGCACAAAAGCAAGCCTTTTTCCAGCGGAAGGAACTGGAGCGGACAACAAGACACCTGATCGAGGAGGCTTCGTCGCTGGCGGAAATCGTCTCGGAGCTTAAGTCCGGACACCCAAGCTTTCGTCAGCCGCCGGAGGCACGGGTCGGGCCGAGACCGAAAAGGTTCGATCCCATTGCCGAAATCCGGAATAACTGGTCTCTTCGTTCCAGCAGTTTTCGCCACGCACTCCGACTTGGAGTCGCCACTGCTATAGCCTGTCTCATAGCTTCCGCCATTCATCTGGTAAGAGGCTACTGGATTCCAATGACCGTCGTGATCGTGCTGAAACCCAATTTCGGGGGCACATTGGAGCGCGCCGTACAACGAATCATCGGCACGGTTCTAGGGGCGCTGGTGGCAGCGGTGCTGCTTTTGGTGTTAACGAATCCATGGTTGTTATTAGCTGCTCTGGCTATTCTTGCTTTTGCCACGTTCGCTCTGAGGAACCGCAGCTACACTCTGTTTTCGCTCGCCGTCACTCCGATGGTCATGTTGATGCTTGACATAGCCCATCCGATCTCGGTTACCGACAGTTTCTTGCGCATCACTCATACGATCATAGGAAGCTTCCTCGCACTATTGAGTGGGTATCTCCTGTTTCCGATGTGGGAGAGCCGCCGCCTTCCGCTTCATATAGCCGAAGCGCTTCGAGCCGAAGCAGTATTTCTCCGTGCGCTCCGTGACGCGATGTGCGGGAAAAAAGAGCGGCCGATTTCCGAATACCGTCTGGACGCTTCACTGGCTGTAGCGAATGCAGCCACGGCCGGCCAACGTCTTTTGAGCGAACCGCCGAATCGTCGTGGAGATGTGGAAAGTTCGCTCGCGGCGGTCAATTACTGCCGGCGCATCTTGCATGCCCTAGCAGCGATCTCCGATTATCCAACCCGTGAACCGATCCAACTCGAGTCTGATGACCTGACCAGACTTATCGACGCTCTGGCTAAAGCCTTGGATGATCTTGCCGCCAGTTTGGAGAAGGGAACCGATCCAGGGCGAGTGGCGGATAGTTCGGAAATCCTGGAAGGGCTGGAAAAGGATCTGCAGATAGCCCGGTACGATTTCCAAAAGGTATCCGACGTACCTGTCGGAAATCCAAAAAGCAACGAGGCTGAAGCGTGGCTGTTCTATCACCTGAAAAACGTCTATAATCTGACGTTATCGGCTCGCGAAGCGGTGTCCCGTCTGATCCGATCAGAGGTGCGAAGCGCGGCGTAGTGGCAACCACAATCGTGCTCGTTGTCATGCTCTCGGCTCCAGTTTTCACTCGGAGACATGAAAGGTCGAACGACCTCACCGTAATTCTGTAGGTCCGTTTTGCTCTATCGATAGTTTATTTTGCCTGCCAACTTCATTCGGCTCGCTCCGGATCAGTTCATGAGCGGATGTTCTTGGGTATTTCTCGAATTCTACGCTCGGGTCGTAGATCTTGACTTGAGAGCGTTTAGGCGCTTTTGAAATACTCGTCAAGCGCTTTATTTTCAGTCAGGAAGTGTGAAATTCAACGATATTACGGCCGTAGTATCTGACGTTGGAAAGGATCGCGGATTCTACTTTCGGAATCAGGTCGTTCTCATGCCATGTATTCGCTCCGGTATTGCAGCACCAATAGCCAGCCACTTCTGGAACCGGACGTATTGTCAAATTTTTATGAAATTTGATAGCCGAGAATCATGAAAGTATCGGCAAATACTATCGATAACAGCAGCCGTGATTGGGCTAACATCGGCCGGATTAACTGCCAACTACGATGATCTCGCCGCCAAAGAGTATCGCTGCGTAACAATCGATGGCCCATACGGTTTTCCTGCTAAAGACGATCTGCAGCAGATCGTTAAAAAGCCGACGGACGAGACTGAACTTCAAATGATTAAACAACATCGAGCCTACTATCTTTTACGCGGAGAAATAGTTAAATTGATCCCAGAAGACGCAGCATCAGGCATCTCGCGGATGCATGTCGCTGGAATTACCACGGATCTTAAGACCCCCACTAAATTTCTCAGCAAACGTCCCGCTGAGAATGCGCTTGGAGTTGTCGAGCCCATGAAACGTCGGGTTTAGTCCGTATAGAGACAGAGAGTATTACAGACTCCCTAAAACAGGAGGGCGTAACGCCCGCACCCAGCACAAATTCGACAAGCCATTCTGATAAAAACGAACGACTTAGTTTACGGAAAGAACTCAAGGACTGAAAGCATTCGAAAGCCAGCGGACTTCAGAGATCCGTTCTCAAATTCCACGCGCGCCGGCTTTGCGAGTTCTTGAGTCCTCGAGTCGCTGCCCACGATCAATCAGAATCATTCTAGCCACTAGCCACCAGTCCAGTCTCATCCTACATCGAAAAACTGATATCGAGATAAACCTAATTGCTGTGTTTTGTCTGGCGACTGCCAGATATCTTACCAGGTATGCCTAAGATTCTAGGAATTGACCTCGGCACCACTAGCTCCTGTATGGCCGTGATGGAGGGTGAAGAACCTGTTGTTATTATTGAGAATTGTGAAGGAGCACGCACCACACCCGCCTGGATGGTATTCCACCTGCCCCGCGAGGTCTGCCGCAAGTTGAAGTCACGTTCGACATCGACGCTAACGGCATCCTGAACGTATCGGCGAAAGATCTTGGGAGCGGTAAAGAACAGAAGATATCGATTACCGGCTCGAGTGGCTTGACGAAGGAGGAAGTCGAAAGATTGCGTAAGGATGCAGAGGCTCATGCAGAAGAGGACCGGCAAGCTCGCGAAGCGGCAGAGGCACGCAACAACGCCGATAATCTCGCTTATCAGAGCGAAAAACAGTTGCGTGATCTTGGAGACAAGCTCTCTGCCGACCAGAAGCAAGCTGTCGAAGACGCCATAAAGAACGTTAGGGAAAAGCTCAACGGGAACGATGTAGAAGCCATTAAACAGGCGACAAAGGAGCTGCAGAATCGGTTTCAGAGTATCAGTGCTGAACTTTACAAACAAGCTGCGTCGCAAACCGGTGCGCGACCCGGTGGAGGCGCTGCGGATTCTACTACAGAAGGCGCGACTTCAGGCAGGCCGGGTGATGATGTGGTCGATGCCGATTTCGAAGTCGTCGATGACGACAAAAAGAAGAGCTGATCGCGCGGGAGCGCTTCCCTGGCAGCGGCCTTATTCGGTTGCATTCGGTTTGACTTTCGCTTCGGCCGCGCTTCGATCTTCCCTCTCGCGCAACAGCCAGTAAACGACTCCGAGTGCGATTACCGCGAAACCCAAAGCTACAATAGTCAACGCGGGTGTCGCCTCCATATTGAGGATGATGAATTTTCGTGCGAGCGCCAGAATGCTGATGAGTATCACCGTCTTGACCTGTATGACGCGGTGAAGGCGCTCCATGGCCTGGAGGATGCTGTGATTGAATTCCATGGCAATTAACAGCGTCATGATCATCCCGAAAATGACCTCGAATTCCTCGTGGTTGAGTGGGTTTAATGCACCGAAGACAAGCAGTTGAAAAATCGTCGCGACAAGTCGGAAAAGTGCAATAGCAATAATAACGGCGATGCACAGCGTGAGTATCCACGTGACGATCTGTTCAAACCGACCATAGAATGACATGGCGTTCCATTCGCCAGATGAAACGCCAAAGATTTTTGTAATTTTCATAAATGTTGGGCAGATCTGAAAAGGCGCTCGGCCGCTCATAAAGCATGAGGTTAACACCGGCAGGTTCGCAGGAAAATCCTGTTCTGGTTATAGCGCAAGATGAGGGCTAAATGAGGCAAAAAATGGTGAGTGGAACCAGGCAGAGTCGTCTAAGGTCGAACACCGTGGAAAAGGGGAGTGATTGACTCTCATTCCGCGGAATAGGTTTGCTCTCACCGACAGGATGAGGGCAGCCGGAACGGAACTTCGGAGGACTACGTTTATGCTGCAACTTTTGGCACGCCGTTGGTGGGCGCTAGCCCTGCGCGGCGTGATTGCTGTGCTATTCGGTCTTTTGACCTTCTTTATCCCGGGCGTTACGTTGATTTCCCTGGTGCTGTTGTTCGGGTTCTACGCAATTTTGGACGGCATCTTTGATATTGTGTCAGCTATGAAAGCACCAGGCCACCATTGGCCCCTCTTGGTTGAGGGCATTGTCGGAATCGTCGCTGGAATTGTGACTTTCATGTGGCCGGGGATTACCGCCATGTTTCTGCTTTACCTGATTGCCCTCTGGGCCATCTTGACTGGTGTGCTTGAAATCGTGGCCGGCATCCGTCTTCGTGAAGTCATAGCCAACGAGATGTTGCTGATTCTTATGGGCGTGATTTCCACTCTCTTCGGCATTCTCATCATCATATTTCCGGGCGCGGGAGCTCTTGCGATTATCATCTGGATCGGGGCTTATGCAGTGGTGTTCGGAATCATCCTTATCGTCCTGGCATTCCGGCTCCGGAGCTTCCGCCAGTTAGAGGCGTAAGCGAAGGCTCCAGCCTTTGCCGATTCTTGCGGGTTAGAGAACAAGATCAGAAGATAGTTGGCCAAATTCAGCCGAGCGGCTCTGGCATCCCGTGACTATGCTTGGGTTGGAATTAAAAGGACATAACTAAATATGAACGCAATCACACGCTGGGATCCGCTTAAGGAAATGGAAGAAATGCAAAACCGTCTCTCTAACCTTTTGGGCCGCGCACCGGCGCGGCTTGGGGATGCGAAGGAGGAATCCATCACCGTGGCGGAATGGGCACCGTTGGTGGACATCACCGAGGACGACAAGGAATACGTCATCAAAACCGAGTTACCCGAGATCAAGAAGGAGGACGTAAAGGTCGCGGTCGAGAACGGCCTGCTAACCATCGTTGGCGAACGCAAGTTCGAGAAAGAGGAGAACAAAAAGTATCACCGCGTTGAGCGCGCGTATGGCAGGTTTGTACGAAGTTTTGTTCTTCCCGACGGCGCGGATGCCGAGAAAGTGAACGCTGAGTTCAAGGACGGCGTGCTAAAGGTCCATCTGCCCAAGAGCGAGAAAACAAAGCCTAAGCAAATCGAAGTCAAAGTCGCCTGAAAAGCAACCTACCAGTCGTGGCGATAGTCTTGCATCGCCGCGACACGGGTCGCGCAGACGAAAAAGCCGACGTCAAACACGCGGCGGAGAGTTGCGTGCGTGCTGAGCGTGTCGGAAGGTCGCCGTTGTGATCTTCAAGGAATGGCGGTGAGATCGCTCCAAATCATGAAAAGCAAATTGCTTATCGTCGCTGATCTCGGTTTGGTGAAAGCCTACAATCTCGACTTTACTCCTAACCACACTCCGCGGATTGAACAGCTGCAGGAAATCGTGCTGGAGGAGGCGCACAGTCGCCTGCTCGATAAGCTCATCGACGAGAAGAATCTCCCGCGCGACCTGACCAAGGTCGGGCAGAAGGAACTGCTTGAACAATTCCTAAATGCAAACGCTCCCATAATATGAATGCGGATCAGGACCCATCCGAAATGGAGTCGGCCAGCGACGCCGGAGCGAATGCCGTTTCCGCGCCTGACATCGGCGCGCTGCAAACGGAGTTGGCCGTTCAAAGGGGCCGCTACCTGCGCCTGTCGGCCGATTTTGACAACTTCCGCAAGCGAACCGCGCGGGAAACCGAGCGCAGTGCGGCCGCGCAAAAGGAAGCTTTCATCCGGGAATTGCTGCCGGTCATTGACAACCTCGAACGCGCGCTCGGCAGCAACGTTTCTACTGCACCCGAGCAACTCCGGCAGGGCGTCCAGATGACCCTCCAACAACTCACCCAACTGCTGCATCACCATGGCATCGAAGCTGACGAGAGCCTTGGCCGGCCATTCGATCCGCACTATCACGAAGCCGTCAGCGTCCGCCACGACCCATCTCAACCCGACCACATCATACTTGAGACCTTTCAGCGTGGTTATCGCCGCGGCAACGAAGTCTTTCGACCGGCCAAAGTGGTTGTCAACGATCTAAGTCACGCCGAAACGGGTCGTCGTGCCGATTGAGCGTAAAATTTACCAAACCATGACCACCATTGAATCCGATGACCGCGGCTTGCTGTTGGCCTGCCCACAATGCGGCCAGCGTAATCGCCTGATCTACGAACGGCTCGGGCAGATCTTCCGCTGCGGCAAGTGTCACGCCGAGCTCCGACCTCCCGGCGAACCGATTGAGGTGAAAAGCGAAGCACTCTTCGACTCCTTAACCAGCCACTCCTCGCTCCCCGTGCTCGTTGAGTTCTGGGCTCCATGGTGCGGACCGTGCAAAATGGTCGCGCCCGAATTGATCAAGGTCGCTGCCGAGGGCCGGGGCCGATGGCTGGTGACCAAGGTGAATACCGAAGAATTGCCTGTCCTTGCGCAACGGTTTCGCGTTAATTCTATCCCCGCGTTCGCACTGCTCAAATCCGGGCGCGAAGTGGCTCGGCAAGCCGGCGCCATGCCCGCCCACGCGATTCGGCAGTTTCTCGAGCAAGGCGGCCAGACCGAATGAGGTAACGCCGAGGATCCCTGGCAGCAGGGTCAGCGCTCCGGATCATGCGGAACTTTGCATGCAAAAGAACTGCTTGAGAATGTGCCCCAACGAAGCGAGCTTGTCGCATATCCGTATGGGTTTCAGGGCGAAGTGATCGAGGATCCCTCGGACATCATCAACGACGCTAATCGCCTTCCCTGCGGAAGCAAAGGTGAGGCGTGGACGATCCCAATCCCATCGTAATCGTCATCGACGACGATGCGGCGTTCCGCCGGTCCACCGAGCGTCTGATTCTGTCGGTGGGGTATAAGGTCCAGACGTTCGCGGCGGCTGGAGAATTTCTGCGCAAGCCGCGTCCGGAAGCCCCTGCATGCCTGCTGCTCGACGTGCGTTTGCCAGGGTTGAGTGGTCTCGATTTGCAGCGGGAGTTGGTCACAGCCGGCGTCCAGATTCCGATCATCTTCATTACGGGTCACGGTGATATCCCGATGTCGGTGCAGGCGATGAAGGCCGGCGCGGTCGAGTTTCTCACCAAACCTTTTCGCCAGCAGGATCTGCTCGACGCCATCCAGCAGGCGATTGGGCGCGATCGCGCTGCGCGGGACCTGGAGGCTAAGTTGGCGGGTTTGCGTGCGCGTTACGAATTGCTTACGCCGCGTGAGCGCGAAGTCACGGCGTGTGTCGTTTCGGGAATGCTCAATAAACAGATCGCCGCGGAACTGGGAACCGCTGAGAAAACTATCAAGTTTCATCGCGGTCACATCATGCACAAAATGCTGGCGAAATCTCTGGCTGATCTGGTCCGCATGGCCGAGCACCTGGGACTCCCAGGCCAAAGGTCGTGATTGCCCTGGTCGAAGGTCCAGTAGAATGCTCTCCGCCTCGGGTGCTATGATTTAGGCTCGATGAACGTAAAAGTAAGCGCGGCTGAAAGTCCTCTCGTCTCGATTGTCGATGACGACGCCTCGACGCGGAAGTCGGCGCAAAGGCTCATCAGCTTGTTCGGCTTCAGAGGCGAGGTATTCGCATCTGCCCAGGAATTTCTGGAGTCAGGCCGCGTCAAGGAAACGGAGTGCCTCATCCTAGATATGCGGATGCCGAATATGGATGGTTTGGAACTACAAGATCTCCTGGGCAGCAACAATTATCGAATTCCGATCATTTTCGTCACCGCCTACGCGAATGATGATCTGCAAAGACGGGCGATGCAGGCGGGCGCTGTGGCTTTTCTGCGCAAGCCTGTCAGCGAACAAGCGCTTATCAGCGCAATCGAGGCGGTATTGCGGCAAGGCCGTCGGGATGAAAATGAACACCGCGACCCTAAATCTAATAGACCACACTAATCAGCCCCGCTTTGGCAAGATTGTCCTGAAAGGAATGCCTTATGTTGCAAGAAGCAGAACTTGTAGATCGGCTGTGCCGCTCGACCGTGTACCAAGATTTCGAACGGTCGTTCTGCGAGGTAACTCAATTTCCGCTCCGTTTGTCACCGCCAGAAAATCGGAGCTTAGCCGGCAATGGTCAGGTGGATGGTCAACAGTTCTCATCTGCCACAGATGTTCCGGTGCGTCTTGGAGATAAAATCATCGGATTGCTCCAACTAGGCCGACCCGCTCTTGAAGCGAGGGTTGAGCATTTCAAAGCCTCGGAAAAGCCAATTCGAGATGCTGGAGAAGGCGATTTCGATAGGATCCCCAACGCCTATATCGATTCCGCTGGTTTCTCTCGATCGCGCTACGGTTCGATGGTGCGTCTATTAGAATTGTTTGCAAATCAACTCGCCTTCTTTGCCAACGAAATCCTGATTCAACAAGCCGAACGGGAACCGTACCGCGTGCGCATGGCAAGAGCTTATATATCAAGCCGTCAAACCGAGGATTTCAGTTTATCCGATGTGGCCAGGGCGATCCATGTCAGCCCTTTTTACCTCTGCAAAATTTTCAAAAAGGCGACTGGACTCACCTTCGTAGAGTTTCGGAATCGGCTTAGGATAGAATCTGCAATGAAATTACTGGGGAACCCGAACCAAAGCGTAAGCGAAATTGCCTATAGCGTGGGATTTCAATCGCTGACCCAATTCAACCGACTTTTCCGGCGTATCGTGGGGCAATCGCCGACTACATTTCGATGCAGTTTGAGAGAGGCCAGTAGTCCACCGAATAGGAATGGGGCCGCAGTCGCCGTTGACGGCGAGCTGCCTCACGACGCGTCGCGTGGCAGCGGCGCGATGGCCCGCACCGTAGTGCCGCGTTCCCTGCGCTCGATCTCCAGCTGCGAGCCGACTTGCCGCAGTCGTTCCCGTATGCTGGCGAGGGGGACGTCGAAGGTCATCTCCTTGCTTCGTTGACGCAGCCCGGAAATGAAAGTTTAACTCGCCATTAATCTTTCGATAGACGCTTAGATCATTACTTTGCGCTTTTTCTTTTTGGTCTCCGGTCAATATGTTTAATGCAGGTGCCTCTCTGCTTGCGCAAAGTGGGAGGCACCGAACACCATATGACAACCCCTACCGCAACTTCAACAACAACAACTGTGGCGCCGCAGGCGCCTTCGAAATCCGTTAACTCGGCCGTGGCGGTTTATCGTCATCACACCGATGCCGAAGATGCCGTTCATCGGCTCGAACGCGCGGGCATTCCCATGCAGAAAATCTCGATTATCGGTCGAAATTTTGAACTGCGTGAGGACGTGCAGGGCTATTACCGACCGAGTGACGCCGCACTTGAAGGAGCCGGCTTTGGCGCATGGATGGGGGGGCTTTTTGGCCTGCTGATGGGCTTTGGCATGTTTGTGTTTCCCATTGCTGGCACGCTAATAGTGCTGGGACCGTTGGCCGGCATGATTGCTGGAGCAGTCAGCGGGGCCGGTTTGGGCGCGCTGGTCAATGGCCTCATGGCTTTGGGCATCCCAAAGGACCGGGCGCTCAAGTACCAGTCGCGGTTGCAAGCCGGTGAGTTTCTGGTCACCGTCACGGGAACTCCTGAGGAGGTGACCCGGGCCAAGGAAATCCTCCAAAACAGTGGCGAGATTGCGCTCGAAACGCATGGGACTGCTCAGGCCGCATAACCTCACTTCGTGCCGAACCCAGAGCGTACGTTCTCGATTACCCTACTTACTTAGGCTCGGCGCCGCACCGGTTCGCCACGAAGCGTGTGCCAATCTTGGTGACATGTGATGTCAACTTCGCAGGTTGTGCGGGGAGTATTGTCGGCGGTCAATGTCAGGTAGAATCGGAGCGTGCCTTTGCAGTCTTTCAGCTTTCGAGACCCGAGAATATCTGCTGTACGCAGAATATCCAACCGGAGGTGAGCTTCGAGGCTCGCATTAGGTCCACATAGAATTTTGCACCCGGAGAAGCGGGTACGTAGTCCCAACCCGCCCAAGCCAACGTCTGAGAGTCGTGAAAGGGCGTCGGAGTGTTCTGGCCTGAGTGAGATACCTCCTCGAACGAAGTAAGCAAAACTCGCACGTTTTTGGCGGCTATAGGTACGATGTTTCTTACTCTTGCTCGAATGAGGAGTCGTCCGGAGTTTCGACCTTGTTCGCGCCTTCGCCTTCATAATCAATCTGCAGAGTCGTTTTTTCGGCCTCGACTTTCGCGAGTAACTTGCGCAGCCAAACTTCAATGATTACGCCAACCGAAAGCCCGGACAGGAACCAGAACCAATGTTGGCTGGTTACAAAGCCTAAGAAGTTGCTGAGGAGACCAAAGAGGTTGCTAAGCGACCGTTGAGGCTTCTGCTCCAACCCCGGAATAGGGCAGCCCGCACACACGTGGTATCCTCGAAGCATTTCGCCATTGGAGCAGTGGGTGATACTCACTGCGCAGGATTCGCGCTACCTGCGAATAGTGCCGGCTCGTCTCTCTGGTGCAAATGACCGGATCCGCCAGAAAATTAAGGCGGGAGGACTCGCGCACGCCAAATAGCGTCGGAAAAAAGGCGCCAAATAATTTGGATACTCATGTGGCTTTCCGAATTAATTGGCATATCTCACCTCCGCAAAAGCAGCTCTACCTAGGAGA
>Ga0210387_10001492_pt1 | contig 17702 bp, 30 predicted proteins | sample IncBWC7OmetaG_FD_160108 | JGI IMG/M metagenome (GOLD analysis project Ga0210387, IMG submission 160108) | Forest soil microbial communities from Barre Woods Harvard Forest LTER site, Petersham, Massachusetts, United States - Inc-BW-C-7-O ...
TGTGGAGCATTATTCGTCCTCATATCGTTTCGGAATTCCAACCCATTTAGCTAATCGGTTTGCTTCAGTTCGTTCTTCCCACTGAACGAGTTCTTTACTACCGGTTAGACTCTTCCAGGCCCGCTCCCATTCACCTCCGAATCGCAGATAATCCATATCCCGACACAATTCGCGATACTTTATTTTCCCGCCGGCTTGTTTGACTTCTCGAAGTATCTCCTTTTGTAATCGCCCCTGCTGGTTGTCAGCCTCAATTGGGTCTAGAAAGGTTCTCACATCGTCTCTATAAGTGACTAAAGCTTTAGCTTTCTCGACGCAATCAGTCGTAATGTAATCTTCTTCTAGGTCAACTGCGAAATACAACGCGAGCATCTGGAGTAGTTGCATACTTCTAGGATTCATACCGCGCAAAATTTCACGCGCTTCGTCTAGATTCTCGAAACTGTAAACTTCTTTTTTAATAGCCGCATCTAGAACTTGTCGCGTCCTTAACGCACCTAATTGACATTCCGGATCGCTATAAACTTGTGTTTCAGCCGCTACTTTTGGGCTCAATACAAAAAACAGGCGATCTTCCATGCCAGAGGCTAGACCAGCTATTTTGGCCCACTGGCGATTAAACCCTCGATCAGTAGTACACCACAGCCAGCTAAAACAATAACTTTTGGCTGGAAATGAAAAAGAGTTCTTACTATTCAAAGTGTTATTGCCCCAGTTAGCGGAGCCGTACCAACTTAAAATGCTGCTCGCGAACGAACTATTCTCGATACCGATCTTCGCCACACATTGCGATAGCTCGTCGTTGAAAAGTACAGCCCGACGAATACCTGATCCGCTCGTGACCGATAGCATTGTTTTGCCGAAACCTTCGGTGCTACCGGCTTGGATAATGACTATTTTACCTTCGGCGTTACGCATTCCTGAAGTGTGCGTCACCGATACTGCGGCGTACTCGAAATATTTGTGCGCAAGCTCGCAACTGCTCCCCTTAAAGAAGTGGCCGGGCGGTGAAATTAAACCAACGAACATATTAAGGTTCACGTCCTGATTTTTTATAGAAACTCTTCCGTACAGATAATTAAGGAATAACTGTACTGCCGGCAGAAAGATAAACTGAGGTTGCTTTGAAGACGTCTTAAGTGTCGGGGCGATGAGTCCGTCAAACAGTGACGTATTTTGGATGGCCCATAAGGGAAATACTGGGCGAGGCATTAGTCCGGCGGTTTCAATTTCCGGTGGCGCCGAAACGACTGTTTGACCGGAAGGCAAGATCATTCCGGTAGGTTTTTTAGTACCCGAGACGACTACACCTTCTTTACCAACTTCATACCGAGAAACCGATCTAGCGATGGTTTCTACTTCTGATTCCGGCAAAGGCGGCTGGCAGCGTTCTGCATTAATCCGTTGCAAGACACCTTGGATTTCTTCGTAAACCAACCCTTTGTATCGCAGCCCGCCGCCGATCGACGCCAGCGAGTCATTCCGGGCGCTTTGAGGAATAGGTTCGCTGCTATTCGCATCTGCGATTTTCTTTTTGTCTAATTTTTGGGAAATTAGCCAATCGATTAGCCAATCCGGTGCCTCAACAATCGGACGATCTGAGATAATTTCATAAGGTTTACCCGTGGTGGGGTGGAGACTACCTGGTGAAATTACGTATTGCTCACTTACTCTAGCAGACCAGTCGTTGCCTATAACAAATCCTTGCGAAATATTCCCCATCGCAATACTTTTTGCAGATTGTTTGAAATGAAAGTGACCCTTACCGGGGCTTGATCGAACGCGGAAATAATCGGATAATTTCTTCCCAGTCTCTTCTTCCATGCGACGAATCGCTTTTGTCGAATCCACCTCCCAGAACCAATAACCTCCGATTACAGCCTTTGCAACGGAAGCGGCATTGGCGTCGGGCGTCTCTTTTGACCACCCGGAAAGAATCGAAACATCGGTGGTAGCCAAGGCAGGCCAATTCAAATCAAACGCAATTTTAGATTGAGGACGTATTCGTATCTGTGGTTCGCCGCGCAATACCATCGGCTCGGCTATATCGTAGAAGGACAAACCCAAAGATACTCCTTATATAGAAAAAGCGGATTGCTCTGAATCCGCGAAGTCACGCTCTAGTAAGCCGGCGTTCGCCTGCCCCGAAGGGCATCTTGTTACACCTTAAAATACGGCGTCTTCTTCTTGAGTAACGACAGGATTAGCCTGTCCTTGCACCGTTGGTTGAGCCGTAGGTGTATTTCCTACCGTAGTCGCCGCTTGTGTTTGTGCTGTTGCGGCCTTAGCTTTTGCTTCACCGTTATCTCTTACAAAACCTTCCGGAGCCTTCGGGCCTACAGCGCCTTCTGGCAAGGGAAGAATTACTTTTATATTGACGTATTCACCCTCCTTGACCAACGTTAACTCGTTGGATCGACCGATTAAAGATTCTGTATCAAACAACAAGCCCGGAGGAGTACCGAAGACACCCTCGGCTATTTTGTAAAGATTGGAAGCTTGTTTATTTTTAAATGGGGGTGTAATTTTAGCATTTACGTCCCACATGACACGGAAAGGTCTGTTGTGAGAATCTGACCGATCTAGTACCCACACTACGCGATATCTCTGCTGCTCTACACCTTTTGCGTCAACTCTCTTACCGATATCGATACAATCGATCACGGTTGCCAAAAAACGTCCCTGCGAAGGCCGTTCGAAAGGCTGATTTTTGTTTTCAATTATAGCCATGTAGGCTCCTTTTGGGTTTTTTTTGTTTACTTCTTTCGGTAAAACCGAAACTTTTTCAGACACTATTGAGCATTTTTTCTCTTCAGAATTTTATTTCTTTCAGCAACGCTGCAACTTTTTGTATGATCCTTGCCATAAGCCGGACATCGATCCTTTACACCTTTAGCTAAATTACACGATACGCATAATACTTGAAAACCGGCAGGATAATTGCCGTCTCGTAACTCGCGGTACAACCGCATACCAGTAACTTTCTCTCCTCGATTTGGTATGATATGATCTATAGTTAAACCTTCTAAAAAACGAATCGGGCAACCTTCACATTGACAAAACGGAGCCCTACCTCCACAATAATAGGTCAAAACAATCAACTTCAATTTTCTATGCGAACGTGCCGTTGACTGGCTGTCTTGTAGTTTCCTAGTTTTGCGATATTTGGCATCATAAATTTTTCTTTCTTCGCGGTGTTCCCTAAAATATTTTGCATTGTAAGCCTTTCGAATTTCTCGACGGCTTTCGCAGTACTTTTTCGAACACTTTTTACATAAACCGCCCTTGATTTCAACTACACTAGGAAAAGATATCTCCAAAGTGTGCTTTCTTTTACACCAAGGGCATCTACCGGATCGCGCCATTTAGTCATACCAGAGCCTTTCTAAAAGTATTTCAGGAGGAGCCACGCTAACGTTAAACGGTGCCGCTGAAATTTCTGTTTCTTTATCTAATTCCTTTACTGCCTTCCACCATATTCTCAAATTGCTAGACCACCGAAATTTTCTTTTCTTGGCTAGCTCATTATCTTCGCGCTTTTGTTGGGACAACAAAACGATTGTAGGACTCGCAGCCCGCTCAAATACTTTCGGAACGTCTTCAATTTCCAACAATTTCAGAACAGACTGGCAATCAGCAATAGCGGAATGAGGTGCAAAATTGATCCACCCGTTATCACATAACATATAGCCGAGATGTTTTCCCTCAGTCTTTAATAGATCGGTTCTGGTATCAATCCACAATCGATCGATTAACTTTTTGTTTTCTCTCTTGCACCAGTTCTCTAAAACTCTCTTATCAAATCTTACCACATTCTGACCTATAAAAGCATCCGCTTGCGCGGCCATTTTTAGGATAACATCTATGGCATCACTCGGCTCGCGTCCAAATTCCTCAATAGCCTTTTGCGAAATCCCCGTAAGACGCACGACTTCTTCCGGAATTATTTTATCGGTTCGAACTAAAAACCCCAAGGACTCAAGACATCGTTTTTGTGTCGTATCGAAAAGAATTAATCCTACTTCAATGACGCGATCTTCTACGACATTTAATCCCGAAGTTTCGAAGTCCAGCGCGAGCAAAATAGACATTATGAAAAAATATCCTCCGGCTCATCAACCATTCTAGTCGTGGTCGTAGTTAAATGCGTCGCAAGGGTCAGCGGAACAAATATTCTGAGATCCATCGTTTCAACGTCGTCTTGAAGCACTTTATTGGTATCCTTCAAAAAGACGAACCCACCTTGCCGCCCAAACGTAATAATCTGCTTATCTACTTCCGCCCGTAGTTCTTGAATGTTATTGACATTATTGTACGACGCAACATTCAAAACTGGATTCGGCCAGTCGGGGGGCTTCAGGGCTTCGATCAAATGTAGCTTATACGTTACGAGATATTCAGCCAAATTTTTATCCCTTAAATTGAAGTCCTCGTCCCGCCTTCAACGCCTTCGTAGCATCTTCCGCTGCTTTAGCGTTCGCCGCAGCCGCCGCCAAAGTATTGGCGCCTTCCGGCACCAAAATGCTCTTACGCTCTTGCGGCGTGAAAAAGTCTGCTTCTATGGCATCTAGCCGGCATTTATCGCTGCAAAGCACAAACGTCTGACCAGTGACAACCTGCTGAACTAGTGTTGCGGTTTTTACCCACGGGTGACTTTCTAATACTTGATCGATTCCCTTTTCCCGGCTTTGCTCAAACGTCACTGTGTTCGAACAGTTCGGGCCTTCGCAGGTAAAAGTTCTGTAAGCTACGTCGACAATAGACATCTATTTCTCCTTAAAGTTGATTTGTTAACTCGTAAAACCTGTGCAAAAACTCTACTTCCGCTACCTCTGGCGCCCAACACTTCACCTTTATATTCGCCGCCTTACCTTCATCTGGTTTCAATTCCCACTCCATCGGAGCCAACAGTTGTTCTTTCTCCGCGAATAGCATCGCGTTATCGGCTTTCTTAATGCTCGTGGGCTCCTCGGAGGGAAGTCTAAATTTCTGGCAAACTGATCGCATTATGGCCGCTTCGACTGGAATGTACGCTGGCCCGATCTCAGTAAAATGTTTCAGTGGTCGATTAATGTCTGCGATATAAGCTTCGCTGGCATCATGAAGAAGAAACCATAAAGCATCTTTTTCTGGAACTAAACGACTGCCGAGAACGCAATGTTCTGCGACAGAATAAAATCTCCGAACGTGGCCGGTAAATCGGCATTGCATGGCCAGCGCATGTCCGATATCGCGAATATGAATCTCGTCCTGCTGCGGATCCAAAATGTGAAACGTACCGCCTAAAAAAGTTTGAATCCAGGCCCGCTTTACATCCGAAGCATCCGTCATAGAGGAAGCCTCAGTTGCTTTTTATCTTTCTTTCTCTTTTGAGCATCTTCAAAAAGAACTCGAGCGATGCCGGCGTAAACTACTATGTCATTCAAGGAATCTTCGACGCCCTCATTAGCTAATGAACCGTTCAGAACGTATGCTTGTAACCGCCGAACTTTATCGTTCAAACGAATCATCGCCCCGATCCAAGCTTCAACACCCCATTCTTCCGAGGCCCGAATATTGGCAAACGGATCTTCTCCACGGCCATAATCTCGTTGTTTTTTATCGTGAAGTTCGCCTAGCTCTTTCAATATTTCATGAAACCTAGCACTATTTGGATGCGGCGCCAATTAACCCTCCTATCTTTTCAGATGGTCCTTCAAACCAGCCACCACAGGCCAAGCAATGGATCAAACCCTTCTTCCTTAAATTCGTAAACCTTTCTCCGTCTCGTTTTATTTTATTCGAACCGCAGCGAACGCATCTAGTTTCGCCACCTTTGTTAACATTGGGATGATTCTTGGACCAAGGCAGGAATTTATAATATAACTCCTCGAGTAACAGTACGTCCCGGCGGTTATAGCGTTTCATAATCCGCCAAGACTCCGGATCACCCTTCATACAACCGAGCCATAAATGAAACCCTGTGTGCGCCATCTTACGACCTATGCCGAGATCGCGGCCGAGATCGTCCAGTTTATTGCTCTTAAACTTAAAGACGCTTCTGGCTATCTTCAAGGTGTCGACAGTTTGAAACGGCGACGTAGGTGACATACCCAGAGTAACAAACCGTGTCCTGATTTGGGGCAAATCGAACCTATCACCGTTATGGGCTATCACGATGTCAACCGAATCCAGATCCTTCCATAAATCAGCTAGAAGAGCGCTGTCGTCTATCTTGCTTTTGGCCCATGTCTTTTTGTAATCCGGCAAACCTCTCGTCTTGACGCCAGCCTGATTGGCGCACTTAAACGAGTACGAAAGCAAGTAGCCGTTCTGGATAAAATCGATGACGTTTTGCTCCCACTTGGCCCATGTATAGCCGATCGATGGCGCCGTTTCGATGTCCAAAAATGCTATCCTAGAATCCGTTTTTCTACTTACGCACTCTCGAGAGCAAAACTTCTGATCTGCCCTGAATACCTTAAGTTCTTTACAACCGCTACATACGTGTTCGGTTGGTTTCAAGTTCGCCTTATGTTCGCTCTAAAATACAGTAAAAACCTGATTAACAATAGAACAGTGATTCTGTACGCTCGACCTACAGCGCATTTTCAACTATTCATTTTCCGTCTGGTAACACCTCTCCAAGAATAACCTCACAGAAAAACGGACCTATACCTAACCACTCTCTAAAAGAAGATATAGAAAACCCGTTTTTAGCGAGATTGCAGCCTCGACACGTTTGAACAATACAATGACCTTTTTTACAATACACATGCTCTCTCGAAGGTGATGTAATGATCCCACGAGTCGTAGATAACTTCTCTCCACAATAGAAACATCTGTCATTTTATTTTCTTAGCTTTCCATGATTTAATAAAATCAGAATCGGCCATAATTAACGATTGTATTTTTTGGTTCTCCGACTTGCGGCGGTAGCCCGCTCATCACGCCAAGCACGAAACTCGATTATTTTATTACGTATCCTAAATTCAAATATATGAACTAAACCACAATCACAACACCTTATCTTATATCCCCTTACGAATTGGTCGAATCCAACACCCTGGTACTCCTTTAGCATATCGCATAAACAATCGTTTATTGTTTCTGTCTTTTAGCAGCAATAATCAGTTCGTACAAATCTTTAATCGCACTAACAGTTATAGAATCTTCAGTACCTACGTAGACTGTACCGTGTTTAAGAACAATTTTCGGATCGATAATCTCTCCGTCTAGCCAGTAAGAACCGTCACAATCTATAGCCAAATGCACAGAAACCCCCACAAACAACTAACTGTTGTTTCTTTGGTAATTTAATGACGCTACACTATCTAATGCCGCAATAATCCACATCCACCACGGCACGGGAAAATGCCAAATTGACTTGGCGATAAATAAAATAACGATCATTATACCTCCACTCGGACTAATTTATAGATCGCCCATTCCGTTATCTGACCGTTGACAATTTTCCCAGAATATTTAAATTTAGGATAATCGTGTATCTTTTTCACTTTGATCTTTTTTTGAGCCAAGCTTTGTGCCTCTTCGTTCCGACTCTACCTGGGAATCCAATTGCTTGCCGGCCAATTATTTTGGAAAGCGGTGGATCCTTTAAGTATTCTATCACTACGGCAAGAATCTGTAAAGTCCATAAGCGTTCTATTTTTCCTAAAAGTCGGTTGCATTGCGAGCATAGCAAACCGCGGGATTCGCCACTAGTGTGATTGTGATCGACCGCCAATCTTTTGCCTGATTTTTGAGATTTCTTGCAGAACCAACATAAGCCTTTCTGGTAGGCATTTACTAACTCCCACTCTTCGATTGATAAATCAAAGCAATCTCGGTACCGTTTGGCACGAGCGCGTTCTTTTGAATCCAAAAAACCTAGATACCTCGCAACATCAATCGCTTGTTGTTTCTCTTTGCCACCGCAACCAGCGGGTTACCATCATCTCTGTAATCTCGTTCTTCTCTTCTCGAGTTAAAGGAAGACGATCTTCATCTTCTTCGTCAAAATAAAAACCACTATCGTAGCCTTCGGTCATCCGCAATTCCGGTCCTAGACCGAGAATTCCTTGATTTGCATTAAGTACTCTACCGGATTTTAGTTTTATATCCATAAAATCTATGCTAGGACAACTCTGACCCCGGACTCAGGGAAGTAGTTGATCGTGTCCTTTGATCATTCCGTCCTAGCAACTCTTCTGGCGGAGTAGAAACAGGCACCCACCCGTTCTGTGTCAAGAAAGGTTCCCCTTAATTGAATTCTCCGCCAAACTTTTATTTTCGCCGGCCGTGAATTTCATAAGTCTTTTTCAATTGCGACTTGCTATCCAGCATACAAGGATCGTTGCCCTTGGCGATATCACCCATCAGGACTAATCCTATTATAGCATAAATCGACTCGATTCCCTTGTTCTCTTTGTACTTCTTCCGGAGCTCGGCTGAAAATGCTCGGTTGTCCAGAGTTTCCAGTCGTTCGCCCCACGTCATCGGTATCATTACGGCTCCTGTATTGTCGCATATAATGTCTGTGCTTTACCCTTATTGATACTTTGTGAAAATCTCTAAACGAAGCTTCGCGGCAAATGACAGAACAGTACGATTGTCTTTTGCCGCCACCTTGCGAGCGCTGGATCGGCGTGAATTCTTTTAAACACCAAAAACATAGTCTTGACATATTTAGCTTACTAGTAATTATCTTTTTTCAAAAAATCGTCTAAAGATGCGAGCAGAGCACCGCCAAAAGTAAATAGCAAGCCCATAACCATAGTTTCTGTTGAAAAAGGTTTCTCATTACCTAAACTGATGCCTATAGCCAGCAAAATAAGCCCCGTAAATCGAATCATTTTCTTCCTCACAATTAACACATTATTATTTGTATCGCATCGCCGAAGCTACCGATTGAAGCACGTCTTCCGATACGTGCGTTGCATCGCCAAACCAATCGACGTTGGAGTGACTATACTGCCTGAAAGCCGGGTGAACTTTTGATAGACGGTATGAAAAACACCCGTCGGGACAGTGAAGTGGGTTTACATCCAAGACAAAAAACAATTGATAAACCCCGTTACCCCAAAATACGGGTTGCCCTTCTTTAAACTTTGGTTTTCTCTTTCGCATAATTAACGGTGTTTATGTCTCAAAAAATACTTAAATGAGCCGGCCGCAATACGAAGCATTTGTTGTTACCGGTTGCTTCAATCCACGCTTCCCCTTCTTTTTTATTTCCGAAAACCGCCTGCACATCTCCGTAAACGCGCCTCTTTTTCTTGCCCTCGCGTAACAAATAAGTAAATTTAGCCTCTACTTCTGCTCCGATAGATTCGTAGTCGTGAGGTCGGGGGGCTGATTCATGTTTATATTCCTCTGTGGTGCCTTTAGGCCACGTTACAACCCATACTTTTTCGATCCGTTTTGTTGACCTTACTGCCATTTTATCTCCTTTCTTTTCTATCGCAGCTATGTACTGGTGCCTTGATTGTGTTTTTATGAGTATACGATAAAACAGTATATCACATAAATCCAACTGAGAAGTCCATGAAAAATAGCCAACCAAATACTATGCCAGCGGGCATAACTCAATACGATTGCCAACGCCGATCCGAAACTTATTCCGCTCTCGACATGAGATTCACTCATTCGCCGCCGACGATGCGACTGCGACCTGGTCGTCTCGATTCTCCTATGCGCCCTATTTTCATGATCTAAGATTTAATTGCTCATTGTACCTGTTTTTTAGCTACCCGTTCCGCAAGCGCCATTAATTTTTTAAAATAATAGACCGAGTCCCGAAGTTCTTTTTTCACATCCTCTACCAACCACGGTTTATCCTCGCTTTTATATCCCTTTTCTCGTCCGTATTTCAAGTCATAAAAACAAAGATCGCCGCAATGAGCGTAGTCCCACCCGTACCAGTAAAAGCCCTGCGGCCACTCTTTACCGCCCTCGCCGGAATACGTTAAACCGCCGTTGCAAGGAATATTCAAATCATCTGAACTAAATCCGGCTAATGGATGATCTTTAGGAACCCCGAGATAAGCGCACAAACAGGCGGGGCCGCGCAAAATTAATGCTCGAACACCATCTTCAAACTGGTCATAGTAAATTTTCCCTGGCGAATCTTCGGCCAGCTTTTTAAACGCGGTTAGATCTTGTGTTGTCATCGCCAAGTCCGGTGTTTCTCTGCTATATGTTCATTTCCGTCATACTCTTCTATTTCATAATCTGTACCATCCGGTATTTCCACGATAGACAATTCTGCACATTGCCCGCTGGCGCCTTTCCGATGCTCCCCGCCTAATTCTTCAATAACCTGAATTAATTTAGGATCGCTACGGTCGATAGCCCTGCCGTTTTCGAGCGAGTGTTTTTCGTAACGCTCATTATAGCTTTTAAACAACCCGTCCGCATCACGCACGGGGGCGCCAATTACTTCGCGAGGATTCGGAATATCAAAAGCTGACCACATCCTTAAACGATCGTTATCTGCTTCGATTTCTTCTAGTGTTCTAGGAATCAGAACATCAAAATCCATCTTCGGTTCTCTTTGATAGGTGAAAAAATAACACTTGCGGCCGTTTAATTCCGCTAACCTTTTTACTGCCCTTGGAGATAAACTAAAACCGCCAAAACAAGTATTAATCGCAACCTTCATTGTACCTCCTTCGGCAAATCAAATCCAAGCCCAGCTTTTTGTACCGCTTCTTTTCTCAGATCAATATTTTGAGCGAGTTTACTGTAACGGTCCGTTATACTGGAATTTGACGAATGACCGGCCCAGAACTTAATCAGATCCTCTTGGATCAGTTGGCTCCGTAAGTGTGTGATTCTAAAGCGCCTAAAGGAATGGTACCCCGGCAAATTTATCTTTTTACTCCACCCGTAGACAGTCGGAAGCGATAGGGGTCGCCCGTTTTTAGATTGAAACAAATACTCTCCGTCTTTTCTCTTTTCTGAAGAAACAAAATTAAGTAAATAGTAATTAGCAGACTCGCAAAGATCGATCTGCCTGATTCCGGCGTCGGTTTTCGGACTTTGTTCCAATCCTTTGTAAATCTGGGCCTTCACCGAAATGACAGCCTTGTCAGGATCCCACAGTGTAGGACCGGGCTTCGAATCATCAAGAACTACTGCGCCCCGCTTCACCGACAACGCCTCACTGATCCGCAGTCCTGAAGCTCCTAATAGTACGCACAACGTCCTAAACTGCCCGCTAGTGCGTGCCAGTGCGGCTTCTAAAGCCTCTCGTGATAGGATTGGGCCTTCCTGGTCTCGAGGGTTGACAGGTGGACTGTCTATGAAAGAATTGTTCCACTGGACGGGGTGCAAGTAGTCGCCATTTTCGTTCACGGCCGATTTTATAACACCCTTGACACAATTGACCACGCCTGCGATCGACGCAGGCGACAATTGCTTCGCCGCAAGCTTTTCCACGAACTTCTTCATGGCGCCGTTCTTGATCTCTGACAAATCCATTTGACCTAGATGCGGAATAATATGGTTCTTCAGATAACTCCGGTAGGCTTGCAAGGTATTACCCGTGGCCGGATCGCGTTTTCTATTCTCTAGGTTCGCGATGTAAATTTCGGATTGTTGTTCGATGTTCATTTTTACTTGATTTTATCGTTTGAGTTATAACCATCATGAATCCAATTTTGCCAATGAGGCAATAGATCGTGTTGGTTTGTCGTTCCTAAGCCGGCACAATCAAAACCCGCGCATTCCGCAATTGGCTCCATGCACCAAGCTACAGATGTGTCTTCGCCGGTTTTTGATTCTTCAACTTTCCAGCCTTTTGGGCAAACCCAATGCTTAGGTGTTATTACACAACCCAAACTTGATTTTCCGTATTCATCCGCCCCACATTCCGGACCAAGTTTTTCATAACCTTTATTTCTAACTAGTTTTGGTTCCGGACGAGATACCTCTATATTAACTTTAGCTGATGGCGGTTCGTGCCAAAAACTAGTCTCTTTACCAATCCTATCGAACTGATCTGTTTTAGGTGGGGGAACAAATCTTTCCTTACAACCGCTTATACAGCGAACATACGGACTTACAGAAGCAACACACGACGATAAGGTTGGATACCAATACGTTTCATCCAGTGTCCAATATTGATATCCGTCCTTAGATACCTGAACCTCACATCGATGAACTTCACACGCGGTATGATCGTCCGCGCATCCAAAAGCTCGCGGTTCGCTTACCCAATTCGGGCCGTCATAGTAATTCGCATCATCGTCTATTTTCTCCGGACTTAAACTAGTAACACTAAGCCAAGAGCATGGAATAAACTCCCCGTGTTTTACACACTTTTGAACCGGAGATAAAAGAATCGCGAAAACAATCAGACTCCACATATCGGCTCCTTTGTTTTCTATGGCTAACAGATAATTCTAGATTGATTACGTCACAGATGCGTATTCTGGTTCTTGAACGTTTTCCGGCAAGAACGTTTCTTCGGCTGGCTCGACAGATCGAACATAATCTATTAACTCATCAAGTGATTGCTCTCCTTTTGCCACCCGATGAGCCATCTCGCTTATTATCGTTATAGGTTTTGCAGTCCAATCATCTGTACCGTTCAACCAAGGCCAGTGTACAAAAATTTGATCTAAACGTTCGATCTTGACTTCACCTATAGCCGCTAATCCCATTCCTATTGCGCAACCAACACATTCGCCTTTATCGTTCGGCCACAGAAACTTGGTAGAATCAAACTTAACCAATGTTCTCCCGAGCCCGATCGCATCCGAAAGCCGCATTTTTATCTCCTTTGCTGTCTATAGCTACTATTTAAGTTCTACTTGTTTCTCTTACAGGTAAATTAAAAGAAAAAGGTTTTACCGGACGATCACAACACAAATCCTCAATGAATTTAATGACTTTCTTGGGAAGGCGTTTCGGATTTTTAGCTCGCGTAACAGGCATGAGCGGTCCAGTAGTTGTATAACAACTGGAATAAATGTAGTCAAAAACAAACCCGGCTCTTTTACAAGCTAGGGCTATCGGACACCTTCGACCGTCGACTACATTTCGTTTACCCAACTCTATGTCACTTTTTGTTACCGTTATCTTCATTATCTCCTCCAACGAAATTAAATCCTAGTTGATAATGTCACTAATGTCAAGGTTTTTTTACAATAGCTTGAGTTTTATCATCTTTTTTCACGCTGAGGTCCCAAGGATTAGTAAAAATGCTTGTTCCGTACATCATCATATCTTTATACGCTATCATATCTTTATACGCCTGTATTTGTTTTTGTTGCATAACTAACATCCACTGTTGCTGTTGCTGCAATCGCGCCACTCCCATTGAGTAGCTTGAATACATCGCCATGTACGGATCATTAACCTCGGCCAACTTTAATCTATCTTTTTTCAATTCTTCTCGCAAACAAACCGACACCCCGTAGTTTTCTTCTATCTGCATCGCAGCCAATGGATCAAAATCATCCCCTACGTAGAACTCTTTAGGATAAGCGAACTCTGAAAGATACCCTATTGCGTGTTCTTTAACTTCTCCCCACATATAAACGGCACCGGCCACCCCACACCTATCTGGTTTTGCTTGTCCCGTTGGATTGAACGCAGAAGGCGCACTAGAACACCCTAAACAATACTCTTTCAACAACGGAATTACAGTTTTATATTCTTTTACGGCGTGAATGCCTTTGTTATCATAAATATCTCGAGTTAGCATTTTTCTATGCGGCCATTTTACTTCAGATTTGTAGGCGGATCGGAGATAACCGTCGTCGTAAACCCACACACGATACCCCACTATCAATTCAGCCAAAATTTCCGGAGGTTGTTTAGACAACTCTTCTAGGGCTGCCTTTTTGCCGGCCTCAAAAGCCGTCGAGCGGATAAATTCAATTTCCCGCTTCTGATCCCAATATATAGGATGTGTGGGATCGAACTCATAACTGGGATAGTAAGGATTCGCCATTTATACCTTCTCTGGCTGCTCAACCGGAGTTTCACGATGATCCGGCTGCCGCTCAGTCTCTCTTTGCGGCACAGGTATAGTTTGTGGCTTCACGATCGTAGTTCGTTTATACTCTCCGATGTCCATTTTTATTCCTTTTGATTGTTGTGTTGCTAAATACCATACGCTTGATGATGTGCTCCCATGGATTTCCGCATTCACCACGGAGATCGCTAAGTCCAAATCCTTGCGATGTTGCTGTTGGACCTGAAGTAGTAGCGTAGGTTGCCCATTCTACCGTCCTCAGTAAGTCAGCAACGCGTCTACTTTTGGCTACCTTTCCGAATCCGCTCCGTGCCAATGTTGGGCACTTCTTGGACTAGGTTTTAGAGTAACCACGTCTTTTCCGCCAGAGCACAAACCCTTTACTTTCTATACCTAAGATTTAGCTGTATCTTAATTATGTTTTACAAACTCAATTAATGGGCATACGCGATCGTGGCCGGCTTTTACACGGCTTTTTAGCACCTGCCTAAACGACACAACAATATCGCTCGTTTTGGCTTTATCTTCCCAAAACCAGCAAATTACGCCTAGAATACAAACCCACAAACATATGCCGCATAATCTCCACGGCGTGTAACAGAGCGAGCAAACCCCTCGTGCCCGCAAGCCTATAGATCAAACCCACAAAAGAGACTAGCAAAACAGGAATCGTCGCCCAAATACGAGGCGGCGAAAATAAAAATCTAGCCGGCGCCCATAATAAAACAGCGCGTACATAAGGACACAAATTATACGGACGATCCGAGCCATACCACTCGTCAAAAGAAAAACCTTTCTTCTTTTTAAACCATCCGTTGAAGACTCGAAAATGCCAAGTATCTCGTGAAATTTTCATGTATCCTCGCATAATTAAGCAGCTATTGTTTTTGATTCCTGTTCTCTTCGATCAACTCGTCAATCTTTTTCGCCATGAATATAGCACCACTTTGTCCGCGTTGGTTAGTGTGTATCTGAAACAAATTGTAAGCTTGATCTTGAGTTAACCCCAATAGTTTACGAGCCGTATTGTGCCAAAAATTCATCGAATAATGAGTATTCGCACGATCAATGTATTTCTCCCGTTTCTTGTTATTTGTAAGACCTTTCCCTAATATTACCGCCCAACCAGCAATACAAGCTTGTGTTCCGCACGGAGCTTCCTCTTCATCAACGTTCACAGCCCAATTATTCATTTCCAAACGTCGTGGTTCAGCTAAAATGTGCTTTTTTACTTTTCGAAGCAAAGGAACGTTCATTTTTTTTTATATCCTTTAGACTCAATTGCTGATGCATAAGGTAGCATTGATTGTGTTTTTGTGTCAAGACTCTTTTTCAACTTTCAAATAACTTTCTATAAACGCTTGCGCGACCGGCGCACACAACGCGTTACCATAGCCCCGCAAGAGTCCCACACGATTGGCAATCCCTGTAGCCAGCGGGAATGTGCCGGGTTCAACTGGCCTTGCTTTGCCGTCGATGCAGGGGATCCAGTCTGCTTCACGCCAGAACCCGCCAGTGGGGCGCCACAAAGAGCCGCCGTCTTTCGGCTGCTGTCCGTCGATCCCGCTTCGTTGTAGCCCTTCTGGGCCGGCGTACCCGCCATTGGGCTCGGCCAACCTCTCAGTTGACCTTCGTTCGACAATCTCGGTTTCGTTTTGTCGTGGTTGTCGTATTGATATGTCCGCCCCTTTGCATCTCCGGCGTTCGGGCTCTGCCAACCCGCCATTGGCCCTTCGTGGCTTCCGTGAGCGTCCGGAAACCCCCACTCTGCTTGTTCGTAATTGTGTACGCTCGGCGTAGGCCAACTCGTCAATGTTACCGCTCCCTCGAGATCCATCCCGCCCGTGTGTGTTATTGTACTTTTCTTGTTTGGCCCACCGCTTGGCGTATTTGGAGTCGGCCACGAAGTACAATCTTTGTCGGATGTGCGGAGCACCGAGGCCCGCAGCGCACAAATCCGTCGCCCCAACGGTGTAACCCGATCCTTCCAAGTCAGTCGAAACAAGATCGAACCAAGCGAGTCCGTCTTTTGCTGCAACTTGTTCGCCAAACACTGTGTCAGGTTTTGACTCGCTAATGAGCCTATACCAGACGGGCCAGAGGTGGCGGTCGTCTTTGAACCCGCCTTTCTTACCCGCCGCCGAGAACGGTTGGCAGGGACAACTACCCGTCCAGACCATTCTGGAATCGGGCCATCCTGCTTGTCTGAGAGCATAACTCCAGACCCCGATACCAGCGAAGAAATGACACTGTTGAAATCCCTTAAGGTCTCGTCCAGAAATTTCTTTGATACTTCTTTCATCCACATCTCCATCGGCGATTTGACCCGCCTTTATCAATTCGCGAAGCCAAGCAGCCGCGAAGGGATCGTTTTCGTTGTAGTAAGTTTTTGACATAATTAAGAGTATATTGTATCTCTAATAGATTGACAGCCAACGTCTTCACTTTTTACTGGATCACCGTCTACTACTATATCAAAATCCGTCGGAACCCATCGGTCATCGTCGTTTTCAAATTTTATTTTAAAAGATGCGTAATGGCTAACGTCAGACTTGCTTGTAAGCAGTAAACTTTTAGTCACATCAGAAATCAACCACGCCGCTTCCTCTTTAGATAGGCTCAGTATCAATTGGTTGCCGTGCGCGTTGTGAAATTCAATCTTCATAACTTCTCCGATAATATTTTTACATCGTCTCGACGATACCACCTATACCGAGCTTTTGTTAAAATAGTTACTGCCTCGGCATGAGTAAACGCCACGCCAGATGGCCTATCTTATTTAAAGAAGCTCGTCGGATATACTCATCGTACGGTTCGTCCTTCTTTTTAGTTACGCTCAAAACAGCTTCTAGAATTTCAGGCCCGAAATGTGCCCGGATTCCGCTCGCAGTAAAATCAGTATCTTCTAACGTGTCATGTAAAAAACCAACGATTTGAGTGGTCTCCGTTAAACCCATAGCTCCTACACGTAATGGATGCAGGATATAAGGCTGACCCGCGCGATCCTTTTGGCCAGCATGGTACTCGGTAGCTATGACTATCGCTAACTCAACATCGACTTGACTCATAAAACCTCACAATTACGGGTACATTACTTACGTAACGCCCACTCCAACGCCAAAATAAAAAGTGAAGCCGCGATCGACCCCCTAGTAAAACCATTTACGATAGTTTTCCAAACGGTGGCCTCACTCTTAGTCTCATATTTACCGAAAATCAATAACATACCGACATTCAAAGCCAACCAAAAGATTAACCAGCGGCACTCATGAAGAAACTGCGTCATATCGTCTCCTTACAGAATTAGTGATACGTTAATTACTTTTTTCTTCCCAATAGTAAGTATCTCTAAGATCGTCCATCGACTCACCCAACGCATCGCATTGATTAGAGGCATAAATAAATCCGTAGCTAACCCAATTCCTGAGCGCCTGCCAGAAGCGCATGTCTGGATTCGCATAACAATACTCAACAAACGATTTCAATACTTCCGAGTTTCTCGTTGTCATCAATCCTCACAATTAATACGCACTTGATTACCAAAATCTTACATCGAAACTACTGCAAACTAAAACTCTGCTTCAAACTTCCTTTTGGAATGTGAAAATCCATCCGAAGTCTATCGTCTGGATATGTAAACCAGTTCATCCATTCGTTTTTCAAGTGAATATCGAACTGTTGAACCTCTCCCCCTTCGCGCTCTTCCTCAAATATCGAAGTGTCTGAATTAGCTTTC
>Ga0210387_10001493_pt1 | contig 17699 bp, 15 predicted proteins | sample IncBWC7OmetaG_FD_160108 | JGI IMG/M metagenome (GOLD analysis project Ga0210387, IMG submission 160108) | Forest soil microbial communities from Barre Woods Harvard Forest LTER site, Petersham, Massachusetts, United States - Inc-BW-C-7-O ...
GCGCGGGCCTCGGGGCGACAACAAGAGATGGCGGTGCGGTTAGCGCTGGGGGCGAGTCCCGGCCGCATGGTGCGCCAGATGCTGACCGAGTCCGCGCTGCTCTCGCTCATCGGTGGCGCCGCGGGAATCGTAACCGCAGTGGGTACTTTGGGTTTCATCCTGCGCTTTATGCCTTCGAACGTTCCGCGGCTCAACGAAGTACGAATCGACTGGGTGGTGCTCGCCTTCGCTCTGCTGATTTCCATTCTCACCGGCTTGGTATTTGGACTTGCTCCAGCGCTTCATTCGGCAAAAGGCGCTCTCTCTTCGGCCACCCGTGAAGGCGGTCGAGGGTCCGGCTACAGTGCGAAGACCGGCCGATTGCGGGATGTTCTAATCGTCTCGGAACTGGCGTTCGCCGTCATACTAATGGTCGGAGCCGGCTTGCTGCTCCGTACGCTGCGAGATCTGTTGCAGCAAAATCCAGGCTTTAATCCAACTCAAGTTGTCACGGCAAACACCTGGCTGGGAGTTCCCAACGATCCGAGGACGGATCCGTATCTCGGTATTTCTGGTAAGGCCGCTTTTGATCGCGAGTTGCTGCGGCGCATGAATGCAATTCCGGGAGTGGAACTCGCCGCAATCACCTCAGCTCTACCGACCACAAATCCCAACCCCAACGCGGTCGGTGGCTTGGCGGATGAAGGCTTCGCGATTGAAGATAAACCGGTCGAGTCCTCGCAGGATCTGCACGCCGAGAGAATTCGGGTAAGCCCGGATTATTTTAAGGTGTTGCAGTCGACGCTCCTACGCGGCCGCTCCTTCACCGAGGGCGATGAAGATGGCAAACCGCTGGTGGCCATCATTGATGAAAGCACCGCTCATAAGTACTGGCCAACCCTCGATCCGCTGGGACGCCGAGTGCGGTTCGCACAAGACCCTACCAAGCCGTGGACGACCATCGTGGGTATTGTTAAGGATATTAAAAATGACGGTCTCGACGTCGATGGCGTTCCCCACATCTTCGTTTCGGCCTATCAAGACCCCAGCAAACAAGTGAGCGTGGTGTTGCGTACGTCGCTGCCCGCGGCCCTGCTCGAACCACAGATTCGGCATGAAATCCAGAGCATGGATCCCGGCTTACCTGTATTCAATGTTATCTCGATGAATGACATCCTTGATCGGTCACTGGCTTCACGCCGTTTTTCTGCCGAGCTGGTGGGCGGATTTGCCGGACTGGCGCTGCTTTTGGCCTCCATCGGAATTTATGGCTTGCTGGCCTACATGGTCAGCCAAAGGTCGCGCGAGATCGGTATTCGGATGGCCTTGGGGGCCGGGCGAGGCGGCGTCCTGAAGCTGTTCTTGCAAAAAGGTATAGTGCTGGCGGGCCTCGGAATTGTGGCCGGTATGGTCGTTTCTGCATCCACTGCGTCGTTGATCGGCAGTTTGCTTTACGGCGTGCGCCCGCATGATCCGGTTGTGTTTGTGATCGTTCCTCTGATTTTGTTTGCCGTTGCGGTTCTAGCCAGCTACCTTCCAGCCCGGCGCGCGACCAAGGTGGACCCAATGATTGCCCTGCGTGAGAGTTGAGGAGATAGGCTTCGGACTCTGAATATCGCGATTCAACATTAGCTACTCAAGGGGGCGATGACCACGTTATTGCAGGATTTGCGGAACGGACTGCGGCTGCGGGCGCAAGCGTGGTATAGCTCTCCCGAGTATGCGTTGGCCCTCGAGGTTCGAGACGAAGCACTCAGTCGCAATCTGATTCTTGCCCAAGGCTATATACCCTAGGTCTGACATAACAATGGCAAAGCATTCTCTTTGAAAATGCGAACTGAAATCCAAACTGAAAAGAGGACAAAATGAAGAGAACTTTCGTGATCCCTACCTTGCTGTTCCTCGCCGCGTTAGCGATTGCACAAACAACGTGCGCGCAATCAAAGAACCCGGTAAGTACCGCCCTGAGAGACATTCTGCCCGGCCGGCAGAAAAACACCGTCGCAGCCGTCGAAGCCATGCCCGCCGAAAAATTCAGTTACAAGCCCAGCGCCGACCAGATGACCTTCGGCCATCTCGTTGTCCACATGGTCGAAACGAATAATCTGCTGTGCGGCAAGGCGGCCGCCGTCCCCGCTCCCAAGGTCGAGGAGATCAAGGATACAGACTCGAAAGACAAGCTCGTGGCCGCGCTCAAGGCTTCATTCGATTACTGCTCCGGCGCGCTGGCGAATATGGACGACTCGAAACTAGCGGAGACCACGGAAGGATTCGGTGGAAAACAAGTTACACGCGCCTGGTTGAGCCTGATCCTAGCCGGTGCTTGGACCGACCACTACGCCGAAGCCGCGATGTATCTGCGCCTGAACGATGTGTTGCCGCCAACCGCCAAGAAGTAAAAATGAGAAGCATGGAGTGCTCGGTCTGCAGATGCGCACACCGTCCCTAACTTGAGGGTTTTCGAACCGGCACTGGTTGAAATGACAACTTCGACCGGGCATCTAGACGACGCCGTCCCAGTTGCAGCAAGTCGCCACAAGGGTTGGCTTGATAGGATTTCGGTCTAACTTCAGTCCAATTCAAGAGGTTGGTTGCACAGCATGCGTGCGCGTAAGCGAGACCAGATGTGGCACTTGTATGATTTTGCGTGCTTTCTTGTAAAGCAGGTGCTCTGCCAGCTGAGGTACACGCCCACAGAAGCAGCTGCATAGCTTCTAGAACAGTCGCGGGCATCTCGCATAGCCGCGACGACAGACCTGCCAGGAGCCATCTCGTTTTGTTTCCGTCTGATTTTGTTGATCGGCTCCCTCCGACCGAGGCCTCCTAAAAAAACAATGCTGCCAGCTGGGCAGGATGGTTGGTACACTCCGGGTCGCAAAAAGAAGAGCGTGCTAACGCGATACGAAATAGGTGATACTCGCGGAAAGCTATGGCATTATCTCCCCCAAAATCCGCGGTTGACGCCGGATGAACCGGTCGAGCGGTTAGGCGAGCGATAGAAAGGGAAACAAATTTGGCTGGTGAGTACCCCGGTTGACAGGCGCGGGATCCAAGCTTCTGGTCAAATTTGATTGAAGCCCCATCGAAGGTTTACGGAAGGCCCATCGAAGGATCATTGAAGTCCGATTTAAGGATCATTGCAGTCCAATCGAAGGCCAGGCCAACGAAAACGGAAACAGTTTTTACGATTTTGTGAAGTTCGACCACTCAGTGCGAGCGTAGTCGTTGCGTGATTGCCCGGTCTTGCAGGAAGATTCTGACAAACTAACGGATCGAAGGAGCTTCGCCCGTGCCTACTGACAGCTCAGTGCTGGATAGTCTCTGCGTAAATACGATTCGCACGCTGTGCATCGACGCGGTGCAAAAAGCGAATTCGGGCCATCCGGGAACAGCGATGGCGATGGCTCCGGTGATGTATGAACTGTGGCAGCGGCATCTGGGATTTGATCCGTCGGATCCGATCTGGCCGAATCGCGACCGGTTCGTGCTTTCCGCGGGGCACGCGTCTACTTTGCTTTATTCCACGCTGCATCTAACGGGCACGAAAGCGGTGGATCCGGATTACGAAATTCTCGGCAGGCCTTCGGTGATGATCGACGATATCAAGACATTCCGGCAATTCGGCAGCCGCTGTCCGGGACATCCTGAGTACCGGTGGACGTCGGGGATTGAGACGACGACGGGGCCGCTGGGGCAGGGAGTTGCGACGAGCGTTGGGATGGCGATTGCAGGGAAGTGGCTGGCTGCGCGCTACAACCAACCCGGCCATACGATTTTCGATTACAAGATTTATGCGATTTGCGGCGACGGTTGCATGATGGAAGGCCTTTCGAGCGAGGCGGCTTCACTGGCAGGGCATTTGAAGCTCGATAACGTCTGCTGGATTTACGATAACAACCACATCACGATTGAAGGAAACACTTCCCTAGCGTTTACCGAGGATGTTGCCGCGCGATTTGCTGCATACGGATGGAACGTAGCGCGCGTTACCGACGCAAACAACCTCAGCGAGACGGACGCTGCGATCAAATCATTCAAGCAGAAAAGCGGGCGACCGACGCTGATTATCGTTGATAGCCATATCGGGTATGGCGCACCACATCGTCAGGACACCAGCGGCGCGCACGGCGAACCGCTCGGCGAAGAGGAAGTAAAACTGACGAAGCGCAATTACGGCTGGCCTGAGGACGCGCAGTTCCTTGTGCCGGACGGCGTCTACAAACATTTTGAAGAAGGGATTGGCGAGCGAGGGAAAGCGCTGCGAACTGCGTGGGTGGAGAAATTCAACGCTTACAAAAAAGCATTTCCTCAGTTGGCTGATGAGATTGAGCGGATGCAACGTCGCGCAAATCCCGATGGATGGGACAAAGCACTGCCCACATTTCCGCCGGATGCGAAAGGATTGGCGGGACGCGATTCTTCCGCGAAAGTATTGAATGCTATTGCGCAGCAGATGCCGTGGCTTGTCGGTGGGTCGGCTGATCTTTCACCATCAACCAAGACGCGGCTCACCTTTGAAGGAGCGGGAGATTTCGAGGCAGGAAACTATTCCGGCCGGAACCTGCACTTTGGAATTCGCGAACACGCGATGGGTTCGATTCTGAACGGGATGGCGCTCACTAAGCTTCGCGCATTCGGATCGGGCTTTTTGATCTTCAGCGATTACGGGCGGGGTGCGATTCGCCTGAGTTCGCTGATGGAACTTCCGGTGATCTATATTTTCACGCACGATTCGATCGGCGTCGGCGAGGATGGCCCGACGCACCAGCCGATCGAGCACATGATTTCGTTGCGCGCGATTCCGCACTTGATCGTGATTCGTCCTGGGGATGCGAACGAAGTGCTGGAAGCGTGGAAAGTGATCATGAACATCCGGCGGCAACCCGTGGCGCTGATTCTGGCGCGGCAGCCATCGCCTACGCTGGATCGAAGCCGTTACGCATCGGCTGCGGGGGTGGAAAAAGGCGCGTACGTGCTGGCAGAGGTGCAAAAAGATAATCCGGACGTGCTCGTGATAGCGACGGGAAGCGAAGTGGCGCTTGCGGTGGATGCGTTTGAGCATCTGAAGACCGAAGGAGTTCGCGCGCGAGTGATCAGCATGCCGTCGTGGGAACTTTTCGAGCAGCAATCGCAGGCGTATCGCGACAGCGTGATTCCGCCCTCGGTGAAGGCGAGAGTGGTGATCGAGCAGGCTTCGACTTTTGGCTGGGAGCGCTACGCGGGAACCAGCGGAACGATTCTCGGAATGAAGACGTTTGGAGCCTCCGCGCCGCTGAAGGTGCTGCAAAAGGAGTTTGGATTCACGGTGGAAAATATTGTGGCCGCGGCGAAGAACCAAATCAGGGCGCAGCAGGCATAACGAGATTCGCGGCCTGTGCTCGCCAAGCTGACGGCGCGTTTAGCGACTAAAGTGGCTGCGCGACATCAGGTGCGGGAATAAAAGTTCGCAATAGAGATACACACTAAAGGAGTCTCGCAAATGCAACTCGGAATGATCGGCCTCGGCCGGATGGGTGCCAACATGGTTCGCCGCTTGATTCGCGCGGGAAATACGTGCGCCGTCTACGATCGCAGCCCTGACAGCGTCTCGCAGCTAGTGAGCGACGGAGCGACGGGGTCAAAATCGCTGCAGGACTTTATTTCAAAGCTTGCGACGCCAAGAGTGATCTGGCTGATGGTGCCCGCAGCGGCGGTGGACGCCACGCTGAAAGATCTCACTCCACTTCTGCAGAAGGACGATATCGTTATCGACGGCGGAAACTCCTATTACATCGACGACATTCGGAGGAGCAAAGACCTCGCGACCAAGGGAATTCGATACGTGGACGTCGGGACGAGCGGCGGGGTGTGGGGACTCGAGCGAGGCTATTGCCTAATGATCGGCGGCGAGCAGGGAGCCGTTCAACATATTGATCCGATTCTGAAGGCGCTGGCTCCCGGCGCTGGGAATGTTGACCGCACGCCGGGGCGCGACAAGAACAAGACGGTGTCGCAAGCGGAGCAGGGATATCTGCACTGCGGCCCATCGGGCGCGGGCCATTTCGTGAAGATGGTTCACAACGGCATTGAGTATGGATTGATGGCGGCGTACGCGGAGGGCCTGAATATTTTGCATCACGCGAACGCGGGAATGCAGACGCGCACGACTGACGCGGAAACTACGCCACTACGCGATCCCGAGCACTACCGCTACAACTTCAATCTCGCGGATGTGACGGAAGTTTGGAGGCGCGGCAGCGTGGTGGCATCGTGGCTGCTGGATTTGACGGCTGCGTCGCTCTTCGCAGAGCCGACGCTCGACAAGTTTTCAGGCCGAGTGTCTGATTCCGGCGAGGGGCGCTGGACGCTGCTCGCGGCGATCGACGAGTCGGTTCCAAGTCCCGTGCTGAGCGCGGCTTTGTTCCAGCGATTCAGTTCGCGTGGCGAAGATCAATTTGCTGCGAAGGTTTTGTCGGCGATGCGTTTCCAGTTCGGCGGCCACGACGAGCGCAAAGCCGGCAGCTAGACGAAGGATTCATATTGCGCGCGAGCGGTGAAGAATCGATTTCGGCCGCTCGCGTGAGGTTGCGGTCGTGGCGTTCAGGCTCGTTGCGGTAGGGAGACTTTTTCGATGAAGACTGAGACAGAACCGAAGATTCTAGTGATTGATATCGGCGGGACGAATATCAAGGTGCTAGGTCCCGAGCCCGAGGAAACGGTGAAGTTTCCTTCGGGCAAGCTGATGACGCCGCGAAAAATGGTGAAAGAGATTGGCGTCGCGTTGGGATCGCGAAAATATTCGTGCGTTTCGATCGGGTATCCAGGGCCCGTTGTGCATGGTACGCCCGTCGCTGAGCCGCATAATCTAGCGGACGGCTGGGTTGGGTTTGATTTCAAGGCTGCGTTTGGAAAGCCGGTAAAAATCGTGAACGATGCGGCGCTACAGGCGCTGGGCAGCTACGAAGGCGGCCGGATGCTTTTTCTTGGTCTCGGCACGGGCCTCGGTTCGGCATTGATCGTTGACGGGATCGTGGAGCCGATGGAGCTCGCGCACCTGCCGTACAAAAAAGGACGAACGTATGAGGACTATGTGGGTGTTCGAGGGCTCCAGCGGCTCGGAAAGAAAAAATGGCGCAAGCACGTTGATATTGTCACGGAACAATTGAAGGCCGCAATGCAAGCCGACTACGTGGTGATTGGCGGAGGCAACGCCAAACAACTTGACAAGCTGCCGGATGGCGCTCGCCTGGGAAACAACGCGAACGCGTTCGTTGGCGGCTGCCGGCTTTGGCAGGAACCGGCAACACTTTCGCATTCGACGTCACCAACCAAGCGAGCGGGGAAGGCGAGCAAAAAGCGAGGAACGAAGTGAGCCCCGGCGCAAAGGCTGAAATTAAGCTCACGCCAACGTTGGAGGCTCTGCACCGCGCTGCTGCCACAGAATTCGTGAGCTCTGCGAATGATGCCGTTCGCCAGCGAGGCGCGTTCAACGTATGTTTGTCCGGCGGCTCGACGCCCAAGTCGCTGTATTCGCTGCTGGCTACCGACCCGGACCTCCGCAACCAAATTCCGTGGGGCAAGTGCTTCTTTTTTTGGGGCGACGAACGGCACGTCCCTCCCGACAATGCCGAGAGCAATTACCGAATGGCGAAAGAAGCGATGCTGGACAAGGTACCCATTCAGGCGACTCAAATATTTCGGGTTAGCAGCGAACTTCAAGATGCAGCGGAGGCGGCGCGCAAATATCAGCAGACGCTCTCTGAACATTTCAAGCTGAAGGGCGGCGAGCTGCCGCGCTTCGATTTGACGCTGCTTGGCATGGGGCCCGATGGACACACTGCATCGCTCTTTCCTGGCACGAGCGCGCTGAATGAAACAGCAAAGATGGTGGTCGACAACTGGGTGGGGAAGTTCAACACCCAACGAATTACGATGACAGTACCGGTGCTGAATAACTCCGCTCGAGTGATTTTTCTTGTCGCCGGCGACGACAAGGCGCTGCCTCTTAAAGCAGTCCTCGAAGGCCCTTTCGTACCGATCCAGCTGCCGATACAGTCGATTCGACCTACCGGCGGATCGGCACTATGGCTGATTGATCCGAAGGCGGGAGCACTTCTGACGGCTCGGTCAGCCAAGGAAGCGTGATGATCCGATCGGTTGCGAAGTCCGTTGGGAATCGTATTCGAGATCGAGCCGGTAGCTTCGTCGAGTGCAATGCAGGGGCGGCCTAATGGCAGCTAAAACTGTTTTTCTATTCGATGTAGATAACACGCTGCTCGATCACGATCATGTGACTGCAGACCTTCGCGCTTACCTTGAAACCGAGGTGGGCTCGGCGAACGCGAGTAAGTATTGGCAAATCTTCGAGAATATCCGCGCGGAGCTCGGTTACGCGGATTATTTGGGAGCATTGCAGCGCTATCGCCTTGAATTTCCGCGCGAGACCCGTCTGCTAGCGGTTTCGAGTTATTTGATTCAGTATCCTTTCGCGAACCGGCTGTTCCCAGGTTCTCTTGATGCCGTGAAGCACGTTCAAACGTGGGGAGCGAACGTCATTCTCTCCGATGGCGACGTAGTCTTCCAGCCGCGAAAAATTTCCCGCTCTGGATTGCAGGAAGCATTCAACTCGCGCGTGCTCATCTACATTCACAAAGAGACGGAGCTGGGCGACGTGGAGGCGCGATTTCCGGCCGAGCATTATGTGATTATCGACGACAAACTGCGCATTCTCGCCGCCGTCAAAGAGGTCTGGGGCCCGCGGGTCACAACTGTTTTCGTAAAGCAGGGCCACTATGCGAATGATCCGAAGGCATCGGCGCAATTCCCTCCGGCCGACATCAGCCTTGGCCGGATCGGTGAATTGGTGGATGTAGATTTCGGCAAGATCGTGAATCGCAGCCACTAACTTTAGGGCGAATCGCGTCGGAGATTTTGTCGCCCTCAAGCTGTACCCGCATTCTGATGATCCTGGTGCAAAGGCTGTTCACCGGTGCCGTTCCTTCATTCAAACTCGTCCTGCCTACCGATTCAATCCGCTAGGCCCCTGTGGCGCGTATCAACAGTAGTTCCGCGAGTACTTATCTGGTAGACGCATGAATCGATATATCCGGCGAATCACAATTGGACTACTTTCCGGTGCCTCAGCCGGCGCGGCCCTGGCATTCACTTTCGATCGTCCCATGATGGGATTGATCTTCGGAACGGTGTTGGGAGCGTTTTACGCGGCCAGTCTGCGTCCGGTGCGTGGCGCCTATGCAGACTGTGTGATGACAGCAGCCGCGCTGGGCGTTCCGTTTTGGGGAATCTGTAACGTGATTGCGCTGCCGCTTTTCGCGAGCCAAAAACCGGATTGGACTGCGGAAGGAATGCGCGCACATTTTCCTCAATTGGTCGGTTGGGTTTTGTATGGGGTTGTTTTCGGTCTTGTCGACCAGTTCTTGAGTGACTCGGCGACTGCGATGTGGGGTCCCGAACCTGAGGCAAGTGCCCCTGCGACGGCCGCACACACGCGCATCGTCATTTTAGGCGGTGGTTTCGCGGGTATGAAGACCGCAGAGTGTTTGGAGCGCGAACTCGAGAAGAATATCTCCGCCCGCATCACTCTCGTCAGCGAAACGAACGCGCTACTTTTTACTCCGATGCTCGCCGAAGTTGCCGGTAGCAGCTTGGAACCGAGCCATATCAGCACACCCTTGCGCAGCAGTCTTCCTCGCACGGAATTCATCCGCGCACGCGTGACGGAGATTGATCTTGAGAAGCGCTGCGTGCGGATCGAGGGTTTGCACTCCGGCGGAGAGGTTGCCGCCAGGCGCGAAATTTCCTACGACCATTTAGTTCTGGCTCTGGGTGCAGTTTCGAACTATTTGGGAATGAAGACCGTTGAGGATCTCGCGTTTAACTTCAAGAGCCTCCTCGACGCGATCCGGATCCGTAATCACGTGATTGAGATGTTCGAGCGCGCCGATCGCGAGCCCGATCCCATTCTTCGCGCTCCTCTGCTCACATTTGTAATCGCGGGAGGAGGGTTTGCGGGCGTGGAACTCGCCGGCGCGTTAAACGATTTTTCGCATGGAATCCTCGCCGATTATCCGAACCTCGACCGAAGCGAGGTCCGCGTTGTCCTAGTGCACTCGCGGGACCGCATCCTGCCCGAATTGAGCGAGTCACTTGCGCGCTATGCCTTGAAGAAAATGGCCGAACGAGGAGTGGAGTTCCGATTGAATGCGCGGCTGACAGATGCGAAGCCAGGGGTTGTGATTCTCAGCGACGGCGAAATTCCGGCCGAAACTCTCGTGTGGACTGCAGGGACGGCGCCGAGCCCAATCGTCAAGGCGCTCGATGTGGAGAAGGACAAGCGCGGCGCGGTGATTGTGGGGAAAAATCTGGCAATTTCGAGCCGGACCGGGGTGTGGGCGCTGGGTGATTGCGCGGCGGTCGTCGATGCGAAATCCGGCACGCCGTGTCCGCCGACAGCGCAGTTCGCGCTGCGGGAAGCAGCGGTACTCGCGAAAAACATTGCCGCCCAATTGAACGGCGGCGTTTCAAAGGAATTTCACTTCGATTCACTCGGCGCGCTATGCGTGATCGGCCACCAGACGGCCTGTGCTGAACTGACCGTGCCGTTTGCGCGAACCCGGGCTATTCGCTTTTCCGGATTGCTGGCGTGGCTCATGTGGCGCGGAATTTATTTGGCAAAACTTCCGGGCATCGAACGAAAGCTTCGAGTGCTGTTTGACTGGACTGTCGAGCTGTTTTTCCCGCGCGACATCGTTCAAACGATCGATCTGAAATAGGAATTGGCCGAAATAAGGAATTTATGATGCATTTTTCAAAATCGCCGCCTCGAGAGAACGCCGAGCAAGTGCTGCTCCCGGCGCAATCATTTCGTTGGGCGGAACCGATCGTGGCGATTGCTATCGGCGCCGTATGTGCGGCGATTGGCAGTGGCCAGATTGGAGAGACGTCGTTGCACAGCGCCGTCATAGGTGGACTCCTCGGCGTGTGTTTTTGGCTGGGATTCGGCAAGCGCGCGGATAGTCCAGGGGCAGGATTAATTTGGGGGCTAGGATTTGCAGCATTGGCGTGGTTGCTGATTCCAGCAGGACTCCTTCCGCTTCTTCATGACTCTCCCCACTCCGGGAAAATGTTCTCAGACGCTCAGACCCGGTTTCCTCAACTTGTGGCATGTCTCGTGTTGCTAGGCATGCCCGTCGGTCTGGCTCTCGGAATAATCGGAGCGCTGCGGAGGCGAGGATTCCGGAAGCAGTTTCGATGGGAACGCGCGATTGTGGTCGGCGGGGTTGCAGGGACATTGAGCGGATTGGTTTTCAGCCGGTGGATGTACGTTGGCGAATTTTTTCCGCTCCTGAGCGGAGCTGCAGAGTTCAGCTCCCACGCGGAAATGGTCGCACTGCATTTTCTAGTTGCGTTGCTGATTGGTGCGTGCTTTGGCCTACTTTTTCAGACGGACGTTCGCGGCTTGGGTTCGAGCATGGGATGGGGATTGGGATTCGCGATTTTCTGGTGGTTTCTCGGGCCGCTCACACTCTTTCCTCTGTGGACCGGAGTTGGCGTTGATTGGTCAGCCGATCAGGGGCGTGCATTGTTCGGATCGCTTGTGGGCCACATTGTTTACGGGTTGATTCTGGGAGTGATTTACGCTGCGATTGACCGTGCATGGCTGCGGCTCTTCGTTCAATCGGATCCACTGAATCGCGAGCCCGAAGGGCCAGGTTTACACGTCTTGCGATCGCTCGGTTGGGGAGCGCTCGCGGGTCTTGCCGGTGGCGTGGTGGCGAGTCCCATTCTGTTTGCTACGGGAATACTGCCGAAATTCGCCAGCACCGGTACGAGCTTTCTAGGCTTGAAAGAATTGCTCATCCATCTCACGGTAAGCGTTGTCATTGGCATGACGTACGGCTTGCTATTCCGCAATGAGGGCTCGAGCTTAAGTATTGGAATTCCGTGGGGATGCCTGTTCGGCTTGATTTGGTGGTACATCGGGCCGCTGACGCTTCAGCCGCTGGTTCTAACCGGCGAGTGCGATTGGAGAGCGAGCGCAGCGGCCGCGCTTCTGCCGTCCATGATCGGCCATCTGGTGTACGGCGCAGTCACAGCGACGATATTCTTGCTGCTTGAGCGGCGTTACAAACGCTGGCTGCTGCTCGATCCCCGTAACGCAATGCGCGAACAGAAACGCCTTCGCCCAGCTGGCACCCCGGCGCCTGCGTTGTGGTTCTTCGCTCTGAGCTTGGGCGTGCTTCTGCCTATTCTGCTCGGATAACAGCGAATCGTTACAAACAGGCCGCAAATCGCTTTCTGCTGCGGCGATTCTCTGGTAGCATGATAACTCGCGTTATTTCAACGAATTCTCATCTGGAGCAACCGTCAATGGCACTCGCATGTGAACTTTGTGGTAAGAAGCCGAGCTTTGGCAATACGATCAGCCATGCTCACAACGTTACCCGTCGCCGCTGGAATCCGAATCTTCGCCGCGTGAAGACTGTGATCAAGGGCACGCACAAACGTATGCGTGTCTGCACCGCTTGTATCCGCGCCGGTAAGGTGAAAAAGGCCGCTTGAAGACCGCTGCACTCCCGCAAAAGCTCTGGTCCGCTCGGAGAATTCTGATACTCTCCGCCGCGTTAGTGTGCGGATTTGCGTCAGGTTGCAAGCAGGAAACTGCGCCGGGGCCAGACGTCTGGGCCGTGGTTAATGGAAAAGAAATCCCTCGCGGCCAGGTGGAAAAATATTACCGCACGCGAGTGAATGCGGATGCGCCCGCTCCATCGCAGGAAGAATCGCTTTCGCTGAAGCTCAGCATTCTCGACGAGCTGATTAACAATGAGATTCTCATCGAGCGCGCGAACAAAATGAATCTGGTGGCAAGCGACGCCGAGGTAGAAGATAAATTTACGGAATCGAAGAGCCCGTACACCGAGGAAGAGTTCCAGAAGAAGTTGAAAGACACGGGCCTCAGCGTGGATGATCTGAAGAGCGACATTCGCCGGCAGCTATCCGTTCAAAAACTTCTGAATCGCGAAATAGTGGCGAAGATTTCGATCACCGACCAGGACGTGACGGACTTTTACAACAAGAATCGCGCGCAATTCAACGTTCCCGAAGAGCAGTTCCACATTGCCCAAATCGTGGTGACGCCTCATCCCGATCCTTCCGTCCATAACCGCAAGAACGACAAGGCCACCAACGACGCGGAAGCCAAGCGCAAGGTCGCATTGCTGGAGCAGAAATTGAACGCCGGCGCTGATTTTGGCCAGCTCGCGATGGACTATTCGGAAGATTCCACCGCCAGCACGGGAGGCGATCTCGGGTTCATTCCCGAGTCGGCGCTTAATAAATCCGACCCGTTGTTGAAGAAGACCGTCCTCGCGATGAAGGCGGGTGAAGTTACGCAGCCGATTGGCGTAACGAACCAGGGCTACCGAATATTGAAGTTGATTGCGAAAGAGCCAGCGGGCCAGCGCGATTTGGCCGATCCGCAGGTACAGCAAACGATTCGCGACACGCTGCGCAATCGCAAAGAGCAACTCCTCCGTTCCGCATACATGATCGAAGCGCGCGATGATTCGCACGTGACGAATTATCTTGCGCGCCAGATCATCGAATCCGCCGGCAAACTTCCCGCTGCGAAGTAATTCCTCCACGTGTTGCCTGCTGTGGTTGAGCCGCGGCTATGATGCGGGCGACAGCGAGAGGCACAGGTCCACGGCGGCGGGTAAACTTCAAGCCTGTGCTACTGAATCCGCATCGCGATTACAGTGTTATTGAGTTACGAGGGGACGCGAAGGGATGAAGAGGTGGCGCTGTGGTTCACGGTTTGCGGCGCAGTTCGATTGGCGCGCGTCGCGAGAATCAAAAGCATTCCGGCGATCGGCGTCATAAAAAAACTAACCAGGAATGTCTTCCAAAAGCCGATTCCTGCTTTTTCACCTTTTATCGCAAGCACTCCGCACGGCAACGACCATGCAAGGCCCATGATTCCCTGCAGCGTGAAAATGGCTGCCCATGCGAGAGTGGACGACGTGTGCATTTTCTTTTCCTGAATCCTTCCGAGCGCGACTGCAGCGAATCTGTCGTGAAGACATTGTGGAGGAGCGAGTCCGGATTGTATTCGTGTATCAGAACGGGGCATGCCTAAGAGTTAATATCCATCGAGGGATATCGATGTGGCGCGGGCAGCGGTGGGTGGCGCGTATCTGATTGTACTAGCTGATGATAGCCAATACTTCTCCAGCGTTTACGGTTTGACCTTCCGTCACCATCAGGCGCTCTACAGTTCCCGATCTCGGCGAACGAATCTCGTTCTGCATCTTCATTGCTTCAACCACCAGCAGGCCCTGCTTTGCTTCGACCGCGTCACCCGCTCCCACCAGTACGCGGACGATTTTTCCCGGCATCGGGGCGAGCACTTGCTGCCTGCCTTCAGCTTCGGCTGTTCCGTTGCGATTTCGCCGCCACTCGCGGGGATCTCGAACTTCAGCACGCCACTCGTTGTTTCCCACAATCAAACGTAATCCACGGCCGTCAGGCTCGACGCGGGCCTCGAAAGAATCACCATCGACCAGTATTGAGTAGATGCCCGGGGCAATTGTGACGGCGTCGGCTTCCTGCGGAACACCGTCGATCGTACAGCGTAAGCGTTGACCGATTTGCGCGAGTTCTACGAGATGACGCTTACCGCCTAGCTCGATCTCCAGTTTCATCGCGAGGGCTCTCGATCGATTTGTTCGCGGCGTCCGTCGGCCTTCCAGCGTGATGACTCCCTAGACGTCCCCGTCGAATGGTTGGTCTCGGGTGCGCCAGCTTTTGTCAGGTGCGATAACGCCGCGGCAAACAACGCTGCCCGCTCGGGTGGTGACAACGTACTGGTGGGAGGAGGGGCGTCCTGGAGTGGAGAGTCGCGAAGAAAATCGTCCAGCCATCGGGTGTAGATATTGCCATCCTGAAAATCACTGGTCGCGAGGATTCTGCGAAAGAGCGAAATATTCGTTTTAATTCCGCTCGCGAAATATTCGTCGAGCGCGCGCTGTAAGCGTGCGATTGCTTCCGCTCGATCGCTGCCCCACGCGATCAGCTTTCCGAGCATTGGGTCGTAATCGTTCGGCACGGTCCATCCAGCGTATACGCCGTCGTCGAGTCGAATTCCGGGCCCACTTGGCACGCGGAGATTCAGAATCTTTCCCGGTGACGGGAAGAAATTATTGCCGGGATCTTCGGCGTAAATCCGGCATTCGATGGCGTGGCCGCGAAGGATTACGTCATCCTGAGTGAAGGGAAGCGGCTCGCCTGCCGCAATGCGAATTTGCAATTTCACCAGATCCATTGACGTGACCATTTCAGTGACGGGGTGTTCGACTTGCAGCCGCGTATTCATTTCGAGGAAATAGAAATTGCGATCTGCGTCGACGAGGAACTCCACCGTTCCGGCGTTTGTATACCCGCCCGCACGCGCGAGTTTTACGGCTGCTTCGCCCATGCGGCGGCGGACGTCCGGAGTCATGATGGGTGAGGGAGCTTCCTCGATCACTTTCTGGTGACGCCGCTGGACGGAGCACTCGCGTTCGCCAAGATAAACCATGTGGCCGTGGTGATCGCCGAGCACCTGAATTTCGATATGGCGTGGTTTGAGAAGATATTTTTCCAGGTACAACCTGCCGTCGCCAAACGCGTTCAGGGCTTCGGATGACGCATCGCGCCAGGCTCCGGCAAGCTCCGATTCGGTATAAACGGAGCGCATGCCCTTGCCGCCGCCGCCGGCTACGGCTTTTAGCACAACGGGAAATCCTGTGTGTCGCGCGATGGATAAAAGCTCCTCGGCAGTTTCGATGGGGTCAAGTGTTCCGGGGACGGTCGGCACGTTTGCTTCGCGCGCGATGTGTCGCGCTGCCGTTTTCGATCCGAGTTTTTCCATCGCTCCGGCGGTAGGCCCAATAAATGTGATTCCGGCGGCGAGGCAAGCGCGGGCGAGCGCCGGATTTTCGGCGAGAAATCCGTAGCCGGGATGTACGGCGTCGCAATCTGCATAGCGGGCGACTCCGATAATCTTTTCGATTACGAGATAGCTTTCGCGCGACGGGCCGGGGCCGATCGGATACGCTTCATCAGCAAGCCGGACGTGCAGCGAAGCGCGGTCTGCGTCGCTGTAGACGGCGACGGAGCGCACTCCGATATCCCGGCACGCGCGAGCGATACGCACGGCGATCTCACCACGATTGGCGATCAGTATTTTGCGAAACATGCGGGCCCTATTGGGTTAACGCAGCACGCCGCGCTTTGCGCGTGACTGCGGAGTTGGCAAGCTGAGGTCGAGCGTCTATTATGGCGACGCGTTTCAAAAGTAGAGCCGGAGGAGCGATGGGCGCGAGCGAGCAGGATCGTTGGAAGAAGGAGGCTGCGGTAGCGGCGGCACAGCTGGTTGAGAACGGCATGATTGTCGGTCTCGGCACCGGGTCCACGGCTGCATTTCTGGTGGCGGAACTGGGGCGCCGGGTCGCGGAAGAGGGCTTGAAATTTGTCGGAATTCCCACGTCGGAGCGAACGGCGGAGCAGGCGCGGAGCCTTCATATCCCACTTACGACGCTCGCGGAACATAGCGAAATCGATTTGACGATTGACGGCGCAGACGAAGTGGAACGCGGCACGCTTTTTCTGGTGAAAGGGCATGGCGGCGCGCTGCTGCGGGAAAAAATCGTAGCCGCGGCGAGCAAACAGATGGCAGTGGTGGTTGACGAGTCGAAGATCGTGAAGCGGCTCGGCTCGCTGTTTGAAGTTCCCGTGGAAGTGGTTCCGTTCGGGTGGGAGGCGACGGAGCGCAAGCTCGAGGCGCTGGGTGCGAATCCGACGTTGCGACCTGGAACGGACGGGAAACCGTACGTTACCGACGGTGGGCATTACATCCTTGATTGCGCATTCGGGCCGATTTCGAATCCGAAAAAGCTGGCGGTTGAATTGGACGAGATTGTCGGCGTGGTGGAGCACGGATTGTTTCTTGGGCTGGCGCAGCAAGTGTTTGTAGCAGGACCCGGCGGGGTAAAGATTTTGAAGGTGCCGAGACGTCAAAAAGGGCCGGTGGTCAGGAAGCGCGGACCAAAACGAAAGCCGAAACGAAGCACGTGAATGTCGGCCCGAATTCAGAAAGCGCCAGCCGATTAATTTTTCGAAGCGCAGCCTTGCGGGTAGACCGCATCCAGCGCGCCCCAGAGAGCTTTCAAACTTCGCTCCGCCGCGCAGAGAACCGAAACTTCGTCGATATTCTTTTGTTCTGCAAGCCACTCGCGCCAAGCGGCACGATGGCGAACGTCGGCTTCCTCGTGCACCGCAAAATACGCCAGCGAGCGGGAGTCGGTGACCCCGTAGAAGTTGCGAAGTCCGGAGATCTTCTGCGTCGCGATTTCGGGAACCTGCGCTTCGTAGCTGTAGAACATGGCTACGGCCTGCGCCATCGAACCCTGCGCCGCTACTTCGTCGAAGGTATCGAGCAGTGCCGCGATACCGGGGAGCGCGCGCGACGAATCGAGCGTCACGTCCGAAACTCCCAGCGACGCTGCAAATTCGCGCCAGAGCATCGGGTGCGGCGCCGTCGGATCGATCTCTTCGGCCAGATTTTCCTTCACGAGCGTCTGCAGATTGCCGGTGGAGCGCTTGGCGAGTTGCTTCAAATTGTCGGGAAACGCGCGAACGTGCTGGTAATACTGCGCGGCGTAGAGTTGGAGCGATTCCTT
>Ga0210387_10001495_pt1 | contig 17691 bp, 17 predicted proteins | sample IncBWC7OmetaG_FD_160108 | JGI IMG/M metagenome (GOLD analysis project Ga0210387, IMG submission 160108) | Forest soil microbial communities from Barre Woods Harvard Forest LTER site, Petersham, Massachusetts, United States - Inc-BW-C-7-O ...
CCTCGAGGTTGTCGACGGTGACGAGCTTTCCGGTCGCCGGATCGAGCAGGGGGTAGATGTAGAGGCGCAGCTCGTTCTTGAACAGCCGTCCGAACGACTCGAGAATTCCACCCTCGAGCGCGGCGTAGTACTTCTCGTCGAAGAGGTCGCGAAGGCTCGAGGCGCCCATGGTGATGGCGATGCGCTGGTTGGTGTCGTGCGCCAGATAGGCGGCCAGGCGGTAGTACTCGAAGTAGTCGGAGATGAGCACCGTCTTGCCCGAGGCGGCCAGCATGTCGGCGCGCGCCAGAAAGTCGGCCCGATCGACCTCGCCCCCCTCTTCGCGGAGGTTGCGCATGGTCAGCTCCATCAGCTCGACGACGTCGCCACTCGATGCAGGCAGCCCCAGATCACGCTCGAAGTTCTCGCGGGCGCTGCGCAGCATGTCCATGTTCACGTGACAGACGGGGCGGAAGCTCCCCCGTTCGACCAGCACGTTCTTCTTGTAGAGCACCTCCGATGGTTGCAGCACCGCGCCGCTCGGATCGAACATCGCCGCCCCGGAGAGCCCGAGCTGGACCAGCTTCATGCTCATGAGCCGGTTGTCGACCTCGCGGAAGGCGATCCCGGAGAGCTCGATCATGTCGATGGCGATCCGCTGGGTGGTGAGACCGTCCAGCAGCGACTCGATGAGGAGCTCGGGATCCTCGTCGTAATAGAAGGCGCCGTAGAGGAGATTGACCCCCACGATCCCCAGCGCCTCCTGTTGCAGCGCGTTCTCACCGTCGAGCATGCGGACGTGAATGACGATCTGGCTGTCGCGATCGTGCGGACGCGACTGGAAGCGGACCCCCATCCAGCCGTGACACTCGTTGGTGCCACGGTAGTTGCGCGCTGACACCGTGTCGGCGAAGGCAAAGAACGCGGTGGTTTCGCCGCGACTTCCCGACAGCCGCTCCAGGTTCAAGCGGTGCTCGTGCTCGAGCATCGCCTCCAGGCGCGGGCGACAGACGTAGCGCTCCGCCTTGCCGTAGATCGCGTCGCTCACCGTCATGTCGTAGGCCGACATGCTCTTGGCGACCGTGCCGGCGGCGCCGCCGACGCGGAAGAACCAGCGGACCACCTCCTGCCCCGCCCCGATCTCGGCGAAGGTGCCGTAGCGCCGCTTGTCGAGGTTGATGCGCAACGCCTTGGCGTGGACGTCGATGACCCGCTCGCTCCCGTGGACCATCGGCCCACACTAACGAAGTCTGGCGCCGTTTCGTAGGGTTTCGAAGGCCTCCCCCGCGGCCGGCGATGCGATCTTCCTGCGGATCTCGCTCGCCGAGCTGCGCGAGGCGGTGCCGCCCTCGATCGAGCAGCTCGCGTCCGTCCACTAGAACCGGGCCGACCGGCCGCGAGGCCGGACCGAGGCGAGCGCCCCGCACCAAGGTGAGGCAGCCAGGCTTGTGGCCGATTCTCCAGGGAGAAATCGCCCGAGGACAGGTCGACCGCCGCAACTTCGTCTCGCCAGCGCGCCCGCTTCGCTGTGGCACGCGCCTCGCACTGGCGTGCGCGGCATGAAACAAGTCTCCCAAGCGAGCGCGCGAGTGACGGTGTGGGCCTTGGTCGTCGCTCCGCTGCTCGGCTGTGCCTCGACCGCTCCGCCGGTGCCGTCCGACAACTTCGCCAACCTGCAGGTGGCCGCGGAGGCAATCAGCCCCCCACAGGATCCGAACCGGGTTGCGCTGGGACGGCTCCTGTTTCACGACCCGCGGCTTTCGAAGGACCGCAAGGTCTCTTGCAGCACCTGTCACGTTCTCACCAAGTTCGGAATCGACGGCAAGGCGGTGTCCAGAGGGGAAGCAGGGCGCCAAGGCAGGAGAAATACGCCGACCGTATTCAACGCCGCCACCCACATCGCGCAGTTTTGGGACGGGCGCGCGGTCGACGTCGAGGCGCAGGCGCTCGTTCCGATCATGAATCCGGTGGAGATGGATATGCCCGACGAGAAGGCAGTGGTTGACGTGTTGGCCGCCGTCCCTCCGTACATCGAGATGTTCCGCAAAGCCTTTCCAAACGACGACCGCCCCATCTCGCTCAAGAACGTTGGAGAGGCCATCGGCGCCTTCGAGCGCGGTCTGGTGACGACCTCACGCTGGGACAAGTTCATCGCTGGGGACCACAAGGTGCTGACCTCCCGCGAGCGACAGGGCCTGGGGCTGTTCGTCCAGCGGGGCTGCATCGCCTGCCATACGGGCCCCCAGGCCGGCGGAAACAGCTTTCAAAAAGTCGGGACCATGTTCCCCTGGCCCAACCAGACAGACCAGGGGCGCGCCGAAGTCACGCATTTCCCCCCGGACAGCATGGTGTTCAAGGTTCCGACTCTCAAGAACATCGCGGAGACGGCGCCCTATTTTCACGATGGCTCGACGACGAGCCTCGAGGAAGCGATCCGCTTGATGGGTCATCATCAGCTCGGCGTCGAGTTGCCCAAGGACGAGATCGATGCGATGGCCGCCTGGATGCGCTCGATGACCGGAGAGCCGGACCCGGCCTACATCGCCGCTCCCCGCCTGCCCCCAGGTTGAAGCTAGGCCTCGAAGTCGCGCGCGCGAATCCCCAGACTTTTCATCTTCACGTGCAGCGTCTTGAAATCGGTGCTGAGGCTGCGCGCCGCCTCGCTCTTATTGCCCTTCGTCACCCTCAACACCTGGCAGATGACTTGGCGTTCCGCTTCGCGGGCCGCACGATCGGCCACCTCCTTGAGCGACTGGCCGGGCAATCTCGGCACGATCGCCGCTGGGGTCGCCGCGGCCCCGCCGAGACACCTTTGAATCGTCGTCCGTTCGAGGAACAACTCCTTCGATTCGAGAACCGCCTGACGGATGACGTTGCGAAGCTCGCGGACGTTGCCCGGCCACGAATGACGCTTGAGGAAGTCCAGCGCTTCGGGGGCGATCCCCTGCATCGGACGCCGCAATTCGATGCTCACCTCGTGCATGAATCGCTCGGCGACGTAGGAGATGTCCTCGGGCCGCTCCCGCAGCGGGGGCAGGTGGATCGTGTACTGCGCCAGCCGAAAATACAGATCCGAGCGAAACTGTCCCTCCTTCACGCGTGCTTGCAGATCGCTGTTCGTCGCCGCGATGAACCGCACGTCGATGGCCGTCGACAGCCCGCCGCCGACCGTCTGCAGCTGCCGCGACTCGAGCACACGGAGCAGCTTGGCCTGGAGAGCCAGGGGAAGGTTGCCGATCTCGTCGAGGAGCAGGGTGCCGCCTTCGGCGAGGTGAAAGTGCCCCGTCCTCCGCCGGTCGGCGCCGGTGAACGCTCCCTTTTCATGCCCGAACAGCTCGGATTCGAGAAGCGCCTCCGGGATGGCGCCGCAGTCGACAGCGATGAACGGCCTGGCCCGCCGTTCGCTCTGGCGGTGCAGGGCCGTGGCCACCAACTCCTTGCCGGTTCCGGTCTCCCCCAGAACCAACACCGAAAAATTCGTGGCGGCGACCGTGGTCACCTGCTCCATGATCCGGCGTACTGTCGGACTGGGACCCATCAGTGCGTCCAGTCCCCCTGCGCCGGTCGCCTGCCGCCGCAGCTCTTCGACCTCGGTCAGGAGGGCGCGGTTCTCCAGGGCACGCCCGACCACCAGGCCGATTTCGTTCGGGTCGAAGGGCTTGGTGACGTAGTCGAACGCGCCGAGTTGCATGGCGCGCACAGCAGATTTGACGTCGTCACGGCCGGTGAGCATGACCACCGGAAGCCCAGGCTTCGTCATCTTCAGTCGTTGGAGCACTTGCACGCCGTCTAGCTTCGGAAGCTCGAGGTCCACGATGGCAACGTCCAGCTCGTCGGTGGTCGCGAGGGCGAGGCCGACCTCGCCGTCTTCGGCGGCCAACACCTCGAAACCCTCCCTGACGAAGATCGCCCTCAACAGCCGGACAATCGAGGGATCGTCGTCGACCACGAGCAGCCGGCGATCCATGTCTACCTTGGCGAGCAAGCTAACAGACGGTCGCCACCACCACCAGAGCTCGTCGCGTCCGAGCCGGCCTGGGATTGAGGCGTGGCCGCCAGAGCTCTGGCGGGAACTCCAGAGAACGCCGCCGGACATCGCTCGGCGGTGGGCTCAAACCCGGCGTTGAGCCCGGTCTTCAGTTTCGGCACGCCGCTCGCAATACGCGGCGAGACATGAGGGAATCGGGGATCACGAGGCGTTGGGCCGCTGTATGTCTGTTCATGATCGCGCCGTCGATCGGATGTGCGACACGTCCGGCTCCGACGCCGGTCATCAACGACTTCGAACCGCCCCAGATGGTGGCGGAAAAAGCTTCTGCCCCCCCGGATCCGAACCGGGTCGCGCTGGGAAGGCTCCTGTTTCACGACCCGCGGCTCTCCAAGGATCGCGAGGTCTCTTGTAACAGCTGTCACGTCCTGACGAGATTTGGGATCGATGGAAAGGCGACCTCCACCGGCCAAGGGGAGCGAGGCGGAAGGCGCAATGTCCCGAGTGTGCTCAACGCCGCCACGCACGTCGCCCAGTTCTGGGACGGTCGCGCTCTCACCGTCGAGACGCAGGCCACCCAGGCGATCACGAATCCTGTGGAAATGGACATGCCCAATGAAGAGGCGGTCGTCGACGTGCTTTCCAGAGTCCCTCAATATGTCGTGATGTTTCACGAGGCGTTCCCGGCCGACGGGCAGCCGATTTCGGTCCACAATGTCGGTGAGGCCATCGGTGCGTTCGAACGAGGCCTGGTGACCAAGTCGCGGTGGGACCAGTTCATGGCCGGTGACCATTCGGCGTTGAGTCCGCGCGAGAAGCAAGGTCTGGACGTTTTCATGCAGCGCGGATGTATCGTTTGCCATGCGGGGCCCCAGGTTGGCGGAACCAGCTTACAAAGGGTGGGCGCGGTTTACCCCTGGCCGAACCAGGAGGACAAGGGCCGCCTCGAAGTGACCCACTTCGAGCTGGATCGAATGGTGTTCAAGGTGCCCTCTTTGAAGAACATCGCCGAGACGGGACCCTATTTTCATGACGGCTCGACGTCGAGCCTCGAAACGGCCATCAGATTGATGGCGTTTCACCAACTCGGGATCGAGATCATCGACCAAGAGGTCTACGCAATCGCACTCTGGATGCGTTCGATGACCGGGGAACCGGATCCGGCCTACGTCGCGGAGCCACAGCTCCCGCCGGGGGGCTAGGCCGCACAGGACAGAGCTCTTTGCCACCCCACACATGTCACTTACCGGACCCAGCGCGTCGGCTGCGAGAGAGATGATATCCATTCGCTGCCGCACGTCATTCCCTCCTCGGAGCGTGGATGCCTCCGCCGCGCCGCCATCCGCGTTCAGTGCCATTTCCTCCAGAACTGGACGCTGTCGCTCCCATCGTTGGCGCCCGCCAACAATCAGCTGAGAACGGCGGCACCAATGTCGTTTATTGATGGTTTCACGGCGCCGAGATCGCCACAATAAGAAACGCCGCCGTCTCGTCATCTCCGTGCCGTGATTCGAAATCATTGCACTCTGCATTACCCTGGCGCTGCCGTTGACGCCCTGACGGAGGTGAGTTTCGAAACTTCTGCCCCGCTTGGAGCATGAGTTTCGCAACTTCTAACCTTCCCGTTATTCCGTCCCGCCCTCCGCGACGTTGCTTGGCGGGCAGGGCGTGGGCGGCGACCCACCTGAGCATCTCGGCACGATGACGGGGCGTCAGTAGCTGTCGACGTCCGTCACCGCTTTCGCAAAGGCCAGCGGCGCCTCCTGCGGCACGTTGTGACCGATGCCCTTCAGGGTGACGTGTGAATACCTGCCCGAGAACTTCTTGGCGTAGGGCGTTCCCTCGGCAGCCGCACCGTCGAAGTCGCTCCCGATCGTGATGGCGGGGACCGTGATGACGGGGCTCTGGGAAAGCTTCGCTTCGAGATTGTCGTACTTTGGATCGCCGGCAGCCAGGCTGAGCCGCCAGCGATAGTTGTGGATCACGATGCTGACGTGATCCGGGTTCGCGAAGGCGGCCGCGGTGCGCTCGAACGTGGCGTCGTCGAAGTTCCACTTCGGCGAGCAGTTCTTCCAGATGAGCTTCGCGAACTCGTTCCGGTTCTTGTCGTATCCGAGCCGGCCGCGTTCGGTGGCGAAGTAGTACTGGTACCACCATCCCCACTCAGCCGCTGGCGGCAGCGGCTGGGTGTTGGCCTTGAGATTGGTGATCAGATAGCCGCTCACGGAGACGATGGCCTTGCAGCGCTCCGGCCAAAGGACCGCCATGATGTCGGCCGTCCGCGCTCCCCAATCAAAACCGCCGACGATGGCCTTCTGGATCTTGAGGGCGTCCATCAGCGCGATGATGTCGACGGCGACCACCGCCTGCTGGCCGTTGCGGAACGTGGCGGCGGAGAGGAAGCGCGTCGTGCCGTAGCCACGCAGATAGGGGACGACCACCCGGTAGCCAACCGCCGCCAACAAGGGAGCGACATCGACGTAGCTGTGAATGTCATAGGGCCAGCCATGCAGAAGAATGACGGCCGGACCGTCGGGGGGACCAGCTTCGGCGTATCCGACGTTGAGGACTCCGGCATCGATCTCCTTGAGCGGCCCGAACGACGTGTGCTTCCCCGGCCTGGCGGGAAGCGGATGCCTCGGGGTCGCGATGCCGGACTGCGCGTTCGCGGCCCCACTCGAGCCCAATTCGGCGGCGGCGACGGCCAGGGCGGCGGCTCTCAGAAATCGGCGGCGGTGCTGGTCAATCGCTTCGGAATCGGTCGTCGCACCCATCGATGAGTCTCCTTGTTCTCGGGCACTCCGCAGCGGAGGCGCCACCAACCGTAGTGATTCCGGCTCCGCCCAGAAGGGGAGCCCGGAGGGGAGGCCCGCGATTGCGAAAGCCCCTGATGCCCTCGGTCACGATCCCGCCGGGCCCTCCGAGGTCAACGGCTCGGGACCCGGGCAAAAAGCGGGTTGAGCCCCTCGGCCATGGTGGGATGGGCATAGATGGCGTCGCGCAGGGCCGTGTACGGCCCCCCCCCGAGCATCGCCGTCTGCACCACCGCCATGACCTCGCCGGCCTCGGCGCCGAACATGGTCTGCTCGCGAACGTGATCGTCGCGGCCGAGGACGCGACCTTCAACGACCTGCCGCACTTCGCGGGCGGCATCATCCCGGGCGACGGCGCCTATACAATCTGGAGCTACTACCTGAGGCACGGCCGCGCCCAAATGACGCTGCTCCATCCGCAGCCGATGACCGCCAGTCAGGCGAAGGACTTGGGCGTCGTCGCCGAGGTGGTTCCGAGCGGAGGCGCTCTCGCGCGGGCCAAGGAGATCGCGAAGACCTATCTCGCGAAGACAGACGTCACGAGGAGGAACACGCGCATCCACTTCATGCAGCCAATCAAAGACCAGATTGTTCGCCAGGTCGGCTATGGCTTGGCGCTCGAAGGAGCCTCCGCCGCTGCACTGGTCAAGAGCTTCCGGAGCAGGTGAAGCCGAGGAACATACGCGCGGTGAGGGCGCCGGGCGCGAGACCTTCGGAGGTCAGGCCGTTCACTCCCTTTGGGGGGCCGGCGGTTTCTCTTCCTCGGCGATGCGTTGATCGAGTCGCTTCGCGGCGTCCGCCGCATAGGTTCGACACGCCTTCGGATCCACGAAGGGTTCGCTCCCCGGCTGCTCCCGTCGGCGCTTCAGCTTGTCCTCCATCCCCGCGAAGCTCGGGTGAACCGCCAAGAGAATGTCGCAGGGCAGGTTTCCGACCGTCGAGATGCTCCGGCGAAAGCTCTCGATGATGCTGAAATGGGCCGCATCGCCCGTGAACCGGAACCCCGGAGCGGAGACCGGGTTCAGGCTGTCGGCGTAGACGATCTCGAGACATCGCGCCCCCTCACAAGAGCGCCACGTCCAGGTCGTGCTCCCGGGCGTGTGGCCTGGGGTCAGGTGCGCGGTCACGGCGAGCGTGCCGACGCGCAGGGTCTCACCGTCGGCCACGACCTTCACACGTTTGACCGAAGGGAAGCGGTTCGCCTCCCTGCCGAAGGCATACTGGGGATCGTCGGCGGGCGGTTCGCCCCCCTCGATCGCCCGGGCGCCCGACGCGCTGGCCGCGACAATCGCGCCGCTCACCCGCTGGAGCGCTGCGATACCTCCTGCGTGATCGAAGTGGGCATGGGAGTTGACGATCAAACGGATGTCCTCGGTTCTGAACCCGAGCCTACGGATGTTCGCGTCGATGAGCGGCGCCGACTGCGGGAGACCGCCATCGAGCAAGATCAGGCCGCGGTCGGAGGCGACAAGGACCGAGCTCAGGCCGGCAACGCCGACGTAGTAGGTATTGCCGAAGATGCGAAAGGGCTCGTGGGCGACATTCCAGCCAGCACAGGACTGGCATTCTTTGGGGCGGTCGGCCTTCAGGGCCCTTCGTCCAGCGGCGCTCGCGACTGGGATGAGGAGGCTCACGAGCACGGCGCCAAGTACTTTCATCGCGTGTCCATGCTCTAAGATCGCCCGCTACCCCGGTGCTGCGCAACTGGCGCAGGGCCTGAGGCCGCGTTCATCGAGGGTCCCAGGGTTCAACCGCCGTTCAGCAGAAGGATCTTCGCCAACTCGCGGACGACCACGCTCGCGTAGCCCTCATCTTTGGGCGAGAACTCACCCATGCCTTCCGAGGCACTGACGTTCAGGAAAAGCTCGCCTTCGCCGTCGTTGAGAAACAGCTTCGTCGCTGTCCACGATCCGGGCGGGTTCGAAGAGAAGCTGCCGCCAACCTCCGGATCCCGGTGGCCGCGGCTCTGATGAACCCCCAGGAGCGCCACCGACGCGGGCGATCCCGAACGGGCTGTTGGAGGGCACCTGCGGCCGCGCGAGGTTGATCTCGAATGAGCAGCTGCCGGTCGCCTGGGCCAGGTACCGGGTGCCGCCATCAGCCGTCGGGCTCGTCTCCACGATGCGAAAGGCACCCGGCCGCAGCGAGTCGGGAGGGGGTGCCGACGACATCGAGACGCCCCCATTCACCGCGGACTAGCGCGAACAGGCCAGCGCGAGCGCGAGCACCGTCAGACGAACATTCGTACGTATGGCGTTCCGACCATACTGCCAAATCGGCTATAGGAGAGACGTGCCGTCCGCCCATTCGCCGCGCGACCGAGTCTTGCTGGAGGCGGCCCTGCTCCGCGAGCTGGCCCAGACCTGGCGCGAGATCGCCGAGACCCACTTCCGCGGCGCCCTGCGGGCACCCGTCTTGACTCTGTCGGACGGTCCACACCGCCTGGGGTGCTGGCACCGTTCCGAGCGGACCATCTCGCTCGCCCGCGGGCTGGTCTTCGACCACCCCTGGGGGCTCGTCCGCGAGGTGCTCAAGCACGAGATCGCCCACCAGTACGTCGACGAGGCGCTGCAGATCCACGACGAGACGGCGCACGGGCCGGCGTTCGCGCGCGTCTGTCGCGAGCACGGCATCGACGCCAAGGCCGCCGGGATGCCGGCCGGGGGACCGGCGGGCGGAGCGCACCCCGTGCTGCGCCGGATCACGCGGCTCCTGGCGCTGGCCGAAAGCCCCAACCTGCACGAGGCGGAAGCCGCCATGAACGAAGCGCGCCGGCTCATGCTCCTGCACAACGTCGACGCGGCGGCCACCGCCAGCGCGGACGGCTACAGCTACCGCCACGTCGGCCCGGTGAAAGCGCGCGCCGAGATCGGCGAACGCATCCTGGCCGGCATCCTCGGCCGTCATTTCTTCGTGAGCGTCATCCGGATCCCGTCCTACCTGGCCGAGGCGGGTCGGCGCGGCTACGTGCTGGAGCTCTGCGGCACCCCGGCCAACTTGGAGGTCGCCGAATACGTCTACACTTTCCTGAGCGACACCGCCCAGCGGCTCTGGCGCGAGCACAAGCGCGCGCTCGGCATCCGCTCCGACCAGGAGCGCCGCCGCTTCTGCGCGGGCGTGATGGCCGGCTTCGACGAGAAGCTGCGCGCCGGCGAGCGGGTCAGCCAGAGCCAGGGCCTGGTTCGCCACGCCGACGCGCAACGCGAGGCCTACCTCCGGCGCCGGTATCCGCGCCGCACCACCCGCAGCGCCAGCGCGATCTTGCGGACCGCCGCCTACGAGCAGGGGCGCGCCGCCGGCGGAAGAGTCGAGCTTCACCGCCCGGTCCGCGGCTCCCCAGCGGCGATCCGGATGCTTCCGCCCCTGCGGCCCTAACGGCGCCGCCATCGCCGCGCTCTATACTCCGTCGATGATGGGCTTTACACCGATTGGCTCGACCCTCGGCGGGTTGGTGCTGGGAGTCGCGATCTCCCTCATGATTCTCTTCGACGGACGCATCACGGGAATCTCGGGAATCCTCGGGCGGAGCTGGGGCGCCCGAGGATCCGACCTTGCTTGGCGCCTGTATTTTCTGGGTGGACTGGCGGTCGGTGGGTTGCTCTGGCGCCTGGTCTCGCCGGGCGTCTTCGGGCCGGCCAGCTCGACCGGCCTCGCAACGACGGCCATCGGTGGATTCCTGGTCGGCGTGGGCACCACCCTCGGCAACGGATGTACTTCCGGACACGGGCTCTGCGGGATCAGCCGTCTGTCGCCCCGCTCCATCGTGGCAACGTTGGTCTTCGTCGCCACTGGAATGCTCACCGTCGCCGTCACCCGAGGCCGGCTGTGAGCAACGAGAATAAGAAGAACGCGGTGGCAGCGCTCTGCGGTCTTCTCTTCGCGCTGGGACTGGGGTTGGGCGGGATGACCAATCCGCTCAAGGTGCAGGCGTTCCTGGATGTGCTGGGGAAGTGGGATCCCAGCCTGATGTTCGTAATGGGCGGGGGAATCGCCGTGGGATTCTGGACGTTCCGCGCCGCCAAACGCCGCGCTCACCCTTTCTTGGGCGGCGATTTCGGTTGGCCGAACGCCACGCGCATCGACGCCCGGTTGGTTGTGGGCGCGGCGATCTTCGGCGTCGGCTGGGGGCTCACCGGGTATTGCCCGGGCCCGGCGTTGGTGGCCCTCGGCGCTGGGCGGATCGGTGCTGCCGTGGCGGTGTCGTCAATGGTGCTCGGCATGCTCGCGACGCGTGCCGGGACCCGCCGGCGCTCACGGGCCGCCTGACCTGCCGCCCGACCTTGTCGCGTTTGGCAACACCGGTGTCGTGATCGAGGTCGACTCGCACGAGGCGCGCGGCAACCTTCCCGGGAACCACCGGCGGCGCGGCAATTGCTAGACTCATCCGTCTGATGCGTCCTGGCGGAAACCGCATGATCCCGGAGCGCTGTTGCCCTTCGATCCCGGCGGATTCCCTGGGCGCCTGGCGGTTCGTCCTCCTGCTCGCCATCCTGACCGCGTCCTGCCAGAGCAACGGCATCGTCTGTCCGCCGGGTTACAGGGGTGACAACGGCGCCTGCGTGGACATCGACGAATGCGCTGCCGCCGACGCCACCGCCCTCTGCGATCCTCACGCGACCTGCGTCAATACGGCGGGCTCATATCAATGCGTCTGTTCGGCGCCGCACTGGCAAAGCCGGGGCGACGCTTGCGTGCCGGCCGATTGCGCGACGGAGAACGGCGGTTGTGGCGCGGGCACCACCTGTAGCGGCGCCGGTGCGGATATCGTCTGCGCCTGCGCGCCCGGTTACCTGAACGTCGCCGGAACCTGCACCCTCATCACCTGTTCCATGAACAACGGCGGCTGCGACGCCAGCGCCATCTGTTCTGGCAGCGGCCTCGGAATCCAGTGTCGTTGCCCCGACGGTTACAGCAGCGACGGAACCCGGTGCGTCTTCACGCTCTGCCAGACCAACAATGGCGGCTGCGATCCGAACGCCGCCTGCGCGGGCTCATCGTCGGGCGCCGTGTGCCGCTGCCGCGCCGGCTACACCGGCGACGGCATCACTTGCACCGAGCTCACCTGCGCCACGAACAACGGCGGCTGTGGGCCTCACGCCAACTGCGCCGGCGCGGGCGTGCAGCTCACCTGCACCTGCGCCGCCGGCTATGTGGCGAGCGGCACCGGCTGCCAGCCCTGCGGGAGGCAGGCGTGCCAGGCCTGCAACGCGTGCGGGGACTGCGCCTCGGGGACACTCGATACCTGCTCGTCCGGCCTGTGCGATGCCGTCGCGCCCTCCGAGCCCGGCCCGCAGGCGTGCCAGGCCTGCAGTTATTGTGGCTGCGCCTTTGGCACCACCGACGACTGTGGCAACGGCTGCGACGCGGTTCCGCCCCCCGACGTCGGTTCGTCGTGCGAGGCGTGCAACGACTGCGGCGGTTGCAGCTTTGGCTCCACCGACGCCTGCGGCTACGGCTGCGACGCCATCGCGCCGCCCGATCCTGGCCCGCAGTCGTGCGAGGCGTGCAACAGCTGCGGCGACTGCGGCTCTGGCTCCACCGACGAGTGCGGCAACGGCTGCGACGCGACGGCCCCCGACGATTCGGAGTGCTACTGATCGACGGCAGCCACCGCCCGTCGGTGAGCGAGGCGCGGGTTTCGGGAACGTCCGAATCGCGATAACGTCGCAATCCGTGAGCGACGACGCCTCGGGCACTTACGGGCACGCCCCGCGCGAGCACCACCCGCGCTGGAAGGTGTCGCTGGCGCCCAGACCGCACGAGAACAGGAAGTATCAGGATCTGCGCGAGCAGATGAAGACCGGCGACCTGCTGCTCTTTCGGGGGAACCGCGTGCTCTCGGGCGTGATCGAACGGCTCTCCGACTCCCCCTACTCGCACGTGGCGATCCTGGCGCGATGGCGCGACCGCGTCGTCGCCTTTCAGGCCGACCTGCGCGGCGTCGAGGTGCTCCCCGCGAGCACCATGGTCTGCAAGTACAGCGGCAAGGTCGACTGGTGGTCCCTCAAGCAGGCGCTGCGCGAGGGCCCCTTCCAGGAGGAGGCGCTCTTCAACACCGCGCTCACGCTGCTGGGGATCAAGTATGCCTACTGGAGGCTCTTCGAGCTCGGCCTCCGAATCGTGCTCGGCCGGACGCTCAACCCGAAGGACGCGCACGCGACTCCGGACAGCCTGTTCTGCTCCGAGTTCGTCTCTCGCTGCTACCGCAACGCGGCCCCGGACAATCTCCTCGACGTCGACAAGATGGCCAACGACGCCTGCACCAGCCCGGCGGACTTCGCGACCTGCGGCTTCTTCGAGCAGCGCTATCAACTGTTCGACGGCAGCAACGGCCAGGCCTGCGAAGGCCTGCTCGAGCCGCCCATCCACCGCGGGAAGCCGGGACCGGCGTTGACCTGGGACGGAACGAAACGTGTCCAGCCGCCGCTCGCGCCCGAGAACGACGTCCGCTGACTCCGTTTCGCGAGCGTCCGTTTGCGGTAATTTCGCCCGATCTCAGCGCCAGGCGCGATCGTACTGTGCGGGAGACGGGATGGAGGCGCCCAGCTCGCGCGCCGCGCGCAGCGGCCAGTAGGGATCGCGCAGAAGCTCGCGCGCGAGAAAGACCATGTCCGCCTGTCCGGTGCGCAGAATGTGCTCGGCTTGGGGCGCCGAAGTGATGAAGCCGATGGCGGCGGTCGGGAGCGCCGCTTCGTCCCGGATGCGGGCGGCGTTGGCCGTCTGATACCCAGGACCGGCATCGATGGCGACGCCGGGCGCGATGCCGCCGGATGAACAATCGACGAGGTCGACCCCTTCGGCGCCCAGCCGACGCGCCAGCGCGATCGAGTCCTCGACCGTCCATCCATCCGCGCCCAACCAGTCGGTCGTCGAGAGACGCACCAGCAGCGGGCGCGCCTCCGACCAGACGCGGCGGACGGCGCGCACGATCTCCAGCAGGAAACGCACACGGGCGTCGAAGCTGCCGCCCCATTGATCGTCGCGGTGGTTCGAAAGCGGGGAGAGGAACTCGTGGATCAAATAGCCGTGGGCCGCGTGAATCTCGATGACGTCGAAGCCGGCCCGCACCGCGCGCGCCGCGGCGGCCGCGAAGGCGTCGATCAGCGCCGCGATCTCGCTCTGCCCGAGCGCCTCCGGCGTCTGATACCCGTCATCGAACGCCAGCGCGGTGGGCGCCACGATGGGGCTCCAGCCCGCCGGCGGAGCGAGCGGCTTGCCCCCTTCCCACGGTCGCGCGGTCGAAGCCTTGCGACCGGCGTGCGCCAGCTGGACCCCCGCGGCGGCGCCGCGCTCGCGCAGGAAGCGCGTCACTCGCGCCAGCGGCCCGATCTGCTGGTCATTCCACAGCCCCAGATCCTGCGGGCTGATCCGGCCGCGCGCCTCGACGGCGGTCGCCTCGGTCATCACCAGCCCGGCCCCTCCGACCGCCCGACTGCCGAGATGGACCAGATGCCAATCGTCGGCGAGCCCGTCGACGCTGGAGTACTGACACATCGGTGAGACGCCGATGCGATTGCGGAACGTCACCCCGCGCAGCTTGAGCGGTTCGAAGAGCATCCGCGGGAGATAGCGCCCGCAAGGCCCCGCGTCAAAGCACTTGGATCGCCCCCCACCGAACGCGCCCGGTGCCGCTGCAGACGGGCTACCAGGGGAGATGCCAGCCGAAACGCGACCCTGCCCAGCCGAGAGCCACGAACCGCACCAGACGCAGGAGCAGCATGAGAGGTAAGAGCCGGAGCGGACGCGGCGCCACGCCCGGGAGCAACGCGGCGGTGATGGAGACGGGCGGGAAACCGAGGAGACCGGCGGTCACGACGGCGCCGGTCGCGTAGCGCTCGGTCCCGAGCGCAGAGCGGGCTCGGGCGCGCTGACACTGTCGGTCGAACCAGCGCCAACGGCGACGGAGCTGAGCGCCGAAGAAATAGAGGCCCACCAATGCCACCGACTGGCCCCCGGCGGCGGCCAGACCGATCGCCAGGGGCGACCAGCGGTGCTGGGCACCGGCCAGCGCGGTGGCGGCCTCCGGGCTGGCGACCCAAAAGACCGTTCCAATGAAGGCGACGGCGGCGAGGCTGGCGAGGGACATGAAGCTCCAGGCGGCCGGCATTCTACACGGGCGAGGCGCCCGACGACTGGGCCCGGACTGCCCGCTCCGACCGACTACGCCAGCATCTGGTCGCCCCAGTCCTTGACCTGATACTCCTGCACCAGGCCCTCCAAGAGGAACGGATCCCCCTTGGCGAAGGCCTCGGCCGCAGCGCGGGTGCGGAAGAGAGCCATGTTGCCGCCGCCGGCGTCGGTGAAGGGGCCTACCCCCACGACCTCGCCGCGGGCCACGAACTGGTCGAGGAACGTCTTGTGGCGCGGATAGACAGCCATGATCTCCTCGCGGCTCTTCCCTGCGCTGCGGCCGATCACTGCGAACACCATGCTCCCTCGCTTTCGAGTTGCCGGCGGCGATTCTAACCCAGCCGCGAGGATCGCAGGCGCCACGTGCGCAGGCCCGGAAGGCGTCCTTTTGACGCCAGCGCTCAGCTCGAATCTCCTATGGTGCGCCTCGGGGGGCGGGTCGCCGAGCTTCCATCAGGGGGCTGCGCATCAGGGTAGCCGAGATGTACCGCTTCCTTGATGCGCTGGGGAACCCAGCGCCTCGCCCCCTCTTTTTGCCGTTGGTCGCTATCGGGAACCGTCGCTGGCGCTCGCTCGGAAGGCGACGAGGAGGGCCAACGTGAGGGTGTCCTGGTGGCTCCGGTGAACGGCCGGCGATGCGCTGTCGAAGACCTGTGCGCTCGACTGATCGTGGCGGTACTCGAGCCGGGCAAGCATCTGCAGCCGGTCGGTCGCCCGCTGGACCTCGAGAGTCGTGGTGACTTCCCCGACGCGCTGGCGTGTCCCGGTCGTGAAGCCAGCCGGATCGGCCAAATACTCGGCGCGAAACGCCGCGGCGAGCCAGGGGCGGGCCTGGACCCGGGCGTAGCCGGCGGTCCCCCACCAGTCGACGCCGCCGTTGGCCCGATCGTTCCCGTAGTCGAAGGCGAGCGCAATGGAAAGCGGCTTCGTCAGCTGGTAGCTCCCGTACGCGGTGAGCAGATTGCGGAAAGAGAGCGCGCCACCCAGTTGGGTGGGCGGATGCTCCGGGCCGGCCATGTCCACCACGGTGACCCCCAGCCCCGGGGAAGGGGTCCATGAGCCAGCGCCCGCGAACGTGCGCATGTCGTTGCCGTCGATGACGACGCTGTTCCAGCCGTTCACCCAGAACGCGGAGAACGCGAGATCCTCCGTAGCTTGGCAAGACAGTCGCACGCCCGTGTGGAGCGCAGGCTCGGCCCAGCTGTACAGAAGCGAGCGCGCGTAGTTCCAGTTCGACAGGCTCTCGTTGTCTTCGAGGCCCATGGGCGTCGAGAACCTCCCCACATCGATTTGGATTTCAGGTCTGGCCGGGACCATCACCGTCACGAAGGCCTGCTCGACGTGAGAGAGCGAGCGCGCCAACTCGGGATGCGTCGCGGCGGCCGGATCCTGCTGGTCGTAGATCTCGGCGGTGTCGCCCAGGCCCAGGTCGAGGCGAAAGCCGATCCGCTCGGGGCGATGCGCGAGCGTGAGCCGCGCGTAGCTCAGCGACGCTTGGTTCGAATTGAAGTCGAACTCTCGCAGCTGGTTCTTGCCCGAGGCTGGGTCGTTGAAATTGCGCAGCAAGTAAAAGTCACCAAACAGAAGCAGATCGACGGCAGCGGTCTTGCCGATGTCGTCGTAGGCGTTCGTGCCGGGCCCACCGGTCGCCAGGCTGGTCGCCCAGGACCAGCTGAGGATGAGCACACTGGCCACTTGAAGGGCTCGCCTGGTTCTGACCATGGCTGGGGTGATCTCGTTGAGATGCGCGAACCTGGTGCGGTGAAGTCTCGGCAGGACTCTCGAGTCACGATCCTATTCAACGATCTTACTTAACGGTCTTCTCCAACGGTCTTATCTAACGATCTTGGGCTGCAACTTGTCGTGTGGTTGCCTGGTCACCGGTTCGAGCGCAGCGGCTGGAGCCTTGGTCGTGAGCAAAGGAGCGGCTCGGGTCACATCGTTGGACGACTGGCCGTGCGCATACTCGCCTTAAGGCCAGGTGACGACGGAGGCGACGGATGACGAGAAACCTCGGCGCGATCAGCAAGCAGGGAACCAAGCCGAGACCGAGCCGCCGGTTCGTGGCGGTCGCCTTCACCCTCGTCATTGTGTGGGTGCCGCTCGTCACGCTCTCCGCGGTCCTCCAGGCGAGGTCTCTCCAGAGGAGAACGCAAGAGATCGCCGGCGACATGCTGACCAGCGTCCGCCTGGTGGGACAGCTGGAGAACGAGGTGGAAAAGAAGCAGACCCTGATCGACGAACACATTCTTGCCAAGGATCCCGCGGAGATGGCGGGCCTGGAGGCGAGACTGGCGATGCTGGACGGACAGATCGCGGTCACCACGCAAAGCTACGAGCCCTGGGCCAGTCTGCCCGGCCAACGGGCCACCTGGGATCAGACCCGGGCGGACCTGATGGCGCTCAACGAACCGATCTCGCGTGCTCTGGCCCTGTCGCGGGAGAACCGGGACTTCGAAGCGCAGCAGGTGATGCGGCTCGTCGCGGGACAATTTGCGGCGGTCGGAGCCGAGTTCGACCAGCTCATCTCCATCAACGATCGGGGCGCCACGGCCACGCTGGCACAGTTTTCCCGGATCCAGTTCCGATTGATCCTGACCCTCCTCGGAATGAGCGTGATCGCCCTGGCGGGGATCGTGCTCGCCTGGCGCTGGACCGCGCGCCAGGTTGGACGCCGAGAGGACGAGACGGCGCGGGAAGCCAAGATCCTGGAAGAGCGAAACCGCGAGCTCGACGCCTTCGCCGGACGGGTGGCGCACGACATCAGAAATCCGCTGATGG
>Ga0210387_10001496_pt1 | contig 17685 bp, 14 predicted proteins | sample IncBWC7OmetaG_FD_160108 | JGI IMG/M metagenome (GOLD analysis project Ga0210387, IMG submission 160108) | Forest soil microbial communities from Barre Woods Harvard Forest LTER site, Petersham, Massachusetts, United States - Inc-BW-C-7-O ...
CGCCATCACTGAGCACCGTCACTTCCGTACGCCGGCTACCGAGATCGACCAACGCGACGGGAGCCTTACCGCGCAGCTCGGGCGTCAGCAGAGCGAGGTTTCCGAGTACGAGCGAGCCACAGCCAACGCGCTCCGGTTCACGCCCCAGCGCGCGCTTGATGAGCTCGATTCGACTTTTGACGTGCTCGGTGCGAGCCAAGGCGGCGATGATATCGATCGCGTCACGCGTCGGTTCCCCGCGCAGCACGCGGTAGTCGTACACGAGCTCACTCATGTCGACCGGCATTTGCGATTCGAGCTCGAATGGCAACACCGCATCGAGTTGCTTTCTGGCAGTGAGCGGCAATTTCATGCGATGCACGAACGCGCTGTCGCCGTCGACGGCCACCGCGATGCCGTCGCTGTGTGGCAACATACCGCTCGCGCACGCCTGTATCGCCTGTTCGAGCGACTCGGCGGCGTCGATCGCGACTTCCTGAACGGCTTCGATCGCGATCCGTTTGTAGCCGGTCGAAAGCAAGAGGGCTCGAACGTGCGATGAGCCGATGTCGATTCCAATGTAGCGTGCCATGAGATCTCTGTCTGCGAGGGGCTCGCGAGGCCCGGGTCAGTCCACGCGATAGTAGACGATGTTTCCGCCGGAGCCCGGCTTCAATGCGGCTTGAATCCCTTGTAGCGCGCTGGAGGCCGAATTGGCGCTGTTTGGCGGGGGCTGCGTCGCGGCGGCTGCGCTGCTCGCTCCGGGCGCGGCCTGACCAGTCGCCGCCGCGATCTGAGCGGCGATCTGGGACGCGACCTGGTCCGGGGTCGGAGCTCCGCGAAAATCGACGACGGCGTGAAGGTGCACGCTGGTCTCACGCTTGCCCGAGCGCACGTAGCCTGTCGCGTAGATGCTGAACACCTTGCTCTCAGTGGTGATCTGATTCTTCAGCTGAGCCGGAGCGAGCAGAGGTATGGGTTGAATGCCCATCGCCTTCATGATCATGGAGACGGGACTGCTGCCGGCGGTGGTTGGCGCGGGTTGGCCGGGCGTCCCCGCGGCGGCCGTACTGCCCTGTTGCAGCGCACTGATGAAATCCGATGCGTTCGCAAACACTGGCAGGCCTGGCATGAAGCTTTGCAGCATGGTCAGCGCCATCAGGAATTTTTGCGCCTCGTTCGCATCCAGACACATCAACGCCGTGTTGTTGGACGCTTGGCAAACCAACGCCAGCAACGTCTGCGGGTTGGCCGTGTTCACGTTGATCGTGCCCTGACCCCACACGGTCAAGATCCGCTTGCTCGGCTTGTCGGGATCCGGGTCGACGAAGGTGGTCCAGAAATCGTCGCTGATGCCACGCACGCGGTGCAGCTCTTCCAAACTGTCGAAGGCCGCATTCTTCCTTTGGTACGGCTTCTTCAGTAGCTGATAGAACGAGTCTTCCGCGCCCGCTTGTTGCGCGGTCGCCGACGTCACGTCACACGAAGCTTGGTCCTGATTCGGGTCGGCCCAGTCGATGATGGCCGAGCACAGCGCGCGGCGATCCGTGTACTGGCCGTCCGCGTCCTTACCCTCGAACATCGAATTGTATTGGGGCGAGCTGATCAGGCCCATGATTTGCTGGGCCACCAGCGTCTCGCTGGCGGCGGTGCCACGCGCGGCCTGATTGACGTTGATCTTCGAATCTTCATCGACGATGTCGAGCTTGAAGCCCGCGCCTTTGAAGCCGAGGTTCTTGCCGAGCTTCGGGTCCACGCCGGCCAGCGCCGCAAAGCTGTCCACGCCGTCCGAGTCGTTGAACGCACCCAAAATGCGATCGGCGTATTGCCAGACCGGAACCTGACGCGGGCCGCCGACTAGCGCGAAGATCAACGTGAGCGATTTCCGAATCGTCGGTTCCGCGGCGATCAGCAGCCGGGACAAGTTCACGGCGCTCTTGGCCGCATACTCGGCAACCAACGCGTCTCGCGCCGAGAGCGCGCTGCCGAACTCGGCCGAGCTCTCGTCCTGAATCTCGGTCAGCATGACCGTCAGCACCGTGAGCGCGGCGAGCACCAGGATCAGCGCCATACCGCGGCGCCGCCGGCGTTGCGCGAGGGCGCGCGCTCGTGCTCGTTTAGCCGACCGCCTCGTCATTGCATCACCGCGAAATTGAGCGCGTTTTCGATGGGCAAGTCCACCTTGGTGACCAGCCGAATCGTGCCCTGACCGCGATCGTAGCCTTGGCGAGAACCACCGTTCAAAACCAATACGATCTTCACCTGCACGGGCAAGCGCGCTGGCTGCCCCGTGGCGGACTGCGTCGTGTCCCAAGTGTCGAGCCAGGTGTTGGTCATGGGGTCGAGGTATTGAAGCTTGAACAAATCGATATCCGTGGCGAGCACCTCGACTCGGCCGCCCTTCTTCGGATCGAGATCGAGCGTGGTGCTGATGCGCCGCACCAGATCGGTGACCCCGGAATTGTCGGGATCGGAAGAGCCGAAGTAAGACAGCTCGCATTGATCCGAGACATGCGAATCGCGATCGATGCGTCGATTCGAAAAAGAGTCGAAGTCGACGCGATCCGCAGGCGTTCCGGTCGTGCCGATGAACGCGGTTTTTTGCACCATGAGCGAAGCCAGGAGCGGCGCATGCAACGAGATGTAGGCGCTCTGCAGATCACGGGTGATACGGGTCAGCGCCTGGCGTCCCTCGCGGTAGCGATCTTGCAAGCGCTCCAGCCCCTCCCGGCTGCGTTTCATGCTCGAGAACGCGCTGTAAATGAGCATGGAAATCGAGGCCAAGATGACGATCGCCACGAGCAGCTCGACCAGCGTGAAGCCGCGCTGCTGGCGAACGCGGTACCACCTGTTGCTCATCGGCCGAGCACTCCAGGCACCGCGGGCATCCCCATCCCGGTGGCGCCGAACGGGTTCGTTGCGCCACCGGGCGCCGCAGCACCGGGCAGCGCCGCGCCGCCGGGGGGAATACCGCCGTCCATGCCTGGCAGAAGCTGGCCTTGCTGCGGGTTGGTCACGTACTGAGTGACGAGCAGCTCGCGCTCGAATTTGCCCTCTTTGTATTGAACGGTGATGCTGACTTTGCGAATGCTCGCTTCGAGCATCGGCTTCAACGTCGGGTAGACCATGCTCATCATCATCGGCGCGAGGCTCATCGGATTCGGCGCCGAGCTGAGCGTCTGCGCGAGATCAGCGGGCTTGGCCTTGTCGCCCAATTGTTGTCCCCCCGGCTGGTTCAAGCCGGTGAGCAAGCCAATCGCGCCCAGATCGAGCGCACCGCCGTCCCCCGCCTGGTTGTTCGCGCCTCCGTCCAGGCCATTGAGCGGTAGCTCGGGCAGCGTCACACGCTCGATCTTCCACACGCAGTGGTACCCCTCGTCGCGCTCGTGCTCGTCCTCACCTTCACAGCACGTGCCTTCATCGTGCTCGTCCGTGAGCTGGTAACCCAGCGTCAGCAGTTTCACCTCGATTTCGCCCATTTTGCAGCGTGCGAGGTTGGTCGCGACGGTCAGGTGCTGACCACGCGCTGCGTTCGTAAAGAGCCCGACTTGGGAACCGAGAATCACCGTCAAGCCGAGACCGAGGATGGCAATGGCCACGAGCACCTCGAGCAACGTGAACCCGCGCTGGCCAGGTCGACGAGGCGAACCGGTCATTGCTCGACGTGCTCGCTGGTCTCGGCCTCGTTGCCGTCGGTGCGCGCGGGCGGAAGCTCGATGTGCCCGCGTTCGATTCTGGCGCGCCCCGTGAGCCCGCTGACCATGACGGTCAGTCCGGCGTCGTCCCCACGCCGCTTGAGCTGCACCGATGCGCGTTCGGTCGTACCGCCGGGAAAAAAGTACAGGTACGCGCGGCCACTCGTGCGCGGTTCATCGTCGTGGTCGGTCTGCACACTGACGAACTCGACTCCGTTGCCGAGCGAGCGCGCGAGGCCCGATTCGTTGCTACTCGACACGAAGCTCGGCACGGCCTTGAAGGTCGGGCGAGGCGAGTGCGGGCCCTCGAGGATGCGTTCAGACTCGGCGTGCGCCTTCTTTTCGAGCTCCGTCGCGGGTGCGGCTCCCGAGCTCGAATCCTTGGTGTGCTCGCGTAAGACGACGCTCGAGTTGGCCTCCTCGAGCGTCACTTTTCCGCTGTCCAGGTCGAAAGCCAAACGCATCGGCTTGCCAGTCGAGCTCGCGCGCGTCAGCCCCAGGCGCACGCCGCTCACGATCAACGTGGCTGCGGACTTGAGCCGGCTGCCTTCGAGCATGCCCGGCCCCATCATCACCGTTCCAGCCAGCACCGCGATCAACGCGATCACGATCAACAACTCCACGAGCGTCAGCCCGCGCTCAAGACGGCGCGTCTTACCCCTTCGGGTAACCAAGGCTCGCAGGAGTACGGTCGACATGGCTGTACAACGCTCAGCTCACGGCGTCTCGGCCGCCGTCGTGGTTTTCGGCACCGTGATGTCGTCTTTGGTGCCCTTTTTCTTGTCCGGGCCGTTCGAGGACACGATGACTTCGTCGTCCGTGCAGGTCAGCGTGAAGTCCTGATTCCAGGAATCCTTAGTGCTTTGCCCGGGATCGAGCTGCTTTTCCTGGACCAGCTGGCTCATCGTCGGGCAACTCGTTTCGTTGTTCGCCGCCTGCCATTGTTGCACTGCCGTACGCACGATGCGCGCGCCGGTCTCCGCATTCTTGATCTGCGCTTCCTTGTATTTGGGAAGCGCGAATACGGCGACGCCGCCGGCGACCATCGCAATGATCGCGACCACGATCAGCACCTCGACGAGCGTCACGCCGCGGCGCGCTCGCCGGGCTCGCCAAAGCAACCGAAGCTGCCTCAGCGCATCCGGAGCATGCGTTGAATTCCGTATTGTGAGTGATTTGGTATTCATGGCTTCCTCGTCATTCTACCCGGTCGAGTCCTCCCGGTTCGCCGTCTGGACCGTCGCTCGAGAGCTGATAGGCATCTCCCTCGCGGTGGGCCGGGCAAGTGAACCGAAGAGTGTGCCCCCAAGCATCGGTGGGCGTTTCCTTGAAATTTCCATAAGCGGAGAGTTTGTCGAGGCTGCTCGGACAGCCTCCGTCGTTGTCGGCGCGATAAGCGTCGATCGCGCGGCGCACGCCAATCAGCGTCGCCCGAGTTTGCCGCACACCGGCACTGTGGCGTTCACGCACCCCCAAAATGCCGATGAACCCCAGCACACCAAACACGAACAGCACGGGACCAATGCGCCCGAGCATGAGCAGGCTGCGCAGCCCGCCGCGCCGCTCCCAGGGGAACCAGATACGCCGCTCACTCGCGAAACGCTTGGAGCCGGCCATCATTGCACCAGCTCGTTCATTTGAATGAGCGGCATCAAGATGGCCATAGCGATGAAGCCGACCACGCCACCCAAGAGCACGATCATCAGCGGTTCGAGCAAACTGGTCAACGCGACCACGCGCGTCTCCACGTCGGCCTCGTAAGCGCGACTCACGTTCTCGAGCATGGCCTCGAGCTGCCCGGTCTTCTCGCCGACCGCGATCATGTGCGTGACCATGGGCGGAAATACGCGAGCGCGCTTGAGCGGCTCGGCGATGCTTTCACCGCCGCGAATCGAGCCGATCGCCTCGCTGATGACGCTCTCCAGCCGCGCGTTCTCCAGCACGTGCCGGCCAATTTCCATGGCTTGCAAGAGTTGCACGCCGCTCGAAAGCAAAGTCGACAACGTGCGCGCGAAACGCGCCACGGACACCAGCAACTGCAAACGCCCGAAGATCGGCACGACTAGCCGAAATGCGTCCCACTTCAGCTTGCCTTCGGGGGTCGCGCGCCAACGGCGAAACAACGTGATCGATGCGACGGTAACGCCGATGATCAACCACCAATAGCCAGAGACGACGTTGGAGACGGTGATCAAAAGACGCGTGTACCAAGGCAGCGCGTGGCCGAGGTTGTCGAAGATGCTCGTGACCTTGGGCACCACGGCCACCATCAGCACGCCGACCATGATGAAACCGATGAACATCATCAGCACGGGATAGGCCAGCGCCGCCGTCACTTTGCCCTTCAGGCGCGCCTGGCCCTCCATGAAGTCCGCGAGCCGTTCGAGCACGGCTTCCAACGTTCCGGAGGCTTCACCCGCGGCCACCATGTTGATGTACAGGGTTGGGAAAATCCGAGGGTGCGCCTCCAAGCTCTTGGCAAAGGCGGTACCTTCGTTGAGCGTTTCACGCACGCTGGTCAGAGTGCGCTTGAGCTCTTCCTTTTCGACCTGCTCGGTGAGCGCGGCCACCGATTCCACTAGCGGCACGCCGGCGCGCACCAGCGTCGCGAGCTGCCGTGTCATGACCGCGACGTCCGCGGTCGACGGCCGCTGCATGAAAGCAAACAGGTTGAGCTTTCGCCCGCCCTTGCTGCCGCGTTCCGCTTCTTCGTTGGCCTCGGTGAGCAGCACGCCGTCTTTGCGCAACACCGCACGCAACGACTTTGCGTTGTCCGCGTCGCGGTAGCCCTTGACCGGCTTGCCGGACGTAATCTGAATTCCGCGGTATTCGAAGACTGCCATTGGCGTAGGCCCTATGAGTCGACGATCACGTCTTCTTGCGTCGCAGCCACGACCTCTTCGACGGTGGTCAGGCCGAGTAGAACTTTGCGGGCGCCGTCGTCTCGCAAGGAATCCATACCCTGACTTTGGGCAGCGCGCTTGATGGTCTGGGCGTCTGCGCTGGCCAGCACGAGCGCGCCGACCGCGTCGTCGGCAACGAGCAACTCATAAATCCCCATGCGCCCCGTGAAACCCTTGTTTTCACAGTGATTGCAGCCTACGGCGCGATACAGCGTGGGCATGCCTGGGCCACGCCAACCGACGGGCTCGTAAGTGACGCCTTGCGCCGTGTAGCGCGGCGACAAGACGCGCTCGTCGCGGCGGCGTGTGCGCTCGGGGTCGATGCCAAGCTGCGAGAGCTCGAAGGGCGTGGCTTCGTAGCCTTCCTTACAATGAGGGCAGAGCACGCGCACGAGCCGTTGCGCCAAAATTCCGATCACGGTCGAGCGCACCAAAAATGCCTCGATGTCCATCTCCACGAGGCGCGTCACGGCGCTGGCCGCGTCGTTCGTGTGCAGCGTGCTGAGCACCAAGTGACCGGTCATTGAAGCGTGGATCGCGATTTCCGCGGTCTCGCGGTCGCGGATCTCGCCGACCATGATCACGTCCGGATCTTGGCGCAAGAAGGCGCGCAGCGCGCTGGCGAAGGTGAGCCCGATCTTGGCTTGCACTGCCACCTGATGCACGCCGCCGATCTCGTACTCGACCGGATCTTCTGCGGTGAGGATGTTGATCTTGGGGCGATTGATCTTGTTCAGGCACGCGTACAAGGTCGTCGTTTTGCCGCTACCGGTCGGACCGGTCACGAGCAAGATGCCGTTCGGGCGATGGATCAGATACTCCATCAGCCAGCGATCGCGCTCTGCGAAGCCGACCTCGGCGATATCCAGCAATTTGCTGGTTTTGTGCAAGAGACGCATCACGATCCGCTCGTGCTCGCGACTGGTCGGGATGGTCGACACACGCACGTCGATGCTGCGCCCGGCGATGCGCAGCGAGATGCGGCCGTCCTGCGGCAAGCGCTTCTCGGCGATGTTCAGACCGGCCATGATCTTCACGCGCGCGATCACCGAGCTCATGAATTGCAGGCTGGCGCGGCGCGCGACGTACAACTGCCCGTCCACCCGGTAGCGCACGACGACCTCGCGCTCCTCCGGCTCGATGTGAATGTCGCTCGCTCGCTCCTTGACGGCCTGCGAAAAGAGGCCGTTCACCCAGCGAATGATGGGCGCATCGTCATCCGAGTCGAGGATGTCGATTTCTTCGTCGTCCGCGACCTCGTCGGTCTCGAGCTCGCTGATCGTCTGCTGGCGCTCGTAGACTTGGTTGATGGCGTCGATCACCGTGTCTGCCGGCGCGACCGAAATTTGCACCGGCTTTTGGAAAGTCGCGCGAATGTCGTCCAAGCCGTCGGTGTCGAGCGGGTCGGCGCACACGATTTCGACGCGGTCGTCGTAGTTGCCGAGCACGAGCAACTTGTGCGTCTTGGCGTAGCCAATGGGCAACGTCTTGGTCATGTCCGGGGGGATGCTGCCCACGTCGATGGTGTCCAAAAACGGGAGCCGGCACTCTGCCGCAAGAGCGCGCGCCAAGTCGCTCGGGCTCGCTACCTTCGATGTGAGCAGCAGCTCGAAGAGCGGCGTCGGCTTCTCACGCTGTTGCGCATAGAAGGGCTCGAGCGCGCCTTCGGCGATGACACCGTGACGCACCAGAATACTGCCGAGCGCGCGTTGTTCCAGCATGCCTCACTCCACACGATCCACGTTCACGCTGCGCGCGATGGGATTGATCCGAAAGGGTGGCTCGTTGTCGCCCTGGGGCCGAGCCGCCGGCGCTGCCGGAGCTGGCGGAGGAGGAGGAGGCGGCGCGACAGCGCCGCCAGCGGGTCGGCCACGGCGCGCAGGCTCCGGATTGCCACTGGGCGTCGACGCGCCGGAGCTGCCTCGTTGTACGTCACCCGGCAGCTCGATCGGATCGCTCGGCTCACGTGGCGGAGCCTCGCGCGGCTTGCTCTCGGCTTCGAGCCGCTCTTGTTCGGCGATCTCCGCGAAGGCTTTGCGAATGTCTTCAACTAGCCCGTTGGTGCGAGACCAATCGTGCGGCGGCTTCCAGTCCTCACCGGAGAACACCAAATAGCGATCCAGAAACTCCTGCCGCTCTTGGATTTTGCGCTCGAAGATCTTACGCAGATCCTCTTGGTCACGAATCACGTGTGGCGTGAGCACGAGTAGCAGGTTCTTCTTGCTCTTCTCTACGTCGGACGAACGGAACAGCGCGCCAAGCAAGGGCAAATCGCCCAAAACAGGCACTTTGGTGCGGGTCGTCGTGTACGAGTCACTCATCAGGCCGCCAATGACCACCGTTTGCTGATCCTGCACGACCACGGTCGTGTTGGCCGTGCGCTTGGTGATACTGACCGCGCCGAGGGTGCCCGACGTGGCGCCCGGCGCACTGCTCTCCTGATCGATCTCGAGCCTCACCTGGTTGGACTCGTTGATGTGCGGTGTGACTTTGATCTTGTTACCGACGTCTTGACGGGGAGCGGCAAAACCGCCGAGGCCGCCGAGGCCACCGAGCAAGCTTGCCGCGCCACCCGCTGCAGCGCCGCCGGCCAACCCGCTGAGCGCAGAGACGCCACCACCGACGTTGGTCTGCAGTGGAATGTTCTCACCGATGCTGATCTCGGCAGCGACGTTATCCGTCGCGATGATGTGCGGAGTCGCCAAGATGTTGGAACGACCGCTCGAAGCCACGGCGTTCAGCACGACGCCGAACTCCGGCACGCTCAAGCCCGTGCCGAGAATGTTCGTCGTATTGGGCAGCGCAGGGCCACGAATACCCGCGGCGAAGCCCTGCAAAAGGCTCGGATCAGCGGGGAATCCAATCGATTTACCGGCGTTGAAGCCACCGAGTAAGAGCGTGTCTTGTTGCGCGCCGAGCACGTCGCCGCCGTGGAATGAGACGCCGAGCTGGGTCGAGTCGGAGATCGACAAGTCCATGATCACGGCCTCGATGAACACCTGTCGCCGCGCGTGATCGAGCTTGTCGACGACCAACCGCATCGTTGCGTAGTCGCGATTCGAGGAAGTGATGATCAGCGAATTGGTGCTCTTGTCGGCGGTCACGCGCAGCTCACCCTCGAAGGTGCCCGCTGCAGCGCCGCCTGGCGGACCTCCGCCCGGAGGTGGCGCGGCGCCGCCTCGGCTGCCGCCCGTAGCGCCCGCGCCGCCCAACATTTGGTTGAGGGTCTGCGACATCTCCTCTGCAATCGCGTGCTGCAGCGGCAAGACGTGAATCTTCCCGGTTTCGGTCGACTGCGAATCCAGCCGCTTGAGCACCTCGAGCAGGCGCAGGTACGAGTCCTCGGTCCCGACGACAATCAGCGAGTTCGTCTGCTCGTCGGCGATCACTTTATTCAAGCCGTTGGCTCTTCCGGCACCACCCGGCGAGCCCGGCGCACCGCCCGCAGGCGGCGCGCCGCCGCCACCACCACCACCGGTGCCCAGGTCGAATAGCTCGTTCACGCGTTTGGCGAGCTCTTGCGCGGTTCCGTTGTGAACGGGCTCGATCCACATGTGCTGCCCGGACCCGCCCACGTCAATTTCCTCGACGATGCGAATCAGGCGCCGAACTTGCGACGCGGTATCCGTGATGATGAGGAGCTTCCCCGGCCCGTAGACGGAGATATCGCCGTCCTTGCTCTTGAACTTGCCGAGCAAGGCCATGGCTTCATCACTGCTCACGTGCTCGAGGCGATACAACCGAGTCACGAAGCGATCCGAGTCCGGCACCGGTTCGCCGCGCGCGAGCACCGGCGTTGGCTGAGTGACGACACCGCCGCTGTCGATGATCTTCAAGAAGCGGCCATGCGGAACGACCGTCATGCCGTTTGCGTCGAGAATCGAAAGGAACGCCTGGTACGCCTCTTCGAGCGTGACAGGTTCGGGCGACACGACGGTGGCCTTGATAGACCGCACTTTTGCGCCGTAGATGAAGCGCTTCCCGGTCAGACCGCTGATATGGTTCACGAGCTCCGCGAGATCCGCGTCTTGCAGGTTGAACTTGACCAGATGACCACCTGCGAGCGGCTTGTACGGCACGTCCACCGCCGAAGCGATTTTGTCCGTCGACGTGGGTAGCGCACCGACGGCGCCCGGCGGGTCACGGTCTGCCAATGACGGTGGAGGAGTCGGCGCTGCTGCCGCTGCAGGCGCTGCGGGCGCCGGAGGGAGCAGTCCGCCTTTGCGTAGCGCCGGTCTCGCTGGCCTGCGCGCAGGCGCAGGCGCAGGCGCAGGCGCGGGCGCGGGAGGTGCCGGGGCAGGAGCAGGAGCAGTATCCGGCGGCGCAGCCGGTGCTGGTGCCGGATCCGGCGCAGGCGCATCTTGCGCCGCGGCCGAGACCGCAAACAGAAACGCGAGTGACGCCGTGCATACGTGCACACGCGAACGCGAAAACTTGAACTTCGAGGGCACGGAACTCGTCACGCGATCACTCACTTGATGTTGAAAACGATCGCCACGGGGTTGCCGCGGCGGTTGACGTTGACGTTGAGGTTGGAAGCGGTCCGAAGCCGCGCATAGGCCTCGAGCGCCTTCTCCGGGCTGCCCATGTTGAAGCCGTTGATGGCCTCGAGTCGGTCTCCATTTTGCAGACCCAGTGTCCCGAGCAACGTGTCCGGACGAATGCCGAACAAGCGAATACCGAGCACCTTGCCGTCTTTGGTCTCGGGCACGATGCGCGCGGATTTCATCAATTCCGCCTGATTTTCTAGGATCTTGTCGACCACCGAGCGATCGATGTTGAACTCGGTGTCACTGATCTTCTGAATCTTGGAAGCGATGTCCGCCGGCACCGCTGTAGGGCCTCCAGCCGGCGGCGCAGCAGAGGCCACCGGCGCAGCGGAGGCAGCGCCAGCGGGCAGCGTCGGTTGCGTCCGAAACAGCATCGCCTGACACAGCGTGCCGCCATTCGAAAGCCACACGGCCGGCGTGTTCTCGCGCGGGTTGAAGCCGATGAATTCGACGTGCTTGCCGCCCACGTCGTCCCCGACGCGGTGCATGCGCGGCCGCGCATCACCAGGCGCCTGCAGCGCCGCCACTGACCAGAGCGGATCGGTGGACTCAGTCACGATGAACACCTGGGGGCTGTCGCACGCCGGCGCAGTGAGCGGATCGCTGTTGTCGACCGGGCTCTTGGTGGGCACGGGCACGTCGATCGCGGTGCCATTGAGCGGACCGGTCACTGAATCGAACGGGTTGCGATCGATGATCGGCTGAGCCGTAGGCCGTTGCCGCGACGCGGTCTGCAGCGCAGGAGGCGGCCGGAGAGGGACTGCGCTCGAACCCGAGACGGCAAGCGCCGCCCCGAACAGCTGGGTTGCGCCGGCCGCTTGGAAGTACGCGGCCAGTGCCACGAAGGCCAGCAGTACGCCGGCGAAGTACTTCTTGATCAGGAGGTCGAAAGTCACGGGTCCGGAAGGCCTTTAGCGAGAGACGTGCCAGCGCTCATTACCGGAAAAACCAACGGATTCCCATGGGTTTTGCCGTCGTCTCCCGCGCGTGCGCCCGCCAAGCTGGCAAGCTTTTTCGGCCCGCCTCGCGCTGCGCGACAAACTGTCAAAAAACCAGTCGCGCGCGGGGGCTCGAGCCCGCAAGGCGGCGCGTCACTCGCTCTCGCCGAGCTTGCGATAGATGGTGCGCGTCGAGATCCCGAGCAGCTGCGCCGCGAGCGACTTGTCGCCGCCGGTGTGCGACAGCGTGTCGCGGATCATGCGCTGCTCGACCTCCGAGAGGGGCGTACCAATCGCGAAGGTGAGCTCAGACGGCGGACGCGGCATCGCATTGGCGACCGCGTCGGGCAAATCCGAGAGCGACAACACCTCCGCGCGGCACAGCACCGCCGCGCGCTCGATCACGTTCTCCAGCTCGCGCACATTGCCCGGCCAGGAGTAATCCATCAATTTACGCAGCACCTCGCCCGGCACCGTCAACCTCTGCCGACCGTTCTTCGTGCAGTACACGCCGATGAAGTGATCGACCAGCAGTGGAATGTCTTCGCGCCGCCCGCGCAGCGCAGGCGCGGTCACCGCGATCACGTTTAGCCGATAGTACAGGTCCTCGCGAAATCGGCCAGCCTCGACCTCCGACACCAAATCGCGATTCGTGGCCGCTACGATGCGAGCGTCAGCCTTGATCGTGTGGCCACCCACCGGCTCGTATTCACCCTCTTGCAACACGCGCAGAATCTTGACTTGCACCGCCGGGCTCAGCTCACCGATCTCGTCCAAAAATAACGTGCCGCCGCGCGCCCGCGCGAAGCGCCCTTCACGCCGTGCGACGGCACCGGTGAACGCGCCACGCTCGTGACCGAAGAGCTCGGCCTCCAGAATGCTTTCCGGAATCGCCGCGCAATTGACGGCCACGAACGGCCCAGCCGCGCGTCCGCTCTTGGAGTGAATGTAGCGCGCGATCAGCTCCTTGCCCGTGCCGCTCTCGCCCAAGATCAGAACCGTGGCACTCGACGGAGCGGCTTGAGTCGCCACGTCCAACACCCGACGCAACGCAGGGCTCTGCCCGACGATCTCGCGCGTCGTCAGCAGCTTGAGCTCTTGCCGGAGCGAGCGATTCTCGGCCACGAGCGATTGACGCTCGGCTGCCTTCCGCACGCTCTTCACGATCGTCATGCGCTTCAACGGTTTCTCTACGAAGTCGTACGCGCCGTCACGCATGGCTTGTACGGCGGTCTCCACCGTACCGTATGCGGTCATCAACACGACCTCGGTGTCCGGCGATACCTCTTTGAGCGCGCGCAGTAGTTCGACGCCACTCGTTCCGGGCATCATCAAATCAGTGAGCACGACCTGCACGCGGTGACGACGTACGAGCTCGAGGGCTGCCTTCGCACCGTCCGCGGTGAACACACGCAGCCCTTCGCGCTGAAAGATCTTTTCGAGCGAAGCCAAGTTGCTGGCTTCGTCGTCCACGACGAGCACGGTGATGTCCGAGCCATCCGCGGGCGAGCGGGAGCTTGGCGACAATTCGTCCGGAGGCTCTGTCATGACGTCAGACATCTAGACATATTGTCGTTCGCTGACAATTCTGTCAAACACTCGTCTAGATCAACAAACTCCATGGCTTATGGGCACTAAGCGCAGATGTAGGCCGGGGTGTGTATCGAAACCCTGAACAGATGGGGGATCGACAAATGTTCCGGAGTTTGATCTAACCAAAGGCTCGCCTCTTGTTCGCCGAAGCCTCCCCACAACCCGGCCCCGCGCCAATCCCGTTCGTGCCCTGCGTACGACTGTTCGTCGAACGCATGGCGGTCGAGCAAGCGAACGATGATGGCGTGAGCGACGCAGAGCTCGACGTGCCGGTGCTCGCGCTCGCGTTCGAATATGCTGGCACGCGCATTCGTGCGTCCGATCGACGCAAGCACTTCTTCGTCGGGCAGGGCGGCTCACTTGCGCTCGTGGAGCGCGATCTCGCCGGCGAAGCACGCGCGCAGTGCTTGCTCGAGGGTTTTGGCGCGGTCGAGCTAGACTGCGCTAGCTCATACGCTGCCGATCTCGATTCCCAAGCCGACTACATCGTCCAGGTGGGCGGCAACGTGCACACGCTGTGCTCGTTCACGGCCTACGCACTGCCGCAGCTCGAGAGCCTCGGCTTCAAGATCGAGATCGCCGGGGATTACCCGTATCAAGTCGTCTCACCCGACGTACCTTGGTACGCCAACGTCGACAGTGACGACGGGCGCAGCGACTGGTTTAGCCTGGAGCTCGGCATCGAAATCGACGGCAAGCGCGTGAACTTGGTGCCAGCGCTCCTCGAGCTCCTCGAGGAGTGTGCCGACATCTCGAGTCTCGAAGCGCTGCTACGCATGCCAGCGCGCTTTCGCGTCGTTCCGGTCGGGGAAAACCGCTATTTACCGGTACCGCCAGAGCGCCTTCGCTCGGTTCTGCAAGTGCTGCTCGAGCTGTATCGGGGAGAGGAATTAGCGGACGGCGCGCTGTGCTTTCCGGGCTCACGCGCGGGCACGGTGGCCAAGCTCGATTTGGCGCTCGACGGCGCCGCAGCGCTGCTTTGGGGCGGCGACACCGACCTGCGCAAGCGCGGTCGAGCCATCAGCCGCGCCAAGCAGACCGAGAATAGCGCGCCTCTTGCCAATCTCAACGCAACGCTGCGGCCGTACCAGCAAGAAGGAGTGGACTGGCTGCAGCATCTGATCGCTTGCGACGTGGGCGGCGTGCTCGCCGACGACATGGGGCTCGGCAAGACGCTGCAGACCATCGCTCACCTATCGACTGAAAAAGCGTCGGGCCGCATGGGGCAGCCCGCGCTAGTCCTGATGCCGACGAGCTTGATCGGCAATTGGCAGCGCGAGCTGAAGAAATTTGCGCCGCATTTGAAGGTGTTGGTGTTGCACGGCCCCAAGCGCGACACGCGGCGCGGCGAGCTGCCGAATGCCGATGTCGTGCTCACGACTTATCCGCTGATTTTGCGCGATTTAGAGCACTTTCGCGATCGTGATTTCCACCTTTTGATTTTGGACGAAGCGCAAGCGATCAAGAACCCGCGCAGCCAAATCAACAAAGCAGTCGGCGCGCTATCGGCGCGGCACCGCTTGTGTTTGTCGGGCACACCTGTCGAAAACAATCTCGAAGAGTTGTGGTCGCTCTTCGATTTTCTAATGCCCGGTTTCTTGGGCGACGCAGATCGTTTCAGGACGACGTTTCGCACGCCTATCGAGCGGGACGGCAACGCGCAAAAGCTCGAAGCGCTACGCGCGGCAGTGGCGCCCTTCATCTTGCGGCGCATGAAGGAGACCGTGGCGCGCGATCTGCCGCCGAAGACCGAGCTGGTGCGCCCCGTCGAGATCGCGGGCGACCAGCGTGAGCTCTACGAGAGCATCCGCGCCGCCGCGCACAGCGAGGTGCGCACGGCGATTCGAAAGAAGGGCATCCCCGGCTCGACGATCACGATCCTCGACGCCTTGATGAAGCTGCGCCAGGTGTGTTGCGACCCTCGGCTCGTGTCCGTGCCCTCGGCTCGCACCGTGCAAAGCTCGGCCAAATTTACACTATTTTTCGAGCTGCTCACCACGCAGCTCGAGCAAGGTCGACGCGTGCTGGTGTTCTCGCAGTTCACTCGCATGTTGGCGCTGCTCTCCGAGGGCTTGAAGGAACGGAACATTTCTCAGGTCGAGCTCACCGGCTCGACCATCGACCGGCAGAAGGTGGTGGACGCTTTCGAAGCTCGCCAAGCAGACGTGTTCTTGATCAGCCTCAAGGCAGGAGGCACGGGCCTGAACCTGACCAGCGCCGACACGGTGATTCACTACGACCCGTGGTGGAACGCCGCCGCGCAGTCCCAAGCCACCGATCGCGCGTACCGCATCGGCCAAACCAAGCCCGTGTTCGTGTACAACCTGATCGTAGCTGGCAGCGTCGAAGAGCGCATGCTCCGCTTGCAACAGAAGAAGCAACAGCTCGCGGCAACGCTGCTTGGCTCGGGCGGCGTGCCCTCCCGGCTCACCGAGGGGGATCTGGAAGACCTGTTCGCGCCACTCGCGGACTAAGCAAGCTCTCAGGGCGGGTTTTTGGCTCGCATCATGATTGCGCCGAGCCCTTGATCTATCCAATAAACATTCTCTGCGTCGAGCGCGATGGCTGGTGTGGTGCTGGCAGACAGTGTGGCAAGCACCGTTGGATCCATGCCACAGCCCGCGCCGCTACAGCGCACCAAGCTCGACATATCAGCGCCCGGCACGCCAACGGTCCAATACACGCCCGAGGCATCGGCGGCGATCGAGGTTGGTCGATACCAAGACGGATAGTTCATGAGTGCCGTCGGATCGCCAACACAGCCCGAAAGCGGACATTCGTAGATCGCGCCGTCAGTCCAGGAATTCATCGGAATCGGCAAGCCAGAGAACGCGACACTAGAGGTGCCAGGGTAGACCCAATAAGCATTTTCGGCATCTAGCGCGAGCGGCCCACTCGCGTTGACGGTGCCGAGGACCGCCGGGTCACTCATGCAGCCCGACACCGAGCACGAGAAGAGATGGTTGGTTTGGGCGAAGTCCTCGCCGCCATCGACGTACAAATTGATGCCGAATAGCCGCGAATTCTGGATCACGTAACCCGCCTCACTGCCACTCGCCGTGAAGAGCTGTGTTGGGACGCCACCCGAACAGCCAGCGAGCGAACAGGTGAAGGTACCCGAATCGGTCGCCCAAACGACGCCGGCTGCACTCGCCGCGAAGGCTTGCAAAGTAGTTCCTCCCAAGTTCGCGAGAACAGTGGTCGCCCCGCACCCCGCGACAGGGCAAGACACGATACTGGCAGGATCATCGACAGCGTTCAGGACAATGTCGGCCCACCATAGCGAGTCACCCGCGACAGCCAGAAAAAATAGATCGTCTGGGGTCTGCCAGACCGTCGTGGGCTTGCCGCCGCAGCCAGAGATCGCGCAGCGTTTCACGGATGCTAGCGTGCCCGTCGTTGCCGGCGAATTGTCGATCCAGTAGACGTTGTTCGCGTCGACGGCGAGCGCGGTTGCAGACGTGGCAGTCGCGAGCTGGGTAACGGCAACGCTCGAGCCTCCACTGCTGATGCATGAAGCGCAACCCGCGCTGGCACCGGCCACGCCGGCAGGCGTGCTCACGCCAGTCGCGCCACCCATGCCCGCAGCGGGTGACCCGGATGCGTCCGTGAGCGCGCGACCGCCACAACCGGTCAGCGCGATCCCCCAACCCAGCACCCAGACTGCCGTGTTCAAAGCGAACGGAGCGTAACACTGGCGACCCGGCTTGTCGCGGCGCAGGGGCCAAAGCCCACGGTCAAACCCCTGTTTTCTTCAGCTCTTTCGGCTCGACGAAGTCGCTCGGCGCGAGCACCAAACGCTCGACACGCTCACCGCGCTCGAAGCCCGTGACGATCTCTTCGAGGTCAGCTTCCGTCACTCGACCGTAGAAGTAGTTGTCGGGCTCGACGGCGATCGTCGGACCCACCCAGCACGTGTCGAGACAACTCGAGGTGCAAGCGCGGACCTCGAGCTCGGCGAGCCCGCGCTGTTTGAGCATGGACTTCAGCTTCTCGTGAAGCTCGACGGCACCGCGCGCCGCGCACG